>OGCL01000636.1_pt1 | contig 35604 bp, 30 predicted proteins | sample 1570041 | NCBI WGS metagenome assembly OGCL01 (sample SAMN06266162, study PRJEB24511) | hot springs metagenome | isolation source: Hot spring water | place: South Africa: Limpopo | collected 2015-06-22 | reverse complement strand
GCCACCGGCACGATTGCGGCGGGCGGCACGCTCGGCATCCTGATCCCGCCCTCGGTGGTCCTCGTCGTCTATGCGATCTCGACCGAGCAAAATATCGCCAAACTGTTCCAGGCGGCGCTGATACCCGGCCTCCTCGCTGCGCTGTTCTACTGTATCACCATCGCTCTCGTCGTGCGGCGCAAGCCCGACCTCGCACCGGTCCTGCCGCGCATGCCTTGGCGCGAACGCCTGCCGGCCCTGTTCGCAGTCTGGCCGGCCGTAACGGTGGCGGTCGCCGTGCTGGGCGGCATTTATGGCGGGCTGTTCACCCCGACGGAGGGCGCCTCCGTCGGCGCCATCGCCATGCTGTTGACCGGTATCGCCACCCGCAAGCTCGATCGTCGGGCGATCACGCGCAGTTTGCGGATCACTGCGGAGACCTCGGCGATGATCCTGATCATCCTGCTCGGCGGCGAGGTCTTCAATGCCTTCCTCGCGCTGACCCAGATGCCGACCAATCTCGCCGAATGGATTGCCGGGTTGGGACTATCGCCACCGCTCGTGCTGGCGATGCTCCTGGCAAGCTATATCCTGCTCGGCGCAGTGATGGACGAACTCGCCATGATCATCCTGACGCTGCCGGTCTTCTTCCCGCTCGTGCAAGCGCTGGATTTTGGCTTCCCGCCCGACGAAGTCGCCATATGGTTTGGCATCCTCGTGCTGATCGTCGTCGGCATCGGGCTCACGGCGCCACCGATCGGCCTCAACGTCTTCGTCATCAGTTCCATCGCGCGCGGCATCCCTATCAACGAGACCTATCGCGGCGTCCTGCCCTATGTCGCGGCGGACCTCGTGCGATTGGGCCTCGTTTTCGCCTGCCCGGTTCTCGCGACGGGGCTCGTCCAGTTTTTTGCCTAGCGACTCATCCTGCCGTGACGCTTTCCGAATGAACCCGAGGTCGCCCTGATGCCCGAACCGATTCACGACATCGCTCATCTCGCTCATGTCGAGCTTCTCACCGACAAGCCGCAGGAGAGCCTCGACTTCTTCGTCAACATCTACGGCCTGACCGAGAGCGGCCGCGAGGGCGACAGCGTCTATCTGCGTGCCTGGGACGACTACGAATTCCACACGCTCAAGCTCACGGCCTCGCACACCACGGGGATCGGCCATGTCGCCTATCGCGCCACGAGCGAGCAGGCTCTTCTGCGCCGGGTCCAGGCAGTCGAGGCGCTTGGTGCCGGCATTGGCTGGGTCGATGGCGATCTCGGTCATGGCCGCGCTTATCGCTTCCGCGATCCCGACGACCACATCTTCGAGATCTATTTCGACACCACCAAATACGTCGCGCCGCCGCATGAGAAACCGGCGCTGAAAAACCAGCCGCAGCGCAACCACAGCCGCGGCTGCGCGGTGCGCCGCCTGGACCATCTCAACCTGCTCGCGCGCGACGTTGGCGTGATCCGCGAATTTCTGCCCAAGGCTCTGGGCAGCCGGGTGACGGAACAGATTGTGCTCGATTCAGGGGAGGTCGGCGGCTGCTGGTTCACCGTGAACAACAAGAGCTACGACATCGCCTATACCCGAGACTATACCGGCAGCACCGGGCGCTTCCACCATGTGACCTACGCAGTCGACCAGCGCGAGCACGTGCTGGAAGCCGCCGACATTTTCCTTGAAAACGGCGTCCATATCGAAACTGGCCCCCACAAGCACGCCGTTCAGCAGACCTTTTTTCTGTATGTCTACGAGCCGGCCGGCAATCGGGTCGAAATTGCCAATGCAGGCGCGCGCCTCATACTGGACCCAGATTGGCAGACCGTGACGTGGAGCGAAACAGAACGCAAGAAGGGGCAGGCTTGGGGGCTCAAGACGATCGAGAGCTTTCATACGCACGGAACACCGCCTGTAGCCTGAAGCGGAGATAGGATCGCGGCCATCCGGCGACATGACAATCACCTATCCATGCCGCGCTTCCATAGCCGATACATCGGCTGTGGCAGAAGAAGCTGCTGGACTGGTGGCTTACCCAGCACCGTCTGTTGGACACTGACTCAAAATCGCGACAGGCGCACGAGCGCGCTCATGTTTTGGTCGCCGAGTCCGGCTGCGATCGCCGCTCGGAACCGCATCTTCAAAGTTTCGGCGAGCGGAAAGTCGCCGGACCGACCGAGATCGGTCAGGTAAGCCATGTCTTTCGCGATCAATTCGACCGGGAATTGCGGCGCATGGTTGTTTGTCCGCATGAGCGACGTCAAATAGCCCGCCACCGGAGCCCACGAAGAGGTCGTCGAAAGTGCGCGAAGGACGGCATCGAGATCGAGGCCCTCGCGGCGCATCAGCGGCAGAAGTTCCGCCCACGCTGCAACTTGAAGGGCCAGCAAGGTGTTTGTGGCGAGCTTGGTGATCGCAGCCGCCCCGATCGGGCCGACGTGAGTAAATGCGGAGCCGAGCGGGTTTAAAAGATGCTCCGCGCGAACCGCGTCGTCGTGTGTTCCGCCCAGGAAATAAACAAGCTGCCCAGCCTCCGCCTGAGGGCGCGAACCAGATACCGGCGCTTCGACCGGCGCCACGCCAGCGGCCTGCGCGGCCGCGGCCCAACTCTGGACCCATGCAGGTGAGAGCGTCGAACTCTCGACGACAAGCGCGCCGGGCTTCATCGCTGCCAACGCACCGCTCTCCGAGTCGAGCCAGACTGTGCGGGACGCATCGTCATCGCGCACCATGGCGATCGCCGCATCTGCACCTTCGACGGCAAGCTTCGGAGACGCAGCTATGCGCGCGCCCACAAGTGGAGCCGCCGCAGCGCGGGTGCGGTTCCAAACGCTGACGTCATGACCAGCTGCAATCATCCGGCGCGCCATGCGCAAGCCCATGGCGCCAAGGCCAAGGACGGCAATCTTTGCCATTTCACGTCTCCAAGATTGTCAAGCGCCGCTCGTCATGCCCCGCTCGAGACCTGACATCACGCCTTGGCGACGCGCGCAGCTGCAACCAGGCCGTCAAGCCATTCCTGATGGCCGTTGATCATTGGATTCGGCACAGCCTTCGCGAGTTCCATGGCCGGGGCGCCGTTCTGGGTCTCTTGCGTGAGAATGCGAACGCGTCCGCCGGACAGATCCTCGATCAGCCAGGCGTGGTGAACGTCGAGCCGGTCCGCAGTCCCTTTTTCACCCGCCCACCCATGCCATGCGATGCGTGCTGGCTGCCCTTCAACGGGTTCTACATGCTCAACGACTTGGGCTTCGACCGGGAAGCCGAACGTGCTGAAGAAGAACCGCACCCCGGCCTCAAGCTGTGGGCCCTTTCCGTCATAAAAGCGGATGTCTGCGGAGTTCTTGTAGTAGGTAGGCCAGTGGCCCGGCTCATTGAGGAGAGGCCAGACGTCTGCGCTCGTGAGGCCCGCAACGATGACCTCGTTAGAGCAAAAATTGTCTGTGAAGCCGGGAACGTAGCCGGCTGGCCATATGATGTCGCTCATGGTGATCTCCTTCGGATAGGTGATCCATACGCGACGCCGTGATATTGCCAAAATCATCATATTCGATAATGGCTATTGCCATGACCGATATCAGATCCGTTGACCTGAATCTCCTCAAGGCGCTCGATGCTCTCCTCGACACGCGCTCCGTCACAGCAGCAGCCGTTCGCCTCTCGCTAACTCAACCCACAGTCAGTGGGATGCTGGCACGGCTGCGGGAAACGTTTGATGATCCGCTGTTTGTCCGCGCGCAGCGTGGCGTCATTCCGACAGCTCGCGCCGAAGCGTTGGCTGCGCCACTGAAGGCGGCACTGAGGGAAATCAATTCACTGCTGCAACCCGTCGAGTTCGATCCTGCCAAGGTGGAGAAAACGATCAGCATCGCGGCCACTGATTACGCTCAGCGCATCTTAGCCTTACCGCTCCTTGCCATGTTGCGACGCGAAGCCCGGGGCATTCGCTTGTCGGTGCGGCCTGCTAACACGGAAGACCTGGCTGCAGAATTGGAACAGGGGACGCTCGATCTGGCCCTGACCACGCCCGATGCCGCCCCAGAATCTTTAAAATCGCGTCGTTTGTTCGACGAGACTTATGTTTGCGTCCTGCGCCAAGGACACCCTGCAACGCGAGGCCCATTGTCGCTTGACCTATTCTGTGCTCTCGACCACGCGATCATGTCGCATGATGGGACGCAGTTTCGTGGCGCCACCGACCTCGCCCTCGACACTGTCGGTCGCAGTCGCCATGTTGTTGCCTCCTTGCCCAACTTCTCGGTGCTGATTGACCTCTTAAAGACGAGCGACTGTTGTGCGTTGCTGCCATCACGGCTGGTTCGCAACGAAGCCGGGCTGATCGCGGTCGAGCCCCCTATTGCTGTCGCTGGTTTCTCAAAAATCCTCGTCTGGCATGAGCGAACGCAGGAGGATCCCCTCCTGCGATGGATCCGTCAAAATCTAGTGGGGCTCGCTGGACTGCCAGCCCAAGATGGTGTCTTGCATGAACACAGCGATGGCGCGGTCGCAGTTGGGTAAGCACTGACGTTGCCCCCTATTTGCCCTTGTTCATAGCTGGACTCTGTTCTCAATGTGACCTGCCTCCGGTATCCTGGACCCTTACAAGCTGGGGTCGTGTCCCATAGGGTGGTGTAGCTGAGGTGGTCATCGGCGATTGCCGGTTAGGTTTGGGTTGCGAACTCCGACCCTGAACCGAGAGATCCCCGATGACCGACGAGATGATGAACCTGCGCGGGCTGCTGGAGAAGAGCCCTGACGCCGATCTTCTGCGCGAGATGATTGGCTTTGCAGCCCAGCGCCTGATGGAGCTGGAGGTCGGTGGGCTGACCGGCGCCGGCTTCGGCGAGAAGAGCCCGGAGCGCCTGGCGCAGCGCAACGGCTATCGCCGGATTCATGTGCTGCTCAAGCGGGAGGGCTGGAATGTCAATCCGAAGAGGATCTACAGACTTTACAAGGAGTTGGGCCTGCAGCTCCGAGACAATACGCCCAAGCGCATGGTCAAGGCGAAGCTGCGCGACGATCGTCGTCCGGCGACACGGACGAATGAGATCTGGGCTATGGACTTCGTCCACGGCCAACTCGCCACCGGCCGCAAGCTGCGGGTTCTGACCATCGTCGACACCTTTAGCCGGTTCTCGCCGGGGCTGGACGTTCGCTTCAACTTCCGCGTCGTCGAGGTGCTGGAGCAGGTCGGTGCGGCCCATGGCTTCCCGGCCAGTATCCGGGTCGACCAAGGTACCGAGCTCGTCAGTCGCGACCTCGACCTGTGGGCCTATCAGCGCGGCGTCACCCTCGACTTCTCTCGCCCGGGCAAACCGACGGAAAATGCCTTCATCGAGTCGTTCAACGGGAAGTTCCGGACCGAATGCCTCAACGCCCATTGGTTCATGAGCCTGCCCGATGCCCAGGAGAAAGTGGAGGCTTGGCGAAGGGAGTACAACGAGCTACGACCTCATAGCGCGATCGGGAACAAGACCCCGATATCGCTCGTCAATCGGCCACCGGCATGCAGCCCGCGGTGACCGTTTACCCCCTGGAAGCGGCCAGCAGGCCGGTCCAGCATCGGGGGCAGGCTGATAACCGCCGGAAACGAACTCAGCGCTGGATAGAAACGGGGGGCAATGTCAAAGGCCCTTCAGCCTAGCGCGCGCCACTTCGTTGGGCATTTCTGGCTGTTTAAAAATTGCGCGGTCCCCGGTTTAGGGGACCGCGTTGACTTTAATTTCGATACCAGCTCGCGAGGCTCCAGGTGTCAACATCCCAACCACTGAAGTTCGGGACGAGGTTATTGGCTGCGGCCGCGATACGGGTGCGCGAGATCAGCGGTAGTATGACATTCGCCTCACAGAAGATCTCGTTGACCCTGATCAGCAGCGCAGCGCGCTTGGCAGGGTCGAGCTCCTTCTGGGCCGACTTGAACGCCGCGTCGGCTTCCGGATCGGAGTAGCGCGAGACGTTGCGACCCAGCCACTTGTTCTCCTTGCTGGCGATTTCCCAAGACACTAGCTGATTGAGAAAGAGCTCAGGGTCCGGCTGAAGCTGCTGCTGGGTGTACATCTCCATGTCGGTGTATAGCTTGGTGTAAGTGTCGGGGTTGGCCACATCCGAGGAAAAAAACACCGAGGCGGTGACCGATTTGATCTCAATCTCGATGCCGGCGCGCTGGCAGGCCTGCTTGATGATCTGCTGCGTCTTCTGACGCGGGGCGTTGATCGAGGTCTGGAAGACATATTTGAGCTTCTTTCCGTCCTTCTCCCGGATTCCATCAGCACCGCGCGTGTAGCCAGCGTCGTCGAGAATCTTGTTGGCTTTGTCGATGCTAAATTCGTACTTCAATTTCGACGATCGGAATTGCTTGGGTTCGTTGACGAAATTGGCGGTTGCGACGCCGCCGCGGCCATAGATGAACTTCTCGATAGAGTCGCGGTCGAGCAGCAGATTGATCGCCTGGCGGACTTTGGGGTCGCTCAGGGTCGGGTGCTTGGTCTTGACGCTGGAGCGCTCGCCATCGACTTCGGTCCACGGATCGGTCGTGTTCAGGATGATGAACTCGACGTTGCCGCTCGCGACGGACAGCACCCGGCCGCGACCGCCAGTCTCCATGCGCTTGAGGACCTCGTCCTCAACCTGAAGGCTCCAAGCATAGTCGAACTCGCCGGTCTGGAGGACGGCGCGCGCCGCGGAAACGGCATCGCCACCGCCCTTCATCTCGAAGGTATCGAAGTGGGGTTGGTTCTTCACGTGATAGTCGACGAAGCGCTCACCGGTCAGGATGTCGCCCGGCTTGAAGTCGAGGAATTTGTACGGGCCCGTGCCGACGGGCTTTAGGTTTGCCGGGGCCTCGCGCGATTGGGCTCCCTTATAGGGGCCGAAATGATGCTTTGGCAGGATCATGCCGCTGACCCCCACGAAGGCATCGGCCCAGAACGGCGTCGGCTCCTTGAAGACCACCCTGATGGTCAGATCGTCGAGCTTTTCGACCGTGATGTTGCGGTAGGTGCCGGTCGTAAACGCGGCGGTGGCCGGGTCGGCCGCATACTCCCAGGTGAAGACCACGTCGTCGGCGGTGAACGGCTTTCCATCGTGCCATGTCACGCCGGACTTCAGTTTCCACGTGACGCTCTTGCCGTCCGCGGAGAGGCCGCCGTTCGCTCGGGTGGGGACCTCGGCAGCCAGTTGCGGGATCAGATTGCCTTCGGCATCCCAGCCTGCAAGCGGCTCATAGAAGACGCGTGACGCCTCCTGGTCCTTGCCGCCGCTGGCGAAATGGGGGTTCAGGAGTGTTGGCGCCTGCCATATGAGGAACTTCAACGGCCCGCCGCCGCCAGCCTTCGTCGGCTTGTAGCTGCTTGCAGGCTGCGCCATGGCGACGCCATTCCACATCAGCAGCTGGCTCGCGATCGGGGCAGTGATCCCCACCGCAGCCATCGAGTGGATGAAGGACCGGCGGGTCAAGCCGCCTGACTTCACACCTTCGATCATGGCCTGTACGTCATCGCTGTTCATTTCAACCTCCACACGATCGTTAAATCATTCCGCTTATGGCGATTGCGTTCGCTCTCTTCAGAATTCAGCGGTATCCCCTGGCGTTAATCTCGACTGTACCCTTGACGCTTCGTCGTAAGCCCGGGAGCCCGGGAGCCCGTCAGGCGAAACGGCTCGCGGCGACCTCTCGCATTGTCAACTTGGCACCGCTACGCGCCAACCATGAGGACCGTCGCCGGCTTGCGTGTGCAACCTGGTGATCTCGTCATAGAGGCGCGATGTCGTCGGGCCCGTCTTGCCGTCGCCGACGGTGACCGTTTCGCCGCGATAGGTCAGGTACCCAATTGGCGAGACGACGGCCGCCGTGCCCAACCCCCATAGCTCGGCGATGGCTCCGCTGCGGATGCCGGCCATGACATCCTCGATAGCGATCTGGCGCTCGCTGACCCGCTCGCCCCAGCCACGCAACAAGGCCAAAGCCGTATCGCGTGTGACGCCCGGCAGGATCGAGTCGCTCAACGGTGGCGTGACGATCTCGTCGTCGACCCGCAGCATGACATTCATCGTGCCGACCTCCTCTAGATAGCGGCGCTCGACACTATCGAGCCACAGCACCTGGGTGTGACCCTCTGCCTTGGCCTGCTCGCTGGCGAGCAGGCTCGCACAGTAATTGGCAGCCGCCTTGGCGGAGCCGATGCCGCCGCGCGCGGCCCTGACATGGGCTTCTGAGGCCAGGATGCGGACCGGATCGCTGCCCTCGGCATAGTAAGATCCGACAGGCGAGAGGAAGATCATGAAGGTGTAGCGCCGTGACGGGCGCACTGCCATAAAGCCCTCCGTCCCGATCATGGTCTCGCGAACGTAGAGAGCTGTGCCTGGCTGCCGCGGCACCCAGTCCCGATCGAGATCCACCAGCCTGACCATGGCTTCCAGCACGTCGGCCTGGTCGATGGCGGGCATGCAGAGCCGAGCCGCCGAGCCGTTGATGCGGTCGAGATGGGCATGCGGCCGGAACAACCGGATAATGTCGTCCTGGCAACGATAGGCCTTGTAACCGTCGAAAATCGACTGGCCGTACTGGATCGCGGCGGCAGAGGGATGGAGCGACAGGTTGCCGAAAGGCACGATGCGGTGGTCATGCCAACCGCGATCAACGTCGTAGTCCATCAAGAACATGTGGTCGGTGAAGTAGCCACCAAAGGAGGTGCCGACATCGGCCGGGATCGGCTTGGGAGAGGTGGTGCGGGTGACGGGAATGTTGAGAGGCATTGGCGGTCCGGTGAGTTAGCGCGCGGCGATGTCGCGAGCGAGATGCCCGAGGCAGTCGCCCGGCTTGACGCGTGCGAAGGTTCGGATGCAGAGCGCCAGGCCACCGGCTTTGAAACGCACTTCCAGAGGCGGATTCCAGGGGGTGGCCGGATCGTGGATGAGCCCTGCAAGGGCGCCCGCGGCAACGTCCTCGCCCAGCTGGAAGGCCGGCTCGAACACCCCGGCGATCGGCGTGAAGGCAAAGAGATCGGGATCGCTGATGGTTAGATGCCGCGTCTGCGTGCGGCTGACTGCCGTCGGGTAGGCCGGCGCCGTGAGGATCCCGAGATGGCGCAAGACGGACAGGATGCCCGACTCGAGCATGGCCTTACCCTGTAGATTGACCGTGCCCCCCCCGCCGAATTCGCCGGTGAGAAAATGGCATCCGTTCTGGTCGGCGGCATTGCCGAAGACCCTATCCTCTCCGTCGAGCGCGGTGCGGCTGTTGAAATAGGCGACGCGTGGCGGCGCGAACGCGTCGATCAGCTCGCGGATCACGCCCGCCTTCGCTGGATCGTCCCAAGTCGGGGCAAACAGGGTGGGCAGGTACTGGAGGGATGAACCACCCGCATGCATGTCGATCGCATAATCGGCCAGAGGCAAGAGAACCGTGCTGAGATAATGCGCGATGGTCTGCGTGGTCGAGCCGTTGCGGCTGCCCGGAAAGGCGCGGTTGAGATTGATCTGGTCGATCGGCGAAACGCGCGAGCCGGCGATGAAGGCTGGATGATTGACCGACGGCACGATTATCACGCGCCCCGACAGATCGTGCTCCTGCAGCGTTTTCATCAGCTTGTACAGAAACAGCGGGCCCTCATACTCGTCGCCGTGGACGCCCCCGGTCAGTAGGACCGTCGGTCCCTCCCCGCGCTTGACCACCTGGATCGGGACCGGGATGTGGCCATAGGCGGAGTCGTGAACGGAATGCGGGATCCGCAGATAGCCACGATGGACCCCGTCACGATCGAAAGGCACGGATGATGAGATCAGCGACGTCTGACTCATGAAGTCTCCATCCGGGCTCGTCGAATGCTCGGCAAATGCAGCGCCGCCGAGCCTCTTTCCGCTGAAAATCATCGGTGCTCCGCAGCGCAACAGCAACCGCCATCACCGCCTCCTCAATCGGTGATCTAGCAATTTTTCGCTATGCAGAGATGCTGGAGTGGTCAAACGTTGCCGACTGACGCAACGATACGATTTTGGCCGATCCGCGGGGGGCATCCATGAAACTGAGACAGGCCGTCGTCCTCGATGCGACCGACGTCCGCATCATCGAGGCCCTGAAGCAGGACGCCCGGATATCGAACGTCAAGCTTGCCGATCAGTTGGGCCTCTCGCCGGCACCGTGCCTGCGTCGCGTCAAGGAACTGGAGCGCAAGGGCATTATCACCGGCTACGAAGCGCGTTTCGACCGCTCCCTGCTCGGTTTGAGCGTCATGGCCTTCGCGGAAATCCAGTTGAAGTCCACGGCCGCGAAGGCGATGGACGATTTCGAGAAGGCCGTCGCGAAAATCCCCGAAGTGACGCGATGCTATGTCACCTCCGGGGGCTGGGATTACCTGCTGGAGGTATTCACGACGGACCTAGCGAGCTTCGAGCAGCTCAGCAATCGGCATCTCACGCAGTTGCCAGGTGTCAAACGCGTGAAGTCGCGGTTCGCGTTGCGGGAGTCACACGGTGCGGAGCGACACGTGACCAGCTCATGATGTTAGACAAATCCGTATTGACGCATTTCGCATCAGGAACGCTAAATTCACAACCATGAACATTATATTTTGGATCCACCTCTCCGCATGTATAAATTTATAAAAAACGAATTCATACCGCGGTCTCGTGATTTTATATCATTGAATAAATTGACCTGCACTCCCTAATCAAAAACATTTGGTCCTAATTATCTATTTTTTTGTATTCAATTGGGAGCTTTATTTCACATCAGGACCGCTGATTTTGTCTCAATGACGACATTTGCCAATATTTATATTTTGGATTTCATACTTTATCGGGCGCAAATTCTGCCCTCGGCAGCCTACAGACCATCGCTCATTGCCGCTGCGAAATGCCGCACAAGACCGCTGTGATCCTAGCCGCCATTTGGTGAAGATCCAATTGCAGAATATTGACGCGCTCTTCTCGCGGGAAAGCGCAAGGGCGCAGTCCTGTGCGGCATTGTGAAGGTATCATAATGAACTCGCTTTTGCGAAATTGCAGGGCCTCAGGCTCTGTCAAGCGCTATCGCAATGCCTTGGCCGACGCCAACGCACATCGTGGCAAGAGCGCTCCCTTTGCTAGTCAGAGACAGCTCAAGTGCTGCGGTGCCCGCGATGCGCGCACCAGACATGCCGAGCGGGTGGCCAAGGGCGATTGCGCCCCCGTTGGGGTTCACATGGCCGGCATCCTCAGCAATTCCGAGTTCGCGGAGAACAGCGATTCCCTGGCTGGCGAAGGCTTCGTTCAACTCGATCAGATCGAATTCGGCCGGTAAGCGGCCGATGCGAGCACAGAGTCGGCGTGTCGCGGGAACGGGGCCGATACCCATTACGCGCGGCGGCACGCCGGCGCTGGCGCCGGCGACAATACGGGCGAGCGGGGTCAGACCATGGCGCCTGATCGCAGCCTCCGAAGCTATGACGAGCGCTGCAGCGCCATCGTTGACGCCCGAGGCATTGCCGGCTGTGACGGTACCACCTTCCTTCCGAAAGGGCGTGGCCAGCTTAGCGAGCGTGTCCAGCGTGGTGTCAGCCCTGGGATGTTCGTCCGTCTCAACAACGACCGCCTCGTTCTTGCGCTGTGGGATCGCAACAGGCACGATCTCGCGTCCGAGCCGTCCGTTCTGCTGGGCGGCCACGGCCTTGAGCTGCGAGCGCAGCGCGAACGCATCCTGGTCTTCGCGGGTCACCTCATAGTCAGCGGCGACGTTCTCGCCGGTCTCGGGCATCGAATCGACGCCGTATTGCTGCTTCAACAGCGGGTTAACGAAGCGCCAACCGATCGTGGTGTCGTGGATCTCGGCATGGCGCGAGAAGGCGCTCGTCGCCTTGGGCATAACAAAGGGTGCGCGCGACATGCTCTCGACGCCGCCTGCGATGATGAGATCGGCCTCGCCCGCCTTGATGGCGCGCGCAGCCGCGATCACCGCGTCGAGGCCCGAGCCGCAGAGCCGATTGATCGTCGTCCCAGGAACCGACACCGGCAATCCAGCCAGCAGCAGCGACATGCGCGCAACGTTGCGGTTGTCTTCGCCGGCCTGATTGGCGCAGCCGAAGATCACCTCGTCGATCGCCTCGGGATCGAGCGCGGCATTCCGCCGCAACAGCGCCCGAAGCGGCACGGCGCCGAGATCGTCGGCTCGAACCGACGACAAGGCTCCGCCGAAACGGCCAATCGGCGTGCGGATGTAATCGCAGATGAAGGCTTCGGTCATGATGGTGTCCCCTGTGGCCTAACCAGCCGGGCGAGGTCCCCGCGCCGGCCTCCGGGACCCATGGCGGTGGCGAGCCGGTCGAGTGCGGCGTTGAGTGGCTCGGGGGCTTGGCGCGACGCCCAATACAGCGGCCCGCCGAGATGCCTCGGAAAACCGTAGCCGTTGATCAGCACGAGATCGATGTCCGAGGCGCGCGCGGCGATGCCGTCGGCCAGCACCAACAGCGCCTCGTTGACGATGGCGGCCAGGGCCCGAAGCTGGATGTCGTCCTTGGTAAGCCCATGAGGCAAGACGCCGCGCTCACGCCGCGCACGCTCGACAAGGGCGTCGACCGCATCGTCGGGCTGCCGCTTGCCGACCTCGTAACGGTACCAGCCAGCTCCCGTCTTGCGGCCGAGCCGGCCATCGGCGACGAGCCATTCCAGAACGGGCATGTCCTTTGTCAGGCCGCCGGTGGCAGCCTGCTTTCGTTGGCGATTGGCCCAGGCGATATCAAGACCCGACAGGTCCGACACAGCGAATGGCCCCATCGCAAACCCGAAATCCTCGAGCGCGGCATCGACCTCCTGCGGCAGTGCGCCTTCGAGCAGCATCGCCTCGCACTGCGTCCGGTAGGCGTTGTAGATGCGATTGCCTATGAAGCCTTCGCAGACCCCGGCGACCACCGCGACCTTGCCGAGGCGCCGGCCAAGCGCCAGCGCCGTGGCGACCACCGCCGGCGCCGTCTGCCGGCCCCGGACGATCTCAAGCAACTTCATGATGTGAGCCGGCGCGAAGAAGTGCAGGCCGATCACGCGCTCGGGCCGCACCGTCGCATCAGCGATCGCGTCGAGGTCGAGATAAGAGGTGTTGGAGGCCAGGAGCGCCGTGGGCCTCACGACCCCGTCAAGTCTGCGCAGCAGTTCCTGTTTGACCGCCATGTCCTCAAACACGGCTTCAATGATCAGGTCGCAGTCCGCGAGTTGGTCGAGTGCCGTCGCAGTCCTGAGATACGCTGTGCGTGCTGTGCTCTGGGAGCGGGAGGTGAATTCAATGATGCGCTCGGTGGCGGCAGCCAAGACCTCTGGTTTGAGGTCGGCCACTGTTACTTGCATCCCCGCAAGGAGAAACGCGGCCGCAATTCCACAGCCCATGGTGCCCGCTCCGACGATGCCCACCTTCGTGATCGGCAAGGGAGAGACCCCCTCTAGACCGGTCACGCGACCAGCCTCGCGCTCGGCAAAAAAGAGATGGCGCAGGGCCGCGGATTCATCCGACATCCGTAGCCGCTGAAAGACCGCCCGTTCTTTCGCCAAGGCTGTATCGACCGGCTCAGTCAACGTGCGACGCAACGCTGCGATGGCTTCGATGACATGGGGCCGCCCACGCCACTTGCGAAGCGCAGCTCCCGCCGCGTGCTCGAACAATCCCATATCGACAGTGGCGGGCGGGATGTCGCGCAACCGGCGCTTGCCGGGAAGCGTCAGCGCCAAGGCCGCCGCTTCCGCTCGCAGATCAATGACAACGGCGTCGATCAAGCCGAGAATGCTCGCTTCGGGGGCCTTGACGCGTCGGCAGGACGTGATGATCTCGAGTGCGGCCGCCGCATTTGTCAATCGCGGCAGCCGCACAGTGCCTCCAGCTCCTGGGATGATGCCGAAGGTTCCCTCGGGCAAGCCGACGACGGCCTCCTCGACCGCAACACGCGCATCGCAGGCTAGGGCGATCTCGTAGCCTCCGCCGAGGGCCGCGCCATGGATCGCCGCCACGATAGGCTTGGGGCAGGCTTCGATCGCCGCGATGACGGCGGGAACCTGAGGGTCTGCCAGCGGAGCAGAGAACTCCCTCAGGTCGGAACCGGCGATGAAGGTCGAGCCAGCCCCGACCAGGACGCCGGCGGCAAGATCCGGATCATGGGTGAGTTCGGTCACCGCCTCGATCAGGCCGCGACGAACGGCCAGCCCGCCGGCATTGATCGGAGGGTTGTCGATGACGATGAAGCCGACCTTGCCCTGGCGCTCGAGGCGCACGGATGCGGGCTGCGTCGTCGCAACCTGTGCAGCTTTGCATGAATGCGTCATCGGATCAGCCTCTCGGCGCGCCGCTCGCTGCGATCTTGTCGAGCACTGGACCCAGATGCGTCATGAATGCAGCGTGGTCCTCGCTCATCGGGAAATGGCCGAGTCCGGGCATGATCGTCGCCTCCACGCCCTTGATGCGGCGCTTCAGGTCGAGGGTGTCCTCCGGCGTGCAGGAATAGTCGTACTCCCCAGTCAGGAGATAGAGCGGGCAGCGAGACGTATCGATCTTCGCGACCTCGTCGCGGATGTCGCCATCCTGCGTGTAGAAGAAGAGGTCGCCCCTGAAGATGCCAGGGCCTCCTTGCATGTAGTGCCACAGCGTCTCCCAGCGATCGGCATCGGTCGAGAGCGGGCCGATCAACCCAGACACAATTGCAGCGCAGGCTTCGCCGCCGTGGACGTCGGGCCGGTTCGCCCAGGACAGGTCATAGTAGGGATCGACATGGGCGCCTGACTGCAGGCCGATCGCTGCCCTGAAGCGGTCCGGATGATGCAGTGCGAGGTGAAGTACGACGCGACCGCCGATCGAGCAGCCCATCACAACCGGCTTTTCCAGCCCCATCGCGTCCATCACGCCGAGAATAATCGCGACATAGTCGGCCGAGGACAGCTTGTAGTCCTCGTCATGCCAGCCGGCCGGAGGCGAGGATTTTCCGTGCCAGGGCAGATCGAAGGCGATCACCCGGTAACGCTCCAGCACAATCGGATCATTGATCAGGTCGCGATACTGACGCGTGTCGGAACCAGCCGTGTGCAGGCACAACAACGGAATGCCGTTGCCAGCTTCCTCGACATAAATGCGGTGTTGGCGGCCCAGGAGCTCGGCGCGGATATAGCGACCGACCACGGGTTCGAATGTCGCGCTCAACGGTGCGTCTCCTGGCGAAGCGCCGCGAAAATTTCCTTGAAATAGCGGAGATTCGCCATGAACGGATGGAGATTGCCCTCGATCTTGAGAAGGCGCTTCTTCAGCAGCGCGAACAGGTCGTGGAAGCCCGGCTGCGGCGAAGGCGCCAGGAAAGCGCTCCACGCATCGGCAGGAGCCCGAAGGGCAAAGGTCCAGCTCGGCATCACGAACGGTCCGCGCAGGACAGACGCGATGCGGCCCTGGTCGATTTCGACGAGATAGGCGGTGTCGCCCATTTCAACGAGCATGCGAGTGGTCACGTAGCGACCCCGTCGAACGAGCGACTCGCGACCGTTCACAGCATCAGCCAGACTGTCCATCATGTGTCCTCCTCCAGAAACGGTCGCGACCTGGCGAGGCGAGCCAGCGCGTCAACCGCGACGACACCCTCGCCTTCTCGCCGGACGAGGAGCGGATTGATCTCCACTTCCATCACGCGCGGCTCGGTTTCACCAATCCGCGAGATTTTGACCAATGCCTGCGCCAGCGCCTCGAGGTCGCCGCGCGGCTTGCCGCGGAAGCCGCGCAATGTGGCGAAGCCCTTCACTTCGGCGATCATGGCGCGAGCGGTCTCGATCGTCACCGGAGCGAGACGCAAGGCGCGATCCTTGTAGATCTCGGTTGTCACGCCACCCGCTGCCACGACCACGACGGGTCCGACCTGCGGATCCACGCGATAGCCGATCAATGCCTCACCGATGCCTCGCTCCATCGGCTGAACGAGAATGCGGCTGCAAGAGACATCCGGCAGGTGCCGCTTGACATCGTCGCGAATGCGGCGAGCCGCCTCGTCGAGGGCAAGGGCATCGCCCAGCCCAAGTGCCACGCCGCCGACGTCGCTTTTGTGAGCGATGTCTCGCGAGAGCACCTTCGCAACGACCGGGAAGTCGAATGGCAAGGTTGGCACGGGCTCGCCTGCGGTCAGGATCGCCGTCGTCCCTCGCTCGATGCCGATGCGATCGCAGAGATCATAAGCCTCCTGCTCGTCGATCGGCTCGCTCTCCACCGCGATGGCGCGCAGGCCGCGCGCTACCGGCCACTCGCGCGCAAACGCCGCGCGGATGGCATCGGCGCAGGATTCCGGCGTGCGGAAGCCGGGCACGTCATGGCGGGCCAGCATGTCGAGCGCCTGCGGCGCGTCGGGCACGATGAAGACGGCGAGCGGGGTGTTGGTCTTGGCGACGTCGAGGATCGGCGCCACGGCCAGATCGGGATGGTTTCGCGCCGACGAGCCGACGACGGCGACCACCAGGTCGTATTCCCCCGAGGCCAGCATGGTCCCGAGCGCCGCCTTCATCACCTCGGGGCGCGTTCCGGCAAGCGTGAGATCGACGATGCGCGCAGGCTCGACGGGGGCGCCGGCGGCAGCCAAATCCCTCACGAGCCCGTCAGACGGGCCGGCGACCGAAATCTCCCGCACACCGAGCTGGTCGACCACCATCGCCGCGCCACCACCAGTCGTGGTGACGACGCCGACGCGTGGTCTGCTCCCGGCTGGCAGAATCGGCGTACGGCCGAGCAGGGGCAGAGCTTCGAGGAAGCCGTCGAGCGTCTCGATGCGAGCGATGCCGCATTCGCGTAAGAAGGCGTCGGCGATGTCGTCGTCGCCGGCCAGCGCGCCCGTATGCGACGTCGCGAGTTCGGCGGCTTCGCTCGAACGGCCGAGCTTGTAGGCCAGCACCGGCTTGCCTCGTTCATGGGCCGCCAGGGCGAAGCGCCGCAGCGCGTCGGCGTGGTTGAGCGATTCCAGGAAGAGCATATAGCTGCCGACCTGGTCGTCATCGAGCGTCGCGGTACAGATGTCGCCGAGGCTCAGATCGATTTCGTTGCCGACCGAGACGAGCCCCGAGAAGCCGATGCCCCGCGCCTTGCCGCGCGACAGCAGGGCGCCGATCATGCTGCCCGAATGTGAGGCGACGAAGATGGACCCCCGCGGAAGGTTGCCCTCGGCGAAGGCGGCGTTGGCCGTCAGTGTCATCCCGTCACGCAGATTGACCACGCCGAGGCTCGACGGCCCGATCAGGCGAATGCCGGTACGCCCCGCGATCTCATGGAGCCGCGCTTCGCGCTCTGCGCCGACCGCGCCGGCCTCGGAGAAGCCGCTGGCGAGGATCGTCGCGACCTTCACGCCGCGCGCGCCGCACTCCTGCACGGCCTCGATCGCGGCTTCTGTCCCCGTCAGGATGAAGGCGTGCTCGGGCACCTCGGGGAGATCGGCGAGGCTGGCCCAGGCCTTTTCGCCGAGAACCTCGCTGCGGCGCGGATTGATCGGATAGACCTTGCCGGCATAGCCGGCCGCGCGCAGGTACTGCAACGGCCGCCCGGCCGTCTTGGACGCATCGTCGGACGCGCCGATCAGCGCAATGCTGCGCGGGCGCAGGATCGCGCGGCTCCAGTCGGACATCGTATTCGCCATCTACTCAGCCGCCAGGGCCTGAGGCCGGCGCTGGTCAAAGCGCCGATCGAATATATGCTCTGCCACGCGGTTCTTGAGGATCTCGGTGGACCCTCCGGCGATCATCCAGCCGCGGGTCCGGCGCATACAATATTCGGCGAGCGATTCCGTGCTGTAGCCGAGGCCGCCCAGAACTTGGATTGCCTCGTTGGCCGCATCGAAGCCGGCCTGGTTGCAGGCGAGTTTGGCTACTGCGGTGTCGATGGCGGAAGGCAGTTCGCCATCCTTAACCGAGGCCGCTCTGTAGAGAAGGAGCTGTGCAGCTTCCAGCTTCAGGTAGACATCGGCGAATTTCCACTGGAGCCCCTGGAACTCACAAAGCGTTCGGCCGAATTGGGTGCGCGTCGCGGCATGTTCGCGTGCGAGCTCGAAGGCATAGCGGCCGACTGCCAGAGCGCGCGAGGAGTTGCCGAGCCGCTCGACGTTGAATCCCGCGATCTGCTTCTTGAAGCCGCCGGGACCCAGCAGGACGTTCTTGGCCGGAATCCGGCAATTCTCGAAGTAGAGCTGAGCCCATTCCTCCCCGCCCATGAAGGGCGAAGGCTGCCCAACACTGAGCCCTGGCGCATCGCGCTCAACCAGCACCGACCCGATGCCGCCGACGCCTGGCCCGAAGCGGACATAGACGAGATATAGCGAGGCATCGGGGCTGTGCGTCGAGAAGATCTTGGCCCCGTTGATGAGATAGCCGTCGCCATCGGGTCTGGCCGTCGTTTTGAGCTCCGTGACTGCCGAGCCTGCGTCCGGCTCGGTCATGCACAGGCTGATGACCTTGCGGCCGGCCAGCAGATCGGGAAGGAACCGCTCCTTCTGCTCCGGCGTGGCATACTCTACGAAGGTGCGGATGGGACCGAAATTCCCGGCCTGGACGGCATCAGCACTGCGCGGGCAGACCGCTGCGACCTGTTCGATCGCGATGATCGAATCCATCAGACTGCCGCCCTGGCCACCATCCTCGATCGGCATCGAGATGCCCATCAGCCCATTCTGACCCATCAGCTGGGCGACATCGAAGGGAAAAGAGGGGTTGTGGGCGCGCTCGAGGCGGCCTGCGGCCAGATGCTGCTCGGCGAAGCGCCGGACCGAGCCTGCGAACATCTGCTGCTCTTCGGATAACGCGAAATCCATGCCTGCCACCCTAGATGCGATTTCTGTCCGGACCGCCGCAAACCGGGGCTCAGATTTAAGATGGTGATGCAGGCTCAGACCGCGGGCCGGCAAGTTCGCAGAGGTTGGAACCTCATGACTTTTGCGATGAGCGCCAGGAATGGCAAGGGTCGGCGTGTTTCAGCGGGCGACGCGCATTCCCAAATGTCGGTCTGGGCTTCCCTTCCCGAAGTTGTGAGCCGGCCTGTTCGATGAATAGTCGTCGGCGAGCCTGTGGCCGATGCCACGCGCGACGATGCGGCGAAAAAACAAACTCGGACAGCCGCGCCGATCGACCTCGGGAGGGTCTCCGATGAAAGCCAAGTTCTCCATTGTGGCCGCAGTCGCCGCAGCTCTTATGTCTGGACAAGCGCAAGCCCAGTTCAGCGACGGGAAAATCAAGATCGGCGTCTTGACCGATCTCTCCGGCCTTTACACGGACAACACCGGCCTGGGATCGGTGCTGGCGGCGCGGATGGCCGTGGAGGACGCCGGCGGAAAGATCGGCAATACGCCCATCGAGGTGATCTCCGCCGACCATCAGAACAAGGCCGATATCGGGGCCGGCATTGCCCGCAGGTGGTACGATACCGAGCAGGTCGATCTGGTCGTGGATGTGCCGAACTCCGCGGTCGCCCTCGCGACCCAGGCCATTGCGCGCGAGAAGAACCGGATGGTGATCTTCTCCAGCCCGGCAGCGTCCGATCTGACGGGCAAAGCCTGCTCGCCGGTCGGCGCGCACTGGACCTACGACACCTATGCGCTGTCGCAGGTCGTCGGGCGAGCCGTCGTCGCCAACGGCTTCAAGAACTGGTTCTTTCTGACCGCAGACTATGCCTTCGGCCATACGCTCGAGGCCGAGACCAGTGCGGTCGTCAAATCGGTTGGAGGCCAGGTGGTCGGCGCGGTGCGCGCTCCGGCCAATACCGCCGACTATTCCTCCTTCCTCCTGCAAGCTCAATCGTCGAAGGCCCAGGTCATCGGGCTGGCGACAGCTGGTGCAGACACCCAGAACGCGATCAAGCAGGCGGCTGAATTTGGCGTGACGCAGTCGGGCCAGAAGCTTGCCACGCTGTTGCTCGCCGTCAACGAGGTTCATGCGCTGGGCCTGAAGGCGACGGCCGGCATCATGCTGGCGAGCCCGTTCTACTGGGATCTCGACGACGAGACGCGTGCCTTTTCCAAGCGCTTCTTCGAGCGCCACAAGGCGATGCCATCGCTGTATCAGGCCGGCGTCTACAGCGCCGTTGCGCACTATTTGAAGGGCGTCAAGGCGGCCGACAGTGACACCGCCGCACCCGTCATGGCCAAGATGCGCGACCTGCCCATCAACGACTTCATGACCAAGGGCGGCAAGCTGCGTAGCGACGGCCGGGTGGTGCGCGACATGTACCTCTTCGAGGTCAAGTCGCCGGAGGAATCAAAGGCGCCTTGGGACTACTACAAGATGATCAGGAAGGTCCCTGGTGACGAAGCCTTCAGGCCGCTGGCGGGTTCGCCCTGCCCACTGGTTTCCAACTGACCGCACGGCGACGATTGCCGAAGATTTCAGAAAGGCCTGGCTCCTGGCGAGCCGGGCCTTTCGCTTTATCGTTCATGCCAGCCGGAACTGATCGTCGCAACGGCGCACCTGTGCCATCGCATGAAACGGGATATGGCCGGCCAGAAGCCAGGCACCGGTATCGGCGCAATGCGCCAGTATCCGTCGGCGCGTCGCGATCGCGAGGTCGGGGTCGAGGTCCGCCCGCATCTTTAGTTCCGGCAGCGCGAGCTGGATCGGGTGATGGAGCGCGTCGCCGCAGATGAACGCCTCTTGCCCGTCGGCCCTGGCGCGAACGCAGCAATGGCCGAACGAATGCCCGGGAGCGGCCGTCAGCGAAACCTCGGCCGCGGCGCCGGGAACGACGACATATCCCTCGTCGACGAAATGCGCCAGCCCGGCCTCGACGATCGGGATAACGCTGTCGGCGAACGCGCCGTGGTTTACCGCAGCCGGGCCTTCCCGCTCATAGCGGGACAGAAAGTGATCGTATTCCTTCCGGCCGAAGAGATACCGCGCCTTGGGGAATGTCGGAAGCCAGCGCCCGTTTTTAAGCCGCGTATTCCAGCCGACATGGTCGCAGTGCAGATGGGTGCAAACGACGATGTCGATGTCGTCGCAACGCAACCCCAGTCGCCCGAGATTGTCGAGAAAGGCGCTCGACCGCAGATCGTGCTGCCATGGCGCGGTGGGCCGTTGCTTGTGATTGCCGTTGCAGGAATCGACCAGGATCGTCAGGTCCTCGGTCCGGATCACATAGGCCTGAAAGGCGAGGCCGAGTATCATCGCCGCCGGATCGAGAAAGCGCCCGTCAAGCCAGGACGCGTTCGCTTCCATCTGCTCGCGCGTCAGGTCGTTGAACAGGAAGGAGACCGGCATCATGCGATGCTCGATTTCCGGCAGCAGGTCGATCGTCATCCTGCCGAGCTGGAGCGACCTTTTCATGCCGCGGGGCGCTCGCCGCTCGCGCGCAGGCCGCTCGACCATTTCTCCAGCCACCAGGCATAGGGCTTCGGCCATGCCTCAAAGGCGCCGGTCTGTCCTAGCGCCTCGGCGGCATGATGGGCCCAGAACGGGTCGAAGAGCATCTGCCGGCCAATCGCGATGATGTCGGCCGCTCCCTCCTGAAGGAGGGCCTCGGCGAATTCCGGCGACCGGATCAAGCCAACGGCCTGGCTCAGGATGCCGGTTTCGGCGCGCAAACGGCGTGCGAAAGGCGCCTGATATCCCGGGCTGCGGGTCAGGTTGGAGTTGGTGGCGCCTTTCAACAGGTTGCCGCCCGACGAGCAATCGACGAGGTCGACGCCGGCCAGTTTGAGCTCGCGCGCCAGTGCGACGCTGTCGTCCATGTCCCAGCCGCCGTCGATCCAATCGACCGCGGAGATGCGGGCAAACAGCGGGACATCGGACGGGAGCGCCGCCCGCACCGCGCGGGCAACCTCGAGCGGAAAGCGCATCCGGTTCTCACGGCTGCCGCCATAGGCGTCGGTGCGCTTGTTGGCGATCGGCGAGAGGAAGCTCTGCAATAGATAGCCATGGGCCATGTGCAGCTCGACGATCTGGAAGCCGGCTTTCAAGGCCCGCAGTGCGGTCGCAACGAAGGCGCCTCGGATCTCGTCGAGCCCCGGTTGGTCGAGCGGCTTCGGAACAGGCCAGCCTTCCGAAAACGGATTGTCGGAGGCTCCGACGGGTTGCCAGCTCTCGTCGCCGTTGGCCAAGTTCTCGGCCGTGAGCACGCCGTTGCCTTCCCAAGCCCGCTGCGCACTGCCCTTGCGGCCGGAATGGTTGATCTGGATCGCTGGCACTGCACCCTGCGACCTCAGGAAGGCCGCAATAGGCGCGAGCGCCTGGGCCTGCCCATCGTTCCAGAGACCGAGGCAGCCATTGGTGATGCGCCCCGTGCGTGTGACGGCCGCCTGCTCTACATAGACCAGGCCGGCTCCGCCCATGGCGAACTTGCCGTAATGAACCTCGTGGAACGGCACCGGGTAGCCGTCCTGTGCGCAGTACATCGCCATCGGCGAGACCGCGATACGGTTGCGCAGGGTGACCCCGCGAACGGTCAGTGGCTGGAACAGCAAGGGTATCGAACGCGGCATTGTTTGGTCCTCCCTGGACGGCGCCATCCTATGGCAGCGGTCCCCAGCCATCAGCTTCGCTGAAGTGAAGACCTCATGAGCGATTGTCGGGGTGGGGGACATTCGTCAGCCTGGAATCCCGTGCGGCGCAAGAATCTGGCGCAGCGCGGCGCCCGACGCCAGGCGATCGAAGCCGGCATTGATCTCGTCGAGCCCGATGATGCCGTCCAGGAGTTCATTCACCGGCAGGGCGCCCTTTTGGTAGAGCTTCACAAACCGGGGGATGTCGCGAACGGGCACGCAGGATCCCATGTAGCAGCCGCAAATCGATTTCTCGTTGGAGACGAGATCGCCCTGTTCGAAGGCGAACTGAGCCCCAAACGGCGCAAGCCCGGCCGTGGTGATGCGTCCGCCACGGATCGTGACCGCATAGGCAGATTTCAACGCGGGCAGCGCGCCCGCGAAATCCAGCGCGTGATCGACCCCGCCATCGGTCGCGTCCCGGACCTTGGCGTCAAGCTCCGGGTCGGTGGCATTGAAGCAGTGCGTAGCCCCGAGGCTGGCTGCCTTCGCCAGCTTGGCGTCGTCGAGATCAATGGCAACGATGGTCTCGGCGCCTGCGACGCGCGCGCCCATCACCCCGCTGAGGCCCACCCCGCCGACGCCGTAGATCGCGACCTTCTCGCCTGGCGAGACGCGCGCGCCATTCACGACGGTTCCCACCCCGGTCATGACCGCACAGCCGAACACGGCCGCTTCGATCAGAGGTAGATTCTTGTCGATTACCACGACTGAGCCGCGATGCACCACACTATATTCGGCGAAGCAGGAGATGCCCGCCTGATGGCGCAGCACGTTGCCGTCGGCGTCGCGGATGCGCGACCCGCCGGAGATCAGTTCTCCCTTGGAGCGTGCGGCCGGCGCGGCCTCGCAGATGTTGGGGCGGCCGCTGAGGCAGGCTCGGCAACGTCCGCACGAGACCGAAAACTGGAAGGCGACGTGGTCGCCTACCCTGACATCGGTCACGGCGGCACCGATCTCGACGACCTCGCCCGCGCCCTCATGACCCATGACCATCGGCACGTCCCGGCCACGATGGCCGTTGATGACCGAGAGATCCGAATGACAAAGGCCGGCGCCGATCACCTTGACCACGACCTCAAGCGGACCGGGCGACGCCAGTGTGATCTGCTCGATCGAAAGCGGAGCCGTCTCGGCGTAGGGCTGGGCCAAACCAATGGTCCGCAGCACCGCCCCCTTGCAGGTGATCGTCATGATATGTCCCTCCCGGTCGTGGCGTCAGCATCCGCCCACGCGGAATTATCTTTCAGTATCTCGTTCATAGCCGGTCTGGGACGAGGACGCGGCTGATGGATCGTCAGACCAGCCCGACGTGAAGTTCGGCTTAAGGCGCCAGGGAGGTGGGACCATAACCGCAGGTTTTGCTGCCCCAAACACGGGCTGCCTGTCGCCAGCGGCAACGTCGTGGTCTGGTATCGACCACAGGCGCTCGATGTCGGCGCGGCGGAGACGGCGGCCAAGCCGCTACCAGGACGGATGTCATGCAGACACGATCGGACGCGCTAAGCCACTACCCGCAAATCGGTCAGCTCATCGGCGGCGCCTATGAGATCGGCGGTGGCCGCGCGATGCACGATATCACCGACCCGACCACCGGCCGGATTCTCGGCCAATATCCCGCAGCCACTGAGGATGACATTGCGCATGCGCTCAGCGCGGCCGAGCGAGGCTTTGCCGTCTGGCGGAAGCGCTCAGCCTTTGATCGCGGCCGCGTGCTCCGCAAGGTCGCCGACACGATGCGCGAACGCGCTCACGAACTTGCTAGACTCGTGACACTCGAACTCGGCAAGCCCTGGAGGGAGGCCCTGGCCGAAGTCGAGCAGGCGGCCGGCATGTGGGAATGGTATGCAGAGGAAGGAAGGCGCGCCTATGGCCGGATCATCCCGCCGCGGGAGGCGCATGCGCGTCAGCTCGTCATCCCGGAGCCCATCGGGGTCGTGGCCGCTTTCGGCTCATGGAACGCTCCGCTGATCACGCCCTCGCGCAAGATGGCGGGAGCGCTAGGCGCGGGATGCGCCATCATCATGAAGGCGTCGGAGGAAGTCCCGGCCTGTGCGCTCGCGCTCGGCCGCATCGCCTATGAATGCGGCCTGCCTGAGGGGGCGCTCTCGATCCTCATCGGCGACCCCGTGCTGATTTCGGAACGTTTGATCGACGCGCCTTGCGTCCGGGGCGTGACCTTCACCGGCTCGACGCAGATCGGCAAGCAGCTGGCTGCCCGCGCCGTCTCGCAGATGAAGCGGCCGATCATGGAACTGGGCGGCCATGCGCCCGTCTTGATCTTCGACGACGTCGACGTCGAGGCTGTCGCCAAGACTGCCGCCGGCGCGAAGTTCCGGAACTCGGGACAGATCTGCATCGCGCCGACGCGCTTCTTCATCCAGCGCAAGATCTATGGCGCGTTCAACGAGGCCCTGGCGAAGGCGGCTGACGCTCTCGTGCTGGGTTGCGGCTTCGAGGAGCGGACGACGATGGGGCCGCTGGTGAGCCCGCGCCGCGTCAAGGCGATGCAGAATTTCGTCGCCGATGCGCGCCAGCAGGGACTGGGTATTGCGGCCGGCGGCGATGCGCTTCAGCGCGAGGGGGCGTTCTTCGCGCCGACCGTGATCACCAACGCGCATTCGAAGTCGATGGTCGCCAATGTCGAGCCATTCGGGCCGATCGCGGCGACCGCGTCCTTCGACAGCTATGAGGAGGCGATCGCGCTGGCTAACCGCTTGCCCTTCGCTCTTGCGGCTTATGTCCAGTCGAACGACGTCCGGACGATCAATCGCGCGATCGACGATGTCGAGGCCGGCAGCGTGATCTGCAATGGCTGGCGGGTCTCTCTCCCCGAGACGCCTTTTGGTGGACACAAGGACAGCGGGCTGTTCGCCGAAGGTGGGATCGAGGGTATTCAGGCTTTTCAGAACGTCAAATACGCCTATGTGGCGTAGCGCGTGATGGCCGCTGTCGGCATGGCACCGCGAAGGGTCGATCTCGGACGAAGCGGTGTCACGTTGCTGCGCGCCTCTTCCTCAGCCGCTGAAGCTGCAAGCCAGTCGATGAATCGACGCGTTTTCTGCGTGAGCGCTTTCGTGGTCGGCCAGACCGCATGAAACGCGGCTCCCGTAGCGACCGGCCGCGCAAACGGCCGGACGAGTGCGCCGGCATCGAGTTCTGGCTTCAGCAGCGCAAGCTGGCCGATCGCCAGACCGAAACCCTGACGGGCGGCGCTGTAGGTCAGCAGCGACGAATCGAACTCCGTGGTGGTGCAGGCGCTAACCGTGACTCCCGCCCCGGCCGCCCATATCTCCCATTCCTGACGCCGGTAGCGCGATTGCAGGATCTCGGTTCCTTCGAGGCGGCAGGCCTGGACCTGCCTCGAGAGTCCCTCTGCGAAGGCGGGGCTGCAGACGGCGTCGACATACTCGTCGAAGAGGGGACGGGACTTTGCCTCACGCCACGCGCCATGGCCGAGCTGGATCGCCAGATCGAGGTAGGTGCTCCGAAAATCGAGCGGCTCAACAACGGTGTCGAAGCGCACCCGGTACTGTGGGTACAGCGCGGTGAAGGTGGCCAGCCGCGGCAGTAGCCAATGGTTCAGAAAGCTCGGATAGATCCTGACACTGATGGTCGCATCGCTCTCATCGGCCAGAATACGATTGGTGGCGCGCTCGAGCCCGTCGAAGAGCCCTGCGATCTCCTGGCCGAAGGAGCGCCCGATATCGGTCAGCTTGACGGCGTGCGACGAACGCTCGAACAGCTTGACGCCGAGATAGGTCTCAAGGATGCCGATCTGGCGGCTGATCGCGACTTGGCTGACACCCATATAGCGCGCCGCCGCCGTAAAGGAGCGGTGTCGCGAGGCGATGGCGAAGGCCCGCAGCGGATTCAGCGGCAGGCAGCGGTAACGCTCGTCCAAGATCGTCTCCCCTCATGGCTTCGGCCGTTTTTCTCGGTGATGGCGCATTCGTTTACGGCTCGCAGGGTTTCGGATAGCGCTGTGGCTCTGTCATTGGATACTCGGTCGCCATCATGACTAGACGCATGCCCCCCTTGAACCCGCTCCACGTTTTCGAGGTGTCGGCGCGGCTGGGCGGCTTCAGCCGCGCCGCGGCGGACCTCAATGTCACCCAATCCGCAGTGAGCCGGCAGATCGCGGTTCTGGAAAGCTATCTCGGCGTGCGGTTGTTTCACCGCGAGCGCAACGGCGCTAAGCTGACGGAAGCGGGAATTCGCTTCGCAGGGGAGATTGCCGAACCCTTTGCCCGCATCGCCGCAGCTGCGGGGCGTCTGACCGACCGCAAACCGACTGAGCCTCTGCAGATCCGAGCCTATGCGACCTTCGCGACGAAATGGCTGATCCCGCGACTGCCGAAATTCCATGAGCGTTACCCGCGCGCGCTGATCCGCGTCAGCAACGTCGTGAAACCGATCGACTTCTCTCGGGAGACTGTCGAGCTCGCGATCCAACTCGGCGAAGGATACTGGCCGGGCACCAAATCGATCCTGCTGTTCAAGGATGTGATCCAGCCCGTGTGCAGCCCCGCGCTCCTTAAGCGGAGCAGGCTCCATACGATCGAGGATCTCAATCGCCATACCTTGCTGCATTCCTACTACCGGCGCAGGGACTGGCCAGACTGGCTCGCGGCGGTCGGTCATGCCGATCTTCCGGACGATCGCGGGATGATGTTCGACAGCTCGGTGCAGACCTATCAGGCGGCCGTCGAGGGGCTCGGCGTCGCCGTCGGCCAACGCGCACTCCTGTCCCAGGAGTTCGAGAGCGGCCAGCTGGTGCCGCTCTTCGACCGGCCAATTGAGCGCCCCCTGGGCTATCATCTGGTTTGGCCGACGGATCGACCGGAGAGTCAGAAGCTCGAGACGTTCAAGGACTGGCTCCTGAAGGAGATCGCAGCCGACCCTTCGCTTCATCTTCCTGCTTAAAGCCCTCGGCGACGGCGTTCTTCCCGTTTGCCGGATCGGGGGCGGAAGGCGATCCACAGAGCCTTTCGAACCAGGTTGCGAGCTTGGTTCGCCGCCCTGGAAGCGACATCGCCTCCAGGGGCAAGCTGAAAACGATCGCCTCCATCAGTTCGAACCGATGCTGCAGCCACCCTCTGCCTGGGGGCGGAATGCTTGTTCACCCGGCACGGTCGCCAGAACCTTGTAGTAATCCCACGGGTACTTGGACTCTGCGGGCTTCTTGATCTGGAGCAGGTACATGTTGCGGATCACGCGCCCGTCGGACCGAATTTTACCGTCCTTCGTATAGAAGTCGTTGATCGGCATTTCGCGCATCTTGGCCGAGACGGCTTTGGCCTCGTCGGTCTTCGCGGCATCGATCGACTTGAGGTAATGCGTGACTGCGCCGTAGACGGCCGCCTGCAGACTCCCCGGCGCCTTGCCGTTGAACCGCTCCATGAAGCGCTTGCTCCATGTCCGGGTGCTGTCGTCCATGTCCCAGTAGAAGCTGTCGGCGATGATCAAGTCCTGACCAACGTCGAGCCCCATAGCGTGCGTGTCCGGCAGGTTGACCAAGAGCGCAGCCATGTTCTGGCCGCCGGCTGTGATACCGAATTCACGGGCCTGCTTCAGCGAGTTGATCATGTCCGAACCCGCATTGGCCAGGCCGATGACCTGAGATCCCGAGGACTGGGCCCGCAGCAGGAACGACGAGAGATCCGCCGTTCCGAGCGGATGACGGGCATTGCCTTTGACCTCGCCGCCATTTGCCTTGACGACGCGCGCGGCCTGCTCCTCGAGCGCGTGGCCGAAGCTGTAATCGGCCGTCAGGAAGAACCAGCTCTTCAGGCCGCGGCGCACCACGGCGCCGGCAACGACATTGCCCAGAGCATAATTGTCATAGGCCCAGTGTACGCCGACCGGCGAGCAGGCCTTGCCTGTTAGGTCGGGCGTCCCGGGCCCGGTGGCGAGGAAGACACGGTTTTTGTCCCTGCTGATCTGCTGCACGGACAGCGCAACCGCCGACGACACGACTTCGGTGATCGCATCGACCTTTTCGACGTCGTACCACCGGTTAGCGATGGCGGAGCCGATATCGGCCTTGTTCTGGTGATCAGCGTAGATGATCTCGATCGACTTGCCGGCCACCTTCCCGCCGAAATCCTCCATGGCCATCCTTGCGGCCAGGACCGCTCCAGCGCCGACGTTGTCGGCATACAGACCGGACATGTCGGTGAGAACACCGATCTTGACGACGTCGTCCGAGACGGTCTGGGCCTTTACGGTTGGAGACTGAGCGAGGCTCGCGCCGACGAGGCCAGCAACTGTGGCAAATCCGATGGTCTTCATGGCGTTTCCCGTGTCGGCGATACGACGTTGATTTTTTAAGGCTGGACGCCACTGGCGCGGCGACCGCCCGTCTTGCGCACCAGAGTCGGCCAGCGCGCAGGCCCGCGCAACTTCGAAGACGTCATGCCAGCCTAATGATTCCGCATGCCTGAGATGGGGCGGTACCCGACGCTACCAAAACGTCATCCCAGCCCGACTTCTTGTTTCTTGAAGGCCGTCAGCGCCGATCGCTAGACACGGTTCGGCTCGGAAAAGCTGGGCGGACGCGGTCCAACCCAGTTTCCGGCATGAATGGGGAGCCGTGAGCATCCTCAACCAAACAAGTCACGGGATGGACGCTGATGACAGGGGACACAATCCTCGAAGCGCGCAATCTGACGAAGGAGTTCAATGGCTTTCGCGCCGTTGACGGCGTCAGCCTTTCGGTGCGCCGGGGCGAGATTCACTCACTGATCGGACCCAACGGAGCCGGGAAAACCACCTGCTTCAACCTGCTGACGAAGTTCCTCAAGCCGACGGCGGGATCGATCTGGTTCAAGGGTGAGGACATCACGGGCCACGCGCCGGCGAGCATCGCCAGGAGGGGTCTCGTCCGCTCATTCCAGATTTCCGCCGTCTTCCCCAATCTGACGGTGCTCGAGAACATCCGCATACCACTGCAGCGCAGGTTGCGAGGCAACAGCTATGATTTCTGGCGGGCGGAAGGTTGTCTCTCCAGCCTGGACGGCGAAGCTGAAGCGCTAGCGGAGGCCGTTGGGCTCGGACCTTATATCGACCGCTTGGCTAGCGATCTGTCCTATGGTCGCAAGCGCGCGCTTGAGGTCGCCACAACGCTGGCGCTCGATCCCGAGATGCTGCTGCTCGATGAGCCGATGGCCGGCATGGGCCACGAGGACGTCGACCGCACAGCAGAACTGATCCGCCGGGTCGCCATAAACCGCACCATCCTGATGGTCGAGCACAATCTCTCGGTCGTGTCGACACTGTCGGATCGCATCACCGTGCTCGCCCGCGGGCAGGTTTTGGCCGAAGGCAATTACGCCACCGTTTCGCAGGATCCGAGGGTGATCGAAGCCTATATCGGCTCAGGGGTCGGTCATGCTCACTGACGCCGCTGCACCTGCGACGGCTGCCTCTCCGCTCCTGTCGGTCAACGGGTTGCAGGCGTGGTACGGCGAGAGCCACGTGCTCCACGGCATCGACTTCGATGTCCGGCAGGGCGAGGTCGTCACGCTGCTGGGCCGCAACGGCGCCGGCAAGACGACGACCTTGCGTTCGATCATGGGTTTGATGGCGGGGCGACATGGCTCCGTCACGCTCGCGGGAACGGAGACGATCGGTCTTTCGCCGCGTCAGATCGCAAGGCTAGGCCTCGGCTACGTGCCGGAGGAGCGCGGCATCTTCGCCAGCCTTTCGGTTCTGGAAAACTTGATGCTGCCTCCGCGCATCAAAGAAGGGGGGCTGTCGCTCGACCGAATCTATCAGCTCTTTCCGAACATCAAGGAACGGCTCGCCAGCCAGGGCACGAAGCTCTCGGGCGGCGAGCAGCAGATGCTGGCGATTGCGCGGATCCTACGCACCGGCGCCGATTGCCTTCTGCTCGACGAGCCGACCGAGGGCCTGGCGCCGGTGATCGTCCAGCAAATCGGGCGCACGATCGCGATGCTGAAGGCTGCCGGCTTCACCATCGTTCTGGTCGAGCAGAACTTTCATTTCGCCGCAACGATCGCTGATCGGCACTTCGTCGTCGAGCAGGGCCGTGTCGTCGACGAGATCGCCGCAGGCGCCGTCGAGGCCAATCTCGGCAAGCTCAAGACCTATCTCGGAGTCTGACGCCATGACGATGATCTTCGGCGTTCCCACCACGGCGCTGTTTGGCCAGCTCCTGCTGGGACTGATCAACGGCGCCTTCTACGCACTGTTGAGCCTGGGGCTCGCGATTATCTTTGGCCTGCTCCGGATCGTGAACTTTTCCCATGGCGCCATCTACATGATGGGGGCCTTCGTGGCTTGGATGCTGCTCAACTATGTCGGCATCGGCTATTGGGGGGCGCTCGTGCTGGCGCCCGTCATCGTCGGCTTGTTCGGCGTCGCCTGCGAGCGGCTGCTGCTCGCCCGCATCGCCAATCTCGACCATCTCTACGGCCTACTGCTGACGTTCGGGATGGCCTTGATCATTCAGGGTCTGTTTCGCAACGGATACGGCTCGTCAGGTCTTCCATATGCGATCCCGCCGACCTTGGCCGGGGGGCAGAATCTCGGCTTCATGTTCCTGCCGAACTACCGCGCCTGGGTGGTGGTCGCCTCGCTGACGGCCTGCCTCGCGACCTGGTTCGTGGTCGAGCGCACGCGGCTTGGGGCCTATCTGCGGGCCGCCACGGAGAATCCGGCCCTCGTCGGCGCCTTCGGGATCAATGTCCCGCTGCTCGTGACGTTGACTTACGGCGCTGGCCTCGGCCTGGCAGCACTGGCGGGCGTGCTCGCCGCGCCGATCTACTCGGTCAACCCAAACATGGGCGCCGATCTCATTATCGTCGTCTTCGCCGTGGTTGTGATCGGAGGCATGGGCTCGATCCTGGGATCGGTCGTCACGGGCTTCGCGCTCGGCCTCATCGAGGGGCTGACCAAGGTGTTCTACCCCGAGGCCTCCGCTACCGTGATCTTCGTCATCATGGTGATCGTCCTGCTGATCAAGCCCGCCGGGCTGTTCGGGAAAGAAGTCTGATGACAGCCGTTCCAATGCAAGCCGTAGCGAGCGCAGACGCGCCCCGCGGTGTCGCCCGTCGCCGCTCCCACTTTGTCGCCTTCGCTATCATCGTGGGCCTCGTCATCGTTGCCCCGTTCTTTGTCTACCCCGTGTTCCTGATGAAGGTGATGTGCTTTGCGCTGTTCGCGCTCGCCTTCAACCTGCTGCTCGGCTACGGCGGTCTGCTGTCGTTCGGCCATGCCGCCTATTTCGGCATGGGCAGTTACATGACCGCCTATGCCGCTAAATACTGGGGCCTGACGCCGGAACTGTCAGTGCTGGCCGGGGTCGCGGTCGCTGCTGCGCTGGGGCTCGTCTTTGGGGCGCTCGCGATCCGCCGCCAGGGCATCTATTTCTCGATGATCACGCTGGCGTTGGCGCAGATGGTCTTCTTCTTCTGCCTCCAGGCGGTCGGCTTCACCGGGGGCGAGGACGGCATTCAAGCCGTACCGCGCGGGCGCCTGTTGGGATTGATTTCGCTGACGAGCGACAACGCTCTCTACGTCTTCGTCGGGGCCGTGTTCATCGTCGCGCTCGCAATGATGTACAGAATCATCCACTCGCCTTTCGGTCAGGTTCTGCGCGCGATCCGCGACAACGAGCCCCGCGCGATCTCGCTCGGCTATCACGCCTCCCGCTACAAGCTCGGCGTCTTCGTCCTCTCGGCCACCTTCGCGGGTCTCGGCGGTTCGGTGAAGGCACTCGTCTTCCAGCTCGCCTCGCTCACGGACGTCCACTGGTCGATGTCGGGCGAGGCCGTGCTGATGGCATTGGTCGGCGGTATGGGCACAGTTTTCGGGCCGCTGCTGGGCGCGACCGTCATCGTCACCATGCAGAACTACCTCGCATCCTTCGGGGCTTGGGTCACCGTCATCCAGGGCGTCGTTTTCGTCCTCTGCGTGTTGCTCTTCCGCGAGGGAATGCTCGGCCTTGTTGCGCGCAAGACCCGCAGCCAGCTCTAAGGAACGATCGACGTGAGGAACCACACGCTCACCGCCTATGGCGCACCCGTCGAGATCGTCTGCCAGGAGGAGCCGACGCCTTCCGGTAAGGAAGTCGTAATCGAGGTTACCCGCTGCGGCGTTTGCCATACCGATGTCAGCATCCAGAAGGGCTATTACGACCTCGGGGGCGGCAAGCGTTACGAGATGGCCGAACGCGGGCTGAAGCCGCCAATCGTCCTTGGTCATGAAATCGCCGGACGCCTAATTGCGCGAGGCCCCGATGCGCAGATCGGCGACGACCAGATCGGGCGCAGCTTCGTCGTCTATCCTTGGATCGGCTGCGGAATATGCGTGAATTGCGCGGCCGGTCTCGAGCACATGTGTCTCAAGCCCCGCTTCCATGGTCTGCAGCGGCCGGGTGGACAGGCGGAGCGAATCCTCGTTCCCGATGCCCGCTACCTGATCGACATCGAGGGTATCGATCCCGGCCTTGCCGCGACCTACGCCTGCTCGGGGCTAACGAGCTTCAGCGCTCTTCGCAAGCTCGGTCCAGCGGCGCCCGCCGCACCGCTCCTGCTGATCGGTGCCGGGGGGCTCGGCCAGAGTGCGCTGGCGATCGCCCGCGCATTTGGCTTCCAACGCATCGTCGTGGCCGACATCAGCCCGGAGAAGCGTTCGATCGCGGCGCAGGCCGGTGCCCATCTGGTCATCGACCCCGCGGATGCTAACGCGATCGCGGGCATTACAGGGACGATCGCCGGGGCTGTCGATTTCGTCGGCAATGCAAGTTCGGCGGCTCTGGGCATGCAGGTTCTGGCGCGAGGTGGAGTCTATGTCGTCGTCGGCCTGCTCGGCGGCGAGGTGACGCTTTCGCTTGCGCCGATCACGCTGCGCCCGGTTTCGATCATCGGCTCGCTGACCGGCAGTCTTGCCGAGCTGCATGAACTGATCGGTCTCGCCAAGACGGGCAAGCTCCCGCCCTTCGAGATCGAGACGCTTCGGCGCGACCAGACCAACGAGGCGCTCGACCGCGTCCGCAATGGCCAGGTGCGTGGCCGGCTCGTCCTCGCTTCCAACGATTGAACAAGAACCGCTCGAGCGCGGCGCCATCACTGTCCCTAGGGGGAACCATCATGAAAACGACGAGACGCGAACTGATCCTCGGAGCCGCCGCCACCGGGTTGCTTACAAGCAGCGGAGCGAGGGCGCAGGCGCCTGTCATCAAGATCGGTGTGCTCGCTGACCTCTCCGGGTCCTACCGTGATACCTCGGGTGATACGGCAGTTGCCTGCGCCAGGCAGGCGGTCAAGGATTCCGGCGTGCTGGAGCGGGGCTTCAACGTCGAGATCCTTGCCGCCGACCACCAGCAGAAGGCCGATGTCGGCGTCAACCTGATCCGCCAGTGGATCGACCGCGACGGTCTCGACGCGGTCACGGAGGTCAATCATAGCGCCATCGCGCTCGGCGCGGTCGAGTTCATCAAGGAACGCGACAAGGTCTTTCTCGCCAGCGGCCCGGCGACGGCGGATCTCACCGGCAAGGCCTGCAGCCCCAATACGGTCCACTGGGCGCTCGATACCTGGTGTCGCGCCAAGTCCACCGGCGAGGCCATCGTCAAGCGCGGGGGCACAAGCTGGTATTTCCTCACTGCCAATTACTCGTTCGGGCAGTCGCTGCAGGAGATCACCACGGAAATCGTCAAGAAGAACGGCGGTACCGTGCTCGGCGCCTCTGTCTATCCCTTCCCGAACACGGTCGACTTCTCGTCCTTCCTGCTCAGCGCAGCCGCGACCAAGCCGAAGGTCGTCGCTTTCGCGAACGCCGCAGGCGATCTCTCCAACTGCATCAAGCAGCTTCGCGAGTTTGGGATGGAGGGCGTCACCGCGGCTGCCATGGCCGGGTTCATTACCGACATCAAAGCCATAGGGCTGGAACAGGCGCAGGGAATGCTCCTCACCGAGACTTTCTACTGGGACCTCAACGAGCGCACCCGCGCCTTCATGAACCGTATCAAGCCGGCGACGCCGACGAACTATCCCAACAGCGAGCACGCCGCGACCTATGCCAGCGTCTTCCACTATCTGAAGACGGCTGCGCAGATGGGGGCCGCCGAAGCCAAGAAGTCCGGCCGCGCCACCGTGGCCGCGATGAAGAAGCTCCCGACTGACGACGATTGCTTCGGACCCGGTCGCGTCCGCGAGGATGGCCGCGCGATCATCCCGACCTATCTCTTCCAGGTGAAGAAGCCTTCGGAGAGCAAGGGGACCTGGGACTACTACAACCTCCTCGCTACGAACGCCGCAGAAACGGCCTTCCGTCCTCTCGACGAGGCCGTCTGCGCTGCGTCGAAGTTCTGACCCGTCATGAGGCAGACCGGCATGCCCCTGCATGCCAGTCTGCACCTGGAGACTGGCGATGACATCTGAACCTTCCCTAGGCCGTCCGGTCGTTTTGATCGGCCGCTACGCATCGCCCTATGTACGGCGGGTTGCGCTCTGCATGCATTTCCAGCGCGTCCCCTACGAGATCGTCATCACCTCGCCGCTCACGGAACCCGATCGTGTCGCGGACTACAACCCGATCGGTCGCGTGCCCGTCCTCGTCCTCGGGGACGGGCGGCGATTGATCGAGAGCTCCGCAATCATCGACTATCTGCAAGACTTGGTGCCGCTGGAGCGTCGTCTCATCCCGCCGCCGGGGGATGCCCGCGTCGCTGTGCTTCAGGCAACGGCGATCATGACCAACGCGATCGAGAAAGCCATTTACGCGAGCTATGAGACCAGCAGGCGGCCACCGGACAAGCAGCACGAGCCGTACCGGTCGTCCCTGCTCGCCCAGGTCTCCGCAGCGCTCACGATGCTAGAGGCTCAGGTGTCATCGTCCTGGTTCGTGGGTCAGGACCTCACGCTCGCTGATATCACTGTCGCGGTCGGCTGGCGGTTCCTGCGCTTCGCGGCCTCGGATGTCGCGCGGACTGATCTCTTTGCGGGATTGGCCAGCCATGCCGCCCGCTGCGAAGCGACCAGCGAATTCCAGGCCTGCCAACCCGAGACCTACAACGATCGAGCCGGGCCGAACTGACCTTCTTCTGAACGGTGATGACGACGATGAAGATCCTTGTGCCCGTCAAGCGGGTTGTCGACTACAACGTGAAGATCCGGGT
>OGCL01000635.1_pt1 | contig 35605 bp, 25 predicted proteins | sample 1570041 | NCBI WGS metagenome assembly OGCL01 (sample SAMN06266162, study PRJEB24511) | hot springs metagenome | isolation source: Hot spring water | place: South Africa: Limpopo | collected 2015-06-22 | reverse complement strand
ACCAGGCGATAGCCCAGCGGCGTTTTCACAGCCGGGGCCTGCAGACCGACCAGGGCCTGGGTGGCCAACTCGCGCGCGACCGAGGCCCGTGGCACCAGCGCAAAACCCTGCCCCGCCAGGGCAGCCTCCACGGCACCCCCGGCGCCCGCAAACACCACCCCCTGGCCACTGTCCACCCGCGCCAGGCCCTGGGCCTGGCACCACAGGCGCCAATCGTCGCGGGTCCCGTCGTGCAGCAGCCGGGGCCCGGTGATGTCTGCCAGCTGCGCCCAAGGGCGTGGTGCCACCAGGCGCGGGCTGCACACGGGCACCAGGTCATCGTCCAGCAGCCACTCGGCATGCAGGCCGGGGTAGGGCCCCAGGCCGTGGCGCACCGCGAAATGCATGTCCTCGGCCAGCAGGTCCACCGCGCGGTGGGTGCTGTTCACGTGCACATCCAGCTCGGGCGCGTGCTGCAGAAAATGCTGCAGGCGTGGCACCAACCACTGGGCCGCAAAGTCGGGCGTGCAGCTCACCCGCACCACGCGGCGGGCCCCGGCGGCCAGCCGGGCGGTGGCGTGGCCGATGCGGGCCAGCGCCTCGCCGCAGGCCGCCTGGTAGTCCATGCCCGCAGGCGTGAGGGCCAGGCCACGCGGGAGGCGATCAAACAGCGCACAGCCGAGGAAATCCTCCAGGCGCCGCACCTGCTGTGACACCGCACCGGGGGTTACGTGCAGCTCGCGTGCGGCCTCGCGCACGCTGCGGTGGCGTGCCGTGGCCTCGAAAAAGCGCACCGCAATCAGCGGAGGGAGTTTCATTTGGGTGGGCTCGGAATGTTGAGTAGAGCTAAACGGCTGTAGAGGATAAATCGTTTGCCAGAATTGAACACATTTTCAACAATACCCCGCATGTTTGTAGTTCCCGCTGACCGACCTTTCTTTCAGGTGCCGACATGCCATTGCCCAGTTTCCTGCGACTCCTTCTGCTGGCTGCCCTCTGGGGCGGCAGCTTCTTGCTGATGCGCGTGGCTGCGCCCGTGCTGGGCGCCTTGCCCACCACCTTTGCCCGCGTGCTGCTTGGCGCTGTGGGGCTTGGGCTCTTGCTGCTGGTGTTGCGCCTGCGCCCGCAGTTTGGGGGCAAGCTGGGCGCCACCCTGGTGCTGGGGGTGGTGAACTCGGGCATCCCCTTCCTCATGTTTGCCATGGCCGCGCGCAGCCTGCCCGCGGGCTACAGCGCCATCCTCAATGCCACCACACCGTTGATGGGGGTGCTCATCGGCGCGCTGGCGTTTGGCGAGCGGATCACGGCCGCGCGTGTGGGCGGGGTGGTGCTGGGCATGGCGGGGGTGGCGGTGCTGGCCCAGGCCGGGCCGGTGGCGCTCACGCCCGAGGTGCTGGGCGGCATGGCGGCCTGCCTGGTGGCCACGGCCTGTTATGGGCTGGCGGGGTTTCTTACCAAGCGCTGGGTCACCGAGCGCGGGGGGCTCGACAGCCGCATCGTGGCCCTGGGCAGCCAGATGGGGGCCGTGTTGGTGCTGGTGCCGGTGGTGGCCTGGGAGCTGCTGCGCCAGCCCGCCGCCGCAACGGCCTGGCTGGCCGCCCCAGCGCCGGTGTGGGGCGCGCTGCTGGGGCTGGGTTTGTTGTGCACGGCCCTGGCCTATGTGCTGTACTTCCGGCTGATTGCCGATGTGGGGCCGCTCAAGGCACTCACCGTCACCTTCCTGATCCCGCTGTTTGGCGTGGCCTGGGGCTGGCTGCTGCTGGGCGAGCCCGCAACCTGGGCCCATCTGGCGGGCGGTGGGCTGATTGGCGCGGCGCTGTGGCTGGTGCTGCGGCCCGTACCGGCCGCTCCTGTGGCGCTGCAGGGTGCCCGCTGAAAACCCCGGGTCATACGGCGTGGTCATAATGCCCGCCATGCCCCACCGCTGGAAACCCAACGTCACCGTGGCCGCGCTCATTGAGCGTGATGGCCGCTTTCTGCTGGTCGAGGAAGAAACCACGGACGGCCTCAAGCTCAACAACCCCGCAGGCCACCTGGACCCGGGCGAGTCGCCCATCCAGGCCTGCGCGCGCGAGGTGCTGGAAGAAACCGCGCACGACTTCGAGCCCACGGCGCTGATCGGTGTGTACCTCAACCGCTTCACCAAAACCCGCACCGGTGACGACCTCACTTACATGCGGTTTGCGTTTGCGGGCACGCTGGGCACGCACCATGACTGGCGCACGCTCGACACCGGCATCGTGCGCACGTTGTGGCTCACGGCCGACGAGATCCGCGCCTGCCCCGAGCGCCACCGCAGCCCGCTGCTGCTGCGCTGCCTGGAGGACTACCTGGCAGGCCAGCGCTTTCCGCTCACGCTGGTGCACACCGACATTTCGGTGACCGAACCCTCTGCGCAATAGCGCCGGGGCGCATCGCAAGAATTTTTTTTGGACTGCATGTAACCCGCAGCGTGCGGGGGACGAATTACCAGGCAGAGAGCGCGGCACTGTGTTGCGTGATCTACCCGCTTCATTCATTCCTCAACGTTTTCGGAGTTACCACCATGCTGTCAACCCAAGCCAAGTCCACTGCTTCTTTTGCCCTGTCTGCCGCCCTGCTGGCACTGGCATCCACCAGCTTTGCGGCCGATGCGCCCAAGGGCTCCAAGGGTGCGGCCATTGCCGCCAACGACAAGGTGCACTGCTACAACGTCCACGACTGCAAGGGCAACAGCGACTGCGCCACCGCCGAGCACAGCTGCAAGGGCCAGAACGCCTGCAAGGGCCACGGCTTCAAGGCCAAGACGGCTGCGCAGTGCCTGATGGACAAGGGCACCATCGGCGATATCAAAGGTTGAAGATTCGGACAGCCCCGGCGCTGCGGTTGTAGCGCCGGGGCCGTCCGCCCGCCATGGCAAACGAACCCATCGCCACGCGCGGCACCGGCTTTGGTCTGGGCCTGCGCACGCAGCACTACGCCGATTTCCTGGAGCGCAAGCAGCCGCTCGACTGGCTGGAAATCATCACCGACAACTACCTCATCGACGGCGGCAAGCCGCTGGCGGTGCTGGATACGCTGCGGCGCGACTACCCTGTGGCGATGCATGGCGTGGCCATGTCCATCGGTGCGGCGCAGGGCGTGGACTTGCCCTACCTGCAGCGCGTGAAGGCGCTGGCCGACCGCATCGAGCCGCTGTGGGTGTCCGACCACCTGTGCTGGACGGGCCCTGGCCCCGAGCAGTTGCACGACCTGTACCCGCTGCCCTACACCGATGCCTCAGCGCGGCACGTGATCACGCAGATCCGCCGCGCGCAGGATGTCTTGGGCCGCAGGCTGGTGGTGGAGAACGTCTCCAGCTACCTGCGCTACCGGCACGACAGCGCGAGCGAATGGCAGTTCCTGACCTACGTCGCGCAAGAGGCCGACTGCCTGCTGCTGGTGGATGTGAACAACATCCATGTGAGCAGCGTGAACCATGGCTTTGACCCGCTGGAATACCTGCATGCCCTGCCCGCGCACCGCGTGCAGCAGATCCATCTGGCCGGGCACAGCGACAACGGTGACCACATCATCGACACACACGACCACCCGGTGGCGGAGCCGGTATGGGAGCTGTACGCCCAGGCCTGCGCGCGCTTTGGCGCCGTGGCCGCGATGATCGAGCGCGACGACCACATCCCGCCGCTGGTCGAGCTGCTGGCCGAGATGGACATCGCCCGGCGCATTGCGGCAGACCACACAGCCCAGCCCCCAAGCGCTGTGGTCCCCGTGGCGCTGCCGCCCTCCGAAGGGGCCGATGCGCCCTGCCTGGCCACGGTGCAGCGGCAGGTGGCAGATCGGGTGCTGGCGGAACCATTGTCCGCCGCGCCACAGGACTTTGTGGCGACTGGCCGCCTGCCCATCTACCACCACGCCTACCGCGCGCGGCTGGCCGAGGTGCTGGCCGACACCTATGCCAAAACGGCGCTCTACATGGGATCGGATCACTTTGACAGCCATGCACGTGCCTACGCCGTTGCCCACCCACCGCACATCCGCAGCCTGAACCGCTATGGCGAGGGGCTGGTGGACGCGCTGCGCCAGCAGTACCCCGCCAACCCCGAGCTGCACGAACTCGCGCAGCTCGACTGGGACCTGCGCACCCGCTTCGATGGGGTAGACCAGCCTGCGCTGGGCCGAGAGCAGGCCCAGGCTGCTGCCGACTGGACCACGCGGCCCGCCGTGCTGCACCCCAGTGCACTGCTGCGCACGGTGACCACCAACGTGGTCAGCCTGTGGAATGCCATCGATGCCGACGCCGAAGTCCCCGAGGCCGTGGCGCTGCCTGCGCCTCTGGCCCTGCTGGTGTGGCGCAAGGGCTTTCAGCCGCATTTCCGCACGCTGGACGCCGCCGAGGCGCGCTGGGTGGGCGATCTGTACGCAGGGGCCTCCGTGCACGATGCCTGCACTGCCTTGCTGGGCAGCGGGCTGTGGGACGGCGATGCCGCCCAGCTCAGCGCGTGGCTGGCGCAGCTGCTGGACGATGGGCTGGTGCGGACAGATGGCGCAGTGCAGGAGGCCGTCACTCGGCCGTGAGCTTGCGCTCCTTGATGATGGTGGCCCACTGCGTCGACTCCTTCTTCATGAAGGCCGTCAGCTCGGCGCGTGTGGTGGGCTGCGGCGTGAGGCCATGCTTGTTCAGCGCCTCCTTCACGCCCGCATCGTTCAGCACCTTCACGATCTCCTGGTTCCAGCGCTCCAGCAGTGGCACCGGCGTTTTGCCCGGGGCCACGAAGGCATACCAGTTGAGTGCCTCAAAGCCCGGAAAGCCCGACTCCGCCACGGTGGGGATGCCCGGCAGGTAGGCGGGGCGTGTGAGGCCGGTGGTGGCCAGCGGGATCAGCTTGCCCGTCTCGACATGGGGCAGCGCCGTGGGCGGCGCCGCAAAGTAGGAGGTGATGCGCTCGCCCAGCAGGTCTTGCAGCGCGGGGGCGCCGCCCTTGTAGGGCACATGCGTCATGTCGATGCCCGCGCGCTGGTTGAACAACTCCCCCGCCAGGTGCGATGCCGAGCCCGCCCCGGTGGAGGCAAAGTCCACGCTGCCGGGCTTCTTCTTGGAGAGCTGCACGAACTCGGCCAGCGTCTTTACGCCCGCGCCCTTGTGCACCACCAGCACGTTCGGAAAGTTCACGCCGCCCGACACGGCGGCGAGGTCCTTGAACGGGTCGTAGGTCAGCTTCATCAGGTGCGGCGCGATGGTGAGCGGGCCCACCGAACCGAACAGCAGCACCGTGCCATCGGCCGCTGCATTGGCCACAAACTGGTGCGCGATGTTGCCGCCCGCGCCGCCCTTGTTGTCCACCACCACCGCCTGACCGATGTTCTCGCCCAGTTTCTTGGCGATCAGGCGCGCGGCGGCATCGGCCGCGCCGCCTGCGGCAAAGCCTACGACCAGCGTGACGGGCTTCTTGGGTGGGAAGTCCTGCGCGGCCGCGCCAAAGACCAAGGGAAAGCTGGCCAGCGCCAGGGCGCTGCGCAGCAGGATGCGTTTGTTCATCGGTGTCTCCTTCATCGTGGGGGTGTTGTGGTCGTGGGCTCAGTCGGCGCTCAACCCGATGGGGTGGGGCTGGCGCTTTTCCACCGCGTGGCGCAGCAGCGCAGCGGTGCGGAAGATGCCGTGCGCAAACTTGCCGTAGGGCATGGTGGCGAACAGCGCCATCACGGCGCCCAGGTGCAGGCACAGCAGCAGCGGCAGGCCTGCGGTGCCGCGTGCTGCCCAGAGCAGCAGACCACTGGTGGCGGTGAGGAACAGCAGCGCAATGAAGGCGCGGTCCATGGGCTTTTGCGCGGCGTCGCCGTGTTGCGGATGGCGGCGTTGGTTCAGCCGCCACAGGCCTGCGGTGCCAATGGCCAGGCTGACGCCACCCACACCGCCCAGCAGCTTGGGCAGGCTGGGCAGGTCGTAGGGTGCGGGTGCGCCCAGCAGGTAGTGGTACAGCGTGGCGACGCTGGTGGCGGCAAAACACAGCAGGAAGCCGTAGAACGTGAGGTGGTGGAAACGCCTGCGCGACAGGGTGTAGGCGTCGTCCTCGTTGTGGCAGCCGTCGCCGTGGCCGCCGTCCAGGTACTTGAGGCGTAACACGGCATCGGTGGCCTCGGCCGTGGCGGGGGCAGTCAGCGGTGCGCCGCTGGTGGCAGGCGTCACGTCGCGCCAGAAGCGGCGCACGCCCAGGGCCAGCGCGAGCACGGCGAACAGGAACACCGGCGCGAACAGGCCCACCAGCAGGTTGTGCGGGAAGATGCCGTAAAAGCCGCCCACGGGCGCGTGCCACAGCGCCGCCAGCGCTTGCCCGTGCAGCACCACGGCCAGCAGCAGGAACAGCGTGAGCCCTGCCACCAGCGCCAACGCGAGGGTCAAGCCGTTGCGCTGGTAGAGCTGGCCCAGCGCGGGCGGCCAGGCGTAGTCGGCATAGGTCTGGCCGCGCACCTGGGCCATGGCCTGCGGCACATTCACCGCAAATTCGTGCGGCGGGGCGTACTGGCAGGCGTGCAGGCAGGCACCGCAGTTGTGGCACAGGTTGGCAATGAAATGGATGTCGGCCTTGCCGAACTCCAGCCGCCGCGTCATGGCCGGGAACACGGCGCAAAAGCCTTCGCAGTAGCGACAGGCATTGCAGATCTGGAGCTGGCGCGCTACTTCGGTTTCGGGGGCCGACAGCACGATGTCGCCATTTGCCAGCGCGCGGGCGTCGCGTGCCAGGGCCTCAAGCGTTTGCATGGTTTGCTCCTGAATTGATAGCTATCGAGGCAATTCCATCAGGCGGTAAGGCCTTTTTTGATGCTGAAGCGGCACGCGCCGCCCGTGTGCCCGCGATGCGACCGAACGCGGTGCCAATGCTCATGCCCACACCGGCCGTGTAGCCCTTGCCCAACACGTTGCCCGCCATCATTTCGCCCGCCACAAACAGGTTGGGGCTGGGCTGGTTGTTGAAGCGCACGGCGGCCGTGTCGTCGGTGTGCAGGCCGAGGTAGGTGAAGGTGACGCCGGGCCTGAGCGCGTAGCCGTAGAAAGGGCCGGTGTCGATGGGTCGCGCCCAGTGCGTCTTGGCGGGTGCCACGCCTTCGGTATGGCAGTCGTCCAGCGTGGTGTGGTCGAACTGGCCCACGCGGCAGGCGGCGTTGTAGTCGATCAGCGTGCGCATGAACGTGTCCAGGGGCAGGCCGAGCTTTTGGGCCAGCTCGGGCAGTGTGTCGGCCTTGACGCCCGGAAACACGGGCGGCATGAAGCGGCCAATGGCTTGGCTATCGATGACGGAGTAGCCGATCTGCCCCGGCTGCTGCGCCACCAGGCGGCCCCAGATGGCATAGCGCTTGGGCCAGAAGTCCTCGCCCTCGTCATAAAAGCGCTCGCCGTTGCGGTTGACCACCACGCCCAGTGATACGCAGTCGATGCGTGTGCAGATGCCGCCGTCGTACAGCGGGGCGCGTGCATCAATGGCCACCATGTGCGCCTGCGTGGGGTCGCCAATGCGGTCGGCGCCGTGGTCGTCGAGCAGGTGCCGGAGCAACGTTCCCTTGTTGTAGGCCGTGCCGCGGATCAGGAAGTTGTCGGCCGGCCACTCGCCGCGCTCGTTCTGGCCCCAGGCTTCGCGCAGCCACTCGCGGTTCGATTCGAAGCCGCCAGCGGCCAGCACGCAGCTTCTGGCTGCAATGCGCTCGCCGTTCGCCAGGTGCGCGGCGATGAAGCGGCGGCCCTCCATCTCGATGCGCTCGACGGGCGCCTCGTACCGTATCTGCACGCCCAGCTGCTCCGCGCTGCGGTAGTAGGCATTGACCAGCGCCTTGCCGCCACCCATGAAGAACGCATTGGTGCGCGCCACATGCAGCGTGCCCGCCAGTGCGGGCTGGAAGTGCACGCCGTGGCGGCGCATCCAGGGACGGCAGGTGCTGGACTCACGGATCACCAGGCGCGCCAGGTGTTCGTTGGTCAACCCGCCCGTCACCTTGAGCAGGTCCTGCCAGAACTCTTCCTCGGGGTAGGCATCGACCAGCACGTCCTGCGGCGCGTCGTGCATGCAGCGCAGGTTGCGCGTGTGGGCGGAGTTGCCACCACGCCAGGCGCGTGGGGCCGATTCAAGCAGCAGCACGCTGGCGCCCGCTTCGCGCGCCATGAGGGCGGCGCACAGGGCGGCGTTGCCACCGCCGATGACAAGCACGTCAACCGCAGTGTGTTCCGCAGGGGTGGGGTGATGTGGCACCGTGGTCTTCCATTCGTGGGGGTGGCCACCACTGTAGGAATTTCGCCCCGGTGTGGGCAGGCCCGAATGGGCAAGGGGCCATCACGGATCGTGATGGCCTGAGGCTGCTTTGAGCGGCTATGCAGGAGCCTGCGCGAGCGTGGCCCCGACCCAGGTGCCCGACTGCACCAGCGTCCGCGCGCAATCGGCCAGCACCACGCGGGTGGCCAGCGCGGCGGGCGAGAGTTCATCGTCGGACAGGCTGCACAGCGCGGCCGGGCGGCTGGCGGGCGCGTCGGCCAGTTCGGCCAGGCCAAAACGTGTGGCGGCATCCGGGTAGCGCCCCACGGCGGCCCAGGGTTGCAGGGTGCTGCCCAGGCCCGCATTCACGGCGTCCATCAGCATGGCCAGGGAGTCGATCTCCATCGCCACCTGGGGCGTCACCTTGGCGGTGGCAAAGGCGGCGTCGATGCGGCTGCGCAGGCCATGTGGACCGGTGGGCAGGATCAGCGGCTCGTGCTGGAGCTGCGCCAGGCGCAGACGCCTGGGCAGCTTGGCGGGCAAGGTGCTGGCGCCGCCGTGGGTGCTGCGTATGAGGAACAGGCGCTCGTCCAGCAGCGGCAGCACGCTCCAGCGGCGCGCGGGCTGGGTGTCGAACAGCACGGCCAGGTCCAGCTGGCGTGCGTTGAGCATGTTGGAGAGGTGGCCCGACAGGCTCTCGACCATGTGCAGCCGCACGTCGGGGTAACGCTCGCGCATGGCGCGCATCAGGGGGATGCCCAGCACCGAGGCGGTGGTGGGTGCCAAGCCCACGGTCACGGTGCCTGACAGCCGGGCTTGGCGCGCGACGCGCGCCGCCTGGTCGGCATGGCGCAGGGTGAGCTGCGCCTCGCGGAAAAAGGCCAGCCCCGCCTCGGTGGGCACGGTGCCCTTGCTGGTGCGCTGCAAGAGCCGCGTGCTCAGCTCCCCCTCCAGCCGGCTGATCTGCTGGCTCAGGGCCGACTGCACCATTTGCAGGTCGAGCGCGGCGCGGCCCATGGAGCCGAGTTCGACGATGCGGACGAAGTAGCGAAGCTGGCGCAGTTCCATGGGGCGATGGTCGCACAGTCCCACCAGTGCCGGTGCAACCGCCCCCCGATGACAGAGCAAGCAGGCTCTTGCACCTCAGAAGGTGTGCACCACGCCTGCAGAGACACCGGTGGCGGTCGCCTTGTTGGCTGCACCCTGGAAGCCGTTGCGCCAGCGGGTGTTGTCCAGCTCGGCATACACCTTGGTGCGGCGCGAGAGCTTGTATTCGGCAAACGCCACCAGGCGGCCGTAGCCGTCGTCGGCGGCGCCAGTGCGCGATCGGTCCACCTTGTAGTACGCCGCTGTCAGGTCCACCCAGGGCGTGGCCGCCCAGGTACCACCGGCGGACAACACGCGCTGCACGGTGAAGCGACCCGCCGCCGTCTCGGCCTTGTTGCGGCCTGCATTGGCAGCCAGACGCACGCTGCCCCACTGGTAGGCGGCGCCCAGCGTGGTGGCGTCCAGCGAGCGCTTGTTGGTGTCGTTGAAGCTCTGGTAGGCGCCGGACACCACAAAGCCGTCCGCAGCCCAGGCCAGGCCCACACCGCGTGACGACAGGGCCGAGGCCTGCGATGCGACTTCGCCCATGCCCCACATGGCACGTGCCGTGAAGCCGCCGAAACGGCCCGTGTATTTGATGGCGTTGTCGAGCCGGTATGAGCCCGAATTGGCGCCTGCGCTGCCGTATTCGATGCCCAGGCCATGCTGGCTCAGCGCCGTCACGCCGATGTTGGGGTTGAAGCTGGCAAAGCGCATGGCCAGCGGGTCCACGGGCGAGATGGCGTCGGCCAGCGTCGTGGTCTGGCGGCCCAGGGCCAGCGTGCCCCACCCGCCTTGCAGGCCCACCCACGACGCCCGGTCGAAGTACTTGCTGGCGTTGGCGGGCGCGCCGGTGTCAGCGTTGAGGCCGCTCTCCAGGTTGAACAGCGCCTTGGCGCCACCACCCAGGTCTTCGCTGCCCCGCAGGCCCCAGCGGCTGGTGGTGTGGATGCCGCTGCCCAGGCTGTGGGTGGAGCCCGGTGCCGGGGCGTTGGATGCGGTGAGGCCGCTGCCGTTGCGCAGGCCCAGGTCCACCACGCCGTACAGCGTCACGTCCGCGTTCTGCGCCATGGCGCAGGGGCCGACGAATGCAGCGCAAGCCGCTGCCACAATTTTCTTCATGCATGTCTCCTGTTGTTGAAATTTGGGCGGGCAGCATGGCTCTCACGCGACCCGCTGGGCCTCCCTCGGCACCAGTCAGTCCGGGGTGAGCTGGGCCTTCAGCACCACGCCCTTCCACTTGGCAAGTTCCTGCTTGACGGTCAGGGCCAGTTGCTCGGGCGTGCTGGTGTCCACCACGGCGCCTTGCTCCTCGATGCGGCGCACCACGTCCTTGTCGGCCAGTGCGGTGTTGAGGGTCTTGTTGAGGAGGTCGATCACCGGGCGTGGCGTCTTGCCGGGCGCGAACAGCGCATACCACTGGGTGATCTCCACGCCTTTGACGCCCGCCTCTTCCAGCGTGGGTACATCGGGCAGCAGCGACGAGCGCTTGGGTCCGGCCAGCGCCAGCGCGCGCAGCTTGCCGTTCTTGACATGGGGGTAGGCCGAGAACAGGCTGGGGAACATCACCTGCGTCTGCCCGGCCATGGTGTCGTTCATGGCGGGTGCAGCGCCCCTGTAGGGCACATGGGCCATCTGGGCGCCGCTTTCCAGCTTGAAGATTTCGGCCGAGAAGTGCGGGGCCGTGCCGTTGCCCGCCGACGCGTAGTTGAAGTCGGTGGGCTTGGCCTTGGTCAGCGCCACCAGCTCGCTCACGGTCTTGGCGGGCACCTTGGGGTTCACAACCATCAGGGTGGGCGAATAGCTCACCATGCCAATCGGCTCGAACTGCGTGATGGGGTCATAGCGCAGCTTCTGTAGCGCGGGGCTCATGCCGTGGGTGCCGATGTAGCCGAACAAAATGGTGTGCCCGTCGGGTGCCGCACGGGCCACGTATTCGGCCGCAATGGCGCCATTGGCCCCGGCCTTGTTCTCCACGATGACCTGCTGCCCCAGCAGGGTGGAGAGCTTGAGCGCCACCACACGCGCCATGCCGTCATTGCCGCCACCGGCGGCGGTGGGCACGACCAGCGTGATGGGCTTGTCTGGAAACGCTGCGTGTGCGGCGCCAGCAGCCCAGAGGGCGCTGGACGCGAGCGCCAGCGCAGCCGTGGCCAGCGCCGTACGGCGCGTGGTGGAGTGAATGGAACGGTTCATGGTTTGTCTCCTGTCGTAATGGTTGGAATCGTCGAAATCGTTGGGAGGGCGCTCAGTGCGCGGGGGCGCTTTCGGGCACAAACAGCGTGCCTTCCAGAATCTTTCGGGCGGTGCGCACCAGTGCGGCCTGCACCAGCTTGAACTGGCCCTCCACCTCGCTGAGCTCTACCTCGACCTGAATGCGGCCTGCCGGGTGCTGCACCTCCACACGGCGCAGCCCGGCGGCGGGTGCATGCCGTTCGTCGGTGGCCACCGTGCCCGGCAGTACCGAGGCCGCCGCCACGCCAATCGCGCCCGTGACGGCATGCGAGCGGTGGCACTGGTGGGGGGTGAAGTAGCGCGACTCCACACTGCCTGGAGATGTGCCCGGCGACACGATCACCGGCTTGGGCAGCACGCTGTGGGTCACATCGCCCATGCCCATGCGCTGGCCCGCTTCGAGGCGCAGGGCCTCCAGGCGTTCGAGCAAGGCGGTGTTGGCGTCCAGCTCGGCGGGTGTCTCGTCGCCGCGCAGGCCCAGGTCGGCGGCGCGCACCAGCACCATAACCTGCGCTGCGTCGATGCAGGTGACCTGCAGGCCCTGGATGGCGTCGATGCGCTGGCCGGTGGGAAAGATCTGCCCGGTGACGGCGCCCCAGGCGTCCAGGAAGTTCATCAGCACGGGGGCGGCCGTGCCCTGCACGCCGTCAATGCGCACATCGCCGTCGTAGTGCACCTGGCCGCCCGCCGTGCACACCTGCACGTCGATGCGGGAGCGGGTATTGACGTTGTAGACCCGCACGGTGGTGGTCTGTCCTTGGCGGTCTGCAGGGACCAGCCCCTGCTCGATGGCGAAGGGCCCCACACCGGCCAGCATGTTGCCGCAGTTGGGCCTGGTGTCCACGCGGGCCTCCTGCACGCTGACCTGGGCAAACAGGTAGTCCACGTCGCAGTCGGGCTGCGTGGAGCGCGAGACGATGGCGACTTTGCTGGTCAGCGAGTTGCCGCCGCCCAGACCGTCAATCTGCAGCTCATGCGGCGAGCCCAGGGCTGCAATCAGTGTGCGGTCGCGGGCCTCAGGGTCACGCGGCAGCCAGTCGGCGAGGAAGAACGGTCCCCGGGAAGTGCCGCCGCGCATCAGAACGCAAGGAATGTTGGTGCTCATGGATCGGCATGGTGCTGTGCCTTCTCTGATCTGTGAATTGCATTGTTGGCAATGATTGATGCATGCTGTGCAATAGGTTCAGGCAGCTTGTACATGCTCCAATCACGGCCGTGAATTGCAATGTTCTGATCGTTTGATGCACGGCTTGCAACGCTGCATGCACCCCCAAGCGCACATGAAGGACGCCCGATGAACAACAAATTCGACCTTGCCGACATTCAGGCCTTTGCGGCCGTGGCCGAGCTGCAGAGCTTTCGCGCGGCGGCTGACGCCATTCACCTGTCGCAGCCCGCGTTCAGCCGCCGCATCGACAAGCTCGAAGAAGCGCTGGGTGTGCGCCTGCTTGACCGCACCACACGCCGCGTCACGCTCACGGCCGTGGGGCGCGACTTTGCGCGCAAGACCCGCGTGTGGCTGGATGACCTGGACGGCATGCTCATGGGCCTGGGCGACGTGGCGGCGCGGCGCATGGGCGAAGTGACCATCGCCTGCGTGCCCTCGGCCGTGTATTACTTCCTGCCGCAGGTGGTCAAGCGCTACCACGAGCGGTTTCCGAAGATCCGCGTCAAGGTGCATGACGCCAGCGCCAACGAGGTGCTGGTGGCCGTGGCGCAGGGCGATGCGGACTTTGGCCTCAACTTCATCGGCAGCCAGGAGGCCGAGATCGAGTTCAAGCCCGTGCTGGCCGAGCGCTTTGTGGCCGCCTGCCGGCGCGACCATGTGCTGGCGCGGCGCAAGAAGGTGACCTGGGCGGAGCTGGGCCAGCACGACTTCATGTCGGTGGGCAAGACCTCGGGCAACCGCCTGCTCATGGACCTGGCGCTGGCCAACGTGCCCGACCGGCCCCAGTGCCTGTACGAAGCCAAGCACGTGACCACGCTGCTGGGCCTGGTGGAGGCCGGCCTGGGCGTGGCGGCCGTGCCCAGCTTGGCCATGCCGGGCAAGGACCACCCCACGCTGGTCAGCATTCCGCTGGTGGAGCCCATCGTCACGCGGCAGATGGGGCTCATCAAACGCCGGGGCAAAACCCTGTCGCCTGCCGCGCAGCAGCTGTATGACCTCTTGGTGGCTACGCGTTCTGTGCGGCCGCGCAAGGCGACGGCGGCCTGAAAAATACAATCGGGGCGATGACAGCACCCACCAAACACCGCGTCGTCGTCGGCCTCTCCGGCGGCGTGGATTCTGCCGTGACCGCCTACCTGCTCAAAAAGCAGGGCCATGACGTCGTCGGCATTTTCATGAAGAACTGGGAAGACGATGACGACAGCGAGTACTGCTCGTCCAACATCGACTTCGTGGACGCGGCCGCCGTGGCCGATGTGATCGGCATCGAGATCGAGCATGTGAACTTCGCGGCCGACTACAAGGACAGGGTGTTTGCGGAATTTCTGCGCGAATACCAGGCCGGCCGCACGCCCAACCCGGACGTGCTGTGCAACGCCGAGATCAAGTTCAAGGCGTTCCTTGACCACGCCATGCGCCTGGGTGCCGAGAAGATTGCCACGGGCCACTACGCGCGCGTGCGCCAGAATCAGACTTCCGGCCTGTTCGAGCTGCTCAAGGGGCTGGACCCCTCCAAGGACCAGAGCTACTTTTTGCACCGCCTGAACCAGGCGCAGCTGGCCAAGACCCTGTTCCCTGTGGGCGAGCTGCACAAGACCGAGGTGCGCCGCATCGCCGAGGAAATTGGCCTGCCCAACGCCAAGAAGAAGGATTCGACCGGCATCTGCTTCATTGGCGAGCGGCCGTTCCGCGAGTTTTTGAACCGCTACATCAGCCACGCGCCTGGCCCCATCCTGGACGACCGGTGCCGCAAGCTGGGCCAGCATGTGGGCCTCTCCTTCTACACCCTGGGCCAGCGCCAGGGCCTGGGCATTGGGGGGGTGAAGGAAAAAGGGGCGCAACGTGGTGGCGGCGCGCACGAGCCGTGGTTCGTCGCCCGCAAGGACCTGGAAAAGAACACGCTGCGCGTGGTCCAGGGGCATGACCACCCCTGGCTGCTTTCGCACCACCTGGTGGCGCAGGATGTGAGCTGGTGCGCTGGCCAAGCACCCGTACCGGGCGCCTATGCCGCCAAGACACGTTACCGCCAGCAGGATGCGGCCTGCACCCTGGAGGCCGCGCCCGACGGCTTCGCCCTCCGTTTCCCCGAGGCCCAGTGGGCCGTGACCCCCGGACAGAGTGCGGTGCTGTATGACGGGGAGGTGTGCCTTGGGGGTGGGGTGATCCAGGTCGCCGCGCCCTGATTCCTGTGTGCCCGAGGGGTGGACTCTTGGGTGGTTTCAGCAGGTGTTTTGACTATTGAAATGATTCTGTAATAGTTTTTTTCTTATATTGTGTGGTGTTGTGCCCACAGACACTGGCATGGAGGGTGCCGTTAAAGGAAGTTCACCTTTGGCCTGGCCGCTGAAAGTGCATTTTTTGGGGCAAGCCTCCTAGAATTCCGCACAACCTGTTTGAAACCACATGTATCAGTCGATGCATGGGGTATCTCCCTTGAGTCCACCCCCGCGAGGGCCGCCGAATCGGGCCCGAAGCTTGCTCGTGCGCACGCCATGTTTTCAACTGCCTCCCTGCCAGCCAACCCCGACATCACCCAACGCCTTATCGATCAGCAGTGCACCGTGCAATGGAGGGGGTTCCTGCAGGCCCTGGCGGCCGAGTTTGCTGCCGCGCTGCCGCCTGAAGACCTGCGCGCGCTGATGTTCCGGGTGGGCACACGGTTTGCGGCCGAGCACCCCCTGCCGACATGTGCCACCCTGGATGACCTGCAGCGCAGCATGGCAGCGGTGTGGGACCGCATCGGCTGGGGTGGCGTCCGCCTGCAGCAGGCTGCAGCACAGCTGGATATCCACCACGACCTCTCGCCCTTGTCGGCGGCTTTCGGGCCTGGCCATGCGCCATGGTCCGGGGGCTTCCTCGAAGGGGTCTACCAAAGCTGGTTCGAACAGGCTGGCGCCGCCCAGCTCCGCGTAGCCCAGTCCGCCCCGGCGGATGCCTGGGGCTGCATCCACTTCCAGCTGGCACGCTGAGCCCTGCGGGCTCCGGTTTTCCACGTTTTGCTATTGGCGGTGACCCGTGAAGCAATCAGACGATATCGTGAACCTCTTCCAGCAATTTGGAGGCAAGGCCGACCCTTACCAGGAGCTGGCCCGCAAGCAGGAGCACCAGCGCTCCAGTGAACGCTGGCCATTGGTGTCCGCCGTTCGGGGTGCTGTGAGCGGGGACGTGCCAGCGGTGGACCGCCGCCCCGGGGGCTCGTCCGCCCCCGCGTCCCAGAACCCGGCTGCGCCAGTCGCCAGCGCGCCCGCTCCCGCAGGCTGGACGCAGCCCGCCGCGCCGAGGGCCGGTGACAGCCCCGCGCCGTTGTGGGGCGCTGCCGCAGCACCACGACCAGCCGCCGCACCTGCCCCGCTGCCCGTTTCGGCGACAGCGATGGCCCAGGCATCTGCACCCCTGGCACCCTCTGCTTCCGCTCCCGCACTTGCGGCGCGCTCTCCGCTGGCGGGACTGGCTGGCCTGCATGCGTCTGCCGCAGTCACCCTGCGCGATGCGCCCGCTGCAGCGCCCGATCCGCTGCCCACCGACCTGCCGTCGGTGTTTGCACGCCTGGTCGGAGAGCCATCACCCCGGCCCGCTACGACCTGGCAGCCTCGCAAGGGCCAGCCATGAAGGTGGTTGCTGTTGTTTCTGCCAAAGGCGGTGTGGGCAAAACCACCCTGACCGCGAACCTGGCCACGGCGCTGCAGCACCAAGGTGCGCCGACGGTGCTGGTGGTGGACCTGGATCCCCAGAACGCGCTGGGCCTGCATTTCGGGGCCGACCCGGGGGCCCTTGCCGGGGTCTCCCGCGCCAGCCTGTCCGGCGACAGCTGGGCTTCGGTCTGCCAACCAAGCCCTTCAGGGGTGCATGTGCTGCCCTACGGGGTGGTGAACGAGGCCGATCGCGTGGCCTTTGAGCGGCACCTGGAGGCCCATCCCGACTGGCTTGCGCAGCAGCTGCAAAGCCTGGATCTGCCCCCCGATGCGCTGGTGTTCATCGACACGCCGCCGGGCCCCTCGGTCTATATGCAGCAGGCGCTCACGGCAGCCCAGGTGGTGGTGGTGGTCAACCTGCCCGATGCGGCGTCGTATGCCGCGCTGGCCCTGATGCAGCGCTTGGTACACACCTACTGCACACCACGCCCTGACCTTGCCGGAACCCTGCATGTGCTGAACCAGGCCGATGGTGCGCGTCAGCTGTCCAAGGACATCACCCGCGTGATGCAGGACAGCCTGGGCGACCGGCTGATCGGCGTGATCCACGAAGACCAGGCGGTGCGCGAGGCCCTGGCCTATGACCAGAGCGTGCTGGAGTACGACACCCATGGCCAGGCGGCTGACGACCTGCGCAAGTGTGCGCAGGTGCTGGCCCAGCGCCTGGGCTTGTCACTGCCGGGGGCAGCGCGATGAGCGTGGACCAGCGGCCCCAGGCCGACGAAGTTGCCGACGCCGATTCCCACAGCCCCCAGGCGCATTGGCGCACGGTGGTGCATGCCATCACGGGCTGGGAGATCTGGCAACACCCCACGGCCCGCGTGGTGGCCGTGGTGTTCAGCGCGCTGCTGATGGGGTTGGTTATCAGCGTGCCGCTGGACCTGCAGGGGCAGATTCTGTTCTCTCTGGGCTCGTTTGCGGCCGCGCTGCTGCTGAGCAAGACCCCGGGGCGCCTGTCCACGCTGGCCATGATCGTGCTGTCGATTTCGGCATCGTCGCGTTACATCTACTGGCGCTTCACCGACACCATCGGGTTTACGCACTGGATGGACGCAGCCTTCGGCTACGGGCTGGTGCTGGCCGAGCTGTATGCGTTTGCGGTGCTGCTCATCGGCTACTTCCAGACTGCCTGGCCGCTGCAGCGCCGCCCCGTGCCCATGCCGGCGGACGTGAGCACCTGGCCCAGCGTGGATGTGTTCATCCCCAGCTACAACGAGCCGCTGGAAGTGGTGCGCCAGACGGTGTTCTCGGCCATGAGCCTGGACTGGCCCAAAGACCGTCTGCATGTGTACGTGCTCGACGATGGCCGCCGCACCGAATTCCGCGAGTTCTGTGAAGAGCTGGGCGTGGGCTACCTGATCCGCGACAACAACCACCACGCCAAGGCGGGCAACATCAATGCGGCGCTCAAGGTCACGCATTCCGAGTACATCGCGATCTTTGACTGCGACCACATCCCCACGCGCTCCTTTCTGCAGGTGTGCATGGGCTGGTTCTTCAAGGACACGAACCTGGTGATGCTGCAGACACCGCACGTCTTCTTCTCGCCCGATCCCTTCGAGCGCAACCTGGACACTTTCCACCGCATGCCCAACGAGGGCGAGCTGTTCTACGGCATCGTGCAGGACGGCAATGATCTGTGGAACGCGTCGTTCTTCTGCGGTTCCTGCGCCATCATCCGCCGCAAGGAGCTGCTGGAGGTGGGCGGCATCGCGGTGGAGACCGTGACCGAGGATGCGCACACGGCGCTCAAGCTCAGCCGCCTGGGCTACAACACGGCGTACCTCGAAGTGCCGCAGGCTGCAGGCCTGGCCACCGAGAGCCTGTCGGGCCATGTGGGCCAGCGCATCCGCTGGGCGCGGGGCATGGCGCAGATTGCGCGCACCGACAACCCGTTGTTCGGCAAGGGGCTCAAGTTCGGCCAGCGGCTGTGCTATCTCAATGCGATGCTGCACTTCTTCTACGGCTTGCCACGCCTGGTGTTTCTGACGGCGCCGCTGGCCTACCTGTTTTTTGGTGCGCATGTGTTCCAGGCCTCCGCGCTGATGATCACGGCCTATGCCCTGCCGCACCTGGCCCATGCCAGCGTGACCAACTCGCGCATCCAGGGGCGGTTTCGTCATTCGTTCTGGAATGAGGTGTACGAGTCGGTGCTGGCCTGGTACATCATGCGGCCCGTGCTGGTGGCTGCCATCAACCCCAAGCTGGGCAAGTTCAACGTCACGGCCAAAGGCGGGGTGATCGAAAAAGCCTACTTCGACTGGACCATCGCCCGCCCCTATGTGGTGCTGTTGCTGATCAACCTGGTCGGCATGGCGGTCGGGGTCTGGAAGTTGTTCTCGTCGGCCGGCGACGAAACCACCACGCTGGTCATCAACATGGTGTGGACCGTCTACAACATCATCTTGCTGGGCGCCAGTGTGGCCGTGGCCAGCGAGACGCGCCAGATCCGGGGCACGCCGCGCGTGGCGGCCAGCCTGCCAGCGGTGATCCGTTTCGAGAACGGCCGCACCCTGGTGTGCAAGACCGAAGACTTCTCGCAGCATGGCCTGGGGCTGGCGGTGCCACCCGATGTCGATATCCCCATGGGCAGCCGCCTGGCGGTGTCGCTGTTCCGCTCGGACGAGGAAGGCGTTTTCCCGGCCATTGTCACGTTCAGCGGCAAGGGTCGCCTGGGTGTGAAATTCGACAACCTCAGCCTGCACCAGCAGGCCGAACTGGCCTCGCTCACCTTTGCGCGCGCCGACGCCTGGATCGCCACCTGGGGCACGGGCCAGCGCGACAAGCCGCTGCGCTCGCTCAAGAGCGTGATCGTGATCGGGCTGCGTGGCATGGGGCAGCTGACTGCCACAGCTTTTAAGTCCCTCAAGCCCCGCTAGAGCGTGCACAACACGCTCTCAGCCTTTCCCTGTTTTCCAAGACTTCTCCCTCACCATGATTTCCACACGACGTCCGACAGCGCGGCTGCCACGCCAGCGCATGCTGCCTGCCATGCTCGCCCTGGTGCTGGCGGGGGCCGCAGCGCCCGTTTCGCAGCTGGCAGCCGCCCCCGCACCGCTGGCCGCGCCGGCCCCTTTGGCCGTGCCGCCTGCCGAGTCGGGGGTGCGTGTGCACCGCGCCAGCCTCAAGGAGCTGGGCGCACTGTTTCCGTTGCAGCTGCGGGGAGTAGACGGCACCAGTGGCGTGGCCTTCAGCGTGCGCAACGATGAGGTGGTGATTGGCGCCAAGCTCAAGCTCAACTACTCGTATTCGCCTGCGCTGCTCACCAACCTGTCGCATATCAAGGTGCTGGTGAACGAACAGGTGGCGGCCACGATTCCTGTGACCACCCAGCAGGCCGGTGAGAACCTGCAGCGCGAAATCACCATCCCGCCGCGCCTCATCACCGAGTTCAACCGGCTGAACCTGCAGCTCATCGGCCACTACACCATGGAGTGTGAAGACCCGCTGCACTCCAGCCTGTGGGCCAACATCGGCAACGACAGCGTGCTGGAGCTGACGGTGGCCCCGGTGGCGCAGACCAACGACCTGGCGCTGCTGCCCCAGCCCTTCTTTGACCGCCGGGACGTGCGGCCGCTGGAACTCCCCATCGTGTTCAGTGCCGCGCCCAATGCGGGCACCTTGCAGGCGGCGGGCACGATGTCGTCGTGGTTTGGCGCGCTGGCGGGTTTCCGTGGCGCGAAGTTCCCGTCCCTCATTGGCGAGCTGCCTGCGCGTGGCAACGCCGTGGTGATGGTGGCTGGCCGGGCGCAGGCGCCCGCAGGCCTGGCGCTACCCGAAATCTCCGGCCCCACCGTGGCGGTGGTCAGCCACCCCGGCGATCGCAATGGCAAGCTGTTGCTGGTCATGGGGCGCGACGATGCCGAGCTGGCTGTGGCGGCGAAGGCACTGGCGATTGGCTCCTCGGCCCTGTCCGGCCCGCTCGCACGCATTACCGAAGTCACCGAGCTGAAGCCCCGAAAGCCCTACGACGCGCCGAACTGGCTGGCCAGCGACCGGCCCGTGAAATTTGGCGAACTGGCCGAGGCCCAGGCGCTGAACGTGTCCGGCTATTCGCCCGACCTGATCCGCGTGAACTTCTTCCTGCCGCCCGACCTGTTCGGCTGGCGCCAGAAGGGCATTCCGGTGGACCTGCGCTATCGCTACACGCCGCGCCCCAATGCCGACAAGTCCACGCTCAACATCAACGTGAACCAGCAGTTCCTGCGCTCACTGCCCCTGCGGGCCGTGAACCATGAAGAGCAAGGCACGCTGGACCGCTGGTTCACCAAGGTGATGCCCGCAGGCGAAACGGTGCCCGAGCGCGAGAAGCTCCACATCCCGCTGTTCAAGCTGCCCGCCCAGTCGCAGCTGCAAATGCACTACTACTACGACGTGGTCAAGCAGGGCGCCTGCAAGGACGTGCCGCTGGACAACGTGCGGGGCTCGGTGGAGGCCGACTCCACCATCGACATCTCTGGCTTCCCCCACTTCATCGCCATGCCGGACCTGGCCGCGTTCGGCAACGCCGGTTTTCCGTTCACGCGCATGGCTGACCTGTCGGAGTCGGCCGTGGTCATGCCCGACAGGCCGGGGGTGCAGGAGCTGGGCACCTACCTGGGGCTCATGGGCCTCATGGGCCGCGTCACGGGGTTCCCGGCCCTGGGCGTGACGGTGGCGCAGGCGCAGCAGGTTGATCGCCTGGGTGACAAGGATCTGCTGGTCATCTCCTCGGGCGGTGGCAACCAGCCCCTGCTCAAGCAGTGGGCCAGCGCCATCCCGGCGGCGCTGCAAGGCGATGCCAAGAGCTTCCAGCTCGCGGACCTGGCCCAGCGGGTGCTGCGCTGGTGGGGTTTCGAGGACGAATCCGGCACCCGAACGCACCGCAGCCAGGTGGCGTTTTCCAGCAGCAGCACCGACGCGTTCATTGCGGGGTTTGAATCGCCCCTGCGCAGCGGCCGCAGCGTGGTGCTGGTGGCCAGCAACCAGCCTGCGGGCCTGGCCCAGGTGATGGATGCGCTGCTGGATGCCGACGCGGTCACCAAGGTGCAGGGGAGCACCACGGTGATCCGTGGCAAGCAGGTGGACAGCCTGGTGGCCGAGAAAAACTACCATGTGGGCCAGCTGGGACCGCTGCTGTACGCGCAGTGGTATCTCTCGCGCAATCCGCTGCTGCTGATCCTGCTGGGGGTCTCGGCGGCGGTGCTGGTGGCCATCATCATGTACCTGTCGCTGCGGGCCCGGGCCCGCGCCCGGTTGAAACAGCAAAAGAAGGGCTGAGGCCGTGCGTGGCACGCCCCGCTGATTCGGAATCACGCAACACCCTCCCGGCCCTGGCGGCCGGGAGACTCGCAGGGAGAAGGTAGGCATGTCCTCCAAACGTCGTCGTCACCACCACACACTCGCCATGGGCCTGCTGGCCTCGCTGATGGCACCCACTGCCGCCTGGGCTCAGACTGGGGCCGAGCAGACCTTGCTGGACCAGGGGCAGTACTGGCAGGAACGCGGTGATACCGAACGCGCTGGTGAAGCCTGGCAGAAGCTGCTGCGCCTGAACCCGCAGAACGCCCAGGCGCTGTATGGCATGGCGCTGGTCGAACTCAACGCACAGCGCCCCGAAAGCGCGCAGCGCTACCTGACGCAGCTGCAGGCGGCGCACCCGCGCAGCCCGCTGGTGAGCCGTTTGCAGGAATCCATCCGCACCGGGCGCAGCGCGCCCCAGATCGAGACCGCACGCCAGCAGGCCCGCAGCGGCCAGGCCAGCCAGGCGCTGAGCACCTACCAGGCCGCGCTGGGCGAGCGCCCCCCCACCGGGCCGCTGGCCCTGGAGTACTACCAGACCCTGGGCGCCACGGCCGGAGGCTGGGACGAAGCCCGCCGGGGCCTCAGCCGCCTGGCGCAGGAATCCCCCGAAGACCCGCAGATCGCGCTGGCCCTGGCCCAGCACCTGACCTACCGCGAATCCACCCGCCGCGATGGCATCGCGCAGCTGGCACGCCTGGCGGGCCGCCCCGATGTGGGCAAGGCTGCCACCGAGAGCTGGCGCAAGGCGCTGGCCTGGACGGGCAACCGCTCGGCCGACATCCCGCTGTACCAGGAGTTCCTGCGCGCAAACCCCGGCGACTCCGCCGTGCAGACACGCCTGGCCCAGGCCCAGAACCTGCAAAAGCAGAGCCAGGTGGCCAGCCGCCCTGTGGCGACAGACCCGCTGCGCCTGCGCACCACGGCCGGGTTCCAGGCGCTGGAGGATGGCGAGCTGGACGCGGCAGAAGCCGCGTTCCAGCAGGTGCTTGAAGCGCGCCCCAGCGACGGCGATGCGCTGGGCGGCCTGGGCATCCTGCGGCTGCGCCAGGAACGGTTTGCCGACGCCCGGGGTCTGCTGGAGCGCGCCTCGCGCGCTGGCTCGGCCGCGCGCTGGAAGCAGGCGCTGGACAGTGCCACCTACTGGAGCCTGGTCGAACAGGCCACCAGCGAGCGCGAGCGGGGCGACACCGCTGCCGCACGCCGCACGCTGGAACAGGCCGTGCGCCTCAACCCCGCGGAAGTGACGGCCGAGACCGACCTGGCCGACCTGCTGGTGGAAGCTGGTCAGTACGACGCAGCCGAGGCGGCTTATCGCCGGGTGCTGGCGCGGCAGGCCGACAACCCTGATGCCGTGCGGGGCCTGGTGGGCGTGCTCGCCCAGAACAACAAGGCCGCCGAGGCACTGGCTCTGGTCGAGAAGCTCTCGCCCTCGCAGCAGGAAAAGGTGGGAGCCCTGGGGCGTCTGCGCGCTGCGCAGGCCCTGGGCCAGGCCCGGGCCGCCACGGAGCGTGGCGACCTCGCTGCCGCGCGCGCGGCGCTGGAAGACGCGCTGCTGAATGACCCGGCCAGCCCCTGGGTGCGCCTGGACCTCGCCCGCCTGTACCTGCGGCTGGGCGCCGTGGCCGAGGCCCGGGGCGTGATGGACGGCTTGCTGCTCTCCAACCCCAACATGCCCGAGGCGCTCTATGCCAGCGCGCTGCTGGCGTCCGAAGCCAGCGACTGGCCGGGCGCCCTGGCGCTGCTCGACCGCATTCCTGAAAAACACCGCACCCGCGACATCGCTGCACTGCAAAAGCGCGTCTGGGTCCATGTGCAGGCGGCTGCCGCATCGGCGCTGGCGGCCGAGGGCCGGCAGTCCGAAGCCCTGGCCACCCTGGCCCAGGCCGAATCGTTTGCCACGCAGGACACCGAGCTGCTGGGCGCACTGGCCCTGGCCTACGCCGATGCGGGTGAGCCGCAGCGTGCGCTGGGCATGGTGCGCCAGGTGCTGGCGCGCACGCCCCGGCCCGATGTGGGGCTGCGGCTGCAGTACGCGGCCACGCTGCTCAAGACCCAGCAGGACGTGGAGCTGTCAGGCATCCTGCGCCAGCTGCAGAACGCGCCCATGAGCGAGCGCGAGCGCCGCAGTTTCGCCGACATCCGCCGCGCCTACATCGTGCGCCAGGCCGATGGCCTGCGCGAGGCGGGCGACTTGGTGGCCGCCTACGACACCATCGCCCCGCTGCTCGCCGAGCAGCCTGACGAGCCCCTGGCCATGGCAGCCCTGGCCCGCATGTATGCGGCCAACAACGACTACGCACCTGCCCAGGCGCTGTACGCGCGGCTGCTGGAACGCTCGCCCACCGACGTGCCCCTGCTGCTGCAGACCGCAGCCATGGCCACCGGTGCGAAGGACTACGCCTATGCCGAGTCGCTGCTGTCCGTGGCGCTGGCACGCGCACCGCGCGACCCCGAGGTGCTGACGGCGGCTGGGCGCCTGTACCGTGCGCAGGGCAAGAACACCAAGGCCACCGAATTCTTCACTGCCGCCGTTGCCGCCGAAAACGCCCAGCGCGACGCCGTGCTGGCCGCCAGCGGCGTGGCAGCAGGGCCCGGACGCTCGGGCAACCCCTTTGCCCAACGCGCCGGGCTGCAGCCACAGCGTGTGGGTGGCGGGCTGACCGTGCCGGGCGCTGCCGCCGTGGCGCGCTCCCCGGTGGGCTACACGCCCATGCAGTACGCGCCACAACCCGTGGCACGCAGCAATGCAACGGCGGGGCTCTACATCCCCGATCCGGCCGGGGCCAGCCGGTTTGCCCAGACGCTGCCCCTGCCTTTGCAGACCCCCCCCATGACCCCGGCGAGCTACTACCCGGAAGCCGCCAGCCCGGCCGTGGGCGCAGCCGCAGTGCCGTCACCTGCTGTCAACGGCCAGCGCAGTGCCGGGACGGCTTCCCGGGCGGCCCCCCAGCCCACCGGGCGCGTGGTGCCTGCATCCCCAGCCCCGTTGGCGGCTGCGCCGGTGGCGCCCATGGCGCCTGTTGCCTCTGCGGGCTACATCGCCCCGGCACAGGCCTCGGCAGCCAGCTATGGCAGCCTGCCGTTGCCTGCCTCCACGGCGGCCCAGCGTGCCGCCGTGGCGCCCCAGCCATCCGCCTGGGCCACGGCAGGCACGCTGGGTACCGTGCCTGACCCCACGCGCCCGCGCACGGTGCGCGACGAGCTGCGGGAGGTGCAGCAAAGCCAGATCTCCTCGTTCTCGGTGGGCGCCACTGCCCGTGCGCGCCAGGGCGAGGCCGGCATGAGCCAGCTGTCCGAGATCGAAGCCCCCGTGCAGCTCAAGATGAGCGTGGGCGACGGTCACCTGATCCTGGGCGTGACCCCCACCGGGGCCAGCGCCGGGGCGCCCGGCACGCCCTACGGCACCCTGAGCCGGTTTGGCGGCGGCCCCGTCACGGCGCTCGACATGCCGCTGCGCGCACCGGGTTCACAAAGCGACAGCGGCATTGGCGTGAGCGTGGGCTATGAATCTGGCGGGCTCAAGGCCGACATTGGCACCACCCCGCTGGGCTTTGGCCAGTCGGACGTCACGGGCGGCGTGCGCTACCGCATGGCCCTCAATGACCAGCTGACCATGGCGGTGGACCTCTCGCGCCGCCCCGTGAACGACAGCCTGCTGTCGTTTGCCGGAGCCCGCGACGCCCGCACCGGCGACCGCTGGGGCGGCGTATCGGCCACGGGAGGGCGCATTGACATGACCTGGGACGACGGCGAGCTGGGCCTGTACGGCTATGGCTCCCTGCACGGCATCACCGGTACACGGGTGCGCAGCAACGCGCGCGCCGAGCTGGGCGGCGGCATGTACTGGCATGTGCACCGCACATCCAACGCCGACCTCACGGCCGGGCTGAGTTTCTCCGGGCTCTCCTACCAGCGCAACCTGCGCTACTTCACTGTGGGCCATGGTGGCTACTTCAGCCCGCAGCAGTTTGTGTCGTTCGGGCTCCCTGTGGAATGGGCCCAGCGCAATGGCCGCCTGTCCTACCAGCTCAAGGGCTCGGTGGGCGTGCAGTATTTCAAGGAAGACGCGGCTCCCTACTTCCCCAACAGCCCGTCGCGCCAGGCTGCGGCCGTGTTGGCCGCGAGCGATGCCTTGGCGTTTGGCGAAACCGGTGCCACGGCCATCTACCCCGGCCAGTCGCGCACGGGCCTGGGCTACAACCTGGGCGCTGCCATGGAGTACCAGATGCACCCGCAGGTGTTCCTGGGCGGCCACCTGGCGCTCAACAATGCCCGCAACTACCGCGAGTTTGCGGGCGGGTTGTATGTGCGCTACGCCTTTCAGCCCTACAACGGTCTGCAGGTGTTCCCAGTCAACCCGCTGCGCTCGCCCTACGCCAACTGAGCCAGGGCCGGGCGGCGGCCCAGCAGTCCACACCCCAGCAAAAAGGGCCCGTTGCGCACACCGCGCAACGGGCCTTTTTTTGGCTTCATTCCCTCACCACGGGGGAGAGGGGCTGAGCCTGGTGCTTACGGCGTGAGCTGCTTGGCGCCCACAAACACCGTGCGCGCACGGGTGCCTGCCACCGAGAGCCCGGCGGTCAGGATGCGCAGGCCGATCACATTGCCGTTGGCATCAAACTGTGCCGATGCCGAGCCGGACTGTGGCGGGCCCGATGCCAGCTCGCAGGTGATGGGGCCGTTGGGGCTCTTGAGGTAGCCAAACGCCTCCACGCGGTACAGGTTCAGCCCGCTGCCCAGTTCGCCCAGCAGTTTGCCCGCCACCTCGCAGCCACTGGTCGTGAGGCCGGTGATCGCGCCATCGGCAAACACCTTCAGCGTGGTGGTGTCCCCGCCAAAACCGGTGCCTGCCATCTTGTAGGTGCCGACAATCATGGCCGTTGTGGCCACCTTGCCTGCAGGCAGTGCGTAGAGGGGGTCGGGCGTCACGCTGAAGCGTGTGGGGAAGCCGCCCGGCTGCGTGGGGTAGCTGAAGCTGCCGCTGAACAGGCTGGCATTGCCGGAGCCATTGCTGCTTTGCAGCGTGCCATCGATCAGCACAGCCTCGTTGTAGGTGCCGGTGTTGCCCAGGAGGCGGTTGAAGAACACGCCGTCGTTGGCGGTCACGAAGCGGTTGTTCGTGGCGTTGTTCTCGTAGCGAATGAGGCGGCCATACAGCGCGTTGTGGTCCAGGCTGCTGTTGGTATAGAAGAACAGGCCGCCATCGGGCAGCACGCTGCCCCACACCGTGGTGTCACCAATCACGCCCGTGGGCAGTGTGAACGAACCTTGCCAGTTGCCGGCCACCGACAGCGGCGTGGCCGACGGCGGCACCGTGGTGCGCGGGTCGGCAATGCCGTTGAGGGTGTAGGTGTTGTCGGTACCTGTGGCGTTACGGGTGAAGGCCCAGATGCCGTTGGGCACACCGGCCGCGTCGAAGCGCAGCACCGCAATGCCCGACTGCTGTGTGCCCGTGGCGCCGCAGGAGGTGGTGTCGCCAGAGAGGTTGATGGTGAGCGAGTACAGGGGCGAGCCGGCCGCGCGCGGCGTGGCCGAGCCCGTGGCCAGGCAGCCGCCGATGCGACCCGAGAGCTGGCCCTGGGGCGTGACGGTGAGCACCCAGCCGCCGCCAAACAGGCCCGTGCCCCGGTAGGTGCCCTCGATCAGACTGGCACTGGCGGTGTGGAAGTTGAGGCTGCTGTACGCCAGCTTCAGCGGCACGGTGGCGCCCGAGGCGGCGGCCGTCTGCACCGGGTCGCTGTAGTTGCCGCTGATGGCATCGGTGCGGCCGATTTTGCCGCTGTTCGAAGCCGTGCCGCGCAAGGTCAGGCCGGTGGCGAACTTGCCGTCCTGCACCGAGAAATACGTGACGCCGGTGGCCAGCACCGAGGTGACGCTCACATTCAGGCGCCCGTACAGCGCATCAAAACCCGCTGCGCCGGGGGCCTCGCGGGCCAGGTAGAACTCTCCGCCGGTGCCCTGTGGGCCGGGGTCGATATAGCCCACCACCTGGCGCTGCGCTGCGCCCGTGCCCACCGTGCCTTCCCACACGCCGCCGGGGTACTGTTGCACACCGGGGGCCGGGCCCACGTCTTCGCCATCGGACGAACCCCCGCCGCAACTGGCGAGCAGCGCGGCACAGGCCAAGGGAAACCAGAAGTATTGACTACGCATGTTGGACGAGGACAGGGTCAGTAGGTGGTGAAAAGAAGAAGGCGCCAGCCCCCGCCAGGGCGGGGCCCGTGGCGCAGGCCTTGCACACTGCGTGCCCGCTGCCATTGGCACCGGGCCACAGCCCGCAGGGGCGCAGGGGGACGCGTGGCTGTATCGAATTGTGCCAGCAGTGGGTGGCGTGGCCTGGGGTGCGGCATGCCGCCGGTGGTTCCGCAGCCAGAGGGAGTTAGCTTGCTATATATTTAATAGCTAAAAAATGAAATGGGTCGAGCGCGGAGGCTGATTTTCTCCATATTTTCCTGCCCACACGCAAAAAAGCCGGAGCCCATGGCGGGCTCCGGCTTTCTTCTGCGCGCGCCCGGCGCGGGCGCTGCCGTGGCTTCAATCGTCGTTGGTCGCCAGGCTGATCAGGATGCGCAGCACATACCAGAGCATCAGCGCAATCGACGCAAACAGGTGCAGCGCGGCACCGGCGGGGCGGTCGGCGGGGTAGTCGTGGATGATGCGCGAGGTGTCGTACAGCACGCAGGCGCCTGCAAACAGCACCATGATCCCCGAGAACCAGATGCCCAGCTTGAAGCCGAAGATGGCGCCCGCAATGATGGTGCCCAGCGCCACCAGGCCACCCACCTTCAGGATGCCGCCCAAAAAGGAAAAGTCCGTCTTGGTGCTGAACGCCGTCCAGGTGAGCGCGCCCACCAGCAGCAGCGTGATGAAGCCCGCCGCACCAATCGCGCCGGGCGCCACCAGCTGGGCGATGCCGAACATGGGGGCGAAGATCAGGCCCTCGGCCAGCACGTAGATGCCCAGGCCCATGAGCTGGGTCTGCGGGTTTTCGGCGTTGTCGGCCAAGTGGGAGGCCAGCCAGCCCACCAGCATGAAGGCGCCCATCACGCCCAGCCAGATGAACTTGTTGCCGCTGGCCATCAGCATCTTGGCCGTGGTGTTGGAAAAACCGCTGGCCATCAGCACGGCCGACAGCACGACAAAAGCCAGCATGGCCACGCCCAGGTGCTTGTAGGTCGAGACGATGAAGTCGCGGCGCTCCATGGGCGCGCCGGACGGGGTCTGCGGTGAAAGTGCATTGGGGTTCATGGTGATGTCCTCCTTTGGATCTGCGTGTGCAAAAAACTCAGGAGGAGCGCCACCTGGGCGCCCCTCCCTCCCTCTCTTTGTTATGGGGTGTGGCCGTCAGGCGGCGGCCAGTTGCTGGGCCTCGTCGGCGGCGCGCAGCTTGCGGTTGGACCAGACACCGGCGGCACCCACCAGCGTCAGCAGGATCGCCAGGACCCAGGTGCCCGCGCCGCTGAAGGACTGGGCCGACGACGTGGCTTCGGCCTGCAGGCGTTGCTTGGTGGTGTCGTAGCTGATCACGGGTGTGCCGCCTGCCGAGACTTCGTAGACCAGGTCGTGGTCGCTGCTGTCCACCAGGGCGGTGACCTTTTCATCGATCAGATTGCCCACCAGCTGCTGTGGCGTGCTGTAGTCGATGCGCAGCTTGCGCACCTCGGCACCGGCGGTGTCGGGCTGCACACTGATTTCGTAGTACTTCTTGGTGGCGCGGCGCTTGCGCTTGACGGTGACTTCTGCGGCTTGTGTCACGGTGCCCGACACGGTCTGCAGGCTTTCGCGCGCCACATAGGCGTGGTCCCCCTCGGCCTTCCAGCCGCTGTACACCGACAGCCCGATCAGGCCGGGCCCGGCCAGCAGCAGCAGCCAGGCATAGCCGGTGATGAAAATCAGAATCTTGCGGACGAATCCAGGCATGGCAACCCTCTCTCTTCAGTTGGAATATTGATTTTTGGTAACTGCTTGCCGCCGGGCTTTGCGCCTCTTTGCGAACAAGGCCGCGATGATCTGCGAAATTTCCGTATCGGATGTAAGAAGTTGTTGATCCGTGGCGGCGCTGCCGCACTGGACAAAACGGAGAAGCGGCGCGCCTGCGCCCCGTTGTAAAAGCACGCGGGCGGTGCATGGAGCACGCTGTTTTTCCGTGCCATGCGAAGTGATTCTTGTTGCGAGTTGCTACGTTTTGAAGTGCAGCGCCCAAAGAAAAAGGCCCACACCTTGCGGGTGTGGGCCTGGGAATCGACGCGTTGCCTGGGGATCAGAACGGAATGTCGTCGTCCATGTCGTCAAAGCCGGACGCTGCGCGCGGGGCCTGCGCCACCGGTGCGGGGGCGGGGCGCGGCGCGGGCGCTGCCATGGGCCGGGGGGCGGGGGCCGCACGGCGCGGGGCTTGGTCGTAGCCACCCTGGTCGCCACCGTAGCCATCGTCGTAGCCGCCGCCCTGCTGGCCACCGCCACCCTGGCCACCACCGCCCATGCCCTGGCGGCTGCCCAGCATCTGCATCTGGTCGGCGCGGATCTCGGTGCTGTACTTTTCCACGCCGTTCTGGTCGGTCCACTTGCGTGTGCGCAGGCTGCCTTCCACATACACCTGCGAGCCCTTGCGCAGGTACTGGCCAGCGATTTCGGCCAGGCGGCCGTTGAAGACCACGCGGTGCCACTCGGTGGCTTCTTTCATTTCGCCGGTCTGCTTGTCTTTCCACTTGTCGGTGGTGGCAATCGTCACGTTGGCCACCTGGTCGCCACTGGGGAAAGTGCGCATTTCAGGGTCGCGGCCCAGGTTGCCGACGATGATGACTTTGTTTACGGATGCCATGGTGCTGTCTTTGCCTTAAAAGGAGGAAAGCGCCGGATTTGGAGAGGGATTCCGGGCGCCAAACGCGCCATTGTGCCGCAACCGAGGAGGAAAGGGGCACGCGCTGGCCGGGCGTGGGCGCCGGTGTCAGTGCCCGCCGCGCCCCACCGGGCGCAGCGGCCAGGTCAGCACCAGCCACAGGGCCGTGAGGGCGGCGGTGGCGGCAAACAGCCCCGGGGCCCCGGCCCATTTCACCAAGGCGCCGCCCAGCGCACCCCCCGCGAACAGGCCTAGCGACTGCAGGGTGTTGTAGGTGCCCAGCGCCGCGCCGCGCAGCTGCTGCGGCGCCATGCGCGACACCAGGCTGGGCTGGCTGGCCTCCAGCGCATTGAAGCCACAGAAGAAAAGGAACAGCAGCGGCCCCAGAACCCACAGCGTGGCCGGCACCCCGCTGGCCGCGAGCAGCCCCAGACCCGCCTGCACCACTAGCACCAGGGCAATCGCCCCGAGCAGCGCAGCGCGCAGGCGCCCAGCGCGCTCCAGCGCAAACAGGCCGCCCATGGCCCCAAACGACAGCACCACCGCAGGCAGGTAGACCTGCCAGTGCTGGTCCTTGGCCAGGCCCGCCTGCACCAGCAGCGCGGGCACGGCGACCCACATGGACAGCTGCACGGTGTGCAGCACAAACACGCCCAGGTTCAGGCGCAGCAGGTCGGGCTGGGTCCACACCTCGGCCAGCCGTCCCCGGGGCGCGTTCTGGTGCTGGGCGGGTTCGGGGGGCACCCACCACACCACCACCGCCACACCGGCCAGCGCCAGCGCGCAGGTGAGGCCAAACAGCCCGGCCAGCCCGACCTGGGCCGTGAGCACGGGCGCCAGCACCAGCGCCACGGCAAACATCAGGCCAATGCTGCCGCCCACCAGCGCCATGGCCTTGGTGCGCACGGCGTCGCGGGTCTGGTCGGCCAGCAGGGCCGTCACGGCGGCCGACACGGCCCCCGCGCCCTGCAGTGCGCGGCCCACCAGTAGCCCGGTGAGCGAATCGGCCAGCGCGGCCAGCAGGCTGCCCGCCGCAAACACCAGCAGGCCCAGCACGATCACCCGCTTGCGGCCGAAACGGTCCGACGCGATGCCCAGTGGCAGTTGCAGCACTGCCTGCGTGAGGCCGTAGATGCCCATGGCCAGGCCCACCAGCGCCGGGTCGTCACCCCCAGGGTACTTGCGGGCTTCGAGCGCAAACACGGGCAGCACCAGGAACAGGCCCAGCATGCGCAGCGCAAAAATGAGGGCCAGGCTGACGCTGGAGCGGCGCTCCAGCGCGGTCATGGGGGTGGCAGGTGCAGAGGGCTGCGGGGCAGCTGCGGCTGGCAGGGAGGAAGAATCCGGCACGGTGTGCGCTAAGGCCCAAAAAAGCAAAAGCGGGATTTTCGCCCATTGGCCCCCGGGCTGCCGGTCAGAGCCGATCTGAGGGCTCCGGGCTTTCAGGTTTTGTCCCGCCTTGGGAGCGATCCATCCACAACACCCAGGCAGTAAGGACGGCCAGCAGCCCCAGCGCCCATGGGTTGTCGAAGGGGGTGGGAATGTGGGAGCCATCGTGGGATGTGGGGGCGCCGCTGGCATGGGGCCCCCGCGCCGGGGTGGGGCGGGGCTCCGGGGCCGCTGGCCCCCCCGGGGAGGCCAGCAGGGCCACGGTGGTGTTTTCAGGGGGTGGTGGTGGGGCTTCAGCCCGGGCCCCCGCCGACAGGGCCACGCCCAAGGCCACCGCCGCAGCCCAGGCCTGGCGGGAGGTCGCGGTGTGGTGCGTGAGGCGTTTGCGGCGTGGCAGTGCAATGGCGGGGGGCATGGAGGCAGGTCAGCGGAGCAGGGCTGGGCCCATGCTAGGGGCGCCCCCCGGCGGTGGCTTGCCTCTGTGTTTGCGTTTTGTTGACCTTGTGTCCCACGCGCCTCCCCCGCCTCGGTGGGCGCGCAAAGGGAAATCAGCCGACCGTGGCGCCCGCCCCCTGCAGGCCGCGCACCCAGGCGGCGTATTCGGCAGAGCTGCCCTGCGCCGTGGGCAGGTGTGGCCCCGCAGCACCCGCGCCACCGGGCGTCCGCACGTCCGAGGGCGCGATGCCAAACGCCGTGCGGAACGCACGGCTGAAATGCGCATTGCTGGCAAAACCTACCCGGCTGGCCACCTCGGCCACGCGAAGGCGGTGGTTGGCCGGGTTGGCCAGTGCCTGGTAGGCCGCCAGCAGGCGGCGCTGCTGCACATGGTGGGCCACGCCGCCCAGAGGCTCAAACAGCCGGTACAGCGCACTGCGTGAGAGGCCAAAGGTGCGGCACAGGGCGTCGGCGCTCAGGTCGGCCCCCAGGTGGCGGTGGATGTGCTGCTGGATGCGCTGCAGCGTCACGCCCTCGATGGCACCCTGGGCGCCCTGCAACGTGCGGGCGCTGGGCAACACGCAGGCCGCCAGCATCTGCACGCTGGCGCGTGCCACGGCGGGGGCGTCGTCCAGCGCAACACCGGGCAGGCGGCGCTGCAGCGACAGCAGGTGGTCGCTCAGCAGGCCACCCAGTGCGGAGCCACCGCGCAGCACCGTGCCGTGCAGGTCCGAGTCGCGCACCCCCAGGGCCTCGTGAAGCAGCTCGCGTGGCACGATCAGGGTCATCACATGCGAGGCGCGCGCAAAGGTGCGCAGGGTGCGGCCCAGGTCCAGGATGGCGATGTCGCCAGGGCGCACCTCGATGTCGGTGTCCCCGTCGCGTTGGCCCACAAAGCCGCCGGTGCGGTACCACTGCACCAGGTAATGGTCGAGCCCGTCGCGCACCACCCGGGGTTGGGCACGCAGGAACTGCTGCTCGGCAAAGTGCAGGTCGCCCACCAGCAAATGCCCCAGGTGGGTGGCATGCACGGTGGCCTGGAACGCCGCAATGCTTTGGGGCACGAGCGGCGCCACGTCAAACACCACCGAGATGCTCTGGCGCCACGCTTCAAAGCGCGCCTCCCCGGCCTGCTGGTCGGTGGTGAACAGGGTGGATGGCAGGGGCTGCGGGGTAGTCATGGCGCGCCCATTATGTGGGGACTGCGCACCAACGGCGGGTGACCTATCATGGTGGGTTTTCCTGCACCGAGCCCGCCCGTGACCCCTCCCCCCGTTGCCGACGACCGATCCGCCGATGGTGTGTACCTCGCCCGTGCCCTGCGCGAGCAGCGCATCAGCATCCGGGGGGCGCGCACCCACAACCTCAAGAACATCGACCTCGACATTCCGCGCAACCAGCTGGTGGTGATCACCGGGCTGTCGGGCTCGGGCAAGTCGAGCCTGGCGTTCGACACGCTGTATGCCGAGGGGCAGCGGCGGTATGTGGAGAGCCTGTCGGCCTATGCGCGGCAGTTTCTGGGGCGGCTCGACAAACCCGATGTGGACCTGATCGAGGGTCTGTCGCCCGCGATTTCCATCGAGCAAAAGGCCACCAGCCACAACCCGCGCTCCACCGTGGGCACGGTGACCGAGATCCACGACTACCTGCGCCTGCTGTACGCCCGCGCGGGCACGCCGTTCTGCCCAGACCACGGCCTGCCGCTGGCGGCGCAGACGGTGAGCCAGATGGTGGACGCCGTGCTGGCGCTGCCCGAAGACACCAAGCTCATGATCCTGGCCCCCGTGGCGCGCGAGAAGAAGGGCGAGTTCACCGAGCTGTTTGCGCAGATGCAGGCGCTGGGCTACGTCCGCTTTCGCGTGGACGGCCAGATCTACGAACACGAGAGCCTGCCCGCACTCAAGAAGACCGAGAAGCACGACATTGACGTGGTGATCGACCGCGTGAAGGTGCGCGCCGACCTGCAGCAGCGCCTGGCCGAGAGCATCGAGGCCGCCCTGCGCGTGGGCGGCCACGACGGCAACGGCCGCGTGCTCGCGCTGGAGATGGACACGGGGCAGGAGCACCTGTTCAGCAGCAAGTTCGCGTGCCCGGTGTGCAGCTACTCGCTGGCCGAGCTGGAGCCGCGCCTGTTCTCCTTCAACTCGCCCATGGGTGCGTGCCCGGCGTGTGACGGCATTGGCCAGCGCGAGGTGTTTGATGCCGCGCGTGTGGTGGCCTTCCCCACGCTCAGCCTTGCCAGCGGCGCCATCAAGGGCTGGGACCGGCGCAATGGCTACTACTTTGCGATGCTGGAGAGCCTGGCGCGGCACTACGGCTTCGATGTGGAGGCGCCCTTTGAGACGCTGCCGGCCACCGTGCAGCATGCGGTGCTGCACGGCTCGGGCGAGGACGAAATCGCGTTCAGCTACATCCTGGACAGCGGCGCCAACAAGGGCAAGGTCTACACCAAGAAGCACCCGTTCGAAGGCATCCTGCCCAACATGGCGCGGCGCTACCGCGAGACCGACTCGGTGGTGGTGCGCGAAGACCTGGCCCGCTACCGCAGCACCCAGCCCTGCCCCGAATGCCATGGCGTGCGCCTGCGCCGCGAGGCCCGCCACGTGAAGGTGGGCGAAGGCCCACAGGCCCGCGCCATCTACGAAGTGAGCCACGCCACGCTGAGCGATGCGCATGGCTGGTTCAAGGCCCTGCAGCTCACCGGCGCCAAGGCCGAGATTGCCGACAAGGTGGTGCGCGAGATCGCCACGCGCCTGCAATTTTTGAACGACGTGGGCCTGAGCTACCTGAGCCTGGACCGCAGCGCCGAAACGCTCTCGGGCGGCGAGGCGCAGCGCATTCGCCTGGCATCGCAGATCGGCTCGGGCCTGACGGGCGTGATGTATGTGCTGGACGAGCCCAGCATTGGCCTGCACCAGCGCGACAACGACCGGCTGATCGCCACGCTGCAGCACCTGCGCGACATCGGCAACAGCGTGATCGTGGTGGAGCACGACGAGGACATGATGCGCGCCGCCGACCATGTGATCGACATGGGCCCCGGCGCGGGCGTGCACGGCGGGCGGGTGATGGCGCAGGGCACCTACGACGAAGTGCGCGCCAATGCGCAGTCGCTCACGGGCCAGTACCTGTCGGGCACGCGCACGATTGCCGTACCAAAGCGCCGCACGCCCTGGCTGCCGGTGCTGGACCAGCCCGCACCTGTGGTCGAGGCCAAAGCCAAGTCGCGCTTTCCGCAGACCGAGGCCAGCAAGCGCCGCGCCGAACGCATGGCCGAACACCA
>OGCL01000634.1_pt1 | contig 35615 bp, 31 predicted proteins | sample 1570041 | NCBI WGS metagenome assembly OGCL01 (sample SAMN06266162, study PRJEB24511) | hot springs metagenome | isolation source: Hot spring water | place: South Africa: Limpopo | collected 2015-06-22 | reverse complement strand
GAGGAGGCCATCGGGTTGTACAAGCAGATCATCAAGGTGGCGTTGGAAGAGGAAGACTACACGACGAAACGGTTGTTCGAGGGGATCTTGGCTGACGAAGAAGAGCACCACAACGACTTCCTCACCATGAAGGGCAAGTAGGTTCGATGGGCTGGAAGGAGCGGTTGCAGCGGGAGTATCTGGAGACGGACCGGGAGTTTATGCAACAGGTGCTTCCCCTGGGCACGGTGAACTCTGGATCGTTTGGCCTGATTGCCGAGGCGGTTCGCTACGTGCTGGTGGCCGAGGGGGACGAGGTCCACATTCGCGTGGATACCCGAGCCCTTGAGGAGGTGCTCTCCTCCCTGACCCAAGGGGGCATGGTAGTGACCCGCAAGGACGCCGAGGCGGCGGTGATGCGGTTTGCGGAGCTGTGGGAGGGCAAGGCCCGAGCCCGGGGCAAGTGGGAGGAGGTCGTGGCCCAAGCGCGCGCGGCCGGCGAGGTCCTCTCCGAACTCCCCCGCCCTCCCCAGCGCCGCTCCCTTTGGAGCTGGCTTTTCGGCCGGTAAACCCCTCCCGCGCCCATGTGGAAGCCCCCGGAGTGGGTCAAACACGCGGTCTTTTACCAAATCTTTCCGGACCGCTTTTGCAACGGGGACCCCACGAACGACCCTCCGGGCGTCCGCCCCTGGGGTGAGCTTCCCCACGGCCGCTCCTTCTTCGGAGGCGACCTCCAGGGAATTCTGGACAAGCTCGACTACTTAGAACGGTTGGGCATCACCGCCCTGTACCTCACCCCCATCTTCAAGGCATCCACGAACCACCGCTACGACGGGGAAGACTATTTTCAAGTCGACCCCGTTTTGGGGGACAACGAGCTTTTGCGGCGGCTTGTGGACGCCTTGCACGCCCGGGGGATCCGCGTCGTGCTCGACGGGGTGTTCAACCACTGCGGCCAGAGGCATCCGTTTTTCCAAGACGTGCTGCGGCGCGGCCGCTCCTCCCCTTACTGGGAGTGGTTCACGATCGCGGGGGAAAGACCGACGATAAACCCGGAACCCAATTACGCCTGTTGGGCCGGTCATCCCACCCTCCCCGAGTGGAACCACAAAAACCCCAAGGTGCGAGAGTACCTGCTTTCTGCGGTGCGCCATTGGCTTCGCGAGTACGAAATCGACGGCTGGCGCTTGGATACCGTGGAGTACCTCCCTCCCGACTTTGTGAAGCAAATCTACGAAACCACCAAGGCGGTGAACCCCGAGGCCTACGTGCTGGGGGAGGTCATGGGTTTGGCCACTTCGTGGTTTCGCCACGAGGCCTTGGACGGGGTGATGCACTATCGGCTGTGGGAGGGGCTGGTCCACTTCCTGGCCCAAGGGGCGTGGAGCGCGGACCGGTTTGTGCGTTATGTCCATTACATTTGGAAGAGCTACCCTGTGGAAGCCAACTACGCCTGCTACAACCTCCTGGGCAGCCACGACAAACCGCGATTTCTCACCCTGAGCGGGGGTGACGCCAAGAGAGTGGAGCTGGCCGCGGCGTTTTTGTTTGCGTTCCCCGGGGCCCCGGCCCTTTACTACGGGGACGAGGTGGGCCTGGAAGGAGGGGAAGACCCAGACTGCCGGCGGTGCTTTCCCTGGGCAGCTTCTTGGAACGAGGCTCTTCTCACCAAATTCCGTGAGCTCACGGCCCTGCGCAAGGGAGAAGTCGCCCTTCGCGCGGGGGAGCTCGTCCAACTCCGGGCTGAGGGAAGTGGGGTCACACTCGTTCGTCGGCACGGGTCGGAACAAATCCTGTTTGCCCTCAACCCCAGCCCTCACAGCCTCGAGGTTCCCTTGCCTGCGCCAGGGGTGGATCTGGTGACGGGGGCAACCTTCCGGGGTTCCATCTGCTTGCCTCCTCATGCGTTCTGTTTCATCAAGGCCCGGCCTTAGGAGAATTCCCAGTGATCAAAGGGCCCTCGGTAGAGGAACGGGCCGGGGCCCTTACAATGAACAGGCGATGGACCTGCGCGCCGTTTTGCGGGAATCAGACCAGCTGACCTTGACAGTGGGGGGTAGGTCCTTTGTATCCCGGTTGGACGTGCAACTTGGGAATGTTCCCGAGCTCGAGCCGTGTCCCGGGGGGTGGCGGCTCCAGCGACGGCCAGAGGCCGGGTCCGAGATGGCCATCCGGGAGTATTTGGTCGCAGGCGACCCTGTGTTGAGACTGGCTGCAGTGTCCCAAGGGGAAGCGGTGAAGGTGGAGGTGCAACTCCTCCGGTCTCTGCAGGGACTGGCCATGGGCGATGCGTTCACCACGCCCTGTGTGTTGGCCCCGCGGTTTGGCTTCTCCTCGGACCTGCGCTTCTTGACCTGCACCTACGGTCTGGACGGCGGGGCGGGGTACCCGGGCGGGTACTGGCCCACCGTTGTGCTCGGGCAGGGACCCGACGGCCTCCCCACCCACGCCATGGGGCCTCTGGTTCTATTCGATGACGAAGGGGCCGTAGCCATAGCCCCGGCGGACTTCTTCCTCACCAGTGCCCACGTGCCCACTCCGGGCGGTGCAGGGCGGGGCCTCCATGGCCGGATCAACGAACTTCCCGCAGGAACCCGCCTGAGCACCTGGTTTGTCGCGGGGAAAGACCCCTTCCACGCCCTGCACAAGCTGGGGGATCGGCTCCTGGCCCAGGCGGGAAAATCCCGGGGTACTCACGCCGATCATCCCCTGTTTTCGCGGCTTGGCTATTGGAACGCCTATGGCTCCTACTACAGCGAGCCGCTGCATCCCCTGGACGGGGAGATCCTCCAATCTCTGGCCGCCTCGTTTGCCAAAGCAAAACTCCCAGTAGGTTACTTTGGCCTAGATCTTTGGTATCCCTACGAGACGATAGGCCGAGCCAAGGTGTTCCGACCTGACCCCCGCAAGTACCCCGCTGGTCTCAAGAGAATCCTCCAAAAGACGAAGATCCCTTACGTCCTTCACCTTTCAGCGCTGGCGGAAGAAAACGCTTACGGCGCAAGCGGCGCAGAGCCCGAGGTTTACCGCGTGATCGCCGAGGACGCCAAAGCGGAAGGGGCCGTAGGAGTGTGGCACGATTGGTTGAGGACTTGGCAACACCTCACCCCCAAGCTCCGCAAGGACCCCTGGGCCGCGGAACGTTGGTTTTGCGGGATGGCCCAGGCCTTTGCTGAACAGGGGCTTCCCGTGGTGTTGTGCATGCAGACAATGGGGATGGTGCTGGCTTCCACGCAGGAGCCCAACGTGGTGGCCTCGCGCTCGCACACGGACTTCCTGTTTGCGCAACAAGGGGCGCTCAAGAAGGCGGCAAAAAGAGACCCGGGTTTTTTGCGTGAGGCCATTGCCCCGCACAGGTTGTGGGCCCAGAACCTCCTCATGGGCGCCGTACTGTGGACCCTGGGTCTCCGGCCTTTCCACGACCTTTTTTTGACCCGCCGGCACCCAGGGTTTGGGGGCGAACACCCGTTGGAGGAGGCCCTACTTCGGGCCCTATCCTGCGGGCCAGTGGGGTTTGGCGACAAGCTCGGCCTGGCCGATCCCAGTCTTTTGGGCAGACTCCTCCTGGGCGATGGCCGGCTGGCTCAACCCGATCACCCGCCCATCCCCGATCCCAAGACCCTGGGCCAGGACGTTCAACTCTTTTGGACCCACCGCATGGCTGGCAACACAAGGTGGCTTTACCTCCTGGCCCTCAACACCGGCGACGCGGAGGTTTGGGTCCCCTTCGATCCACCGTACCCGGGGGATTGGCTCGTCTGGGACATCCTTGACCGCAAAGTCGCCCCGTCGGATCGGGCCTTGGTTCCCGGCCAAGGATTGCGAGCCTTTGTTCTTGCGCCTCGTCGGGGCGGTGTGGCTCCTGTGGGCTTTCGCGACCTGTTCGTTCCTGCGCCGGCTCGAGGGCTTCTCTTTGCCCATGGTGAAAGAAACTGGGAGCTCGAGCTCGGGGGGGTAGTGGACCCGCTTTTGCTTATGGGCAGAATAGGCAGGGTGCGTGGAGTGGACGGGCAAAAGGTGGAAGTCGTCCGCCGCGGCGACGTGGCCCTCTGCTGGGTAGGCAGACCGGGCCGGATCGTGGTCGAACGGAGGTAGACCATGAGGAGATTCCTTGTGATTCTGACTTTGTGTGTGGGAAGTCTGGCGGCGCTAGCCCAGAAGGGCCCGGTCAATTTGGCCCTTGTGTGGCATCAACATCAGCCCCTGTACTGGAACCGCCTCACAGGGGAGTACGAGCTCCCTTGGGTGCGTGTTCACGCCGTTCAAGAGTACCTCGATTCCCCCCTCATCCTCCTTGAGTACCCCAAAATCAAAGTGACCTATAACCTGCAGCCCAGCCTGCTCTGGCAGACCCTGGATTACGCGGACATCACCCCCGAGGAACGGTCCAAGGGCGGACTGTATGAGTACATCGGTGCAGTGGACAACCACCTCCATTGGACTTGGAAGCTGGCCACCGACCCCAAGAACCTGAGCCCGGAGGACCGGGCGCGAGCCCAGGAGCAGTTCTTTTGGATTAACCCCTACATGCTCCGCCCCGGCGGCAAGTACTACGATCCTTACTACGCTTTCCTCAACGCCGTCAGGGGCACCCGTGGCCTCACCGACCAAGAGCTCCTCGACGCCGCCGGCCTCTTCCTCCTTTGGCAGATCTCCCCGGAACTGCACGAGCGGCTGGGGGTGATCCACCTCCGCGCGAAGAAGGGGTTCACGAAGGACGACATCGTGCTACTCATCACGGCCCAGCACCAGGCCATCACCGAGGTGGTGGACGCCTATCGGGCGATCCTTGCCCAGGGCGCCGAGCTCATCACAAGCCCGTTCTACCACCCCATTCTCCCACTTCTTGTGGAGCGGGGGTGGACCGAGGACGTTGTGGCTCACCTCGAACTTGGGCAGAAGCAACACGAGCGGCTGTTTGGGGAGCGGGCGGTGGGCGTTTGGCCCCCTGAGCAGGCCGTCTCCACCGAGGCCGTGCGGGTTTTAGCTGAAGCCGGCTTTACCTGGACCGTGGCCGACGAGTGGACCTTGGGTGGGGCGTTGGGCCGCAGCCCCAGCCGGGCCGAGCTCACCCAAGCCTGGAAGGTTGGAGACAATGCCGTCTTCTTCCGCGACCACAACATCTCCGATAAGATCGCTTTTTCCTACGGCAACAAGCCCACAAGCGAGGCGGTGGCCGACTTCATGGAGGAGATCCGCCGCTATTGGACCGCTTTGCCCAACCCCGCGGAGCACGTGGTTGTGGTGGCCCTGGACGGTGAGAACTGGATGTTCATGGCTGGCTATCCCGACAATGGCCGGGAGTTCCTGCGCGCCCTGTACCAGGCCCTCTCCGCGGCCGACTGGGTCCGCACGGTGACGCCCAAAGCGTACCTGGCCCGCTGGGGTGCCCGCGGGGAGCTTCGGCAAATTCCCAAGAGCTCCTGGGGCGGGGATCTCTCCACCTGGATCGGCGAGCCCGAGGAGGATGAGGCCTGGGAACGGCTTGCAGCGGCAAGGAAGGCGGTCTTCGCCCGCGATCCCAACCCCAAAGCCCTGGAGGCCCTGTACGCTGCAGAGGGTTCGGACTGGTTCTGGTGGTACGGCACCGACCAGGACTCTGGAACCGACGACCTGTTTGACTGGTTGATGAAGGCTCACCTTGTCGGGGCCTACCGCGCCGCGGGCTACCGAGAAGAGGAGATCCCGGTGGTCCTCTCCTTGCGCTTGATCCTTCCCTCTTTCGCCAACTTGGGGGAGACCAAGGTGACGTTGGACGGGGAGGCCAAAGCCGCGGAGTGGGCCGAAGGAGTAACCTTCCCGGGCACCGGGCTCGTTGCCGAGGCCACGGTGGGCTACAGCGAAACCTCGTTGTACGTCCTCGTGCGCCTCACGGAGCCCGCCCGCGGTTGGATTGGGCAGGAGGGGTTTTTGACCCTCTACGCATCCGGGGCCCCGGGCATGCCGGCCAACGTGGCCACCCGCCACAGCAATCGGCCGTTGGGCTTTGCCTTGGCTTCGGCCGTGGAGCTGGCGCTAGGTAAGGTGCGGGCGGACGGGAGCGGATACGTGTTTCGCTATGCCGCCGACGGGAAGGGCGGTTGGCGCCTGGCCTCGCCGGTTCGCACCCTCACCATGCGCAAGGCCGCCGTGGGCGAGGTCATCGAGTTCCAAGTGCCCTTCGAGGAGCTTGGGGTGGAGCCTGGCCAGTCGTTCACCTTGGCGATCACCTTGGAGAGGGCAGGGGAACACTTAGGACAAGCTCCGACGGAGCGACCGGTCCATGCCCGCATCCCCACCCTCATCCGCGGGGTGGAGAAGTGGGCCATGGAGGATCCCCGGGGTGATGACTACGGGCCCGGCACCTACGTGTACCCTTTGAACAAGGTGTTTGCCGAACCTGGCCTGTTTGATCTCCTCCGCTACGCGGTCTACGACGCGGGCGATGCCTGGCAGCTGGCCTTCGACTTCCCCACCCTTCCCAACCCCTGGAACGGGCCGCACGGGTTCTCTCATCCCATCGTGTTCGTGTACTTTGATGTCGCCCCGGGCGGGAGGACCGAGAGCCACGAGGAGGCCAAGGCCGCCCAAGTTTCGTTTGACCCCAGCCACCCTTGGGACTACGTGATCAAGGTGGCGGGCTGGCCGGGCTACGGCCGACACCTCTGGACTGCCGGGGCCGAGGGTCCGTACCTCATCGAAGTCGCCTCCGATCCCAAGCGGGGAAGGATCATCGTGACCATCCCCAAGAGCCTGATCCCCGAAATCCGCGGGTTCCACTACGTGCTCGTGGGCTCCCAGGACGGCTACGGTCCGAACCACATCCGGCCGATTGGGAGGGCGCCCGGGGAGTGGACCGGCGGTGGGTGTCCTGACCCCTTGTGGGCGCCCCAGATCTACGACTGCCTTGTCCCCAGGGGAGTTGAGCAAGAGGAGCTCTTGGCGGGTTACGACCCCGCGGGCAAGCGGTACGTTGTTCTGGTTCCTGTGGAACTGCGGTGGTGATAACTCTGGGCCCGGGGGACTTCTGTTCCCCGGGCCCAGGGAAAGCTCTAAGCCGGGCGTAGTCTTGCCCAGGAGGCAAGTCTCCTGAGCCTTCGGTTCGGGGTTGCGTCCAGGGACGATGCCTGCCGCCCCTCTATGAGATGGCGGTCAACCCGGGGGGTCGAGGGGTACCTCCGAAAGTGGAGGGGCGATGGGGGAAAACAGGGTGAGTTGAAACCACGGTTCGGTACGTTTTCTTTCTGCCACTCCACCCGAGAGGGCTTCCCCTTGGTCCGCCCTCGGACCTGGGGGGAGACGATCCAAACAGCGGAGGTATCAAAGTCCGATTGTCTGCTGTCGCTGGGAGGTGATTGATGGTGTTCGGCAGAATCTCGTGGGCGCTCGTGGTGTTGGCGACAGGATTGGGGTCGGTAGGCGCGGAAGTTGGGAGAATCCTGTTTTGAGCTGATCCTGTTCAAAGCCCTGTCTTCCAAGCGCTAGGACTGGGCTGTGCCCAAGCTACTGGGATTCCTGTGGTGGTTGCGCCAGTCGGCTTTGGGGACACTCGGGGTCAGTTCGTCACGGCCGCTCTGGCCGGGCAGGGTCCGGACATCATCATCGGGGCCCACGATTGGGTAGGGGAGTTGGCCGCCAACGGTCTGCTGGCCCCCATCGACCTTCCCGGGGGCTTGCGGGCCCAGTTCGACAAGGTCTCGTTGGATGCCTTTACCTACGGGAAGCTGTATGGGCTGCCCTACGCCCGGGAGGGCATCGCCCTTGTGTACAACAAAAAGCTGGTGCCTGTCCCGCCCAAGACCTGGGGCGAGCTTTTGCAGCTTGCCCGCAAGCTCACCGACCCCACCCGGCCCCAGTACGGCTTTGCCGTGCAGAACCCTGATCCTTACCACAGCTTCCCGTTTGTGTCCGCCCTGGGTGGGTACATCTTCGGGGAGAAGGACGGGAAACTGAACCCCTGTGACGTGGGTTTGGACAACGCTGGGGCCGTGGCCGGTGTGAAGTACTTCGATGCCCTCATCGAGGAGGGGCTGCTCCCCGCGGGGCTGGACTGGGGCACCTGGACGAGCCTGTTTGCCGAGGGGCGGATCGCCATGGTCATCACCGGGCCGTGGGCCATCGGGATCGCCAAGGCCGCGGGGATCGACGTGGGGGTGGCCCCCCTGCCCTTGATTGAGGGCAAGCAGCCTGGGGTGTTCGTGGGCGTGCAGGGTGTGATGGTCTCAGCCTTCTCCCCGAACCTGCCCTTGGTGTACGACTTCTTGTTCTACTACTTTGCGACCACGGACACGCAGCTGGCGCTGTACCAGAGGGACCCGCGGATTCCCGCGTTCTTGCCGGCCTACGCTCGGGTCGCGGCGGACCCGATTTTGCAGGGGTTTGCGGAGTCGGTGTCCCGGGGCGTACCGATGCCCAACATCCCGGAGATGAGTGCGGTGTGGGGTGCTTGGTACGACGCCATGGCCCTCATCGGCGAGCAGAAGCTTGAGCCCAGGGACGCCCTGAAGCAGGCCGCCGACAGCATCCGCGCTATCCTCAAATGCAAGTAGGGTAGGCAGCTTGGAAAAGACAGGGGGCGGGGCTTCCTCCCCGCCCTCTTTCCTTGCTATCCTTGGGGGGCTATGACCCAAGGACCACGGTGGTCCGTGTACTACCTCAAACTCGGGGCCGTGGCCCTCTTCGACGCTCTCGTGGTCTACTGGTGTGTTCTTTTAGCTTGGGACGGGCAGTGGCTTTTCCTGGGCCTTACCGCAGCTGGGGTCTTACTTCTCAACGTCCTGGTTCTTTCCCGCCGCGCTTATCCGCTGCGCTACCTCGCCCCCGGCCTTGTGTTCCTGGGGTTCATGGTCGTCTACCCCATGGCCTACACGATTTACATTTCCTTCACCAACTACGCTACAGGGTATATCTTGCCCAAAACCGAGGTGATCCGGCTGCTTTCGGAGCGAGACTACCCACCTTCCCCGCCGGTGCGATACCCGTTTACCGGCTACGGGGCCCCAGGGTCCCTCTACGCCCTGTACCTCCGGGGAGAGGACCAGGCCTACGTGGTGTTCCCCGATGGGCGCCAAAGCTCGACCGCGAACCACGTGGTAGAGGAAGTGGACGGCGATGGAATCCCCGAGGCCTTGGACAGCCGCCCCCGCTTGGCCTTAGGCGACCTTTTCCCCTTGGTGGCCCAACTGCAAACTCTGCGTATCCCCTACGAGGGGGGCTGGCTCAAGCTGGCTACCTTGCGGGAATTCGCCCTCTATATCCCCCAGTACACCTACGACCCCGCCACCGACATCCTCCAGGACAACCGCACGGGAAAGACCTACCGCCCCCAAAACGGGAGGTTCACCGCCGAGGATGGCGAGGCCCTGGATCCAGGGTGGACGGAGTTCGTGGGGCTTACCAACTATGTGCGGTTTATCCGTGACCCTCTGTACCACCGGGCGTTTGTGCGGGTGTTTGCGTGGACGGTCTTGTGGTCCATTTTCTCCGTGGTGTTCAGCTTTGCGCTCGGGCTGGCCCTGGCCATCCTCCTCAACGACCGCGGGCTCAGGCTGCGCAAGCTTTACCGGTCGCTTCTCATCGTTCCTTATGCTCTGCCGGCCTTCATCTCCGTCCTGATCTGGCGGGCGTTTTACAATGTGGAGCTGGGCTTATTTAACCAGACGCTATTTGCCTGGTTTGGGATCAAGGTTCCTTGGCTGGCGAACGCTTTCTGGGCCCGGTTCTCCATCATCCTGACCAACGTCTGGCTCACTTACCCCTACATGATGCTGGTGAGCCTGGGGGCCCTGCAGTCCATCCCTGGGGAAGTGTACGAGGCAGCCAAAGTGGACGGAGCCGGAGGCTGGCAGCGGTTCACAAAAGTCACGTTTCCCCTTCTTATGGTTTCCGTGGCCCCACTCCTCATCGGCTCGTTTGCCTTTACGTTCAACAACTTCACCTTGGTGTGGCTGTTGACCAAGGGGGAGCCGGTGGTGGAAATTGGGTCCCGTGCCGGGGCCACCGACATCCTCCTCTCCTACGCGTACAAGCTGGCGTTTGAGGGGGCACGGGGGAACGAGTGGGCCATGGCCTCAGCCCTGGCCGTGGTGATCTTTGTCATCGTGATTCTCGTCTCCGGGATCAGCTTTGCCCGCACGCGGGCCTTGGAAGAGGTGTCCCGTGGCCTATAGAGGACCGGGCTTCTGGGCACGCCGACTGGTCCGCAACTTCCTGGCCTGGGGGACCATCGCCTTTGCCCTCTTCCCCGCCGTGTTTGTGCTGGGAACTTCCCTCAACCCCTCCAACAACCTGAGCACCACGAGGATGATCCCCACCAACCCTACCGCCGTGCATTACGTGACCCTTCTCCGCGACTATCCGTTCCTCATTTGGTTGGTGAACACGATCAAGGTGGCGGGGATTACTTCGGTGGGCACGGTGTTCCTCTGCGCCCTGGGGGCCTATGCCTTTTCTCGGTTTCGGTTCCGCGGCCGCCGCACCGGGCTCTTGACCCTGCTTTTGGTGCAGATGTTCCCCCAAACCCTGGGCATGGTGGCCATCTTCCTTTTGCTCAACAGCCTGGGCAAGTACTTCCCCTGGCTGGGGCTCAACACCCATCCTGGGCTGATCTTCGTGTACCTGGGCGGGGCCATGGGGTTCAACACCTGGTTCATGAAGGGGTACTTTGACACCATCCCTCGGTCCTTGGAGGAGTCGGCTTTGGTGGATGGGGCCACGCCGTTCATGGCCTTCTGGCGCATCGTCTTGCCCCTGGCCCGCCCCATCCTGGCGGTGGTCCTGGTGATCCAGTTCATCGGCGTGTACTCCGAGTACCTGCTGGCCTCCATCCTTCTCAAAGGGGAGCGGGTCTATACCCTCGCCGTGGGGCTTCGCCTGTTCTTGGGCGATAACTACCGGGACCGGTGGGGGATGTTTGCCGCTGGGGCAGTGCTCGGGGCTCTTCTCATCCTCGCGGTGTTCTACTCCCTCCAGTCCCTCATCGTGTCTGGACTTACCGGGGGCGCGGTCAAGGAGTAGACGGGCACCCTCACAAACGCAGCGCCCGGGCTAGGTTGATCATCTCCACCAAGGCCTCGGCAGCCTGGGCGCCCTTGTTGCCCACCTTTCCTCCCGCCCGCTCCAGGGCTTGGTCCTGGGTGTCGGCGGTGATCACCCCAAACGCCACCGGCACGGGAAGCTCAAGGTTGAGGTGGGCCAGGGCCTTGGCCACCTCGGCGGCGATGTACTCGAAGTGGGGCGTGGCCCCGCGAACCACGGCCCCCAACGCCACCACCCCGTCCACGTGGCCCGACTGCCCCAACACCTTCACCGCCCGTCCGAGCTCAAACGCCCCGGGTACCCATACCACCACCAGGTCGTCTTGTTCCACCCCCAAACGAATCAGGCGATCCTTGGCCCCTTCCAACAGCTCGCGCGTGATCAAAGCGTTGAACCGTGACACCACCAGCCCGATGCGCAACCCCTTCCCGTCCAGTTTTCCCTCGTGGATGGTCATGATGCCTCCTCAAATCCTCTCCAGCTGATGGCCCAGCTTTTCCTTCTTGGCCTGGAGGTACCGCAGGTTGTGGGGGTTGGGTTCCACCTCCAAAGGAAGACGTTCCACGATCTCCAGGCCGTACCCGGAAAGCCCCACGACCTTGCGGGGGTTGTTGGTCAACAGGCGAATGCGTTGCACCCCCAGGTCGACGAGGATTTGCGCCCCAATCCCGTATTCCCGCAGGTCCGGTGGGTACCCCAGCTTCAGGTTGGCCTCCACCGTGTCCAAACCTTGGTCCTGAAGGTGGTAAGCGCAGACCTTGCTGAGCAGCCCAATCCCCCGCCCCTCCTGGCGCATGTACAGCACCACACCCTTGCCGGCCTTGTCTACAGCCTCCATGGCCGCATGCAGTTGATCCCCGCAGTCGCAGCGGAGGGAACCCAAGGCGTCCCCGGTGAGGCACTCCGAGTGAACCCGCACCAAAACGGGCTCGTCGGGCGAGAGCTCCCCCTTGACCAGGGCCAGGTGCTCCTGGCCGGTCAGGCGGTCCTTGTAGGTCAACACACGGAAGTGACCCCACCGGGTGGGCAGCTCGGCCTCGCAAACTTTCTCCACCAGCTTCTCTCTCCGCTTGCGCCAAGCGATGAGGTCGGCGATGGTGAGGATGGGGAGGTTGTGGCGCTGGGCGAACTGGGCGAGGTCGGAGAGCCTAGCCATGGTGCCGTCCTCGTTCATGATCTCGCAGATCACACCCACAGGCTCTAGCCCGGCCAAGCGACACAGGTCCACCGCCGCCTCGGTGTGCCCAGCCCGGCGTAGGACCCCGCCCTCCTGCGCTACCAAGGGGAACACGTGCCCCGGCCGCACCAGGTCTTCCGGGCCTGAACGGGGATCCGCCAGGACCTGAATGGTGCGAGCCCGGTCATGGGCGGAAATGCCGGTGGTGATGCCCGTGCGGGCGTCCACGGATACCGTGAACGCCGTCTCATGGCTGTCCTGGGGAGGTTCGACCATGGGGGGAAGGTCCAGACGCTGTGCCCAACTGCGGGGCAGGGGCACGCACAGCAGTCCACGCCCCTCCTTGAGCATGAAGTTCACCGCCTCCGGGGTAACCTTCGGGGCGGCCAACACCAAGTCCCCTTCGTTCTCCCGGTCTTCGTCGTCCACCACAATAAGCATGCGCCCGGCCCGCAGGGCCTCCAGGGCCTGTTCCACCGTGGCAAATCTCACCGCTCTCTCCATTTCCGCACGTACTTGGCCAGGATATCGAACTCCAAATTTACCCGATCTCCCACCCGACGGGTCTGCAGGTTCGTGTGCTCCCAGGTGTACGGCACAACCGCGCACCGAAATGACCCTTCCCCCACTGCCAACGGCGTCAGGCTGATCCCATCGACACCTATGCTCCCCTTGTCGACCACAAGCTCGCCAAAGCGCGGGTCGAACTCCACACCCAACAGCGTCTCCCCAGCCCGCCGCTCGAGGAGCGCCACCTTCCCCACGGTGTCCACGTGCCCAAGAAGCAGGTGACCACCAAGTTCCTCCCCCACCCGGAGTGAGGGCTCGAGGTTGACCCGGCTGCCGATCCTCAGCTCTCCTAGGGCTGTTCTGGAAAGTGTCTCCTTGGAAAGGTCCATGGTCAGGAGCCGCCCTTGACGCCCGGTTACCGTGAGGCACACCCCGTTGACGGCCAGGCTGGCCCCCAGTTCGAGGCACAGGTCCCCTGCGTCCACGGTCAAGGTGTGCGGCTGGCGGGCCACCACCGTGCCCAGTTGTCGCACAATGCCTGTGAACATCCCCAGGCCAGTTTAGCCTCTCTGCTGATCCACTCCCAGCTTGCAGGGACGGGGAGCGGTCGGTACATTCCTGCTCGTCATGCGAGGCCTTCTGTCTGTTCTCCTTTTCTCCCTGCTTTGGGGGTTCTCTAGCTTGGGGGAAGGTGTGAAGCTCAACCGCCCCGAGGAGGGGGTTCTTCAGGCGGAAACAGGGCTTGTACGGTACGAGTTCCGCGAGCTGGGGGGTATCCTGCGCAGCGCCCACGTCCACTTCACGGGCTACCAGCTCCCGCCTGTGGAAACCGTGCCAGGGTGGGAAGGAACAACCAAGCCCAGCTTGGCCCTGGGGGTCAGTCTCCCGTTTGAGGTGTGGCTTGGCGATGCTCTGGTGGACCCCGGCCGGTACGAAGTCCGGGCCGACCAAGCGAAGACGGGGGAGGCCCGAGTGCAGCTCTCCTGGGCCGAGGGGCCTCAGGCTGTCCAGAAAACCTTCGCCTTGGATGCAAAGGCCTTGTACACCGCGCCGGTGGAGATCCGAGTCCGGGCTCCTGGGCAACGGGTGCGGTTGGTCTTGGGTCACCGACCCACGGGGAAGGACGCCCCTGAACTTGTCTTTGTCTACGATGGGAAGAAGGGGGCAGCGCCGCTGGTCCCCGGCGCCTACACGGCGTTCCAGGGCCTGGGCCTGGTGAGCAAGGACCGGGTGTACTTCTTGAAGGTTGAAGGCGGGAACGTCTTGCCCTTCTTGGGGGTCAACGCCAACGGCCAGCCGGTGTTTGGCCTTGAGGCGATGGGGGAGCTTTCTGTGTCGGGCCTGCTGTACACGGGAAGAAACCGGGCTGTTCTGTTGGAGAAGGCGGGACTTCAGGTCCTCAGCAGCCCGGGGGTGTTCGGCCGTTTCCTGGTGTGGGTAATGGTCTTCTTCGAGTGGTTGTACCGCTTTACCGGGAACTACGGGTGGGCCATCATCCTGTTCACGCTGGCCACCCGGGTAGCCGTGTACCCCCTCACCCGCAACCAGCACCGGGCCATGGCCAAGATGCAACGCATCGCCCCCAAACTTAAGAAACTTCAGGAGCGGTACAAGGACGACCCCGAGACCCTCCGTCAGCAGATGATGGAGCTGTACAAGCAGGAGAGGGTGAACCCCTTGGGGGGGTGTCTTCCCCTTCTGTTGCAGTTCCCTATCCTTATCCTCCTCTGGCAAGCCATTCTTTATTCGGCTGAGCAGATCCACTTGTCCCCAGGCTTCCTCTGGGTTCGGGACCTGTCGCAGCCGGATCCCTACTACGCTCTCATCGCCCTGGCCACCGGGGCCCAGTGGCTCCAGCAGTGGCTGACCCAGCGGCGGATGCCCGAAACCCCCTCGGGGGGAACCCAGCTCATGGGCTGGATTTTCCCTTTGGTGATGGCCTTGTTGTTCCTGAGCTTCCCGGCAGGGCTGTGGTTGTACTGGCTGGTGAGCACGGTGCTGCAGATCGGGCAGCAGCTGTTCTTCGATTGGGAACTGGCCCGTGAGGGACGGGCGGCGGCCGGCGATGGGACGAGCGCCTGAGATTGCCCGCGAGTTCTGCGCCCGGTTCCTTTCCGTCTTGGGCGAAGCGGGGGAGGTCGAGGTGTCCCCCGGCCCTACCGAGGTCTACGTGAACCTTCGCGGACCCTTCCGTGTGCTCCCTGGCGAACCGGGTTTCCGGGGGGAGCTGGGCCGGCTGGTCCGTCTCTACCTCAAAGCCCAGATTGGCGAGGAACCGCCCCTGACGTTGGACATCAACGGGGAGGTGCGGGCCCATCGGGAGGCGTTGGCCCAGCGCCTGGGGCAGTTGGCCCGAGAGGTGCAAGCCACGCACCGCCGAATGGAGCTGGAACCCATGAATCCTGAGGACCGGCGGGCGGTGCACCTGGTGTTGGCCAAAATCCCCGGGATACGTTCTTACTCCGTGGGCAAAGGGGAGAACCGGCGGGTGGTTATTGAACCCGCGGAGGAGAAAGCGAACTAGCTTCGGGCGGGCCGGGACCCCTCAGCCAGGCGGGACCACCCGTACAGCACGGAGTTGGCCACAAAGATGGAGGAGTAGGTCCCCACCATCACGCCCATGAGCATGGCCACCGTAAGCCCCCGCAACGGAAGTCCCCCGGCCACAAACAGGATTGCGATCGGGATCAAGGTGGTGAGGCCGGTGTTGACCGTACGCGTCAGGGTCTGATTGATGGCCCGGTTGATGAGGTCGTACAAGGGCGCCTTCTTGACCGTGCGCACGTTCTCCCGCACCCGGTCGAAAATGATGATCGTGGCGTTCAAAGAGTACCCCACGACGGTGAGCAAAGCGGCGATCACCGGCAGGTTGACCTCAATCCGGGCCACAGTGAACACCCCCAGGGTAATCACCACATCGTGGATCAGGGCCACCACAGCCGCCACCCCGTACCGCAGGCGGAACCTCCAGGCGATGTACACCAGCATCGCGGCCAGGGCCACCAGAATCGCTTGCCAGGCACGGTTGATGATCTCCCGGGACACCTGGCCTCCGATATCCGTGATGCTGGACTCCACAGGGGCAGCGACCGCCGAGCCCTCGGGGGGATTGACGAGGGCCTGGCGGATGGCCTCCCGCTGTTCGTCACTGGCACCCTGGACGACCACTACTTTCCCGGGGAGGGTCTTCCCGCCCCGGCTGGAGGTGATGGAATAAATGTGCAGGCTGGGGGCGGGTCGTCCAGTGAGGAAGGGGGCCAGGTACGTTCGAAGGGCTTCTGCACTCACGTCGCGGCCTTCGTACACCAGGGTGAGCTGCAATCCTCCGGTGAAGTCCACACCGGGCCGTAGCCCAATGAAGACTATCGCCAGCACGCTGCCGACCACCAGGAGGGCCGAAAGGAGCACCGCGTACTTTGCCTTTCCCAAAAAGTCCAACTGGGTCATGCTCGGGCCTCAGCTAGCCTTGGAGGAGTTGGCTCAAGCGGGCCTTGAGGCGGGCGGCCCGGTTGGGATGAATCACGCCTCGGGCAGCGGCCTTGTCCACAGCTTTTTGGAACTGGGGCATGGCGCGGGCCGCCTCTTCCTTTTGGCCCTGGGCAACCAGGAGTTGAATTTTCCGGCGCCAGTACCGCACGGCGCTTCGCCGCAGGTCGTTCCTCCGTCGGCGGACGGCCGATTTCCGCAGCTCTCGTTTCGCTGAACGTGTGACAGGAATAGGTATCCCCCCTTGTTCGGCCACGAATGGTATCCAACCGAGGTTCCTTGCGCAACAGGGACAAAGGTGCACTTGCCTGGCCCGAGGAGCCGTGCTAAGGTAACGCCGGTTACATTCGCCAGGGGGTTACCATGATCGATCAGGTCCGCAAACGGGATGGCCGTGTCGTGCCCTTCGACCTTGCGAAGATAGCGTCAGCGATCGAGCGGGCGTTGGTGGAGGTGGAGCGGAACCGCCCGGGCCTGGCCCAGGAACTGGCCCGCCAGGTGGAGAAGACCCTGGAAGGCCGGTTCGGTCCCCTGTTTGGCCCTCCTCACGTGGAGGAAGTCCAGAACGTGGTGGAGGAAGTGCTGATGGGAGCCGGCTTGGCCGACGCTGCCCGGGCCTACATCCTCTACCGCCACCAGCACAAGCAGCTGCGCGAGGTCAAGGAACTGGTGGACCCCACCCTGGTGGAAAGCTACCTCAACGGGAGAGATTGGCGGGTTCGGGAGAACTCCAACATGGCCTTCTCCCTTCAGGGCCTCAACGTGTTCCTGACCGAGAAGATCATTGGCAAGTACTGGCTAACCCGGGTCTACCCGGAGCCCATTCGCCGGGCCCATGTCGACGGGGACTTCCACATCCACGACCTAGGCACCTTGGGTCCCTATTGTGTGGGGTGGGATCTTCTCGATCTCCTCACCGTGGGCTTTCGTGGGGCCCGAGGGAAGGTGGAGTCCGGTCCTGCTCGCCATTTTCGCACGGCCCTGCTCCAGACGGTGAACTTTCTGTACACGCTCCAGGGGGAGGCAGCTGGAGCCCAGGCCTTCGCGGGGTTGGACACCTTGCTCGCCCCGTTCATCGCCGTGGATGAACTGTCCTATGGAGAAGTGAAGCAGGCACTCCAGGAGTTCGCCTACAACATGAACGTCCCCACCCGGGTGGGGTTCCAAACCCCGTTCACCAACGTCACGCTGGACCTCACGCCCCCGCCCCATGTGCTGGAAGCCCCGGCGGTGGTGGGGGGCAGCCCCCTCCGGGCCACCTACGGGGAGTTCACCCGGGAGATGAACCTGTTCAACCGGGCGTTCGCCGAGGTCATGGGCGAGGGGGACGCCCGGGGCCGGGTGTTCACCTTCCCTATCCCCACGTACAACGCCACCCCGGACTTCCCTTGGGACGACCCTGCCCTGGACCCGGTGTGGGAGATGACCGCCAAGTACGGGATCCCCTACTTCGCCAACTTCGTGAGCTCGGATATGCGGCCCGAAGATGCCCGCAGCATGTGCTGCAGGCTCCGGTTGGACGTACGGGAGCTCCGCCGGAGGGGAGGCGGGCTGTTCGGTGCCGACCCCCTCACAGGGTCGATCGGCGTGGTCACCTTGAACCTCCCGCGGCTGGGGTACCTGGCCCGAAGCGAGGGGGAGTTCTTCGAGCGCCTGCTGGCCCTCATGCAGTTGGCCGGCAAGTCCCTCATCATCAAACGGAAGTTCTTGGAGACTCTAACGGAACAGGGCCTGTACCCGTATTCCAAGTTCTACCTCCGGGGGGTGAAAGAGCAGCGGGGAGAGTACTGGGGCCAGCACTTCTCCACCATCGGGGTGCTGGGTCTCAACGAGGCGTTGGTCAACCTCAAGGGCCTTACCCTGGCCGAGCCGGAAGGCATTGCTTTTGCCATCAAGGTTCTGGATTTCATGCGGAGCGTCCTGGTGAGGTTCCAGGAGGCCACTGGCCATCTATGGAACCTGGAGGCCACCCCGGCCGAGGGCACCTCCTACCGCTTGTCCATGCTGGACAAGGAGCGCTACCCTGGAATCATCGTGGCCAACGAAAAAAGCGTGCGCGCCCAGGGTGCAGCACCTTACTACACCAACTCCTCCCAGCTCCCGGTCCACCTCGACGGGGACCTGTTCCACGCCTTGTCCCTGCAGGAGGAACTGCAGACCCGGTACACGGGGGGCACGGTGTTTCACGTTTGGCTGGGGGAACGGCTCCCCTCCCAGGAGGCCGTGAAGGCCCTGGTGCGCCAGGTGTTCTGGAACTTCCGCATCCCCTACTTGACCCTTACCCCCACGTTCTCGGTGTGCCCCAGCCACGGGTACATCACCGGGGAGCACAGAAGCTGCCCGACCTGCCAGGGTCCGGCCGAAGTGTACTCCCGGGTTGTGGGGTACCTCCGCCCCGTCGAGCAGTGGAACGCCGGCAAACAGGCGGAGTTTCAAGATCGCAAGACCTTCGTCCCCCGGGTACCCTCGGTCCAAGGCAAGTCCTAAACGGTCGTGAGGATCGCCCACTTCCTGGGGAGTTCCCTTATCGACTACCCGGGAAGGGTGTCCAGCGTGGTGTGGACCGTGGGTTGTAACCTCCGCTGCCCGTACTGCTACAACGCCGAACTTGTACTTCCGGAGCTGGCCAAGCAACTTCCCGTTGTGCCCGAACAAGAAGTTCTCACGGAGCTAGCCCGAAGGAAAGGCTTTGTCCAGGGGTTGGTGGTTACCGGGGGTGAACCCACACTGCACAACGACCTGGAGGAGTTCCTGGGGAGAGTTCGGGCCCTAGGCCTGTCCGTGAAACTGGATACCAATGGGACTCTTCCCGAGCGGTTGGACGCCTTGCTCGGGTCAGGCCTGGTGGACTACGTGGCCCTGGACGTCAAAGGGCCGTGGGACAAGTACGCCTTGTTCACCGGGGGGAAGGAAGTGGGGCAGTTGGTCCGGCGATCGTTGGCGTTGCTGAGGCGGTCGGGGCTGGCCTACGAGGTAAGGACCACGGTGGCCCCGGGCCTGGAGGGGGAGGACCTGCGGCGCCTGGTGGAGGACCTCAAGGAGGTTCCCGCCTATTACCTTCAGCCGTTCCACGATGCTCCCTCCAAGCGCTTGGTCGACGAGGCCTTGCGGGGAAGGCGAGCATTGGCCCCAAGGGTCCTGGCCGAACTCGCGGAGGAGTTTAAGCGGTACTTGCCTTGCCGGGTTCGCGGCTAATCCAGGCCCACCGCCACCCGCACCGCCTGGATGGTCTCCTGAGCAATTCTCCGGGCACGGGAAGCCCCCGCGGAGAGCACCTCCTCGACCCTTGCCGGGGCCTGCCACTCCTGTCTCCTCTCCCGGATCGGCCTTAGCTTGGCCATGAGGTGCTCGTAAAGGGCTGCCTTGAGGTCCCGGTAAAGGAGCCTCCCCTCCCCATGGGCGTGGCGAAACTCCTGGACCACCCGTTCCGGGGCCACGAGCTCCAGCAGGGCAAAGAGGTTCTCCACGCCAGGGCTCATAGCGGCCCCGGGGGTCAATCCCGTGTCGGTCACTGCGGACTTCACCTTGCGTGCGATGGACTCCTCGGGCTCCATGAGGGCGATGTAGTGCTCTGGGCCGGCCGACTTGCTCATCTTGCGGTTGGGATCAGCCAGGGACATGATGCGAGCCGCCTTGCCCAGGATGGGCTGAGGTTCGGGGAAAAACGGCCCGTACTTGAAGTTGAACCGGCGGGCGATGTCCCGGGAAAGCTCCAGATGTTGAACCTGGTCCTCTCCCACCGGCACGTGGTCCGCCCGGTACAGGAGGATGTCCGCTGCCTGCAGGACTGGGTAGTAGAACAACCCCCCGTTCACGAACTCCTGCTCCGCGGCCTTCTGCTTGAACTGGGTCATCCGGGTCAGGTCCCCATAAGACGTGACGCAGCCTAGGATCCAGCAGAGTTCGGTGTGCTCCGGCACATCCGACTGCACGAACAGGATGGACTTCTTGGGGTCGATCCCGCAGGCCAACAGGTCCAAGGCCAGCTCCAGGCGGGCTTGGCGGAGCTCGGCCGGCTGGGTAGCTTCGTTCGTCAGGGCGTGGTAATCCACAATGCAGTAGATGCACTCGTGGCCCTGCTCCTGAAGATGCACCCACTGCTGGATGGCCCCAAAGTAGTTGCCCAGGTGGAGCTCCCCTTGGCCCGTGGGCTGGATTCCCGAGAAGATGCGCATAGGTTCCTCCTGGCAAGTCTAGACCAAGGCCAGCCCTTGGCTCAAACCCTAGCGCACCTCCACCCAGATGGGGTTGGTGAACGCTTGCTCCCCGTCCGAGGCAAATGCCCGCAACGCGTACCACGAGTTCCTCTCCGGTTTGTCCACAAACTGGACGCTCGCCTGGGTCTCGGTGGTGAAGGTGAACTCCTTGAGGACCTGGCCGTTGCGGATGACTTGGACGGACTTCAGGGTCCGGGGAGCTTCCCGCGGAAACAGGAGCAGTTCGGCTTCCAAGGTGACGGTTTGACCGGGGGCGATGGCCACGGTGTCTCCCGGCCGGGCCGTGCCGCCCTGGGCGGTGAAGTTCACCAAGGGACCGTAGGTCAAGAACGCACGTCCCTTCCCCAACGCCTCCAGCCAGGCTTCCGGGGTGAGCGGACCTTCCACGTACACGTAGGTCCGGGGCCAGCCGTAGATGTCGGTTTGCTCCTTCCAATCGTGGTCATCGCTTGTGGCGACGGCCACGTACTTCTTCCCCTCGTTCCAAAACTGCAGCAGGGTGGCCAGGGTCTTGGCATCGTCCTCCCCGAACTTGCCGTTCATGACCTCCACAAGATCGAAGTTCGGATCGAAATAGGGTTTACCCAAGGCATCGAAGTAGGGGTAGCTGGAGTGAGGGTGGTTGGCCATGATGAGCTTGGCGCCATGCTTGCGGGCGTGGTCAAATGTGGGTGTGGGCTTGGCCACGCCCAGCATGACCATGGGGGGGATGTCCGGGGTGTAGTTCGTGAGAGGGAAAGCGTTCCAGTGCCAGCGGATGGCGGTGATTTCCATGCCCAACACCACGGGGAAGCCCCGGCCGGCGGCCGTTTCGGCAAACACGGGGTGGGCATGGGTGTTGTTGTGATCCGTGAGGAAACCGAGGTCGAGGTCGGCCGCCATGAGCACGGCCACCAGCTCCTCGGGAGGGGTGACGCCGTCCTCGCTGGCGTTGCTGTGAGCGTGGGGATCAGCGCAGTAGTAACCCCAGGCCTTGGGGGAAAAGCCCTGGGATAGCGCGACTTCCAGTACACGGCGCGCCCCCGATTGGACCTCGATCTGTACAATGTGGGCAGGACGGTGGAAACCTGCTCCCCGATCCACCACCAAGGTGTAGGTTCCAGCAGGTAGGGTCATGCGCACCCGGCCCGGCTCACGCACGGAGTTATAAGCAATCTCGATGAGCTTCTCCCCCTGGCGCACCAGGACTTTGGCGTCCACAGGAACTCCGCCCAAGGTCACCCGAACCTCCACCTCACCCGTTCCCTGGGGGAAGGTGGGCCACGCCAGGACCAAAACCAGCAGAGCTACGCGGACCAACAGTCTGTTCATCGTCACCACCCCGTTACTCCCGAGTGTACGGTGTGCCCAGCGCTTTGGGGAACCGGACCCGCCCGATCAGTCCCGTGACCACAAGCAAGGTCACCCCGTAGGGGATCATGTACACGAAGTACGCGTAGCGGACCAAACCAGGCAGGTTACTCATCCAGGTGGCCAGCGAATCGAAGAAGCCGAACAGGAACCCGCCCAAGAGGACGAGGAGGGGGTTAAGGCCGCTGAACACCACGGTGGCCAGGGCGATGAACCCTCGCCCGGCCGAAACTTCCTTGGTCACCGAACCAATCCAGGAAATGCTGATGTAGGCTCCAGCCAGGCCCGCCAGGGCTGCGCCAAAGGTCGTGGCCAGAAGGCGCACCACGTTCACGGAAATACCCGCCACATCCGCGGCCTCGGGGTTCTCCCCCACAGCTTTCAAAATCAGCCCCGCTTTGGTGCGGTGGAGAAACAAGAACGCCAGGCAGGGCAGGACCAGGGCCAGAAACACCAACGGGGACAGACCTCCCGCGGCAGTACGGATGAGAGGGAGGCGCCCTTCAGGAACCACCGGCCGGAACCCCGGAACCCCCAGCATGATCAGTCCAAAGGCCACAAAACCCAAGGCAAACAGGTTGATCCCGATGCCCGCGATCATTTGATTCCCCTTGCCGTAGGTGGAGATGAGGGCAAACACCACGCCGATCACCGCCCCCACCGCCAACCCTGCGGCCAAACCCCACCACGGCCCCCACACGTTGGCCACCAACGTCCCCACGAAGGCGTTGATGAGGAGGATCCCCTCCAAACCGATGTTGAAAAGCCCAGCGGTTTCCCCGATGACCTCCCCCACCGCCGTGAGGGTGATGGGGACCATGGCATGAAGGGCGGACAACAACAGGAGCACGTAGTTGCCCATCCTAGGCACCTCCCACGGGGGCCCGGCGGAGCCGGAAAACCCGGAACAAGCGGAACACCCGCACCAGTTCGGGGACCGCCATGGCCAGGATGATGACGCCGGATACGATCCGCACCATCTCCAGGGGAACGCCCACACCTTGCATGGCCCGGCCTCCGGCGGATAGACCCCCGAAGAAGATCGCGGAGAACAGGATTCCCAGGGGGTGAACGCGGCCCACCATGGCCACCGCCATCCCATCAAAGCCTTTGCCCATGGTGTACCCAAGCCCCGTCACCTCGGCGTAGGTGGGAGGTACCCCCATGACGATCACTGCCCCGGCCAGGCCTGCAGCCATCCCCCCCAGGACAAAGCTCAGGGCGAGGGTGCGCTTGGCGCTGATGCCCCCGTAGCGGGCTGCGGTGGGACTGAGGCCCGCCGCTCGGACCTCGTACCCCGTCACGGTGTGCCAGAGCAGGAAGTAGATGAGGAGCGCAAATCCCACCGCTACGTAGATGGAGGCGGTGAGATCCGTCCCGGGGATGAGGATGGGAAACCGGGCTGTTCGGGGAATGCTCACGGTCTTCTCAGCCCGGCGGGGGTCCACCAGCACATTGGCAATGAGGTAGAAGCACATCCACCGGGAGATCCAGTTGAACATGATCGTGGAGATGACTTCGTGGACACCGCGGGTGATCTTGAGGAGGGCGGGACCCAGGCTCCACACAGCTCCGGCCAGGGCGGCGAACACCAGGCCGGTCAGGTGGTGCCAGCCGGTGGTCATCTTGAGGTAGGCGATGGTGATGGCGGCCATCGCCCCCACATACACCTGACCCTCGGCCCCAATGTTGAACATCCCCGCGCGCACCGAAATGGCAAAGGTCAAGGCGGTGAGGATGAGAGGAACCGCGTAGGCCAGGGACTCAGCCCAACCGTAGGCGTCCCCAAACGCCCCCACAAACAAGGCCTGATAGGCCCTGAGAGGGCTGTGACCCCAAATCCACATGATGAGTGCTCCTACCCCCAGCCCCACCAGTCCCGCCAAAAGGGACTCCACGATGGGCCTGACCAGGCTGCGCGCACGGGGGAGAAGTCTCTGTAGGGCTGCCTTCATAGCCTGTCTCCTTTAGCGGGCAACGCCCCCCATGAGCAAACCGATCCGCTGGCGGTCGAACTCCCCAGGCGATCCCACGGCCATGAACTTCCCCCCGTACATCACCGCCACCCGGTCGGAAAGAGACAACACTTCGTCCAGATCCGCCGACACCAACAAGATCGCTCGTCCCCCCTCTTTCATCTGCACGAGGAGCTCCCGGATGTACTGCGCTGCTCCGATATCCAACCCCCGGGTGGGTTGGGAGGCGATGATCACCGCCGGGTCCTTGGCCAATTCCCTCCCCACGATGAGTTTCTGTTGGTTGCCTCCGGACAAGCTTCGAGCTGGGGCCATGGTCCCGCTGGCCTGAATCCCAAACTGGCCGATCAAGCTCCGCACATGGCGCTGGATCCGCCTCCACCGCAGAGCCCCCAGTGGCCCCCGGAACTCCTTCCACCGGTGCACCCCCAGGATCGCGTTTTCCGCCAGGGTGAAAGGCAAGACAAGCCCCAGCTTCCAACGGTCCTCAGGGATGTGGGCCACCCCCAGCCGGTAGATCTGGCGGGGATCCCGGTTGAGGATGCCTACGCCCCGGATCCTCGCCTGGCCCCCCTTGGCGCGGCGCAACCCTGTCAGGGCTTCCACCAGTTCGCTCTGGCCGTTGCCCTCTACCCCGGCGATCCCCAAGATCTCCCCTTCCCGCACCGCGAAGGACACACCCTGAACCGCCAGACCCTGCACATCCCCAGGGACCGTAAGGTTCTGGACTTCCAAGACCACCGAACCGTGACCGGCCTGGGGCTGCCCCCTTTCCGCCACCGTTTCCCCCACCTGCAGTTCCACAGCCGCCTTCCTGGGCGTTGCCTCTCCCACCATCAGCTGGGCCAGCTTCTCCGGGGAGGCTTGGGCCAAAGTCAATTCCCCCGCGAGTTTTCCCCGGCGCAGCACGGCGATGCGGTCGGCCAGGGCCAGCACTTCCTTCAGCTTGTGGGTGATGAGGATGATGCTTTTCCCTTGTTGGCGAAGGTGGGATAGGAAGCCAAACAGCTCGTCCACCTCCACGGGAGTGAGAACGGAAGTGGGCTCATCCAGGATGAGAAGTTGCACGTTCCGGGACAGCACCTTGAGGATTTCGACCCTCTGTTGTTCCCCCACAGCCAGCTTCTCTACCGGGACGTCGAGGGGCACCCGCAGCCCACTTTCGGCCATAAGTTTCTCCACCAGGCGACGGACCCTTTCGTAGCGCGGGGGGGAGCCCGCCCCCGGGTGAACCAAAGCCACGTTCTCCACGGCGGTCAGGGTCCCTACGAGGGCGAAGTGCTGGTGCACCATGCCGATGCCGAAGGCCAAAGCTTCCCGTGGTCTGGAGAAGCGGACGGGTCCCTGGGGCGAGACGACGCGGCCCCGGGTGGGGGGAAGAAGTCCGGAGATGATCTTGGTGAGTGTTGTCTTCCCCGCGCCGTTCTCCCCCAACAGGCCCAAGATCTCCCCGGACCGGACTTCCAAATCCACGTCCAAGAGCGCGACCGTCCCGTCGGGGTAAACCTTGGTGATCTTCTCCGCCCTCAGGATCGCCGAGGGTGAGGGAGCGACGCGTGGTGCCGAAGAAGCTGAACCCATTAGCCCTCTCCTTTGGGAGCGCGCAGGGGAAAAAGAGGGGAGGGCTGGCCCTCCCCTCCTTAGGTGTTAGGCGTGCAAGGTCTACCGGGTCAGGGGGTAGCGGGCTCGGATGGCCAGCATTTCCTCGCGGCTGTCGGCGGTAGGTACCTTGATGGTTCCCGCAAGGATCCCCTTCTCCAGCTCGTCCACAGCGGCCCAGATCCAAGCCGGCACGGTGCCGCGGTTGATGGCCCAATTGGCGATGGTCTCGTCCCGCTCCTCCGGCTTGAGGGCGCCAGCGGCAATGCCGAACTCGATGAACTCCAGCAGGTCCTCGTACTTGCTGATGCCCACGCCCTTCTCGGCCAGACCAAGGCTGACCATGCCCCCGGCGAACGTTCCCTTGACCACGGCTTCCACGGCCCTGTAGCAGCCGATGTCCACGCGCTTCATTCCGCTGGCGAGGCCGTGCATCCCTTTGCCCATCCAGTCCTGGTTGGCGTCCACACCGAAGTAGTAGGGCGGGCCGCTCTTGGTGCCCCGGGCCTTGTGCCACTCCGTGATGGCCTCAAGGTCCCCGATCCCCAACGGTCCAGCTACGTTGTACACGGCCACGGCCCCTTGAGCGAGCTGGGCCTGGGTGGCCGTCTTTCCCTTGGCGATGTCGCTGAACGTGCCGGTGTACACATAGAGGAGACCCACGTTGGGCTTGGTCGCCAGACCCAACTTCTGCTTGTACTTCTCCAACCCCCAGTCGATCCCGAACCGATAGCCGGCTTCGAAGTGGTACAGCACAGGGATTTCAATCCCCAACACTACCCCTACATACGGGTAGTTGTAGTGGGCGGCCAGCATTCCTCCCAGGGCGCCCACCAGGGCGGACATCTCGTTTTCCCGGAACACGATGCTCATCACGTTGGGGGCATCGACCACCGAGTCGATGATGGCGAACTTCTGGCGGGGGAACTCCCCGGCCACTCGGGTGAGGGCGTCCCCGAGGAGGAACCCCACGCAGATGATGAGGTCGTATTCCCCGGTCCGGGCCAGACGACGGAGGTTGGGAAGGTAGTCCTCCGGACTGGCGTTCTGGACTTCCACCATCTGAAGTTTGAAGTCCTTCGCGGCCTGGTCGGTCCCCTTGAAGCCCATGTCGTTGAACGACAGGTCCCCCCGGCCCCCCACGTCCAGCACCACAGCCACCTTGCCCTTCAGTGCCGTTTGGGCCAACGAGGGCAGGGCCAACAGCCCGATTGCCAGTACGGCCACAAGCCACTTGCGCATCATCGCTCCCTCCTTGAAAGTTGCGAGGGCCTCATGCCCCCACGGGCTCAAGCTTAGCACCAGCTGCGGGAGTTCACAACTTGGGAAGGAGGGGGAGGGACGAGCGGTCCCTCCCCGAGGGCGAGGAGCAGGATGCCAGGAAGCGGCTTTCCCCCGAGCCTTGCCGATTCGAACGGCCGCCATGCTGCCCAAGACAGGGCTTGGACCTCAGGGGCAGGAAACCCCCTTAGCGGGCACCCCGCCTCAGCTCGTGGGCTTGCTCCTCATCCAGGGTACACCAGCCCCCGCCAGAGGAAAAAGGACAATCTACAGAAAAAAATGGCCCCTGTGTCTTGGGCTGGGCGGACTACTCCGGGAGCTTGACGATTCGCCAATAGTCCCACACCGTGGCCAAGAGCTTGTCGAAGTCGTCCCGGGTCACGGGTTTGTTGAGGAACCCGGCTGCGCCCGAGTCGTAGGCCCGGGCGATGTCTTCCTCGCTCTTGCTTACGGTCAACACCACCACGGGGATCTTGCGGAGGACCTCGTCCTTCTTGATCTCGGCAAGCACGGTGAGCCCAGGTTTCCTGGGGAGCTTGAGGTCCAGCAAAATGAGGTTGGGCCGGGGAGCTTCCTCGTACTTGCCCTTGCGGAAAAGGAAGTCCAACGCCTCGGCCCCGTTCTTGACCCAGTGTAGCTCGTAGCGGGCACTTCCCTTCTCCACCGCGCGGACCGACCGCTCCACCAGTTCGTAGTCGTGGGGGTCGTCCTCCACGACGAGCACCACCATGCGCCGCTCAGTGGCCATCATGATCCACTCCTTTTCGGACCGGCACCTTGGGGATCGTGAACCAGAACGTGGTCCCTTGGCCAACTTCGGACTCGGCCCATATCTTGCCCCCGTGTTCCTCCACGATCCGGCGGCAGATGGCCAAACCGGCCCCTGTGCCTTCCGTCTCGGGATTCAGCTTCTCAAAGATCCCGAAGATGATCTCCAGACAGTCGGGTTCAATACCAGGACCGTTGTCCCGCACATACAGGAGGTATGAGTCCCCCCGGGATGGCTTCCATCCCACTTCGATGACCGGCAAGGCCTTGTCGTTGAACTTCACCGCGTTCTCGATGAGGTTTTGGAACACCTCCCCGAGGAGGCTGGTCATCCCCCAGACCTTGGGGAGGTCCGGGCTCACCGTGAGGTTGACGGTCTGCAAAACCGGGCCCAGATCCTCCCTCACCTCGGCCAGGAGCCGGCTCAGGTCCACCTGTTCAAATTTCCCGGGGTCCACCCGGATCTGGCAGAAGCGCAGAAGCTCATCGATGAGGACCTCCATCCGCTCCAGGCGGCCTTGGGCCTTCTCCAGGTCCGCCCGAACCTGCTCGGGCAGGTTCCCGTTCGTCTCCGCCAGGATCGTCTTGATGAACCCCAAAGCGGTCCGGGCGGGCTTACGCAGGTCGTGGGACACCACGTAGTTGAACTCCTTGAGTTTCTTGTTGACCTCGTCCAGTTGAGCCTTCTCTTTGCGCAAATCCTCTTCCAAGCGCTTGAGCTGGGTGATGTCCGCGTAGTAGTCAATCCGCCCGCCCCGATAGCGGGCAGTCTCAATGGGGATAGAACGGAACTGAATGACCCGTTCAGGGTGGTCGAGGCCCTTGGGTGTGCACACGATCTCCCCCTGAACAGGGGTCCCGGAACGAAAGGCCTGGCGGGTGAGGTTCAAGTACTCCTCGGGTTTGTGCAGGCGCTGGGCGATCCGCTCGCCCACCCGGTCGGAGGGAAATCCCACCAGATCCTCCCGGTGCAGGCGGAAAAACTCCTCCACGGCGCGGTTGGCCCACAACACGCGTCGCTTCTCGTCCCAGAGGATGACCCCCAGATCCAGGGTGTCGATGCCGTCCTCGATCAAGAAGCGGTAGCGGGCTTCTTGTTCCCGCAGCTTCTGCTCCAGGGCCTGGATCTCCGAGCGGTCTTGGGCTTCGAGCACGGCTACCTTCCCCAACACCCGCCGGGCCTGGATCTCCACGTTCACAACCCTCTTTCCCTCGGAAACAAACCGGAGGATCTCCCCCCGCACTTCTCCTCGCTCGAACACGGTCTTGAGCAGATCCTTGAACCGCTCGATGTCCTCGGGATGTACGTATTCCGAGATCTGAAGGGACTGGCGGCTTGCCCACCCCAGGCGCTCTTTGGATTGCCGGTTTCTTCGGCTCACGTTCCCCTTGTCGCTCACCACGTGAATGATGTTGAGGGAGTTCTCAAAGAACTCCTGTCCGTAGCACTCCTCCAGGCGCTCCTTGAGCTTCTCCTGCTGGACTTTCCGTTCCCAGACAAAGCTTCCCCCGCGGCCGAGGAGCGCCACGCCCCCCAGGAGGAGGGCCCCCACGCCCCACAGGGCCGGGCGCACGTCCGTGAGGCTCGGCCAGATCAGCCCTGGGGCCAGCAAGGCCAGGCCCAAGAGAAATCCAGCCACGGCCCCTCCGGTTCCCAGAAGCACGGCGGTGGTCCCCACGGGCAGGGCGGTGGCCAAGAGGACAAGGGCCAAAGGCCGCGTGCTCCCCCAGCCCAGCCCCACCGTTCCCCACAGGGCCGCTCCTGTGCCGGCAAACAACGCGGCACACACCCCGACAAGCTTGATGTGCTTCCTGTTGCCCCGAGCCATCGCCTGGAATATGCCCGGCTTCCCAGCCCGGGCCAAGGACAGAGGTCACCCCCGCAGTTCCTGGGGGGTCTAGATGATCACCGTCTCGTCGAGGGAGACGGCGAACGGTTCGATCAGCCGGCGGATGTAGTCCTCCTTGAGGACCACGATCCGGCGGTTGTTGATGGAGATGATGCCGCGAGACTCCAGTTCTCCCAAGGTTCGGATGGCCGTTTTCGACGAAACCCCAGCCATTTCCGCCAGCTCCGACCGGGAAAGTTCGAGCCCGAGGCGGTCCAAGGCCATGATGAGCCGGGCCAGACGTTCCTTGGACGAGGCGTACGAGCGCTCGGCCAACTTGTTCTGGAAGGCCTTGAGCTCCTGGGAGATGTACTCAAAGAACCGGAAGATGACCTTGGGATGATGTTCCAAAAAGTAGAAGAAGTCCCCGCGTTCCACGAACCCCACCACCGAGGCCACCAACGTCTTGGCGTACGCGTTGTGGAGGCCCTTGTCGAACAGGGTGGTCTCCCCCACCATGCCCCCCGGGCCCACGATCTTGAGGATCTGGGATTTTCCTTGGGAGCTGCGCTTCACGAGCTTCACGGCTCCAGAGAACACCAAGTAGAAGCCGAAGGCCGGTGCGCCCTCCATGAACAGCAGCTCCTCCTCTCCGTAGCTGATTCGGCGCGTCACGGCCTCAAGCTTTTTGAGGTCCTCAGGTTTGAGGTCCGCAAACACCCGGAAATCTTTGAGCTCAACCATCCCCTCACCCAGGTCCCCAGTGTACCGGGCGGACCGTGGGGACGTCAAATCTTGACGCGGTGCGAACGCCCCATAGAATTGGCCCCACCGCCGGGGTGGCGGAATTGGCAGACGCGCTGGACTCAGGATCCAGTGGGGTATCCACTCCCTGTGTGGGTTCAAGTCCCACCCCCGGCAGAGCTGCTTTCCGCGTGATGCCGCCCCGGTCCCAAAAGCAGGTGGTGTCCATTTCCCGGCGCACCGATGTGCCCTGGTGGTACCCGGACTGGCTCTTTCAGGCAGTGAAGAAGCGGCAGGTGTGGGTGGGGGGACCCCGCCGGGCTCCAAGGCCTGTGGACCTGTCCCCCGAGCGGGTCCACACCCTTGTCCTGTGGTCCAAGAACTTCGCTCCTTTGCTGGCCCACGCCAAACTGGTGCAAGCCCTGAGCAAGTACGACCAGGTAGTCTGCCAGTGCACGATCACCGGATTGGGGGGGACGAGCGTGGAGCCCAAAGTTCCCCCGATCCAGGAGGTGGTCTGTCAGCTCCCGCGGCTGGTGGAACTGTGCCAGGATCCCCAACGGGTGCTTGTGAGGTTCGATCCAATCGTGTACTGGAGGGAAGGCGGCGCGGCCCACACCAACGTGGGTTTGGCCGACGAGGTGTTCAAGGCCTGTCGCCGGGCCTCGGTCGGCCAAGTGAGGGTCAGCTTCGCCACCCTGTACCCCAAGGTGCGGCGTCGGTGGGCCGACTGCCGCCTCCCTGCAGGGGAAGAGCGGCAGGAGGCTGCCCGGTCCCTCAAGGATCTCGCTTCCACCCACGGGCTTGAGCTTCGCTCCTGCGCCGACCCGGTTTGGGAAGAACTGGGTGTGGCCGGGGCGGGCTGCATCGACGGGGCCCTCCTGACCCGGCTTCACCCCCATGGGGAAAAGGCCAGCACCGCCAAGGACCCCAGTCAGCGGCAGAGCTGCCGTTGCACGAAGAGCGTGGACATAGGAAGCTACGCCATGGTTTGCCGCAGCGGTTGCTTGTACTGCTACGCCAACCCGGGTGCTGTGAGGCCTCATGGACCTCAATGAACGGCCGGTGCACGAGCTTCTGGAGCTCCTCGCCCAGGAGGCCATCCGCTTGGAGGAGGTCCTGGCGGACTTGGAAGCGGCGATCAGGGCGAGGGACCAGGAGGTTCACGCCTACCTCGCCCTGGCCGAGCAAGAGAAACTCCGCACGGATGCATACCCCAAGAGCCAAACCCGGTTGCGGGGGTTGCCCCTCGCGGTGAAGGGGAACATCTGCACCCTTGAGTTCCCAACGACCTGTGGGTCAAGACTGCTGGAACAGTATCGCTCCCCCTACGAAGCCACAGCGGTCCGGCGGTGGAAAGAAGCCGGGGGAACGGTTGGGGGGATGACCAATCTCGATGAGTTTGCCATGGGTTCGTCAACCGAGCACTCGGCGTTTAGGCCTACCCGGAACCCTTGGGATCTGGGACGGGTCCCAGGGGGTTCATCGGGCGGCTCGGCGGCGGCTGTAGCGGCGGGAACAGCTTTGGCTGCCCTGGGGAGCGACACGGGGGGATCGGTACGCCAACCGGCAGCTCTGTGCGGGGTGGTGGGGTTGCGGCCCACCTACGGCCTTGTTTCTCGATTTGGGCTGGTCTCCTTTGCCTCGTCGTTGGACATCATCGGGACCCTGACCCGGGATGTCCGGGATGCAGCTTTGCTCCTCTCCATCATCGCCGGGGGGGACCCCCAAGACTCCACCAGCCTCCCTGTTCCCGTCCAGGACTACACGAGCCAGCTCCGCCCCGACATCCGCGGTCTTACCGTGGGGGTCCCCAAGGAATACGTTCCAGGGCAGCTGGGGGCCGAGGCCTTAGCCCTTGTGGACCGGTGGAAAGCGGTTGTGGAGGAGCTGGGGGGGCGGGTGGAGGAGATCACCCTGCCTCTGACGGAGTACGCCCTCCCGACCTATTACTTGGTGGCGTCGGCCGAGGCCTCGGCGAACCTTGCCCGGTACGATGGGGTCCGGTACACCCTGCGCGGCGTGGGCCGGGGAGCGGCGGACATGATCGCGGCCAGCCGGACTCTGGGCTTTGGGCCCGAGGTCAAGAGGCGGATCATGTTGGGCACCTATGCCCTGTCGGCGGGATTCTTCGCTCGGTACTACGGCAAGGCCCAAAGGGTGCGAACGCTCATCGCCCAAGAGTTCACCCAAGCATTCACTCGGGTGGACTTCATCCTGGGTGCCACTGCGCCGTCCCCGGCTTTCCGGGTGGGGGAGAAGGTGGACCCCCTGGCCATGTACCTCTCGGACATCTTCACCCTTCCTTCCGCTCTGGCGGCCTTGCCCGCGGTTTCCATCCCTGGGGGGAAGGTGGGGGGTCTGCCGTTTGGTCTTCAGTTGATTGGGCCGCGACTTTCGGAAGCCCGGCTTCTTTCCTGGGCCCTGGCCCTGGAGGAAGCGTTGAGCTGAGGTTCAGCCCGTGAGGCCAGGTAGGGCGGCCAATGCGCCCAGCAACGCGAATCCCCCTCCCACAAGCCACAGGCGCACCACCACCTTGGGTTCCGGCCAGTGGGGACTGGGCAAGTCGTGAGTCCAAGGGACCGAACCCTGCTCAAGGTGGTGGTGCAAGGGAGCCATCTTGAACACCCGCCTTTTGCGCAGCTTGTAGCTCCCCACCTGGATCATCACCGACAGGGCCTCGACCACGAACACCCCCCCCACAAGCGGCAGGAGGAAGATGCCGCCGCTGGCCAGAGCCAGGCCGAACAACAGCCCGCCCAGGCCCATCGATCCCACATTCCCCAAAATCACGGAGGCCGGGTGAGCATTGGCCCAAAGAAACCCCAGGGTGGCCCCTGCCGCCACCAGGGCGACCCCGCCGAGGGAGGAGGAAATCAGCACGGGCAGAAGGCCCAGCACGGCAATAACCCAGCTTCCTGAGGCCAGCCCATCCAGCCCGTCGGTCAAGTTGACGGCGTTGACCGTCCCCACAAACCCCACCACCACCAAAGGGATCCAGCCCCAGGAAGGGATGGAGCCCAAGGGGAGGCTGTCGGGCCAGAAGGGGATTCGCAGTTCGAGGTTGCCCATCCGGGGGACCACCAAGCACAGAAGGACGCCCAACAGAATCTGCACCAGAAGCGTCTGGTGGGGAAAGAAGCCTACCGAAGCCCGGCGCCGCTGGGACCGGAGGTCGTCCACCAGACCCACAACAGCCCCGGCTGCGGTGGACGCCAGCACAAACCCCCACGTCCAGGGGAGAGATCCCCTCAGCACGGCCAGGATTGCGGTCCCCAAGGCCGTCCAGGCAAGGACGATCAGCCCACCCATGGTGGGGGTGCCTTCCTTCGTTTTGTGTTCGGCCGGTCCTTCGGGCCGGATATGCTGTCCCCACCGAACTCGTCGCGCATAGAGGGCGCTTGCCCAACCCACCAGGGGAAGGGCAAGGAGGGCGAGAACGAGACCCTCCCTCAATCCTTCCATCGCCACTTTCCCTCCCCTTGGAGGAGGGCAACTCGGACCCTCTCGGGCGGAGTTCCTTTGAGCACGGCGCACACAGCCCGCCAGAGCTCAGTGCCCTCAAGGAGGAGGAACTTCTGTTCCCGGGCGCTTCGTTCGACGGGCTCAGACCAGGTCCAGCCGCGGCGCCGGGGGTCCAGGCGGGGCTCCACCACCCCCAGGAGGGCCCCCCGGGCATCCCGCCGCTCCTCACTGCGGACGCGATCCAGCTCCACAAGGAGGGCTCGGTGCTCCGCCGGTCCAATGGGTTCATGCGGGGAGAGTGCCACCCGGACCAGGAATTCCCCTTCCTCACAGGTGGCCAGGACGAATCGGGGAGTTCGCTCAGAGCAGGAAAACCCCAGTTGGGCCAGGGCCTTTTTCGCCGAGACGCGAAGGCCTTGGGTTCCCCGGGGATACAGCAGGCCCTGGTAGGCCTCGTATTCCACCTGAGCTTGCCGAAGGCTAGCAGCGCGACGGTGGAGGTCCTGTCGAGCTGATTCCAGTTCTTGCTGGGCTTGCCGCAGCTTCTCTTCCCCGGGGAGGATGTAGTGTGCGAGCCAATCGGGCGCCGTGGGCCCAAGAGGACTTGCCGTGAGTTCGGCGAGAGCCCCGGCCAACAGGCGCCAGCCCTCCGCGGGGTCGGCACCGGGGAAAGCGGGGAGGAACACGATGTGCCCGGACCCCACCGGGAGCTGAAAAGCCACCACGTCCCCTACCCGGTTTTGGGCCAAGACCCGGCCAAACGCGGGGAGAGGAACGCCCAGGGTTGGGACCAGGCATGCTTCGTACCCCCGGCTGGCGAACTCCGCGAGGTAGGTGAAGAAAGGACTGTCTTCGTCCACCGTGGGGATGTCTCGACCCCGGCGGGGTAGGAAACGCAACCCCTGGGGCAGGCTGAGGTGGTAGGGGTTGGCCACAAGGGAGGCCCGGGGAAGAAAGTCGTAGCGTCCGAGGCGCCGCGGGGGGGTTCCCACGATCTCCAAAGGTTCGCCCGGGGGGCGGACTCGAACCACCAAGGTTCCCCCGCCGCGAAGGAGGAGGTCCTCGACTTCCGTCCTCCGCGTGAGGAGTAAGTTCTCCAGAGCTTTGGAGAAACCGTGGTCCCTTCCTGGGTAAACCCGCCACGTGCCGTCCGGCTCCAGGAGGGCTTGGCCCTGCCACAGGCCGTCCACGGCCTGGGGGTCCACGAGGACTGCGTCAAAGCTCGCGAAGGAGTCGGCGTAAGGGAAATCCCCGGCCAGAACATCGGGTCCGGACAGTTCCCAACCTACCGCGAGGGCGCGCACGGCTGGGATTCTACGGATCTCTCCCAATCCCGCCAGAATCGAGCACGGGAGGGCGTCCCTTCCGGGAGCTCGTCCCCTCGGAAAGGGGGCCGGGGCCAAGGTTCGCTTCCAGGGCTTGCGATGGGCAGGAGCGGACGCAGGTCCAGCACCGGAGGCATTGCTCGTGCAAGGTCCCTTCTCCGCTGTCCAAGCCCCGGTAGGGTTGCAGCCCGATCGGGCACACTCGCCCGCACAACCCGCACCGAGAACACGCTCCCCCTGCGCGCCAGCTCAGCCGTCGGTCGGTTCGCCGGTTAAGGCCCAAACGCAACCCCAGGCGGTACAGCACTTCCTGAATGGTTCCCATGGGGCAGAAGGCGCACCAAGCGCGTGAATTCAGGGTGAGGGCCAACAGGGTTCCCACTGCCGTGGGAAAAACAAGGTACTGGATGACGAACGCCCGGCCCAGTCGTTCCCACAGCCCCCAATCCAACCCGGGCCTGAACACCCCATAAAGCCTCCAGCCCAGCATGGCCATGAACCAGGCGAAGAACCCCCACCGGAAAGCCGGGGAGCTCAGGAACCTGGGGATGTTGCGGTTTGGTGAGAAACGCACCAGAAGGACATCGAACAAACTCCCGTGAGGGCAGACCTGCCCGCACCACGCCTTGCCCCGGAACAGGGCGGAGATCACCAACGCGGCCATGATGACCAACACGCCCAGGCCCAGCCAAGGATAGACCAAGCCTGCGAAAGCAATGACTGGGACAGCTAGCCAACTCAGTCTTTTGACCAGAGTGGACGCTCGGGAAACGCGACGGCTGGGCAAGTGCAAGTTTCCTCCTCTTTGTTAAGTGGGGGGTTCGACAAGGTCCACGGCCGAGCCCCCTCCACGAGGCAGGGGGGTCAGCCGACGATCTTGTACACCACGTCGC
>OGCL01000630.1_pt1 | contig 35850 bp, 43 predicted proteins | sample 1570041 | NCBI WGS metagenome assembly OGCL01 (sample SAMN06266162, study PRJEB24511) | hot springs metagenome | isolation source: Hot spring water | place: South Africa: Limpopo | collected 2015-06-22 | reverse complement strand
GCCCGAAGCCGTGATCGACCTGGAGAACTGGGGCGCGGACGCCACCAAGGTGGGTGTGGGCCCGGGCAAGGTCTGCATCACCAAGCTCAAGACGGGCTTCGGCACCGGCGGCTGGCAGCTCTCGGCGCTCAAGTGGTGCGCGCGCGTGGCCACCAAGCCCATCATCGCGGACGGCGGCATCCGCCACCACGGCGACATCGCCAAGAGCGTGCGCTTTGGCGCGAGCATGGTGATGATCGGCTCGCTGTTCGCCGGCCACGAGGAGTCACCCGGCCAGACCGTGGAGGTGGACGGCAAGCTCTACAAGGAGTACTACGGCAGCGCCTCGGACTTCAACAAGGGCGACATTGTCCGGGGGGTGGTGGTGCGGACGAGGGTGGCTTTCCGTCGGGACGATGGGAGCACCCTGCGGTTCGACGACAACGCGGTGGTGTTGGTGGACAAAGCCGCCCAGCCGGTGGGGACCCGGGTGTTCGGACCGGTGGCCCGGGAGCTTCGGGACAAAGGGATGATGCGGATCGTGTCGTTGGCCCCTGAGGTGGTGTAGGAGGACCCATGCAGAAAGTTCGCAAAGGAGATCGGGTCAAGGTCGTTTCTGGGGAGGACCGGGGCAAGATCGGCAAGGTGCTCCGGGTGTTGCCCGACCGCGGCCGGGCCCTGGTGGAAGGGGTCAACATCGTGACCAAGCATCAGCGGCCCACCCAGACGGTGCGGGAGCCGGGGATCATCAAGCGGGAGGCCCCCATCCACCTTTCCAACCTCAAGGTGGTCTGCCCGGAGTGTGGAGCCCCCACCCGGATTGCCTTCACCGTGGTGGAACGCCAGAAGATGCGGCGGTGCAAGCAGTGTGGAGCAACCTTCGCCTAGACCTATGAAATACGAACGCTATCGCAAGGAAGTGGTCCCCCGCCTCCTGAAGGAATTGGGGTACCGAAACGTGATGCAGGTGCCCAAGGTGGAAAAAGTCGTGGTCAACATGGGTGTCGGGAAGCACGATGACCCTAAGATCCTGGAAGGGGCGATGAAGAACCTCGCCCAGATCACCGGGCAGAAGCCGGTGGTCACCCGGGCGAAGAAGTCCATTTCCGACTTCAAGATCCGCAAGGGGGATGCCATCGGATGCATGGTGACCCTGCGGGGAGCTCGGGCCCACTTCTTCCTGGAGAAACTGTTTGCTGTGGCCCTCCCCGGGATCCGGGACTTCAAGGGCGTGTCCCCGGACTCCTTCGACGGGCGGGGCAATTTCACGATCGGCCTCACCGAGCAGCTGGTGTTCCCCGAGGTGTCGTACGACGATGTGGTCCGCACCCAGGGGATGGACATCACCGTTGTGACCACAGCCCGGACCGATGAGGAAGCGCGGGCCCTCCTGGCTGCCCTGGGGTGTCCGTTCCGCAAGAACTAGGGGGCAACGATGGCAAGAAAGGCAATGGTGGAGAAGGCGAGGCGGACCCCAAAGTTCACGGTTCGAGCCCGCAACCGGTGTCGGTTGTGCGGACGGCCCCGGGGGTTTGTCCGCGACTTCGGGCTGTGCCGGATGTGCTTCCGCAAGTTGGCGTTGGACGGGGAGCTGCCGGGCGTGCGCAAGGCCTCGTGGTGAAGGAGGAACCATGACGGGAGACCCCATCGCCGACATGCTCACCCAGATCCGCAACGCCCAAGCGCGGTTCAAGGAGGAGGTCCGCATGCCCTCTTCCCGGCTGAAGGAAGAGATCGCACGGATCCTCGTGGAAGAGGGCTACGTGGAGTCCTGTTCCGTGGAGCCGGGAGAGCATTACCCCATGTTGAAGATTCGGCTGAAGTACAAAAAGGAGGGCCCCCGGACGCGGCGCCCAGCCCTTCAGGGTGGCCGGCGGGTGAGCCGCCCCTCCCGCCGGGTGTACGTGGGCTGCGAAGAGGTGCCCTTGAGCCGAGGTGGCCTGGGCACAGCGATCCTTTCCACGTCCCAAGGGATCATGACCGGACGGGAGGCCCGCCGCCGCAAGATCGGCGGAGAGCTTCTCCTCGAGGTGTGGTGAGCCCATGTCCAAGATCGGAAAGAAGCCCATCGCCCTACCCAGCAACGTCACGGTGGAAGTGGGACAGGACCGGGTGGTCGTGCGCGGCCCCCACGGGACCCTGGAGTGCCCTTACGAGCCCGGGTACGTGTCCATCAGAGTCCAGGACGGCCAGGTGGTCGTGGAACGCAAGGGCGACCGGGCTCCGTTCCGGGCCCGCCACGGTCTGTACCGAGCCCTCCTCGCCAACATGATCCAGGGCGTGACCCAGAAGTGGCACAAGGCCCTGGAGATCCAAGGGCTGGGTTATCGGGCTCGCTTGGAAGGGAGAACCTTGGTGTTGGAGCTGGGGTACTCCCACCCGGTGCGGTTCGATCTGCCCCAGGGCATTGAGTGCACCGTTCCTGAGCCCACCAAGATCAACATTCAGGGAACAGACAAGGCCTTGGTGGGCCAGGTGGCCGCCAACATCCGGGCTCTTCGTCCCCCCGAGCCTTACCGGGGCACAGGCATCCGCTATCGGGGCGAGGAGATCCTCCGCAAGGCCGGTAAACTTGGAGCCAAAGGGTGAAGCCATGGCCCGACCAACACGTAACGATCAGCGCCTGAAGAGAAAAGCGAGGATCAGGAGAAAAGTGCAGGGGACGCCCGAGCGGCCCCGCCTGTGCGTGTACAAGAGCCTCCGACACATCTACGCCCAGATCGTGGACGATACGCAGGGGCGCACCCTGGCGGCTGCTTCTACCTTGACGGAAGCCATTCGGGCGGAGGCTCCCACGGCCACGGTAGCGGCCGCCCAGCGGGTGGGCCACTACCTCGCCCAGCAAGCCCAAGAGAAGGGGATCCGCAAGGTGGTGTTCGACTGCTCCGGGTACCAGTACCATGGGGCTGTGAAGGCCCTCGCGGATGCAGCGCGGGAGGGAGGTCTTCAGTTCTGATGCCCAGTGCTACGACAGAGATTCTGCAGGAAGTGATCGATATCCGCCGGGTGGGGAAGGTCACCAAGGGCGGCAAGCGGTTGCGGTTCCGGGTGGTGGTGGTGGCCGGGGATGGGGCGGGCCGGGTGGGCGTAGGGGTGGGAAAGTCCGTGGAAATCCCCCAAGCTGTCCAACAGGGCATCCGCGACGCCATGAAGCGGTTGGTCAACGTGCCTGTCCGGAACGGGACCATCCCCCATGAGGTGCGGGGCGAATTCGGGGCGGCCAAGGTCCTGCTCAAGCCCGCGTACCCCGGCACGGGCGTGATCGCCGGGCGGACGGTGGGAGCGGTGTGCCGAGTGGCGGGGATCAAAGACATTCTCACCAAGGCCCTGCGCTCCACCAACCCGCTGAACCTGGCTCGGGCCACCCTGGATGCCTTTGCCAAGCTGGAGAGCCCGGAGATGGTGGCGGCCCGCCGAGACAAGAAGGTCGAGGACATTGTGGAGGTCGAGGACGATGAGAATCGATAACCTGCGCCCCCGCCCAGGCAGCAAGCGGGGCCTCAAGCGGGTGGGACGGGGTTACAGCTCCGGCCACGGAGGCCATGAGTCCTGCCGAGGCACCAAGGGGCAGAACTCCCGGTCCGGGGTGACGGTCCGGCCGGGATTTGAAGGAGGGCAAACGCCCTTCTGGATGAGGTTCCCCAAGCGGGGGTTTCACAATCCTTCCCGGCAGGAGTTCACCGTGGTGAACGTGGCGGACCTGGAGTTGCGGTTCCAGGCCGGGGAAGAAGTGAACCCGACGGTCCTCCTCCATCGCCAGGTGATCAAAAAGATGGACAGGGGCCTGAAAATCCTAGGGGGAGGGCAGTTGACCAAGGCGTTGGTGGTGAAGGCCCACGCCTTCAGCGCCACGGCCAAGGAGAAGATCGAGAAGGCCGGGGGTCAGGCCCTGGTCCTGGAAGCGACGAAGGAGGGCTAGGTGCTGGGCCGACTGGGACAGCTGTTCGCCGTGGAGGAGCTGCGCAAACGCATTGTGTACACCCTGGGCATGCTCCTGGTGTTCCGAATCGGGGCCCACATCCCGGTCCCGGGGGTGGACACGCGGCAGCTGGCCGAGGTTCTCTCCGGGGCGTTCGGAGCCGGGCTGTTCCAGTTCATCAACCTATTCACCGGGGGGGCCCTCCAGCAGTTCTCCCTGTTCTCCTTGGGCGTGATCCCCTACATCAACGCCTCGATCATCCTTTCGCTCCTCATCCCGGTGATCCCCGCCCTGAAGAAACTTCAGGAGGAGGGGCGGGAGGGACGCAAGAAGCTGACCCAATACACGCGGTGGGGCACGGTCTTCCTTGCCCTCCTGCAGTCCTACGCCATGAGCTACTTGGTGATTCAGTACCAGCTGGCCCAGCCCACGGTGGGCTTCTTCTTGTCGTCCATCATCGCCCTCACCACGGGCACGATCTTCCTCATGTGGGTGGGGGAGAGGATCACGGAGAACGGGATTGGCAACGGCGTGTCCATGTTGATCATGGCGGGGATCGTGGCCCGGTTGCCGGCCGAGGTGCAGGCCACCTACCTGGAGATCTCTGCGGGGACGGTTCACCCCATCTGGGCCCTGGTGTTGATCGTGGTGTTCGTGGCCGTGATTGCCCTCACCGTGATCATCCAGCAGGGTCAGCGGAAAATCATCATTCAGTATGCCAAGCGGACCACGGGGCGGCGGGTGTACGGGGGCCATACGACCCACCTGCCCTTGCGCGTCAACCAGGGCGGCGTGATCCCCATTATCTTCGCCTCGGCCATCCTCACCCTCCCCAGCTCCATCGCCACCTGGATCCCCCAGTTGAACTGGCTTAGGAACTACGTGGAGCCTGGGAGCCTAGCTTACCTGCTGGCCTACGTGGTCCTGATCTTCTTCTTCACCTACTTCTACTCCACTTTGGTGTTTGACCCCCAGGAAATTGCCAAGAACCTGCGGGAGGCGGGGGGGTTTGTGCCGGGCGTGCGCCCTGGCCAGCCCACGGCCGACCACTTGTCTGAGGTCACCAACCGGCTGTTGGTGGTTGGCGGGTTCTTCTTGGCGGGCATTGCTGTGCTGCCCTATGTTTTCCAGGCGGCCTCGGGCATCCGTTCGTTCGTGGTCGGGGGGACGTCCCTCCTCATCCTCGTGGGTGTGGGGATTGACACCATCATGCAGATCGAGGCCCACCTGGTGATGCGCCAATACGAGTCCCTCGTCAAGGGATCGGCGTTCTTGGGGAGGCGCGGTCTATGAACGTGGTCCTCCTGGGCCCCCCGGGAGCTGGCAAGGGCACGTTGGCAGTCCAACTGGCTCAAAGTTTGGGGCTTCTGCACCTCTCCACGGGAGACCTGCTGCGGGATGAGGTGGCCCGAGGCACGCCCTTGGGGCGTCAGGCCGAGGGGTACATGAAGCGGGGCGAGCTCGTCCCTGACGAAGTCGTACTGGCCATGGTCAAGGAGCGGGTCAACGGCGTGCGGGGAGTGCTCCTCGATGGGTTCCCGCGCACCCTGGCTCAGGCCCGAGGGCTGGAAGCGTTCCTCAAGGTGGACAAGGTGGTGTACCTGGCGATTTCCAAGGAGGAGGTCGTGCGCCGCCTCAGCAGCCGTCGGGTGTGCACGCGGTGCGGTGCTGTGTTCAACCTTGTGACACAACCCCCCCAGCAGGCCGACCGTTGCGACCGCTGCCAAGGGCCACTGGCGGTGCGTCCCGATGACCGGCCGGAGGTCGTGGCCCGTCGGTACGAGGTGTACGAGCGGGATTCAGCCCCTCTGGTGGATTACTACCGGCGGCAAGGTCTGCTGGTGGAGGTCAACGCCGCGCAGTCCCCTGAGGCTGTGGGGGCTCAGGCCCGAGCTGCTCTTTCCCAATGATCGCCCTCAAGACCCACTCTGAACTGGAGATCTTGGAGGAGAACGCCCACCTGCTGGCGGAGATCCTTTTGGAGGTGGCCCTGCAGGCCAAGCCGGGGGTGAGCACAGGCGAGCTGGATCGCTTGGCGGAACGGCGAATCCGTCAGGCCGGGGCCAAGCCGGCGTTCAAGGGGTACCGGGGCTTCCCGGCCACCTTGTGCGCCTCCCTCAACGAGGAAATCGTGCACGGGATTCCCTCCCCTCGCAGGGTGTTGAAGGACGGGGACCTCCTTTCTTTGGACCTGGGTCTGCGCCGGGAGGGGTACTATGCGGATGCGGCGGTGACGGTGGGGGTCGGTGAGGTTTCCCCTCAAGCCGAGCGCCTGATGCGGGTTACGTGGGAAGCCTTGCGGGCGGCAATTCACTCGGCTAAGATTGAGCGCCACGTTTCCGACCTGTCTCACGCCATCGAGCAAACGGTGCGCGCGGGGTCTTTTTATGTTGTTCGGGAGCTTGTGGGGCACGGGATCGGGCGGGAGCTCCATGAGGAACCGCAGATCCCCAATTTTGGCCCCCCGGGGGTGGGGACGGTCCTCCGCGAGGGGATGGTGCTTTGTCCTGAGCCGATGGTGAAGGCCGATGATCGGCCGGTGAGGTTCAAGGAAGACGGCTGGACAGTCGTAACCGCCAGCGGGGCCTGGGCCGCCCACTTTGAGGAGATGGTGGCCATCACCGCCGATGGCCCGAAGGTGCTCACCGAATGGATCGGGGAGGAATTGTGGCGAACAAGGATGTGATCCGAACCCGGGGGGAAGTGACGGAGGTCTTGCCGGACTCGATGTACCGGGTTCGCCTGGAGAATGGGCATGAGTCCCTGTGCGTGACCTCGGGCCGGATGAGGAAGAACTTCATCCGGGTCGTGGTGGGAGACAAAGTGGTGGTGGAGTTTTCCCCCTACGACCTGACCCGGGGGCGGATTGTGTATCGGGAATCCTAGGAGGCGAGGATGAAAGTCCGGAGCTCGGTGAAGAAGATCTGTGAGAAGTGCCGGGTCATCCGTCGTCAGGGACGGTTGTGGGTTCTTTGCCGCAACCCCAAGCACAAGCAGAGGCAGGGTTAGGGTATGGCGAGGATTGCAGGGATCAACTTGCCGGCCAAGAAGAGGATTGAGGTGGCCCTGACGTACGTACACGGGATCGGGAGGTCCAGGGCCCGGGAGGTGCTGGCCCGTACGGGGGTCAACCCCAACACGAAGGTCATGGACCTCACGGAGCAGGAGGTGACCGCCCTGCGCAAAGAGGTGGAAGCCTTCACCGTGGAAGGGGACCTCCGTCGTCAGGTCAAGGGCAATATCCAGCGGCTCAGTGAAATTGGGTGCTACCGGGGTCTGCGCCACAAGGCGGGGCTGCCCGTTCGGGGACAAAAGACCCGCACCAACGCCCGCACCTGGAAGGGTCCGCGGCCGGCCAAGGCCGGGAAGAGGAAGTAATGGCGCAGGGAAAGAAAAAGGCGATTCGGCTGGATCGAGCTCGCGTGCATATCCACTCCACCTTCAACAACACGATCATCACCCTGTCCGATCTCCAGGGGAACACGATCACCTGGCAGTCCGGGGGGACCGCGGGGTTCACCGGGTCGCGCAAGGGCACCCCCTATGCCGCTCAGCTGGCGACCCAAGCCTTGGTCCGTGAGCTCAAGGAGTTCGGAGTTCGCTCGGTGGTGGTGACCGTGGACGGGACCGGACCTGGGCGGCAGGCGGTGGTCCAGACCCTCCGTTCTTCCGATATCCAGGTGGAGGAAGTGCGGAACGTCACCCCGGTTAGCCACAGCTAGGAGGAGAGGATGGCGCGGCACACGGGACCAAAATGCAGATTGTGCAGGAGGGAAGGGCAAAAGCTCCTGCTGCGGGGCGATCGGTGCTTTTCCGACAAGTGTTCGATGACCCACCGGGCCAAGATCCCTGGTCAGCATGGGCGTCTGCGGGCCCGGCGCCGGGCTACCCCCTACGCCATCCGCATCCGGGAGAAGCAGAAACTCAAGAGGATTTATGGGGTGCGGGAGGCCCAATTCCGCCGGTACGTGGAAGCGGCCAAGAAGTGGAAGGGGGTCACCGGCGAGGCCATCCTGAAGCTGTTGGAACGGCGGCTGGACAACGTGGTGTACCGGGCAGGATTTGCCACCTCCCGGGACCACGCGCGGCAGCTGGTTACCCACGGGCACTTCCTCGTTAACAACCGGCACACCCGCATCCCCTCCATGCTCCTCCAAGAGGGGGACATGGTGGAGCTCCGGCCGGAGTCCCGGGCCAAGCTGAGGGAAGCCATTCGAGGGTGGGCGGAGCGCCGGCCCCTTCCCAGTTGGATCGTGCGGGACCTGGAGGGGTTGAGGGTCCAGGTGGGGGCTGAGCCCAACTTGGAAGAGCTGGACCAGTCCGTGAACATGAGCTTGATTGTGGAGTTCTACTCCCGCTGACATGGGCAACTTCGTATATCCGGAGTACGCCAATTGGTTGGAGCACAGCCCGCGGTACGGGAAGCTCGCGGTGGGTCCGTTGGAGCGGGGGTACGCTACCACCCTGGGCAATGCCCTCCGCCGCACGCTTCTCTCGGCCGTTCCCGGTGCGGCCGTTGTGCGGGTCATGTTCCCTGGCCATTACCACGAGTACGACACGGCCGAAGGGGTTCGCGAGGACTTGCTGCACGTGATCCTGAACTTGAAGGGCTTGGCCCTGCGCGTGTCCGGCAACGGACTGCACCGGCTGTACCTCAACGCCACAGGCCCCAAAGAGGTCCGGGCGGAGGACATTGAAGCTCCTTCCGAAGTGGCCATCATGAACCCCGACCTGTACATCGCCACCTTGGAGGAAGGGGGGCGCCTGGAGGTGGAGATGGAAGTGGAGGCCGGCCACGGGTTCCGGACCGCCGAGGAGAACAAACGGGAAGATGCCCCGGTGTCCCTTATCCCCGTGGACTCCGACTTCTCCCCGGTGGAGAAGGTCAACTTCCAAGTGGAGGAGACCCGTGTGGGGGGCAAGTCCGGGTACGAGCGGCTCCTGTTGGACGTTTGGACGAACGGAGCTGTGACCCCCGGGGAGGCGGTGGAGCGGGCCGTTCGTGTTCTTTTGGAGCACTTCAACCTCCTGGTCCAGGCCCAGGGCCGGGAGGAGAAGGCGGCTAAGCCCGAGGTTTCCCAGGACCTGCTCCGACCCCTTCAGGAAATGGGCTTCGAGGTCCGGGCCTGCAACCTCCTCCGCGAGGAGGGTGTGGTGACGTTGGCCGACCTGTTGGCCAAGACCCGGGAGGAGATTTCCGACATCCACGGCTTTGGGGAGAAGACAATGGCCCGCCTGGAGGCGCGGCTCCAGGAGCTGGGCCACACCCTACGTTCGGAAAAGGAGGGCTGATGCGTCATCGCCGCAAGGTTCCCAAGCTAAGCATGACCGCGGACCGTCGCCGATCTGTTCTTCACGGGCAAGCCAAGGCCCTCATTGTGCACGGCAAGGTGGACACCACACCACCACGGGCCAAGGCCACCCAAGCGGTGGTGGAGCGGCTGGTGACCTGGGCCCGCCAAGGGGACCAAGCCGCCCGCCGCCGGGCGTTCGCCGTGCTGCAGGACAAACAGGCCACGGACAAGCTGTTCGGGGAGATTGGCCCCAAGTACAAGGACCGCGAAGGGGGCTATACCCGGATCCTCAAGCTCGGGCCCCGCCGGGGCGACGCCGGGGAAGAAGCCCGGCTCACTTGGGTCTAGCCATGCGCCGGGCCATTGCCCCAGCCCACTTGCGCACCGTAGGGCCCTACTCCCCGGCCGTTCAGGCCGGGGATTTGCTGTTCATCTCCGGTCAGATCCCCTTGGACATGGAGGGGGGCAAGCTCGTGGAGGGCCCGGTCGAGGTGCAGACCCGCCGGTGCATGGAGAACCTCAAGGCCGTGCTCGCGGCGGCAGGCGCCAGCCTCAAAGACCTTGTCAAGGTCACCATTTTTCTTGTTGACATGAAGGACTTCGACGCGGTCAACCGGGTGTACGGGGAGTTCTTTGACCTGGAACCCCCGGCCCGCTCCTGCGTTCAGGTTTCGGCTCTACCCCGGGGCGCGCGAATCGAGATCGAGGCCGTCGCTTACCGACCCTAACACCGGCGAGTTTTCCGGCCCACGTTCTCGTCTCTGCCCTCCAGCTTTCACGAGGGCGTGGAGAGAAGTTTCGCCTGGCGCCCTCTGAGCCGGGCCAGCATGTCTTCTACCATCTGGGGGAGGTTGTACTCGGCCTTCCATCCCCAGTCGTCTCGCCCTGGGGAATCGTCGATGCTCCGGGGCCAGGAGTCGGCAATCGCCTGGCGAAAGTCCGGTTTGTACTCCACTCGGAGCCCTGGGATGTGTTTGCGGATCTCGGCCGCGATCTCCCCGGGGGTGAAGCTCATGGCCGTGATGTTGTACACCCGGTACCGCAGCCGCGAGTTTGGGGCCTCCAGGAGCTCGATCGCCGCCCGCAGGCAGTCCGGCATGTACATCATGGGCAGCCGGGTATCCTCCCGGAGGAAACAGGTGTAGGTTCCCTTCTCCACGGCGGCGTAGAAGATCTCCACCGCGTAGTCGGTCGTCCCCCCACCAGGAGGCGTTTCGCTGGAGATGATCCCAGGGTACCGCAAGCCCCGCACATCCACACCGTACTTGCGGGTGTAGTAGTCGCACAACAGCTCCCCGGTGACCTTGGTCACCCCGTACATGGTGGTGGGGTTGAGGCACGCTTCCTGGGGGGTGCGATCGCGGGGGACATTGGGGCCGAACACGGCGATGGAGCTGGGGAAAAACACCTGATGGACGCCCTGGTTTCGGGCGACTTCCAACACGTTGAGCAAGCTTCCCACGTTGACGTTCCAGGCGCGCTGGGGGTCTTGTTCCCCGGTGGCGGAGAGCACGGCGGCCAGATGGTAGATGACACGGATTTTGTACTGGGACACCACCTTCTCCACCGTGGACCGGTCCGTGACGTCCAGGAGTTCAAAAGGAGCAGGGAGGTTGCCGGGCCGACGGGCTGAGGCGATCACCTGGTCCGCGCCGTACCTCTGGCGCAGGGCTCCCACCAATTCCGATCCGATCTGACCTGTGGCGCCTGTGACCAAAATGCTCATCGAGCCTCCTTGGAATGGGATAACCGCCCCATTGTACCCCACAACCGCGGGAAAATGCAGGTTTGCTCGGGGTTCGCTCAGCGGCTAAGCTGGGTGGCGAGGAACCTATGGGTAAATACGACTTTATCGCAGCTGAGCTGGGGGAATTGAGGCGCCAGGGCCTGTACAACACGATCCGCACCATCGGCAGCGCGGTAGGGGCCTGGACCGTGGTGGATGGCCGGCGGGTTCTCAACATGTGCTCCAACAACTACCTGGGGTTTGCCAACGACCCCCGGTTGAAGGAGGCGGCCCGCCAGGCCCTGGAGGAGTACGGGGTGGGGCCGGCGGCGGTGCGGTCCATCGCCGGGACCATGACCCTCCACGTGGAGTTCGAGCGCAAGCTCGCGGCGTTCAAGGGCGCTGAGGACGCACTTTCCCTGCAGTCGGGTTTCTGCTCCAACTTGGCGGCCATCCCCACCCTCATGGGTCAGGGCCATGTCCTGTTCACGGACGAGCTCAACCACGCCTCCATCATCGACGGCTGCCGCCTCACCAAGGCCGAGCGGGTCATCTACCCCCATCGGGACGTGGACGCCCTGGCCAAGGCCTTGGAGGAAAGGAAGGACGCCCCCCGCAAGCTCATCGTCACCGACGGCGTGTTCTCCATGGACGGGGATTTGGCCCCGCTGCCCGCGATTGTGGAGGTGGCCGAGCGGTACGAAGCGATGGTCATGGTGGACGATGCCCACGGGGAGGGTGTGTTGGGTCGGGCCGGTCGGGGCATCGTAGACCACTTCGGGGTCCACGGTCGGGTCGACATCGAGATGGGCACGCTGTCCAAGGCCTTCGGGGTGGTGGGGGGGTACCTGGCCGGGAAGCGGGAAATCATTGAGTACCTCCGCCAGCGGGCTCGTCCGTTCCTGTTCTCCAGTGCAGCCACCCCGGCTGACGTCGCGGCCTGCATGGCGGCGGTGGACGTACTGGAGAAGTCCGACGAGCCGGTGCGGCGTCTGTGGGACAACGCCCGGTACTTCAAGGCGAAGATGAAGGACTTGGGATTTGACCTCGGCCAGTCCGAGACCCCCATCACCCCGGTCATGCTCGGGGAGGCCCCTACGGCTTGGGAGTTCTCCAAGCGCCTGTTCCAGCGCGACGTGTTTGCTCAGGCCATTGTGTTCCCCACGGTGCCGCGGGGCAAGGCGCGCCTGCGCGTGATGGTGTCCGCGGTCCACACCAAGGAAGACTTGGACTACGCTGTGGATGCGTTCGCCAAGGTGGGCCGGGAACTCGGCGTGATTTAGGGCGTTTGAAAAAAGAGGCGCCCGGCGCTCGGCCGGGCGCCTCTTTTCCGGGTTTATCTACGCTTTCTTTGCGTAAAGGTGCCGTTTGATGTCCTGTTTGGTGGACTTGGCAAACGGCTGATCCACGATGGTGATGCACTCTTTGTCCTTGAGCCGCTTGAACGAAGCCAGGTTCTGTTGGACGTCCTTGATCTTCTCCCAGAAGTAGGCCTTGGCGGCCTCGGGGCCCTGCACACCCTGCTGTTTGAGAAAGTCCCAGGAGGGGTAGATCATCGCCGCCACCATGGCTTCCCCTCGGGAAGTGTCCTCGTGGACAAGGACTTCTTCCACGCCAGGGATGCGAGCGATCTCCCACTCCACCTCTTCGGGGTGAACCTTCTTTCCCGACTCCAACACGATCAGGTTCTTCTTCCGCCCGGCTAGGTACAGGCGGCCCTCGTAGTCCATCCGCCCGATGTCGCCGGTGCGGAACCATCCATCCGGGGAGAGCACTTCCCGGGTCCGCTCGGGGTTTTTGTAGTAGCCCATCATCACATTCGGTCCCCAAGCCATGACCTCGCCGTACCCTTCGGCATCGGGTTTGTCGATCTTGATCTTGACCCCAGGGAGTGGGCGGCCCACTGTCCCAGCCTGGGGGGCCAAAGGCTCACTCACCGACAACACGGGCGCCGTCTCGGTGAGTCCGTAGCCCTCCATCATCCCCAGGCCCAGGCGGCGCAGGCCTGTGCCCACATCGCGGGCCAGGGGGGCTCCCCCGGACACAAAGAAGCGGAACTGCTCCCCCAGAAGCTTGCGCTTGAGCATCGTCCCCAGGAGCCGCGGGGCAAACCGGTACAGAAGGTGCCGGAGCTTGTGGGTCTCGATGTTCTCCACCATCCGCCGCCACAGGGCGTGGTACAGCTTGGGGACCCCAACCAGCACAGTCACGCCCACCTGTCGGCCCAGGGCCACCAGGTTGCGGTAGTCGTCGGTGTAGGTCACCGAGGCTCCCACCCACAGCGGCGCAAGCAGCGTGCCCGTAAGCCCGTAGATGTGGTACCAGGGGACAATCGTCACCAGCCGGTCGGTTGGGCTGAATTGGATCACCTTGAGGAAGGCTTCGATGTTGGAGGTGATGTTGCGGTGGCAGAGCATCACGCCCTTGGAGTCCCCCGTGGTGCCCGAGGTGTACATGAGCACGGCCAGTTCCTCCGGATCGGGCCGCACGTCGGGGATGGTGGCCTCGTCAGCCGGGAGCACGTCCCACAGGGAGACCGCCCCCAACGCCACGTCCACGGAGATGACCTCCTGGAGGGTTCGCACTTCCCCGGCCAAGGGCAGGAGCTCTTGGTACCGGTGGGCGGCGGTGAACAGGAGTTTGGCCTCGGAATCCTCCATCAACCGCCGGACCTCCGCAGGCTGAAGTCCCGCGTCCATAGGGACAGCCACAGCCCCCACCCGTTGGATGGCGAAGAAGGCCACCGCCCAGCCGACCGAGGGCTTGGCAATGAGCCCCACACGGTCCCCCGCGCCCACGCCCTGACCAGCCAGCCAGGACGCGAGTCTTCCCGACAGGTCCCACAGTTCCTTGTAGGTCACTTCCTGGAACTGGACGGTGCCACCCTTGTTGACGGGCAGGCGAATCGCCACCCGCCGGCTATGTTCCTGAACCGAGCGGGCCAAAAACTCCGGTATGTTCGGGTAGCGCTTGAAACGCGTTACCATCGCACGCACCTCCTAGGGCGCCTAGGATTTGAGTCCCTTATTATACTCGTCCGCTGCGAGGGCGGCCAATGCGCCTTCGGCCGCGGCCACCACGGCCTGGGGCCTCCGCACCTCCGGATCGCGCAGGTCCCCGGCAGCGAACACCCCCGGTTGGCTTGTGCGCATCATGCCGTCCGTAACCACGTACCCCTTGTCCGTGAGGTCCACTATCCCCCGCAGCCAGTCCGTATTCGGTTTGTACCCGATCTTGACGAAGATGCCGTCCAGGGGAAGGTCCCTCAGCTCCCCTGTGCCCAGGTCCTTGAGAAGAACGCCCCGCACAGCTTGATCCCCCCGCACTTCGTGCACCACAGCGTTCCACACCACCTCCACGTGCGGGTCGGCCAGGACCCTCTCCTTGAGCGTTGCCGCGGCCCGGAGGGCTTTGGGGTCTTCCTGGGGATGGCGCACGACCAGGTACACCCTGCGGGCAATCTTGGAAAGGAACAGGGCCTCGGTTAGGGCGCTGTTGCCGCCTCCCACAACGACGACGTCTTTGCCCTTGTAGAAGTAGCCGTCGCACACGGCGCAGTAGGAGATGCCACGACCGGCGAACTCCCTGGCCCCGGGCACTTCCAGCTCCTTGTAGTGAGCACCCGTGCAGAGGACCACCGTTCTGCCCACCATCGGGCCCATCGAAGTGTCTAGAAGCCAAGAGCCTTGGGAGGAGGAGAGGCTACGGGCCTCGCCCAAGACGAACTGGGCGCCCAGCCGCTCGGCCTGGGTCTGCATCCGTTCGGCGAGCTCCGCCCCGGAAATCGGTTCCGGAAACCCCGGGAAGTTCTCGATCAAAGGGGTTTCCAAAATCTGCCCTCCCGGCAAGGCCTTTTCTACGACCAGGGTGTCCAACCCGGCCCGCCGGGCGTAGATGGCGGCGGTGAGCCCGGCCGGCCCTCCTCCCACAATCACCACGTCCCAAACCCGCTCCATGGCTTGCGCGGTTGATTCTATCACGGTAGGGTAAGTTTGATGCGCGAAGTGACCCGCAACGGGGACTTCTTGATCATCCGGTTTGACTACGACCCGGCACTTGTGGAGCGGGTCAAGGGTCTCCCGGGCCGGCGCTGGGACCCGGAAAACCGTCAGTGGATTGTACCGGCGGTCTTTGCTCCAGTCGTGGTCCACCTCCTTGGGCCCGAGGGGTTCCTGTTTGGGGAGGGGATCCAGCAGCTAGCGAACCCTCAGGGTGAACAGGCACGGGATCACCTGAAAGTGTCCGAGCTCAACCAGCGGGTCCAGGCGGCCCTGATGCGGGAGTTTCCCGAGCCGGTCTGGGTCGTGGGAGAGATCCTGGGGTACGGGAGGAGCCTGGCCAAAAACAAGTCCTACGTGGATTTTCAGCTCGTGGAGCGCCTGGAGGGCCGGATTGTGGCCGCAACGGAGGCCGTTCTTTTCCGGGAAGAACGGGGGAAGATCGAAGAGAAACTCCACGAGGCGGGAGATCCCTACGCCCTGCAGGACGAGCTTATGGTGCGGGTGCTGGCCCAGGTGGACCTCCAGACCCAGTGGGGTCGATACCGCCTGGTCATCCGCGACTTGGACGTCCACTACACCCTGGGGGAAGCGGCCCGACGCAAAGAGGAGATCTTGCGCAAGCTGGCCAAGGAAGGCCTTCTTGAGCTCAACAAGGCCCGGCCGTTCCCGTTGGTGCCCCTGCGGGTGGGGGTCATCACCAGCCTCGGATCGGATGCTGAACGGGATGTGCTGCGGACGTTAGCGGAGTCGGGCTTCGCCTTCCAGGTGGTCGTGCACGGGGCCCGGGTCCAGGGCCACTACACCGAGCCCTCGATCCTCAACGCCCTGGACTGGTTCCGCCAAAGGATCGCGGACTTTGACGTGCTTGTAATTTGCCGGGGCGGGGGCTCCCGGGCCGATCTGGCCTGGTTCGACTCTGAGGTGCTGGGGAGGGCGGTGGCCACCTTCCCCCTACCCGTGGTGGTCGGCATTGGCCACGAAGAGGACCGCAGCGTGCTCGATGAAGTGGGCTGGCGCCAGAAGACCCCTACCGCCGCGGCCCAGTTCCTGGTGGCTCAGGTTCAGGAAACGCTCGACCGCCTAGAGAAGAACCTGGTGCAGGTGGTGCAAGAAGCCCAGGCAGCGGTGAATTGGGCAGGGCAGGACCACAGGGAGCGGATGGGCCGCTTCCTCAGGGCGGTGCAAAACGCTGTCAAGAGGGAGGAAAGCGAGCTTCGCGGCCGGCTGAAGCGGCTTCAGGCCCACGTGCAGGGTCAGCTACGAGCTGCCCGCGAGAAAAACCGGGACATCGTTTGGGTTCTTCCCACCCGGGTGGCAGGCTTCCTTGGGCGCAAGCGGGAACAGCTGGAGCAAGCCGAAATCCGGCTGTTGCGCTCTTCCCGGCGGGAACTTCTCGATGCCCGGGTTGAGGTGGAGCAGCTTCAGGCGGAGTTGGGCCCGCGGGGCCTGGGTCTCCTCCAACGCCAGCTTGAGAAACTGGACGCCCAAAACCACAGGTTGCAGGCCCTGGATCCGCGCCGGGTGGTGGAGCGGGGCTTCGCCATCCTCCGGCGGGTCGATGGAAGCGTGGTGACCAGCCCCCACCAGGCTCCTCCGGGAACGAACCTGCGAGCCCAGCTACGCGGGGGCCGGCTGAGGGTGTTGTCCGAAGGCGAAGAGCGAGGTGAGTGAGCGTGCCCGAACCCACGGAGGTCAGCTACAAGCAGGCGGTGGCCCGCCTGGAAGAGATTTTGGGGGAGTTGGACAAGGGGGAGGTGGACATCGACGCGCTTTCGCGGCTGGTGGAGGAAGCCGCCATGCTTGTTCAGATCTGTCGAAAGAAGATCAAGGACGCAGAGGTTCAGGTGCAAAGGATCGCTGAGCGGCTGGAGCCCGAAGGCGTTGGGCCTGCGGAGCCCGAACAGCCCCCGTCTTAGGTTTCCACGACGCGAACGAGGTTGGTGGTGCCCGGTGTGCAGAAGGGAAGGCCGGCGGTGAACACCACCCGCTGGCCTGAACCGACCACACCCAGTTCGCGCGCAGCCCTCAAAGCCCCTTCAACCAAGGCCTCGGAGTCCTCGACCCTGGGTATTTCGCTGGCCGTTACGCCCCAAACGAGGGCCAGCTTACGCACCACATGGGCGTGGGGGGTCACGGCCACGATGGGGACGCAGGGGCGGAACGAGGCGACCAGGCGAGCTGTCCATCCTGACACGGTGGCGCACACGATGGCCTGGGCTCGCACCTGACGAGCGATGTCCACCGCGGCCTTGGCCATCGCGGCAGGCACTTCGCCCACAAGCTCGGGAGCAAGGCCGGGCAACCGGATGGGAAACTCTCCGGTTTCGGCGGCACAGGCGGCCTGGGCCATGGCTTGCACGGCCTCCACGGGGTGCTTGCCCACCGCGGTTTCCTCGGAAAGCATGACGGCATCAGCCCCGTCCCACACGGCGGCGGCCACGTCCGCCACCTCCGCCCGGGTTGGCGTGGGCCAGTCCACCATAGACTTGAGCATCTGGGTAGCGACGATGACCGGCTTGGCGTGGGCGTTGCACTGGTCCACCAGCCGCTTCTGCACGAGCGGGACCTGGAAGGGGTCGATTTCCACACCCAGGTCGCCCCGGGCCACCATGGCCCCATCGGCCACAGCAACGAGGTCCTTCATCCGCTCCACAGCCGCAGCGAGCTCCACCTTGGCGAGCACTGCTGGGCCTGAGCCTACGAGCTCCTTGGCCTCGGCCACCTCTTCCGGGCGTTGAACAAACGAGAGAGCCACGAATTCCACTTCAAGGTCGCGAGCGAGCTGGAGGGTCACCCGGTCTTCCTCGATGATGGCCGAAATGGGGACCACAGTGCCCGGGAAGTTGACCCCCTTGCCCGAAACGAGAGTTCCTCCCCGCACCACCCGAGCTCGTACGCCCGAACTTTCCCGTCCGATCACCGTCAGCTCGAGGGTTCCGTCGGCCAAGAGCACGCGGTCCCCGGGCCGGAGGCCCTCGAGCACTTCAGGTTGAGTGAGGGGGATGCCGTGCCCCCCGAGGAGGACCTCCGCGTGGGGCTGAAGGGCCAAGGCCTGGGGGAGCGGGCCCACGCGGACTTTGGGCCCGCGGGTGTCGAGGAGGATGCCCAGGGCTTTCCCTTCGTGTTTGGCCACGGCGCGCACTCTTTCGATCCACGCGGCGTGATCGTGGGCTGTGCCGTAGGAGGTGTTGATGCGCACCACGTCGAGCCCCGCGTGGATCATGGCTGCGAGGATTTCCTCGCTTTGGGAGCTTGGTCCCAACGTGGCCACCACTTTCGTGCGCTTCACGGTGGGAGGGTACTGGACAGCCAGGGATCTGACCAGGCGAGTGAACGTGCGGGTTGGTGCTTGGGGAATTCCCGCGACCTGTTCGATCTTTTGTCCACGGCCTTGGCTCTGGGTCCCCGGCCCTGGGCTCGGAGAGGTACGGGTCTACCGCCCCGGAGGGTTCATTTTCTCACCCCGGCCGAGGGCCCTGCTGTGGGCTGAAGAATAGATGATCACGACAGAAGGAGACACTTGGGGTTTCGGACGTGTCGTGCCGTTGTGTTTCCGCGATCACGGGGTAATCTTGGCCATGGGTGAGTCAAGGCTTCGCTCGGGAGCATCGGTTGGCCTACCGGCGGGAAATCGATCAGGTCTTCCAACGGGGTCAGCGCCGCGACGGGCAGCTGTTCTCCTTCCGTGTCCTTGCCAAGGAAGACCCCACCCCCAGGATCGCCATCGTGGTGGGCAGGAAGGTGGGCAAGGCTGTGGTCCGCAACCGGGTCAAGCGGGCGGTGCGTGAGGCCTTCCGCAAGAACAACCAGTTGTTCGCCCACCTGGATCTGGTCGTCGTTCCCCGCCCGGGAGCAGGGGCCTTGACATCCCGCGAGCTTCAGGAAAGATTGGTGACGGAGTTCACCGAGGTGAGCTATGGGCAAAGAAACGTTGCTAACCAAAGAGGGTTACCGGATCAAGAAGGCTGAGCTGGAAGAGCTCGAGCACCGCCTGTACCACGAGATCCCCGAGCGCCTGAAGGAGGCCAAGGAACACGGGGGCGGTGACTTGCGGGAGAACAAGGAGTACATCTGGCTCAAGCAGGAACAGGAAATGCTGGAGAACGAGGTCCGGTCCCTCCGTGAACTCTTGGAGAACGCCCGCATCATCTCCGAAGGGGACATCCGTTCGGACGTCGTGGGCATCGGAACACGGGCCATCCTGGAGGACGCCGAGACCGGGGAGGTGGCCACCTACACCTTGGTCCCCCCCGCTGAGGTAGACCTGCTCCGGGGCAAGATCAGCATCGACTCGCCCGTGGGGTTGGCCCTCCAAAGCTACGGCAAGGGCAAGGCCATCAGGGTCCAAGCCCCTGCAGGCAAGGTTCAGTACAAGATCCTGGGGATCGAACGGGGCTGATGGCGACCCCGGTGTTCCCCATGTCCAAGGTCCCCCATGGCTGAAGCTGACCTTCTCGCCTCCCGGCGGGAGAAGCTTCAGCGCCTGCGCGCCGCGGGGGTCGAACCTTACCCTTACGGCTTTGCCCGGACCCACGCCGCGGCCGAGCTGCGCCGCAGTTTCCCCGATCTTTCGCCCCACACCCGAACCGGAGCCGTGGTGTCCCTGGCCGGTCGGCTCACGGCGATTCGCCGGATGGGCAAGGCCTCATTCGCGGACCTGTTGGACCAGACCGGCCGCGTCCAGATCTTCCTCTCTGCAGACGGCCTGGGGGCCCCGGCCTACGCCAACTTTCTGGAGAACCTGGACATCGGGGACATCTTGGGGATCCGCGGTGAGGTGTTCACCACCAGGACTGGGGAGCTCACCGTGGACGCCCGGGAGGTGGTGCTTCTCGCCAAGTCCTTGCGCCCCCTCCCCGAGAAGTGGCATGGGCTCAAGGACGTGGAGACACGGTACCGCCAGCGGGCCCTGGACCTTATCGCCAACGAGAGCTCCCGCCGGGCACTGGAGAAGAGGGCCCTCATCCTCCGCACCATGCGGAACTACCTGGATGGCCAGGGGTACCTGGAAGTGGAGACCCCGATCTTGCAGCCCATCCCTGGCGGGGCCACGGCTCGGCCCTTTGTCACCCACCACAACGTGCTGGACCGTGATCTCTACCTCCGCATTGCCCCTGAGCTCTACCTCAAGCGTCTTCTCGTGGGGGGGCTGGAGAAGGTGTACGAGATCGGCCGCAACTTCCGCAACGAGGGGATCTCCTCCGAGCACAACCCGGAGTTCACGGCCCTGGAGGCCTACGAGGCTTACGGGGACTACCAGCGGGCCATGGAACTGTGCGAGGGGCTGATCGAGGCCTGTGCCCTTGCCGTGGCCGGGGGCTTGCGACTAGAATACCAGGGCCGGGCAGTGAACTTGGCCCGGCCGTGGCGGCGGGCGTCCTTGCTGGAGCTCGTGGCCGAGGGCAGCGGCTGCGATGTAGAGAAGCCCTTGGCTGAGCTTGTGCGGGAGCTTGACCGCCGAGGGATCCCCGTGCCGGATCACCTGCGCCAGGGGCCGAAAGGGAAAGTGATCGAGCACCTGCTGGAGACCCGGGTGCAGGAGAAACTGTGGGATCCCACGTTCGTCCTTGATTTCCCGCTGGATATCTCCCCTTTGGCCAAGCGCAAGCGGGGCCGGCCCGACCTCGTGGAGCGGTTTGAGCTTTACCTCACAGGCAGGGAAATCGCCAACGCCTTCTCCGAACTCAACGATCCCCACGAGCAGCGGGAGCGGTTCCTGGCCCAAGAGGAGCTCCGGCAGGCCGGGGATGAAGAGGCCCAGCGGGTGGACGAGGACTTTCTCCGGGACCTGGAGCTGGGGATGCCCCCGGCGGCCGGGATCGGCATCGGCGTGGATCGGTTGGTGATGGTGCTGGTCGACGCCCCCTCCATTCGCGAAGTCCTAACCTTCCCCCTTCTCCGATGAGCAAAGCGCTTGCTTTGGGACTAGCCCGGGAACGCCTGGGCGGGCTTGTCGATCGGGGGACCGAGCGGATCCTGGACTGGGATGAGGCCTTGCTGGAAACCTTGGCGAGCTCCCGGCTCCTGCGGCGGATTGATCTGCTCTTGGTTGTGGGAACCTACATCGGCTACGGGTACCTGTGGTTGGCGTTGGCCTTGGCGCTGATCGTGTTCGGCACTGCCCAGGACCACCGCAACCTCCTGGTGGGCCAGGGGGTGATGGCCGTGACGTTGGGGTTGGTGCACGCGGTGAAGGCCTGGGGTGGGCGGCCCCGGCCGACGTTTCGGCGCAAGGGGTTTCACCACCAGTTCTTGACCAGTTCCTCGTTTCCTTCCAGCCACGCCGCCACCTCGTTGGCCATGGCCGGGGTTGTGGTGCAGTTGTACCCCTGGTGGGATGGGGCCACGGTATTTGTCGTGGCCGCGCTGATCGGGTTGTCGCGGGTGTACCTGCGGGAGCACTTCCCGCTGGACGTACTGGCAGGGGCCCTCCTGGGGCTAGGCGTGGCCCTGGGTTTGACCCCTTGGTTTGCACGGTTGGTCAGCTGAGAGGGGGAGAGCATGGACTGGATGTTTGCGGAGCGGACGACTTCGGCCCGGCGCTCGGTGATTCGCGAGCTGCTCAAGCTCACGGAGCGCCCGGAGATCATCTCGTTCGCTGGGGGGCTGCCCGATCCCCAGACCTTCCCGCGGGAGTTCCTGGCCAAGGTGGCAGCGGACGAGATCCTCAACAACTCTGCCAAGTCCCTGCAGTACACCACGACGGAGGGGAAGCTCCCCCTCCGGGAACCTCTCTCCAGGTGGTTTGCCCAGGATGGGATGAACTTCCCACCCGATCAGATCGTGGTCACCAGCGCCGCGCAGCAGGGCCTGGACCTGGTGGCCAAAGTGTTTCTCAACCCCGGCGACGCGGTGTTTGTGGCCCTGCCCACCTACATCGGAGCTATCCAAGCCTTCCAGGCCTTCCAGGCCACCCTGGTGGGAGTCCCCATGGAAGACGATGGAATGGACCTGGGGGCCCTGCGCGCGGCCGTTCGCTCCACCCGCAAGGCTGGCCACAACCCCAAGCTCGTGTACGTGGTGCCCGACTTCCAGAACCCCTCGGGACACACCTGGTCCCGGGGCAAGAGACTTGAGCTCTTGGAAATCGCCCGGGAAGAGGACCTTTTGGTGGTGGAAGACATGCCCTACCGCTGGTTGCGGTTCGTGGGTGAACCCATTCCGCCCGTGGCGGCCTTGGACAAGGAAGGGCGGACCATCCTTCTCTTCACGTTCTCCAAGATCTTCGCCCCCGGCCTGCGCCTGGGGGCCCTGGCCGGTCCCAAGGAAGTGGTGGAGAAGGTGGTGACCCTCAAACAGGCTACCGACCTGTGTACCTCGTCCCTCAACCAGAGGCTGGCCATCCGCTTTCTCCAGGAGTACGACGTGGCCGGTCACATCCAGTTCATCGCGGACCTGTACCGGAAGAAGTGCTCGGCGATGCTGGAGGCGTTGGCGCGGCACATGCCGGCCGAGGAGAGAATCCGCTGGACCAAGCCGGAGGGTGGATTGTTCCTGTGGGTGGAGCTCCCCCAGGGCATCAACACCGAGAAGATGCTGTACCGGGCCATCGAGCACAAGGTGGCCTACGTGATTGGGGCTCCGTTCTTCGTGGACGGGTCCGGGCACAACACCCTGCGGCTGTCCTTTTCCAGCGCCACCTGCCAGGACATCGAGGAGGGGATCCGGCGCCTGGGCCAGGTGGTGCGGGAAGAACTCGCGGCCCTGCCCGCCCCCCAGGGGACTGGGAACAAGGGCTAGACGGGGCCAAGCTTCTTGCCCTTGGCGCGAAAGGGGCGGCGGCAACCCAGCCTGGTGGATGCGGCCCTGGACCAGGCCCTCGAGCTTGGAGGCTGCCCGCTTTGCTCCCTGCAGGATCGCGCCTGCGCGGGCTACTTCCGCGCCCTGGTTTGGGAACTTGTGACCGATGTGGGGGCGCGGAACAAACTTCGGGCGAGCCTGGGGTTGTGCCCACGCCACTGGTGGCGTCTTCGCCAGCTGGAACGGGATCATCTCCACAACGCGTTGGGGCTGGCGATCTTGCTTGAGGACACGGTGGGCGAGGTGCGAAAACTCTTGGAGGAGGGGGACTTCCGGCGACGGTGGGAGAACCGCGCCCCCTGTCCGGCCTGTGAGCGAGAGCAACAAACAGAAGCGACCTACGCTGGAAGACTCCAAGAACGGTTGGAAACGGAGCCCAACCTTCGGCGCCGGCTGTGCAAAGACCACCATAACCTCCACGTTCCTGCTCCAGGCCGTAGCCTGCAGCGCTCAGGGAAGCTGCTTCCCATACCACGGGGGGATCCTTCCCGTTGCCCTGGATGTGGGGCCTACGAACCGAGTGAGCGTGGGAAGGGTCCTTTACCCCGGTGCATTCCCCACCTTGTGGAGGAGGCCGAGCGGGGCGTGCTAGAGGAAACGGCCCGGCAGGCCTCGGTACGGTGGGCTGAGGAACTGCAGACGCACCTCAGGGGGTTCATCCACAAGCAGGACTACCAAGTTTGTGAGCCGTTAACTGTCCGCGAACGCACCATCCTCGATGAAGCGGTATTTTTCCTGGCCGGAGCGCCGCGGGTGCAGTCCGTGCCCTAGGACTACGTCAAGCTTTGGGCTCTCAGCGTTCGCGAAACCGGCAACGGAGAGAAGAGTCTGGTCCCGCGGGGTCGGCTTGGGCAAGGGTCTGTAGGGCCCGTCTGGGGGCGTGGAGCGCGGGGCCTGTCCAATCACGGAATCACTCGGGGGTTGAGTGTGTTGGGGGTGGCTGTGTCTCCGGACTGGGTGGCCGGACAAGGGCCCAGGCAGGCAAGCTCGTTCCAGGGATCTGCGTCTCTACGACCACCCGAAACCCGAAGTGCTCGTACATGGGGACGGCGGAGGGGTTGAGCGTGTCCACGTAGCACGGTCGGCTCTCCCGATCCAGCCGACGAAGGACAGGACGGAGCAAGCGCCCGGCGAACCCCCGCCCCTGGAACATGGGAGCCACACCTAAGATGTACAGGACAAGGTGGCCGGGTGGAGCAAGCTCGCGATGGAGGCGGTCGAGGTGCTCCCCGGCCCCCCGCAATCGCCCGCCTCCGTACCGCGCCACCCGCCCGAGCACGGTCAGGGGTACAGAATGCAGAAGCTCCGTGGCTTTCATAGGGAAGTGGTCCCCCTGGATCCAAGCGGCAGCGCCTTCGAAGGCGGCGGAGGTGGCGTAGGCTTCCCCGTATTGGACGGCAAAGTACAGGCCGAGCTCGCAGAACGCCTGGGCCAGCCGCTCGCGCTTCGTGGGGTCGTCGCCAGCCAACGCAAGAAGCGGATAGTCGTGGAACGCTTGGCCAAGCGCCGCAGCCGCCCCGGGAACATCCGCCCTCCCCAGCTTCACGAGCTCCTCCATGGTGCTCCCCATGGTATCCCTCGACGCGGCTTGGGTCGGACAGGCCACGCAAGGCCCTTCAGTCTGTGGCGAGGGAAACGGTGGAGCGTGCCCCCCAGCAAGGCGGGCCCACGGTGTGGGAGAGCTTCCCCGCGTGGAGGTCCATCACCACGGAGAGAACCGTGGCGTAGCGGGCGTGTGGCGGGAGAGCCGGGTTGGGGTGCCGGCAGATGGAATCGGGGAAACCTTGGTGATCGGCGAGCATGTGGTTCAGCATCTGCTCATCGAGGCGAGGACCTCCTCCACCCAGAAGCTCCTCCATGCGCGCTTGCCGGAGGTACGTGGAAACCCGTTCCTCCCCCAGGGTTTCCAGCGCGCCCAGAGTGTCTGGCGCCAGGAAGTGGTTCGTGTGAACAAGAAGCCCGTCTTGCCGTTTCCAGTGCACCGTGCCCCGTGGGGCTTTCTCCACGTTGACGGCCACACCTTGGCCCTCGGCGTGAGCCTGGCCGACCAGGAAGCTCGCCGAGCAGGGCATGGCGCTATTCTCGAGTTGGTGGACGGCTTCTTCGAGGGTCGGGCAGTTCAACACTCTGAAGCAGATCACGTGCACAGGTGTTCCCTCGCCGTCCCACCGGTCCCATTGGGAGAGGAGCCCGGCCAAGCACAGGCCCAGGTTGTGGGAGTTGATTCCGATCTTGGGCCCGGCAATCCCCGCCTCGGTGAAAGCAAGAATCGTCTGGCCTGGCGTTTGGAGCCTAAGCCACAGGCCTTCGACACCAGGGAACCAGTCCCAATTCTCTCCCATGAGGAGGTGCCCCGAGGCTGTTCGGTCCGGAAGAACAGCGAAGGTGGTGCAGGCCGCGGTTCCCCTCCCTTGGCGAGAAAACTCGCTGTAGAAGAGCTCGTAGCGGACGTTGAGGGCCACGATCTGGAGCAAGGGAAGCCCGGAACCTTCCGCGATCCCTGCCACGATGGCGGCGTACTCAGGGTCGATTCTTTGTAGTTTCTGCCACCACCAGGCGGCGCGGCGCAGCACTTCCTCTGGGGGTAGGCCTGCTTCGTGCTGGAAGCGGTGAAAGTAGACCTCGAGGTTGCGGGCAATGAGCTTCCCAGCCCTCAGGCCATGGACGTATCCCACTTGCTGAGGGGTGCCCTGCAGGTTCAGCAAGGGAAGGGCAGACGCCTTCAACTCTAGATCGTGGGTGCCGTTCACTTTGTTGCCCTGGCGTCCAAGGGGCACGGCTAAAACGCTTTTTCCATTTCGATCCAGGCCGGCTGGCGCACAAAACCCAGCTTTTGGTTGATGGCCAGCATTCCTTCGTTGACCGTGGCGTTCCAGGTCTTGATCACCTTGTACCCGTGCTTTTGGGCGTAGGCGATGGTGTGGAGCTTGAGGGCTAGGGCGATGCCCCGCCCCCGGTACTCCCGGCGCACAGCCGTCAGCCCCTGGTAAAGCGCCCCGGGCTCCCCCAGGTTCCGGGTGACGAAGCTTTCGCCGATGTACCGCTGGCCCTCCTTGGCCACGTAGAACCCATCGGGCAGGGATCCCGGTGCGGCGAGGGTGTACCGCACGAATTGGTCAAGGGGCGGAGGCGTGTAGGGCGTGTGGGAGGGGACGTCGGCCATCAGCGTGGTGTGCAGCTCATACACTTGCTCAAGCCACCGGGGGTTGCGTTCCTTCTCCTCGGCCAAGGTGGTGACTTCGATCCCCTCTCGTCTCAAGCGTTCGGCGTATTCTCGGAAAGGTTCGAAGTTGAATTTGTCCACGTCCAGCCGGGACTCCCAGGAGCGGAGCACCTCCTCGAACCCCCGGCGGTGTAGGAACTGCAGGGCTTCGGGCATGTTCTCCCGGCACGACGTGCCCACCCACAACGCCTGCAGGTGGCGCAAGTCCTGAATCAAACGCTCGTACAACAGGGTTCCAATGCCCTGGCGCTGGTGCTGGGGGTGCACGGCGATCCACATCCAGAACCTCTGGGGGTGAAAACGGGAGGGCATGTGGTGGTAGGTGCCGTACCCCACGATGGCGGACCCCCTTTGGGCCACGTACCTTTTGAGGACGTAGCGGGTCCGGTCGAAGTTCTCGTCGTCGTAGCGGAAGTCCTCCACCCGGGTTGGGTTCTCCGGAAACAGGGCCGTGTCGATCTCCACGAGCGCCCCATAGTCGTCGTTGCCAAGGGTGAATTCGCGCACTAGGAGTTGGGTCATGGTTCCCTCCCCGCCAGTTTGGCTTGATGGTACCCGGTGTGTCCGTGGTCCACCTTGACGTGGACCAACCGGTACACCTCGCGCCGGGGGAGGTGGAGCCGCCTGGCCACTTCGCGGAGGGCTTCTCCAGGCTCCAACCCCGAGTTCACGAGCTCCTCCCACAGGGCGCGCGGATCACGGGCCTCCTGGCGCGCTCGGGCCGAGGTGGAATCCGGCCCCACAAGGACCACGGCTTCGCCAAGGATTTCCTCTCGGCGGGCAAAGTCCGCCACCACTTGTTGGGCCGAGCCCCGAACGAACTCCTCGTGGACCTTGGTGAGCTCTCGGGCCACGACCACCATTCGCTGGGGGAAAAGCTGGGCCAGGACCTCCAAGGTGCCGAGGAGGCGGTGGGGTGACTCGTAGAAGGCTGTGGTCAGGAGCACCCCGCGGAGTTCCTCCAGGGCTCGCCGGCGCTTGCCCGCCGACCGTGGCAGGTATCCCCAGAACTGGAACCGGTCCGCGGGCAGACCGGAACCCACCAACGCCACCAGAAAGGCGGCTGGGCCGGGCACAGGTACCACAGGGATCCCTTTTTCCCTGCAGGCGTGGACGAGGAGGAAGCCGGGGTCGGAGATGAGGGGGGTTCCAGCGTCGCAAACCAGGGCCACCGACTTCCCCTCCTCAAGCAAGGCCAGGACTTCTGGAACCCGCTTTTCCTCCACCCCTTCGTACAGACTAGCGGCGAACGGCGTGGAGATCCCATAGTGGGCCAACAGCTTGCGGGTGCGGCGGGTGTCTTCGCCCACGATGAGGTCCACTTCCCGGAGGACCCGGAGGGCGCGGAGGGTGATGTCCTCCAGATTCCCGATGGGAGTGGCGCAGACGAAGAGGGTGCCAGGCACAAGCGAATTATAGCTTGCGGCCTGGGGCCGATCGGGCTATGTTTCCGTTGTGGACGTACGTTTTCGCGAAACGAGGGCCCGCGTAGAGCGGCTGGCCCAGGTGGTGGGCGAAGAGGCCCTCCTCGAGGAGATCCGGGAGATCGAGAGGTCCATGGCCCGGCCGGGGTTCTGGGAGGACCGGTCCTCGGCCCAGACGAAGGTCCGGGCGCTCGAACAAGCCAAGGAGAGGTTGGAGCGCCTAAAGCTCCTGCGCCAAGAGCTGGAAGAGGCCGAGACCCTGTGGGAACTGGCTGGAGAGGAAGGGGACGAGGCCACCCGAGAAGAGGCGGAGAAGAAGCTTTCCGCCCTGGAACAAGCTCTGGAACGGGAGAGGCTGGCCCTTCTTTTGCGCGGACCGTACGACGGAAACGACTGTTTCCTCGCCCTCAACGCCGGGGCAGGGGGCACCGATGCCCAGGACTGGACCGCCATGCTCCTTCGCATGTACACCCGTTTCTGCGAACGGGCAGGGTTCTCGGTTCGCCTGGTGGACGAAACCCCGGGCGAGGAAGCCGGGCTCAAGTCAGCAACCTTGGAGGTGCGGGGTCGCCAAGCGTACGGCCTCCTGCGGGGGGAAACGGGGGTCCACCGCTTGGTGCGCATCTCTCCGTTCGATGCAGCAGCCCGGCGGCACACTTCGTTTGCCTCGGTGACAGTCACCCCCGTGGTCCCTGAGGAGGACCTGGCCATCTCCGAGGACGACCTTAAGGTTGAGTCGTTCCGCGCCGGGGGGCCGGGGGGGCAACACATGCAGAAAAACGAGACCGCGGTGCGCATCACCCACCTCCCTACGGGGATCATCGTTTCCTGCCAGAACGAGAGGTCCCAGTACCAAAACAAGCTCACCGCCCTGCGCATCCTCCGGGCCAAGCTCCGGGCCCTCCTGGAACAGGAGCACGCCAAGAAAATCGAGGAGCTGAGGGGGGAGCTCAAAGACATCGAGTGGGGACACCAAATTCGCTCGTACGTGCTCCAGCCCTACCAGTTGGTCAAGGACCACCGCACAGAAATCGAGGTGGGGAACGTCCAGGCCGTGCTGGATGGGGATCTCTGGCCGTTCATCTGGGGGTGGTTGGAGTCCCAGCCCGGGGAGCAGAGGAGCGGCAGGACAGGTTAAAGACCCAGGAACTCCAGGATACCCTGGAGGATTCCCTTGGCCAGCCGATCCTGATAGGCTGGGCTGAGGAGTCGGATTCGCTCCGCCGGGCAGGAGAGGTGGCCCACCTCCACCAACACGGCCGGGACTCTGCACGAGCTCAGGTACAGAGGTTGACGGCGCACACCCAGGTCCTGGGCTCCGGTGGCGAGGACGACTTCTCGCTGCACGTGCTCGGCCAGGCTGTACCAGGGGTCGCCAGGTGAGCGGGTTGTGTCCACGAGGGTCTCTACCCCGCAGCGGGTGGCCTGGGGAAAGCTGTTGCCGTGGATGGAAATGTACGCGGCTGCGCCCAGGCGATGGGCTAAGCCTAGCCGCTCCTCCAAGGTGAGGTACCGGTCCGTGTCCCGGGTCAAGACGACCTCCAGGTTGGGGTAGGACCGAGCGAGGGCTGCTACCCGGAGGGCAAGGGCCAGGTTGAGGTCCTTTTCGTCTACGCCCCCAATGCTTGCCCCAGGGTCCTTTCCTCCGTGGCCGGCGTCCACGACAACCCGGACGACCTTGGGGGAGGGCGAGGCTGGCGGCGCCACCGGAGTGGGCCGGAGGGTGAGGGAGAGGAACAGGACGAGGGTCATCATCAGGGCCACGGTGGCGGCCTTGGGCATGGGCGCACGGTAGAGGCTGGGACGGTGGTGGGCCAGGGAGTTCGTCCTCTGGGGAAGGGCCGCGGGGGAGTTGACCGGGGGAAGGAAGTGGGGTACACTGCAATCTGAAAATGATTCTCAGTTCGGACACCACCGCCGATCAACTCCCCCCAGGTCACGCGGCTACGGTCCTGACCATTCAGGCCGGACGGGGCGTGGCCCTCAGGTTGCGCACCCTGGGCCTCCGCCCCGGCTCGGTGGTGCGAGCCTTGGCCCACGGACCCTTGCGCGGCCCGGTGATCTTGGAGGTGGAGGGAACGCGTCTGGCCTTGGGCCGGGGCATTGCCCGACGCATCCTCGTCCGCCCCCATCCATGACCCGTGTAGCCCTGGTGGGACAGCCAAACTCGGGAAAGTCCACCCTGTTCAACGCCCTGGTGGGATTGCGCACCGTCGCATCGAATTTCCCGGGTACCACAGTGGAAGTCGCCCGAGGCCGGGCCGCAGCTGGGGGTCGGGTCGTGGAATTCTTCGACCTTCCCGGGACCTACTCTTTGTTCTCCTCGGATCCAGCAGAAACGGTGACGCGGGAGTTCCTCCGGGAAGGCGAGATCGACGTCGTGGTCCACGTGGCCGATGCCTCCCTCCTCTGCCGATCCCTTGAGCTCACCCTCGAGCTTGGGGAGCTCGGCCTGCCCATGGTCTTGTGCCTCAACATGATGGACGAGGCGGAGCACAAGGGTTTGAAAGTGGACATGGCCAAGCTCGAGGAGAAGCTCGGGATTCCCGTGGTCACCACCGTGGCCAATCGAGGCGTGGGCCTCCAGGGACTGCTCCACAGCATCTCCCGGGCCCGGCCGGCGCGGACCTTCGCCTACCCCACCGACCTCGAACAAGCCCTGGGGAAAACGAGGGAGGTCCTCAAGCAAGCTCCGGCGCAACGTCTGCCCCTTCGGCACGCGGCCACGCAGGCTCTGGCCGGCCGACACCCGCTCCCGCCCTCGCTGAAGGACGAACTGGAGCCCATTCGGGCCGAACTGGAGCGCCAGCGGGGGGAAGACCCGGCCCTGGTGTTGGCCGACGCTCGCCATGCCCTGGCCACCCGGGTTTTCGAGGAGACCGTCCAAGTCGTGCACGCCCGCATCACCTGGAGGGAGCACCTCGACGACGTCTTGATGCACCGGCTGTTGGGGTACCCCATCCTCCTCGCCACCTTTCTCGGGCTGTTCTGGAGCGTGTACCGAATGGGGACGTTCCTGGAAGGTCTGTTGACTCCCCGCCTCCAGGCCTTGTCCGAGTTCTTGGGGCACGCGTTGGGTGAAGGGGTCGCGGCGCAGGTCCTGCTGGGAGCCGTGGACGGCCTGTGGGCCGGGGCGGCGATCGTCCTCCCTTTCCTCGTCCCTTTTCTTGTCCTTCTGGCCTTGCTCGAGGACGTGGGGTACCTGCCCCGCATTGGTTTCCTCTTGGATGGCCTCATGCACCGGGTGGGCCTCCACGGGAAGAGCATGATCCCCTTCCTCCTTGGCTATGGGTGTTCGGTACCGGCGGTGGTGGCGACCCGCATCCTCGAAGACGAGCGCGATCGGGTGCTGACCGCAGGGTTGGCGGTGTTGGTTCCCTGTGCAGCTCGGACGGTGGTCCTCCTGGGCCTGGTGGGCCGGTTTGTCGGTCCAGGTGTGGCGTTGGGTCTGTACCTGCTGAACGCGGCGGTGGTGGCGGGAGCAAGCTGGCTCTTGTCTCGGCTTGTTCCGAACGCGGGAACAGGGCTGGTCCTGGAAATTCCACCCTACCGTGTTCCTCAGCCCCGGGCCGTGACGGGCAAGGTGTGGCTGCGCCTCAAGGGGTTTGTGTTGGTGGCTTGGCCGGTTCTTGTGGGGGGAAGCGCGTTGTTGGCTCTTCTGGGCGCCCTGGGTTGGAACCGCTGGCTCGACGCGGTGGTGCGGGTGTTCACCTGGCCTCTGGGGCTGCCCCGGGAGGCTGGGGTGCCCCTCGTGTTCTCGGTCTTGCGCAAGGAGCTTGGGCTTGTGTTGCTCGAACAGGCGCTGGGGACCGGGGACTTCGCCGCGGTGTTGACCCGGGGCCAAATGGTGGTGTTTGCCGTGTTCCTGATGTTCTTCGTCCCTTGCTTGGCTACCGTGGGCGCCTTGGGCCGGGAATTGGGTTGGAAAAAGACAGCAGCAGTCGTCGCCGGGACCACGGTGTTGGCTTTGGGACTGGGATTGGTCGCTCGAGCTGTCGCTGCCCTCCTCTAGCGGGGGCCGAACAGGGCGGTGCCCAGCCGAATCATCGTCGCTCCTTCTTCCACGGCCACTTCAAAGTCCGCGCTCATCCCCATGGACAACGTGTCGAAGTGGGGCGTGCCGAGCTCTGCTCGGAGCTGATCGAACAGACGGCGCATCGCCCGGAAGGAGGGACGAGAGTCCTCCGGCGTGTGGGGAGCCGGGGGTAGAACCATCAGGCCCTTCAACCGGAGGTGGGGAAGCTCCAAGAGGTGCCGAGCGAACGGGGGTAGTTCCTCGGGGAGGGCCCCGCCCTTTTGGGGCTCGCGGCCCACGTTCACTTGGATGAGGACGGGAAGAGGGCGGCCTTGGGTGGCCCGTGCCTGATTCAATTTCCGGGCCAGGTCCATGGAGTCCAGCGTTTGGATCCAGTCGAACACCTGGACAGCTTTGGGAACTTTGTTGGCCTGCAGGCGACCGATCATGTGCCAGGTGACGCCCTCGCCGAGGGCCTGTCTCTTGGTCGCGGCCTCCTGAACGTAGTTCTCCCCGATGTGGGCAATCCCCGCGTCGATGGCCCGGCGGATCTCTTGAACAGTACGGTCCTTGGTGGCCGCCAGGACAGTCACCCCCGGCGGAACTCGCCTGAGCAGTTTTTCCACACGCTCTCCCACGCTACCCATGGGCCCTTGGCGATCCGCGAGCATTGTACGCTGAAGTGCTCGAGCAGGAGCGGCGCCGGGCCTCCCTTGTGGGGTGGGAGCCTTTGCAGGGGTTACGGTCCCTTGAGGTGGATGGACTGGTCGATCGGTTTGAACTGATCCCAGCGGTAGCCTTGGGCCTCGAGTTTCGCGCGGATGGCGACCATCGTGCCCTCGGGGAGGCTCGGTGTGCGGCTGAGGATCCACCCAAAGGAGCGCGCAGGGTGCCCCACAACAGCGTAGGTGTACTCAGCAGCGAGGTCCAGAACCCAGTAGTCCCCGGCGAACAGCCACGTGCCGAACAGGGAGACGAAGCTGACCTTGAGTTTGGCTGGTTCTTGGGGGTTGGGGATCCATGCCCGGCCCACAACGCGGCTTTTGCGGCCCGTGGCATCGTAGCACTCGTTTACCACCTCGATTTGGCCGTTGGGCAGGAGCTTGTAGGTGGCAGTGGTGCCCTGAGCGCAGCCCCGTTCGAAGCTGGTGGGGATGTGAGCCAGCGCGTACCAGGTTCCCACGTAACGCTGGAGATCAAGGGTTGTTACAGTCTGGGGCTTGGGACCAGGGCCGATGACGCTAAAGGCCAGAGCAACCCCTACAACCAAGACGATCGGTCCCCAGGGGAACTCCAACGTACCACCTCCTGCGGGTAGTCTAGGCAGGGCCTCCCCAGGGGTCAACCTTTCTGTGAGCGTTGGAGGGCGAGCGTTCGAGTACAGAGTTCGACTCCGGGAGGGGCTTCGCCCATCCTCGGAAGGTTGCCGCGCTCTCCTCCAAGTGGTAACGGCACCCGCTGATACTGGGTGCAACGGGGCACCTTGGCTCCGACCTTCTAGGACTGCCCCATCGCGCAAAGAAGATCGACGTGGCAACGACAGCCTAAGTGCCATTCCGCAACCACGAGGCCGAACGGTTAGCGTTGAGTACGTCGCCTTGCGCCCAATCGCAGTTCGGGAACTGCGTAACTCACCCCGATTCTTTTGGTCCTTCCCTCCCTGCTTGTTGACCACCCCTTTCGTTGCGTCTTTTGCTCCTGGGGACCAATGGTTGCCAACGCTCGCGAGACCCCCCACGAGGGCCCCATCCAAGCTACTTCCCTTTGGGTTGTCACCGCCGGGTTAGAACTGACCCACTGGCGCCGGTCTGGTTTTGACCCACCCCCTGGCCAGGGCAACTTCTCGTCCTGTGGCAAGGACGGGAGGTGTCCAGAGGAGATGCTGGGAGGCGGGACGGTGAAGCAGATGTACGAGCTGGCAGGTGGGGGACAGTCGATCCGTGGGATCGCCCGGAGCTTGGGGATCTCCCGCAACACGGTGCGCAAGTACCTGCGGTCCCCGCAGGTGCCTACGCCCAGGCCACGACCCGGGAGGGTCTCCAAGCTTGACCCTTACAAGCCCTACATCCGTCAGCGACTGGCGGAGGAGGTGGACAACTGTGTGGTCCTTCTGCGGGAGATCCGCGCCCAGGGGTACGCTGGGGGCTACACGATCCTCAAGGAGTTCATGAAGCCCTACCGTCTGCCTCGGACCCCACGGGCGACGATGCGCTACGAGACGGAACCAGGGGAACAGGCCCAAGTGGACTTCGGGCGCTACCGCTACCTGACCCCAGAGGGACAGGAGCGCTGGGTGTGGGCGTTTGTGTGCCTGCTCTCCTGGTCCCGGGCCCTGTACGTGGAGTTCGTGGACCGGGCCGACACCCCGACCTTCATCCGCTGTCACGCCCACGCTTGGGAGCACTTCGGCGGTGTCCCCCGGCGGTGCCTGTACGACAACACCAAGCTCGTGGTGCTGGACCGAGATGAGGACGGGAAGCCTGTGTGGAACGAGAGGTTTCTCGACTTCGCCTTACGGGTGGGGTTCGAGGTGAAGCTGTGCCGACCGTACCGGGCTCAGACTAAGGGCAAGACAGAGCGTGGGGTGGGGTACGTGGAGGGGAACTTCTGGCCTGGGGCGCGGTTCACGGACTTGGGGGACCTCAACCGCCATGTTCTGGGATGGATCGCCACCGTGGCGGACGTACGGGTGCACGGGACGACCCACGAGCGGCCGGTGGACCGTCTGGCCCGGGAGCGGCCTGAGCTCGGCCCCCTGTTGCCCCGGGAGCGGCTGGTGCCGTTCCTGCGTGAGGAGCGCAAGGCAGGCCGAGACGCGTTTGTCCGGTGGAGCGGGTCCTGGTACGGAGTGCCGTGGCTGTGGGCAGGGAAGACGGTCCAAGTCCAGGCGGACAAGACCACGGTCCAGATCTTCGCTGGAGAGCAGAGGCTTGCAGTGCACCCTCGGGCAAGCTCCCCCGGCCGGCAGCTCATCGTGCCCGGGCAGTGGGACGGGCTGCCGATGGGGGGCGAGAAGAAGCGCCGGAGTCCGGCGGCGCGGCAGCTGGCCACCGTGGAGGTGGAGGCGCGGTCGCTTCGGGAGTACGCGCGGATCCTGGAGGAGGTGACTGTCCGATGATCGCCGTGGCCAAGGCGCGGCAGTACCTGGAGGAACTCAAGCTCACCCAGGCGGCAGAGGTGGTGGAGAGCCGGCTGGAGGCTGCAGCCCAGAAGGAACTCCCGTACGCCGAGTTCCTGGTGGACCTCCTGGGGATCGAGGCCCGAGCGCGTCGTGAGCGGTACCTCACGACACGCACCCGCCTGGCGCACCTTCCGTTCCGCAAGACCCTCGAGGACTTCGACTTCACCTTCCAGCCGTCGATCGACGAGCGGCAGGTGTGGGAGCTGGGGACGCTGGCGTTCGTGGGCGATGCGGCGAACGTGGTGTTGCTGGGGCCGCCTGGGGTGGGGAAGACCCACCTTGCAGTGGCGCTTGGGCTGCGGGCAATCGAGCACGGCTACGGGGTGTACTTCGCCCGGGCCCACGATCTGGTGGAGGACCTAAGGCGGGCCCAGGCCGAGCACAGACTGGATCGCAGGCTTCGGGTGTACCTGGCGCCCAAGGTGCTGATCGTGGACGAGTTCGGGGTGTGGCCGTGCGGCCGGGAGGGAGCTACCGCCCTGTTCGCCCTCGTGTCGGCGCGGTACGAGCGGGGAAGCATCATCCTCACGTCGAACAAGGGGTTCGCTGAGTGGGGAGAGGTGCTGGGGGACGAGGTGGTGGCGACCGCGATCCTGGATCGGTTGCTCCATCACAGTCACATCCTCAACGTCCGCGGGGAGAGCTACCGGCTGCGGGAGAAGAGACGAGCGGGCTTGTTCGGGCGGGCTCCGGGGCGTTCACCCCAGCCCGTGACTGAAGACGCACGGGAGGAACGATGACAGGAGGGGGCGGGTCAATTCCAAGTCGGCGGAAGTGGGTCAGAAGTACACCAGCGTTGACAAGTGTAGTTCTTATTACTGACGCGCCCCGTCCCCTGGCCCTATACTGGCGGCGGACACGGGTGCAGGTGCGGAGGGACAAACGTTTGGCGTGGGGGTAACCCACATCCTGCGCGGCGTGATGCGGGTCACCTAGACTGGGCACCGTGTCAAGAAGCCTCACGACTGAGGAGAAGACGGGCTTGATGAAGCCTACGGAAGCGGGTTCCTGGCGCGCTGACGCTGGCCGGCCCGAGCGGGGGGAGGAGGTCGTGCGATGAGACGGTTGTTGCTGACGTGGACGCTGGTGGGCCTTGCGGTAGCCGCGGCCTTGGGACAGACCTTCACGAACCTCGCGAACCCGGAGCCGACGGTCGTCGCGCCGGGGGACTGGGTGCTCGCGAAGGCCGAGAAGAGAGAGTCAACGCGCCGTTCCAACGCGGTTGGCGCTTGCGCGGCGAGTAACGCGGGAACGGCGAGGGCGAGTGACGGGCCGAGGAGAGCACGCA
>OGCL01000628.1_pt1 | contig 35911 bp, 34 predicted proteins | sample 1570041 | NCBI WGS metagenome assembly OGCL01 (sample SAMN06266162, study PRJEB24511) | hot springs metagenome | isolation source: Hot spring water | place: South Africa: Limpopo | collected 2015-06-22 | reverse complement strand
GGCCTTTCGAAGGCCATTGATGACGGCAAGCTGGGCGAATTGAGCGACGACCTCGTTGACGCCATCCTCTCCGAAGCCGGCCGCTTTGCCAGTGACGAAGTGGCCCCTCTGGCCGAAATCGGCGACAGGCAGGGCGCCCGCATCGTTGACGGCAAGGTCGTGGTGCCCGACGGCTGGGACAATCTCTACCGCGCCTGGGCAGAAGGCGGCTGGAACTCGCTCACGGCATCCGAGGAATTCGGCGGGCAGGGGCTTCCGCATATGCTCAACGTCGCCGCTCTTGAGATGTGGAATTCCGGCTCCATGGGCTTTGCGCTCGGTCCGACGCTGACCATGGGTGCGGTCGATGCGCTCACGGCCCACGGCTCCGACGAATTGAAGGCGAAATATCTGCCGAAGATGGTCTCCGGCGAATGGACCGGCACCATGAACCTGACCGAACCGCATGCCGGCTCGGATCTCGGCGTGATGAAGTCGCGTGCCGAGCGCCGCGATGACGGCACCTATCGCATCTTCGGCCAGAAGATCTACATCACCTGGGGTGAGCACGACATCACCGAGAACATCATCCATCTCGTTCTCGCGCGCCTTCCCGATGCCCCCGCCGGCACCCGCGGCATCTCGCTCTTCCTGGTGCCCAAGTATCTCGTCAACGAAGACGGCTCGATCGGCGCCCGCAACGACCTGCATTGCCATTCGTTGGAGCACAAGGTCGGCATCCACGGCTCGCCGACCTGCACCATGATCTATGGCGACGGCAGGTATGGAGACGAACCGGGCGCGATCGGTTATCTCATCGGCGAGGAAAACAAGGGTCTCGCCTGCATGTTCACCATGATGAACAATGCCCGCCTGGCCGTCGGCATGCAGGGCGTCGCGATCTGCGAGGCCGCCACCCAGAAGGCCGTCCAGTATGCGAAGGAGCGTACGCAGGGTAAGGCTCCCGGTTGGACCGGCTCCGGCATGTCACCGATCATCGAGCATCCCGATGTCGCCCGCATGCTGGTGACCATGAAGGCCCTGACGCAAGGCTCGCGCGCCATCTGCTATGTCTGCGCCCATGCCACCGACATGAGCCATCATGCAGAGGGCGACGAAGCCCGCCACTGGGCCGAGCGCGCCGCACTTCTGACCCCGATCGCCAAGTCCTTCGCTACCGATGCCGGCGTCGATGTCGCCTCGCTCGGCATCCAGACTCATGGCGGCATGGGCTTCATCGAAGAAACCGGTGCCGCCCGCTTCTGGCGCGATAGCCGCATTGCCCCGATCTACGAGGGCACCAACGGCATCCAGGCCGCCGACCTTGTGACCCGCAAGCTGCCGCTGTCGAACGGCAATCATGTCCGCGGCTACATCACCGAGCTGAAGCAGGTGGTAAACGCCGTGCGCGCCTCCAATCTCGAAGGCTTCGGCGAAACCGCCGCCCGGCTCGATGCGAGCCTCGCCGACCTCGAAGACACCACCGAGTGGCTGCTCTCGCAACTGGCCGCCGGCAATACCTCCGCAGCGCTCGCCGGTGCCACACCTTACCAGCGCCTCTTCGGGCTCGCTCTGACCGGCGTCTACCTCGCCAAGGGCGCGCTAGCCGACGAAGAGCACGGCCGCGACAACCGCCTTGCGCTGTGCCGCTTCGCCGCAGAGAACCTGATCGCCGAGACTGCGGCGCTCAAGGATCGCGTCGTCAATGGTGCAGCCAGCCTGGACGCGGCACGCGCGCTGTTTGCATAAGCTTCTACCTCCCCCCTTGAGGGGGAGGTCGCCGCAAAGCCGCGGGTTGGGGGTGACCCCGCCGAAACCAGCATTTGTCGTTGTTCACCCCACCCCGGAGCTGCGCTCCGACCCTCCCCCTGAAGGGGAGGGTGGGGACCACCCTAGGAAGCCGAGATGACCGACCACATTGAGATCACCCGCCCCGAAGCCCATCCCGGTGTGCTCGTTCTGCGCTTCAACCGACCGGACAAGAAAAACGCCATCACGCAAGCCATGTACGAGAAGCTCACCACTGGCCTTCTCGAAGGCGAAAACGACGCCAGCATCCGCGCCATCGCCTTTCTCGGCACCGAAGGCTGTTTCTCCGCCGGCAACGACATGGCCGATTTCCTCGGCTTCGCCATGGCCGGCGCCGTCGGCGAACCCGCAGCATTCGGCCTTCTCAAGGCGCTGACCGAGGTTACCAAGCCGCTGGTCTCGGGCGTCGATGGTCTGGCGATCGGCATCGGCACGACGCTGCACATGCATTGCGACCTGACGGTTGCCTCCGACCGCAGTCTGTTCAAGACCCCCTTTGTTGACTTGGCGCTGGTCCCGGAGGCCGCCTCCAGCCTGATCGCCCCGCGCATCATGGGCCACCAGCGCGCTTTCGCCATGCTCGCCGCGAGCGAAGGCTTCTCCGCGGAACAGGCCCGTGAGGCAGGTCTGATCTGGAAGGTCGTCGCCCCCGATCAGGTCGAGACCGAAACCCTGAAGATCGCCTCCTCGCTCGCGTCCAAGCCGCCTGCGGCGATGAAGATCGCGCGCGCTCTGGTCAAGGGCAGCCCCGAGGAGGTCCGCTCGCGTATGCAGGAAGAGCTCGTGCATTTTGTCGCTCAGCTGAAGAGCGCCGAAGCGCGAGCTGCTTTCGAAGCCTTCATGAAGGGCCGCGGATAAGGCGACCAACTCCGTAAGTGACGTATACTTATTTTTTCGGTTTCGCTTAAGTACCCATTAAATCCTGCGGGTTATTGATGAGGGAGCGGTAATTTACCGCTTCCTCACCATGATGGTGCCGTGATCGCACAATGCCCGATGACGTCTCCGCGCCGATGAGGCGCTGAGAGTTTTTGCAGGACCGTATCGTGAAGACCAGTTCCAACCTGATGACCAAGATCCTGGTGGTTGCCTCCCTCGTGGTGGTGGCTGCTCTGTCCGGCTTCTCTTTCTATATCGACAGCCTCCAGCGCAAAGCAACGAACGCTGCCGTCAAGAGCGAAATCGATAGCTCCGGCCTCCAGGCGTCCCAGAGCATCGCCAATTGGCTCGCCGCGCGCGTTATGCTGACGGAGCTGGCCGGTAACGCTGCCGCCAAGGCGCCGGATGCGGCCGCCATCACGGCCGCCTTTGACAATCCCGTTCTGATCCGCGAATTTATGTCGACCTATGTTGGCGACGAGCAGGGCGTCTTCACCAGCGTCCCCAACCAGCCGCTGCCGGAAGGCTACGATCCACGCAAGCGCCCGTGGTATCAGGATGCCGTCAAGGCCGACAAGATGGTCCTGACCGACCCCTACAATGATGCGTCCACCGGTAACCTGATCATCAGTGCCGCCATTCCCGTCAAGAAAGACGGCAAGCTGTATGGTGTCGCGGCGTCGGACTTCTCGCTGACCTCGCTGGTCAATATGGTCAATTCCGTCGACATGGGCGGCAAGGGCTCGGCCTTCCTCGTCAAGCAGGACGGCACGATCCTCGTTCATCGTGATGGCAACCTCGTCACCAAGACGTTGAAGGATGCCTTCCCGAACCAGACACCCACCATTGGCTCCGGCATCACCGAAACCACCTTCGCCGATGCCAATGTTCTCGTCTCCTTCCTGCCGATCAAGGGCTTGCCGCGTGACGACTGGTATCTCGGTGTCCAGATCGACCGGGATCTGGCCTTTGCCGCGATCGGCGAGTTCCGCACAGCCGCTGCCATTGCCACCCTGGTCGGCGTTATCGCGATGATCGGCATTCTGGCAGCGCTGCTCTCGCGCCTCGTCGTCCGCCCGGTCGTCGACATGACCGGCGTCATGGGCAAGCTTGCCGGTGGTGACGTCTCGGCCGAAATCCCGGGTACTGCCCGCACCGACGAAATCGGCCAGATGGCTGCCGCCGTCGCCGTCTTCCGCGACAACATCATCGAGCGTGGCCGTCTGGCGCGTGAAGCGGATGAAACCCGAACCCTGACCGAACAGGAACGCCGCGAGCGCGAAGCTGCAAAGGCCCGCGAAGCCGAGCAGGTGTCGTTCGCGGTCCACTCTCTGGCCGACGGCCTCGGCCGCCTCGCCAATGGCGACCTTGTCTCGCGCATCGAGACCCCGTTTGCCGGTGACCTCGACCGCCTGCGCGTCGACTTCAACGCATCGGTCGAAAAGCTGCACGATGCGCTTGCGACCGTCGGCCGCAATGCCCGCGCCATCGACGGCGGTGCTGCCGAAATCCGCTCCTCTGCCGACAATCTCGCCCGCCGCACCGAGCAGCAGGCCGCCTCCGTTGAAGAGACGGCAGCAGCCCTCGAAGAGATCACCACGACCGTCAAGGACAGCGCCCGCCGCGCCGAGGAAGTCGGCCAGCTGGTGACCCGCGCCCGTGCCGGTGCCGAGAAGTCCGGCGAAATCGTCGAAAAGGCTGTCGATGCCATGCAGGGCATCGAAAAGTCCTCCGGCGAGATCTCCAACATTATCGGCGTCATCGATGAGATCGCATTCCAGACCAACCTGCTTGCGCTGAATGCCGGTGTCGAGGCCGCGCGTGCCGGTGAAGCCGGCAAGGGCTTCGCGGTGGTCGCCCAGGAAGTCCGCGAACTTGCTCAGCGCTCGGCAACAGCCGCCAAGGAGATCAAGGCCCTGATCAGCGCTTCCGGCGAACAGGTCAAGCACGGTGTCGAACTCGTCAACGAGACCGGCAAGGCGCTCGACGTGATCGTTCGCGAAGTCCAGGAGATTAACGGCCACGTCAACGCCATCGTCACGGCGTCGCGCGAACAGTCGACCGGCCTTCAGGAGATCAACACGGCCGTCAACACCATGGACCAGGGCACCCAGCAAAACGCCGCCATGGTCGAGGAACAGACGGCAGCCAGCCACGGCCTTGCCCAGGAAGCGGCAGCGCTGACGGCACTGCTCAACCAGTTCCGCATCGACGACCGCGCGGCGGGCTCTTCCAACGCGTCGCGCCGCGCTGCCTGATCGCAAGCGCTTGACTACAACTACAGGCTATGGAGACGGCGCCCGCGTGGCGCCGTTTTCATGTCTGGTGAGCAATGGTTCAGACTACGTTCAGCCTGTGCGGCTAATCTCTGCAACCATGTCTCGCCTCATGCGTTCGGTCTCCTACCGTCGAGCCGATGCAGTGCGTGGCCCTTTTTTAATCGAGCAGTCCGTCGAGGTTCTCATGTTGCGTATGTTCTGTGTCGCACTCAGCCTGTTCTTGAGCGTCAACGTCTCCGTTGCCGATACACTTTCGACCAACAACCTGCCCTATATCCAGGTGAACGATTCCGGTGATTTGATCAGTGAAACCGACGGCGCGCCGGAGCAAAGCCAGCGCGTTCGTCCGCAGCGCTACATCTGCGTCGTTGACCAGACCGGCAGCATTGGAGGCGGCGGACAGGTATCCTGCCCGGCCAAGCCCGGACGCGTCGGTGGCCGTTGCCGCTGCAGCAATGTCACGGGTTCCGGCACGCTCTACACATACTGAGCGACGTGAAGCCGCTTCGGCTATGCGCCCAGCCCATTGCCGACCGGATTGATGTCCCTGACGAAGGTGACGAGATCCGCCATGGTGAAATGGCCAGGCGTCTTCGATGGGAGATGCGGCTTCCAGTCCGATCTCTGCCAGAGGAATGATCTGTGGTCGCCGTGCACAAGGCCGAGAAACGTCTCGGCGATGATGGTGGAACCGACCGGTCCGAGCCTCAAGCCGTCATGCAACTGCTCAGCCTCCTTCAGGATGTAGTACCAGAGCGGCGTCGCCTTGTGAAAATCGTGGCGGGCGGCGGCCTCTCCATCGGCGCCGGCAGACAGCTGCTTCTGGCTGAGAGGCTGGAAACCCATGGCGCGGCTCACATCCTGACCTGACGGCAGTCCGATCTGCGATCCGCGCCTCAGGTTGCGGAACGGCAGGACGAATTCTCGTGCGGCCGGCGTGGTCATATCCTGCGGTCGGCCAGGCAGGGCATGCAGGGCCGGCACGATGAAGGGGTCGAGACGGCGGGCGTGGTTCAGGGTGAAATTGTCTTCAGGTGGTGTGTCGAGATCGAAGAACCGGCGCCAGTCGATCACCCAGTTGGATGGCAGCGCGCGCAGCGGCCCGAGCGGCGAGGGCGGGTTCTCAGGCGCCAGTTCCCCGATGATCTGCCCCGACTTTCCGGTGAAGTTGAACAGCAGGTCGAGCGTCCCGTCGGCAAATCCGCCCGGCCGGAAGACCGCGTTGTGGCTATAGGCTTCCCGCACCATCGAATGGCCCAGGCGATAGGCTGCAGCGGCAAACTCTGCCGGCATATAGGGACGACTGCGGAAGCGATAGAATCGCCGCCCCTCATGCTTGATCTTGCGGATCAGACCCGGCTCCGTCAGGCGCTCGACGAAATCGAAGAGCACCATCCACTGATAGTGCCAGGTAACGACACGCCGTGCTTCCAGGAAGAGCGGGTTGCCTGAAAGACCAGGATTGGTCTTCTTCAGATGATCGACCACCGCATTGTGGAACTTCAGCATCAGCAGGTGAAACTGCGCCACCAGCAGGTTCTCGTCATTCCGTTCGTCGAAGATCAGTGCCCGCCCATCGGCATTGCGCGGCAGGTCGTTCGGCAGTTCCGGGATGGTGCCTTGAAAGCCGGGAGAAGCCGCGGCCCGCCCGATCAGGAACTTGGGCCCCGGCTGCTTCCCGGCCTCCTCCTTGGCGTAAAGATAGGGGTGCAGGCCGGGCCCGTCGCCGTAGAGCGAATCGAGATCCAGCGCTGGTGTCCTGAAGTTCTGCGTTGCCAGCGGATCGGCGCGCTGCTGCTCGAGCGGTGTCGTGTCCAGTGTGATGTCATGATCGACGAACTGGCCAAGATAGGTATAGCCCGCCGGCAGCGACGTATGGTCGCCCTCCGCCCCCTTCTCGTCCCGCATGGCCCGCGCGAGATCGAACAACGCGTCGTCCTCGGCATGCAATGGTGGGAGTTGCGGAAACATTCTCCCAAATTTGCCGGGGTCGGCATTGCCGGCAAGGGCTTGCACGGAAGCGCGGCTCATTCCGCGCACTCCGTGACCATGGGCTGCGATTGCAGACATCGTCATTCCCCCTCTGATCACATTATTTTCTGAATAACGGGATCAGAGAATAAAATTAGGAATGGCGCAACAAATCGAATGCAACCACAGGTATGCCTCGCCTATCTCTTGCTGAGCGTGGCCACGGCTTCGACATGGGGCGACCAGAGGAACTGGTCGATCGGTGTCACCTGGTCGACCCGGTAGCCGCCCGCCGTCAGGATCGCAAGGTCGCGAGCCAGCGTCAGCGGGTTGCAGCTGATCGCGACGATCTTCTTGACCTGTGACTTCGCCAGTTCCGCGCACTGAGCCTCCGCTCCCGCGCGGGGCGGGTCGAAAACGACGGCATCGAAGGCCTTGAACTCGGACGTCATCAGCGGACGGCGGAAGAGATCGCGCCGCTCGACGGTGACTGGTTTCAGGCCCTGTGTGTTGCGGGCGGCGAAGTCGAGTGCCTTCACCGCCTTCTCGTCGGATTCCACCGCATGCACCGAAGATCCGCGCGCCAGCCGCAATGCGAAGGTGCCGATGCCGGAAAACAGATCCGCCACCTTCTTGGCCTTCCCGATATGAGCGCTGGCGAGCGTCGCCATGTGTTCCTCGGCCTCGCGTGTCGCCTGGGTGAAGCCCCCCGGGGGTAGCACGACCCGCGCGCCGGCAAAATCGAGCAGCGGCTTGTGCGGCTCGATGACGATCTCGCCGTTAGCCGAGACACGGGCAATGCCCTTCAGCTTGATGACGGCATTGGTGACAGCGCGCCGTTCCTGATCACCGAGCCCACCCCGCAAGCCGTCGAGTGATATGTCGAGCCCGGTTGTCGTCTCGGTTACGGTCACGCGGAAATGCTCCGCACCGCAGGCATTGGCGATGATCTTGATAGCGTCCAGGCGGGAGATCAGCCCGTCCGACGCGATGGGACATTCCTCGACCGGCACGACGTGATGCGTCTCCGCCTGCATGAAACCCATGACCAGACCGTGCTCACGGCGACGGGCCGTGAAGACAAGGCGCCGGCGCTGCTGCGGATGCGCTTCGAAGATATCAGCGACCGGGGCATCGATCCCCTTCGACTTCAGGGCGTCGATCAGCACCTGCCGCTTGAATGCGTTATAGGCGGGCTTGGCCAAATGCTGCAGCGAGCAGCCGCCGCAGACGCCGCCGACGCCATCGGGACCGAAATGCTTGCAGGGCGGCGTGACACGATCGGGCGAGGGGCTGGCGATCGACATGATCGTGCCCTCGTTCTTCACCCGGGCGACCGAAACGGTCTCACCCGGCAGCGCGAAGGGTACGAAGACGGGACCGTCGGCGCCATGGGCGACGCCGTCACCCTTGGCGCCGAGGCTTGAGATTGTCACGGTTTCGGCGCTCATGCGTCGTCCCCTTCATCGCCAAGATCATCGTCCTCATCCGCAGCACCCTCGGCATCCAGCGGCTTCACGCCCGCGAGCAGAAATTCCTCGTTGCCGTCGCCGCCTGCAATCGGCGAGGGAATGAGGCCGAGGCTCGTCCAGCCCATGTCCTCCACCAGCCAACGTTCAAGTTCGGCAGCAACGACGGGGGCGGTTTCTGGCTCTTTGAGCAGGCCGGCCTTGCTGATCGCCTCGCGTCCGGCTTCGAACTGCGGTTTCACCAGCAACAGACAATGCGCGCCGGGCTCCGCCTGCTCAAGCGCAGGTGCGAGCGCCAGCTTCAAGGAGATGAACGACACATCGGAAACGAGAAAATCGAACGGCTCGTCGTCGTAATCTTCAGGCTCAAGATAGCGCGCATTCAGTCCTTCGAGATTGGTCACGCGCGGATCGGCCGCGAGCCTCGGATGAAGCTGATCGTGGCCCACGTCGATTGCGGTGACATGCGTGGCCCCACGCTTCAACAGAACCTCGGTGAAGCCACCGGTCGATGCGCCGACATCGAGGCAATGACAGCCCTCAGGCGACAGGCCAAAATGGTCGAGGGCGGCGACGAGCTTCAGCGCCGCGCGCGACACATAATCCTGCGCCGGATCATCGATCTCGAATTGATGGGTCGCCGCAAAGACGAGGCTGGGTTTCGACACCACCTTGCCGTCTACCTTCACTGTGCCGCGCTGGATGGCGTCACGGGACCGGGAGCGGCTGGCGAAGAGGCCGAGGGCGACAAGAAGCTGGTCTAGGCGCTGGGGTTCAGGGAGCTTTTTCATGTCCCGTCAATGCGTGCAGACGCGCCTGCGCGCAAGTGTTTTTCGATGAAAGCCTGTCGATGCAGCAAGAGGCGGGTTGCGGCTGTGGAATGTGTAGCCATTGCAGGTTTTATTAGTGATCAATTAAGCAATTTCTTCTAATGTGTTTTTGCCGGTGCGAGGCAGTCCCTCCCAAGCAATTCGCTCCGACAAGACACTGCGGGTCCTCCTCCTCCTTCCTAGGCCCGCAGGAATAGAAGCCCTCCGGATTCGGGCCCGGGGGGCTTCATTTTTGCTAAGGGGCATTCCGGCATTTGCCGAGACGCTTCAGCAATCGATTAAGCAATTGTCCGCAGACGCATACAATTATTCGCTGCGCCGCCCGCAATTTAGGATTCGGTTAAGAAGCGATCCCTAGAGCTGGGGGTGTCTCCTGCGTCGTGCAGGGCGGATCAATTGCTAACGGGATTGCGGACAGGGCCGGAGGCCACAACCAAAAACGGCTGAACCAAGGCCATCACAGACTGCCCCACCACACATCGAAAATCGCGGCACCGGCGGGCGGCTACGCCCGCACGAGATCTGCCGACCTCACCTTGGGACGCCGGAAGACGGCTTCCTTACACCTACCCATTTGTCTCTCTGGAGAGCATTCATGAAATTCCTCACCAATTTGCGCACGATCGTAAAGATGATCGGCGCCTTCGCACTGGTGATAGCCATCAGTGTCATCGTCAACGTCCTGAGTTGGTCGTCGCTGTCGTTCCAGCAGACTGCGAACCGCTGGACTGTTCATACCTATGAGGTCCTGGAACAGGTGGACGCGATGGTTGCGGCCATGGTCGACCGTGAGACCGGTGTTCGCGGATATCTCCTCTCGGGAGACGAGGGTTTCCTGGCCCCTTATACGGCTGGCACCGAGAACTATCAGAAGGCCTTCGACACGGTCGTCAAACTGACCTCCGACAACGCCACGCAGCAAAAGCGCCTGGCGGAGCTTGACGCCATGGTGAAGGGCTGGACCGAGGAAATCGCCGGCCGGGAAATCGCCTTGATGAAGGACCCGGCAACCGTCGAGCAGGCACGCGCGATGGAGATAGGCGGGGCAGGCAAGAAGTGGATGGACGGTATCCGTGCCAAGGCCGCAGAGATCGCGGCGGACGAAGAAGCTCTGCTGACGCAGCGGTCGGACGCTGCCGCAGAAGCCGCCGACAGCGCCCGGATGACGATCCTGCAGGGTGCCGTTGCCATGGCGGTTGCCGTGATCGGCATCATTCTGCTGCTGCAGAAGACCTTGGTCACACCCCTGGTCCGTATCGCCACCTCGATGCGGATTCTGGCTGACGGCGACACGAGTGTGACGATTGCCGGTGTTGGCCGCACCGACGAAGTCGGCCAGATGGCGTCTGCCGTAGAAGTCTTCCGCCAGAATGCGATCAACAACCGTAAGCTCGAAGAGGAAGCTGCGGTTGCGCGTGGACAGACCGAGGAGGCGCGCCAGGCAAACCAACGGCGGATCCAGGAGGAATCGGAAAAGCTGCGTTTCGCCACGGAAACCCTCGGCAATGGTCTGCAGCGTCTGGCAGCCGGCGACATCTCCTTCCAACTGGCGGAGCCGTTTGCTGCGGAATACGAGCCGCTGCGCCAGAATTTCAACGCCTCGCTTCAGCAGCTTGCGCAGACGATTGGCGCCGTTCTGCACAGCGTGTCCAGCATTGACAACGGCACCCGTGAAATCTCGTCCGGCGCCAACGATCTCTCCAGACGCACCGAACAGCAGGCCGCATCCCTCGAAGAGACGGCAGCAGCGCTCGACCAGATCACCGTCAACGTCTCGACCTCGTCGAAACGCACGGAGGAGGCCCGTTCGGTCGCCATCCTCGCCAACCAGAACGCAGCGAAGTCGGCCGAGGTTGTTTCCAATGCCGTGGACGCGATGCGTCGCATTGAGGAGAGCTCGCAGCAGATCTCCAACATCATTGGCGTCATCGATGAGATCGCTTTCCAGACCAACTTGCTTGCGCTGAACGCAGGCGTGGAGGCGGCGCGTGCCGGCGACGCGGGCAAGGGCTTTGCCGTCGTTGCACAGGAAGTTCGTGAACTCGCCCAGCGCTCCGCCAGCGCTGCCAAGGAGATCAAGGGCCTCATCCAGAAGTCTTCCGATGAGGTGGGCAACGGTGTTCAGCTCGTGCGCAATACCGGCGTCGCACTGAAGGCGATCGGCGATTACGTTTCACAGATCAACCAGTTGATGGACGCCATCGCGACCTCGGCGCGTGAGCAGTCGACCGGTCTGGCCGAAGTGAATACTGCGGTTAACCAGATGGACCAGACGACACAGCAGAACGCCGCTATGGTCGAGCAGTCGACGGCGGCCTCGTCGGCGCTGGCCCAGGAAGCCTCCCGTTTGCGCTCGCTGGTCGGCCAGTTCACCCTATCGGGCACGCAAGCGCCGGTTACGGCGCATGTTGACCGTCGCCCCGTCGCTGCCCAGCCGGTCATTCGCCGCGCAACGGCTGTTCAGGGCAACCTGGCAGTCAAGGAGGACTGGAGCGAGTTCTGAAACCCTTCAGCGAAGTCGACATCATGAAGAAGCCTCTGCTCCGGCAGGGGCTTTTGCTTTTGGCGGCTTCAAATTTGTCTATCTTTGCGGATGTCAGGCGGATGAAAAAAGTTCAAGTGGAGCGCTCCGCACTGCGGTTTAGTAACACTTTATACAGCAACCACGAATAAACTTTAGGTGATCCAAACCTGAAGGTACAACCAATGCCTCTCTTCGCACTTCTCCAGAACGAGCCGCGTGCAATTCTCAGTGCCCTTGAAAGATCCCAGGCCGTTATCGAGTTCGACCTGACCGGGAAGATCCTGACAGCCAACAAGAACTTCTGTGACACCGTGGGTTACAATCTCTCCGAGATCGTCGGCCAGCACCACAGGATGTTCGTGGACAACGAATACGCGTCTTCGACCGAATATCGTGAATTCTGGGAACGTCTGTCACGCGGAGAGTTCTTCAGCTCGCAGTACAAGCGCTATGGCAAGAACGGTCGGGAGATCTGGATCGAGGCATCCTACAATCCGATCATGCGGGGCGGAAAGCCTTTCAAGGTCATCAAGTTCGCCACCGACATCACGGAACGAAAGCGGGCGGAGCTTGAAAATACGGGCAAGCTCAATGCGATTTCTCGCGCCCAGGCAACCATCGAGTTTACGCCCGAGGGCCAGATCCTGACAGCCAACCAGAACTTCCTCTCGGCCCTCGGCTACAGCCTGAGCGAGGTTGTCGGCAAGCATCACTCCATCTTCTGTGATTCGGAGTATGCGCGTTCGCCGGATTATCAAGCCTTCTGGAAGGCACTGCAGGCCGGTGAGTTCAAGTCCAGTGAGTTCACCCGCATCCGCAAGGATGGCAGCAAGATCTACATCCAGGCGTCCTACAACCCGATCTTCGATGAGGACGGCAGAGTCTTCAAGGTGGTGAAGTTCGCCATCGACGTGACCGGCCGTGTTCAGGCCGTGGATGCGATCGCCGCCGGTCTCGCGCGGCTATCGGAATGCAATATCCGGGTCACGATTGACGAGCCCTTTATTCCGGAATTCGAACGTCTGCGCCGGGACTTCAACACCGCGATCGGGGAATTCCAGAAGACGCTGGAAAGCGTGCTCGGCGAGACAGGTGCCCTGACGGAGAACTCCCAGAGCCTACGGGATGACGCTGAGTCTCTCGGTCGGCGTACGGAACAGCAGGCCGCGGCGCTTGAGGAAGCCTCCGCCGCACTGGAGCAGATCACCGCCACCGTCAAGGAGGCGTCCGTCCGGGCGCGCGATACGCGCGAAATCGTCAAGGAAGCCAGGACTGCGACCGGCGAGTCTGTCCAGGTGGTGCGTTCCACCGTCGAGGCGATCGGCCGGATCGAAAATGCGTCCAAGGAGATCGGCAGCATCATCGACGTGATCGACCAGATCGCCTTCCAGACCAACTTGCTGGCCCTCAACGCAGGCGTCGAGGCGGCAAGAGCTGGCGACGCGGGCAAGGGCTTCGCAGTCGTGGCACAGGAAGTGCGTGAACTGGCCCAGCGTTCGGCTGCAGCCGCCCGCGAAATCTCCGCCCTGATCCTCAATTCGACCACCGAGGTTGCCGAAGGCGTGCGCCTGGTCAACGCCACCGGCGCGTCGCTTGAGCGGATCGAGAAGTTCGTCGATAACATCAACAACAACGTCGATGCCATTGCGACCGGTGCCAACGAGCAGGCCTCCAGCCTGAGCGAGATCAACAACGCTGTGAACCAGCTGGATCAGGCCACGCAGCAGAATGCCGGGCTGGTATCGAGCATCACCACGGCAAGTGAGATCATGTCGGTCGGAGCGTCGAAGATGAAGACCCTGGTCGACATCTTCAAGCTCAACCGCCGCGCCACACCTCGTGAGCCGGGATCGGCGGCAGCCGCAGCCGGTGCCCACCAGCGCGGTCGGCATAGCGCGGCCGCCTGACCGGACAATCCCGACCTCCCCTGATCGGGCCTCTCAGGGAACGTAGCGGTAAAGCCAGTCGCGGATGTCTTCGGGCAGGGCGACTGGCTCGCCGGTTTCTGGATCCCGTGCGGTCCAGGTGATGTCGATCTCGGCGACCGTCTGCCCCTCCTTTTCCATCTGGACCTCGAAGCCCACGGATTTTCCGCCGATCTTATCGACCTGGACAATCATGCGCACCTCATCCGCAAAGCGCAGCGGTCGGTGCAGGCGGACCTCGAACTTGCTCGGGTTGTAGAGCGGCTCTCCTTCGAGCGGTGGGCGGTAGCGCCAGAAATGTCGCACGGCTTCTTCGGCATGAATGAGATAGGCCGCAGCCTGCATTTCACCCGTCGCACCGATGTCGCGATAGGCAACGGCGAGTGTGCTCACCTCCAGCCGTTCGATCTCGTCCATGCCATCCCCCGAAACGCTACTTCTTCAATCGGCATCTAATACTAAATCTCACTGATAGGAACCCATAGCAAAGGCTCGATCACCCCGTCTGTCGCTGTTACCGCAGGGGCGCGATGGAACAGGATCGCGTGCAAAAACTCTCGGCGTGGACAGGCTGCGACGGATGCTGGGCATGAGACTGGGTAAAACCGGTCTGCGAGGTGGAAGATGACGCTTGGCCGCATTATCTTCTGCGCAACCCGGAAGGATGCCCATGGCCACCCGTCTTTACGAAAACCCGATCTTCCTTGAGCACAATACGCCGGAGGGCCATCCCGAGCGCGCCGACAGATTGCGCTCGCTCAACATCGCGCTGGAGCATCCGAATTTCGCCCGGCTGGAGCGGATCGAGGCCACGCAGGCCAATGAAGACACGGTGACGCTTGCCCATCCCGAGGAACATCTCTTCGCGGTGATGCGCGAGATCCCGGAAGAGGAAGACCGAATCAACCAGCTGGAGGCCGACACCTATGCCTCGCAGAAAAGCCTGCAGGTGGCGCTGACGGCCATCGGCGGCGCAATTGCAGCCGTCGACGACGTGATGACCGGCAAGGCCGACAATGCCTTCGTCGCGGGCCGCCCGCCGGGCCATCATGCCGAAAAGACCAAGGCCATGGGCTTCTGCCTGTTCAACACGGTGGCGATCGCTGCCCGCCATGTGCAGAAGGCCTATGGCGTCGAACGCGTCGCCATCGTTGACTGGGACGTTCACCATGGCAACGGCACCCAGGACATCTTCTGGGACGATCCGTCGGTGCTCTTCTGCTCCACCCACCAGATGCCGCTCTATCCGGGCACTGGCGCCAAGGACGAGACGGGCAAGCACCGCAACATCGTCAATGCGCCGCTCTCGCCCAATGTCGGCTCGGACCATTTCCGCGAGGCCTTCAAGAGCCGGGTGCTCCCCGCACTGCATGATTTTTCGCCCGACTTCATCCTGATCTCCGCCGGCTTCGACGCACACCACCGCGATCCGCTGGCGCAGATCAATCTCGTCGGCGAGGATTTTGACTGGGCGACGGGCAGGCTGCTCGAAGTTGCCGACCGTTTCGCCCAGAACCGGGTCGTCAGCCTGCTCGAAGGCGGCTATGATCTCGAAGGCCTCGCCGAATCGGCGGGCTTGCACATCTTGAGACTGATGAAGGGTTGAGTATGTCCGACGCCGTAACCGCCGATCTCTCCGGCACTTCCTTCGAAAAGGCCGTGGCCGAGCTTGAAAGCATCGTTGCCCGCCTGGAACGCGGTGATGTGGCGCTCGACGAATCCATCGCCATCTACGAGCGCGGCGAACTCCTCAAGAAACACTGCGAACAGCTCCTGTCCGCTGCCGAAAACCGCATCGAGAAGATCCGCCTCGACCGCGCAGGCAAGCCTGCAGGTGTTGAGCCTCTCGACGGCGCCTGATGATCAGGCGGCATCGCCGCTTGCTTCTGAACGATGACCGTCAAGAGCAAATGGCCCCTCGCGGGGCCATTCGTCGTTAAGCTGCAAGGCAAAGCTTTGCTCGACGGGTTCAGCCCTTGGTTCTGAGCGCCCCGGCCACCCTGTGGATATGCTCCGCCCCGATCCCGCAGCAGCCGCCGATCATGGTCGCGCCAGCTTCCGCCCAGTCGCAGGCGAAGCGGGAATAGACGTCGCCGGTGAGGTCCCCGCGGGTATCATGCAGCCCCTCATTGGCGGCCTTGTCGTCTGTGTCGCTCTCGAAGGCATTGGCATAGACGCCGATCTTCAGCTTCACGCCTTTTTCGGCAAAGACGGCCGCTGCCGTCTCGACCGCCTTCTTCATCACTTCGGGTTTGGCGCAATTGAAGAGGAGTGCCTGAGCCCCAGAGCCTGCCGCCCATTCCGCAGCCGAACGCACGGTCTCGCCCGAGCGCAGCTTCGGCTCGCCACCAGCCACCTGGGCGGCGTCATCGGCAAGCGTAAACGAGATCCAGAAGGGCTTCGGCTGCGCCTGAATCGCCTTGCGCACGGCCTCGCCCTCGGCAATCAGGCTGAGCGTTTCGCCGAGCCAGACATCGACATGCGGCGCCAGGTTCTCGACCAGCACCTTGAGATAGTCCTGGACGGTCGACGGGTCGAAATTCTCCGGCTCATAAGAGCCGAAGATCGGCGGCAGCGACCCGGCAACCACCACCTTGCGGCCCGCCGCATCGGCAGCCTCGCGTGCCAGCCTGCCGGAAAGCGCGATGAGGGAAGGGCCATCCTTGCGGAACCGCTCTTCGCCGATATGGAATGGCACCAGCGCATAGGAATTGGTGGTGACGACATCGGCACCGGCCGCGATGAATTCCTCATGCACCTGGCGCACGATCTCGGGGCTGTTCATCAGCGCCAGCGCCGACCATTCCGGCTGCTTCAGCTCCGCCCCGAGCCGCAGAAGTTCGCGGCTCATGCCGCCGTCGAGGATGATGGTATCTGCCATGGCTAAGTCTCCGTCGGATGCGGTCAGGGGGTGAGCGCCTGGTCGAGATCGGCGATGATATCTGCCGGGGTCTCAAGGCCGATCGACAGGCGGAAGAGCCCGTCGCCGGCATAGGCGCGGTAGTCGGTGAGGGCTTCGCCCGTGAGGCGGAAGGTCGAGGACATCATCTCCGCGGTGTCGAGCAGCACCACGAGGCTGCGCTGGTGCCCAAGGGAGAAGGCGTAGTGGATGACGCGCAGTCGCTCCGCCAGCCGATCGGCGGCGGCCCTGGGACCCCGCGTGCGAAAGCCGATCATGCCGCCGAAGACATCCATCTGGCGTTTGGCGAGATCATGCTGCGGGTGGGAGGCGAGACCCGGATAGATCACACGCTCGACCTCTGGATGACCTTCCAGAAAGGTGGCAACGGCAAGGGCGCTGTCTGACGCCATGCGCAGGCGTGGATAAAGCGTGTCGATCCCGCGCATGATCAGCCAGGCGGACTGGGCCGAAAGCGATGCGCCGAGATAGACCCCGGCACGCCCCCTGATGCGGGCGATCAGTTCTTTTCGCCCGATGACGGCCCCGCCCAGCACGTCGCCATGGCCGTTGATGAACTTGGTCAGCGAATGGATGACAAGATCGACGCCGAGCGTGAGTGGCCGCGTGGCAACCGGCGTGGCAAAGGTGGAATCGACCGAGATCAGCGCGCCATGTTTATGGGCGATGGCCGCCAGCGCTTCGAGATCGACGATGCGAAGGATCGGATTGACGGGGCTCTCGCAATGCACGAGCCGCGTGTTCGGCCGCATGGCGGCTTCAACCAGATCGAGCCGCGCCATGTTAACCGGCGTGACCTCTATGCCGAAATCCGGCAGCACCCTCTGGGTGAGTTCGACTGCGCCCGCGTAGCAGACATCCGAGACCACGAGATGATCGCCGGCCTTGAGGACGGTGAAGAGCGTTCCGGCAATCGCGGCCATGCCGGTCGCCGTCGCCAGCGCATCCTCCGCACCTTCGAGGGCTGCCAGCCGCTGCTCCAGCTGTCGCACGGTCGGGTTCGTCCAGCGGGCATAGAGATAGGGAAGATCGGCGAGATCAGCGACGCCATCGGCGGAGAATGCGCCATCGCCCGGCATCAGCGCATTGTTCACCGACATTGAGATATTGGGCGCAATCGCCCCGGTCGCCGGATCGATCAACAGGCCGCCATCGAGCGCCCGCGTTTCAGGACCGGCAGTGGCGGGCAGGGGATGGGTCACGAAGGTTTTCGTCATGGCATTTCGCTTTCAAGCCGCCTCAGCGGCGGATCGGCACCTGCGCCTCGACCACCCCGAAGGCTCGGGTGATGAGCGCTGTCAGCGCGACATAGAAGAAAGTGACGACGATGAGCGGCTCGTAGACGAGAAGCGTGTCCTGGCGGACCTTGAAGGCGACCGCGTAGAGATCCATCACGGTCACGGTGAAGGCGAGCGGCGTGGCCTTCAGCTGCAGCACGATCTCGCCGGCAATCGTCGGCAGCGCCGTCCGGATCGCCCTCGGCAGCCAGATGCGCCGTGTGAGCAGCCAGGGGCTCATGCCGAGTGCGCGCCCCGCTTCCAGCTCGCCCTTCGGCACGGACAGGAGTGCACCGCGCAGCACTTCCGACTGATAGGCGGCAAAATTCAGCGTGAACGAGACGGCGGCAAAGAAGAAGCCTTCGCGCAGGATCGGCCAGAGGAAGCTCTGGCGAAGTCCTGGCACCATAGGCAGCAGCGAGCCGACGCCATAGTAGAGAAGCCAGAGCTGTATGAGCAGTGGCGTCCCGCGAAACACCGTCGAATAACCGAGCGCCAGATTGCGGGCGATTGGCCCGCCGCTGACCCGGGCAAAGGCAAGACCCACCGCCAGCACGAAGCCGATGCTCACCGAAATCACCAGCAGCGCCACGGTCTGCACGGCGCCGTCAATCAGAAGCGGCCAGTATTTTGCGATCCACTCAAAATTCATGCGGCCTTCTCCCTCAATGCGCCGGCTTCTGGCCACGGCGCACGCGGCGCTCGATGCCATGGAAGACGAGGTTGGAGAGAAGCGTGATGATGAGATAGAGCACCGCTGCCGCCAGGAAGAAGAGGAAATACTGCTTGGTATTGGCGCCGGCGAGGCGGGTGGTGAGAGCCAGTTCCTGATAACCGACGACGGCGACCAGAGCGCTGTCCTTGGTGACCGACATCCAGAGATTGGCCATGCCGGGAAGGGCATTGGGCAGCAGTGCCGGCAGCGTCACGCGTCGAAAGCGCAGGAGCGGCGACATGCCGAAGGCCCGCGCCGCCTCGAGTTGTCCTGTCGGGATCGCGAGGATTGCGCCTCGCAGCACCTCGGTCATATAGGCGCCCTGAACGAAGCCAAGCACGGCAACCGCCGCCACGAAACCATTGACCTCGACAGGCGGCAGGCCAAAAGCCATCAGCAGCCGGTTGAGGCCGTCGGTCCCGGCATAATAGAGCCCGACGATCAGGATCAATTCCGGAACTGCCCGGATCACCGCCGTGTAGCCCTTGAGAACAAGGCCGACCGGGCGGTTGTCGGAAAGCTTGCCGAGCGCCCCGAACAGCCCGATGACGAGGCCGATCGAATAGGCACAGGCCGAGATGGCGACGGTGGTCGCAGCACCGGTCAACAGCGCGCCGCCCCAGCCCGGAGGCTGAAGCGCCAGCAATTGCCATGCCGTCATCGAACCGGTCGCCATCTCGTTCGCAATCCCTGCCGATTACTGGCCGTAGACGTCGAAGGTAAAGTAAGCCTTCGTGATCTCGTCATACTTGCCTGAGGCGCGCACCGCGGCGATTGCCGCATTCAGCTTGGCCTTCAGTTCGGTGTCTTCCTTGCGCAGGCCACCGCCGATGCCCGTGCCGAGAACCGATGGATCAGCCGCCACGTCGCCCATGTCGGCGCAGCAATCCTTGCCGAAATCGGTCTTGAGGAAGTCCGCCAACGGGATGGCGTCGCCGAAGACATAGTCGATGCGGCCGGCGGACAGATCCTGGAAGGCTTCGTCAAGCGTGGCGTAGGTCTGCTCCTCGGCCTTGTCGGCGAAGTACTTCTTGAAATACTCCGACTGCACGGTCGAGACCTGGATGCCGATGGTCTTGCCTTCAACGGCTTCGGGCGTCGCACCCGGCGTCGCATCCTTCGGTCCGATCAGCTTGCTCGGCGTGTTGTAGTATTTGTCGGTAAAGTCGATCGTCTTCAGCCGCTCCTCGGTGATCGACATCGACGACCAGATGACGTCGAACTTCTTCGTCTGCAGCGCCGGGATCAGGCCGTCCCAGGAAACGTCGACGATCGAGCAGGTCTCCTTCATCTCCGCGCAGACGGCGTTCATCAGGTCGATTTCCCAGCCCTTCCAGGTGCCCGAGGCATCCTTGGCGAAGAAGGGCGGATAGGCCTCGTTCATGATGCCGAAGCGCACTTCGGCCTGAGCGGTGACGGCGCTTGCGGCAAAGGCGGCGCCGGCGAGAAGGAGGGAGGTGAGTTTCATCGTCGTATTCCCCAATTGGTTGGATGCTTCTGGATTTGTGTTCAAGCGGTCCCGCGCCCACCAAGGCTGCGGGTGAATTCGCGGCAACGGGCGCTTTTCGGATCGCCGAAGACCTGGTCCGGCGGTCCCTCTTCCTCGACGCGTCCCTTGTCGAGGAACATCACATGGCTTGAGACCTCGCGGGCAAAGCTCATCTCATGGGTGACGAGCAGCATGGTGCGGCCCTCTTCGGCGAGATCGCGGATGACCTTCAGCACTTCGCCGACAAGCTCCGGATCGAGCGCCGAGGTCGGTTCGTCGAACAGCATGACGGCCGGATCGACGCAGAGCGCGCGTGCAATCGCCGCCCGCTGCTGCTGGCCGCCGGAGAGAAAGGCCGGATAGGCATCGCGCTTGTCATAGAGGCCGACCTTTGCAAGCAGCGCTTCCGCCTTCTCGACCGCTTCGCGGCGCGGCATTTTTAAAACGTGAACGGGGGCCTCGATGACATTTTCGAGCACGGTGCGATGGGCCCAGAGGTTGAAGCTCTGGAACACCATGCCAAGCCCGGTGCGCAGCCGCTCCAATTGCTTGCGGTCGGCGGCCTCGAGGCTGCCCTTGCGGGATGGCTTGAGTTTCAGCTCTTCGCCACCCACTACGATACGCCCGCGGTCAGGCGCTTCCAGAAGGTTGATGCAGCGCAGGAACGTGCTCTTGCCGGAACCGGACGAGCCGATGATCGTGATCACGTCGCCGCGATGGGCTGTAGCCGAGATGCCCTTCAAAACCTCGATGCCGCCGAAGCTCTTGTGTATGTCCTGCACGTCGAGCGCGGCCGCAGCGGTTCCTGTCATCTTGATCCCAGGTAGTTTGGCAATTGCGAGACCATAGGAGGCTGAAGCTGCGGATTTCGAGCGCATTTCAGCTGCGGTGTGGGAAAATCCTGCGCAACAACGTTAGATGGTGCGGAAAGATGGCGCAAACCGTCGAAATCGGCTAAGGGGGCGAAAACGAGGTCGCGCAAGGAGGGGGAACCATGCCGGACAAGCTCGATCAATTCGACCGAAGCATTCTCGACGTGGTGCAGCGGGACTGCCAGTTGAAGGCGGAAGCCATCGCCGACAAGGTCGGCCTTTCACCGTCCGCCGTGCAGCGCAGGCTCCGCCGCCTGCGCGACGAGGGCATCATCACCAGCGAGATCGCCGTGGTTAATCGCAAGGCGACGAGCTTCCCGATGACCTTTATCACCGGCATGGAGATCGAGCGCGACAATTATGATGCGCTGGCCCGCTTTCGCGCCTGGGCGGACAAGCAGGAACATGTGCAGCAGGTCTACTACGTCACCGGCCAGGTCGATCTCGTTGCCATCATCACCGCCCGCGACGTCGAGCATTACGACGATATCAGCGCCCAGTTGATGGCGGAAAACCCGCAGATCCGCCGCATGCATACCAATGTCGTGCTGCGCGACGTCAAGGTCGGCTTGCATATTCCAGTCGGAGAATGACGGGCAGATCAAGGAATGCGCGTGTGGCGCTGCCCAACGTCCGATCGTGAGGCAGGACACGAGTTGAACGGCCCGGTGTGAGAACACGAGCTGGGAGGTGTTGAACCTTGCGACGAGGATTGATCGGCGGCGACAGACGACTTGGCGGTAGCTGCCTGCGTCGGATTTCTCTATATATTGCGCCGCAACAAAGAGTGGTCCCATGTCTGTCCTTATCATTCTGCTTGCCCTGACGCTGCTCATTGCCGGGGCCTGGGCTGGCGCATCCGTCCTAGCGCTTGCGCCGCTGCTCGCCGTCCTCGCCGCCTTTCTGTCCGGTGATCCAGCTCTGGCCAGCTATACCCAGGTCTTCATGAAGGGCGCGGGGGGATTTGTCGTCTCGTTTTTCCCGCTCTTCTTGCTGGGAGCCATGTTCGGACGGGTGATGGAGGTGTCTGGAGCCGCTGACACGTTGGCTAGGGCGATTGCGAAGCTGGTCGGCCCCCGGAACGCGATCCCTGCCGTGGTGATTGCCTGTGCCGTTTTGACCTATGGCGGTGTCTCGCTGTTCGTCGTGGCCTTCACCGCCTGGCCACTGGCGCGCGCTTTGTTCATTGAGACCGGCCTTCCGGCGCGGCTGATCCCGGCGACGATTGCACTCGGTGCTTTCACCTTCACCATGACGGCACTTCCTGGCACGCCGTCGATCCAGAACGCCATCCCGATGGCCACCTTTGCTACCACGCCATTTGCGGCGCCAGGTCTCGGCTTGATTGCCGCAGGCATCATGCTGGCTCTGGGACTTCTCTGGCTGCGGACAAGAACGGCACGTCTGGCCGGAGAGCCGCCACCCGCTCGAAACGGCGCCCCCTCAGAGACGGTTGCGCTGCCCCTCTGGCGTGCGGCCTTGCCGATTGCTTCGGTGGCGCCGATGACGCTCCTGATGGATCAGTTCATCCTGCCGGGGCTCGACACCAGCTATTTGGCAGACCCGGTTTATGGCGCAACGGAGCTGGCAAGGGTCAAGGGACTCTGGTCCGTCATCGCGGCCCTGACCTTCGGACTGGTTCTGGCCCTCCTCGTCAGCCCACCGCCGCAAATCCTCGCAACGACAGGGGCCGGCGCGGAAAGCTCGCTCCTTCCCCTGTTCAATACGGCAAGCCTGGTCGGCTTCGGCGCCGTGATTGCCACCCTGCCTGGCTTCGAGGTCCTACGGTCTGCGATCGACGGCCTGTCCGGCGGAAATGTCGTGATATCGGCTGCCCTTTCCTCGGGGCTTCTCTCCGGGATAACCGGCTCGGCCTCTGGCGGAATGTCGATTGCGCTGGACGTACTCGGCCCGGCACTCGTCACGCAGGCGGCAAGCCAGAATGTTGATCCCGCTCTCTTGCACCGGGTGATTGCCGTTGCGACGGGAGGTCTTGATACCTTGCCGCATAACGGGGCCGTCATTACCCTGCTCGGGATCTGTGGCATGACTCACCGTCAGGCCTATGGCGATATCTTCGTCGTGGCAGTCCTGGTGCCACTGATTGCTTGCGTGGCAATCATCGCATTGGGTATCGGCTTTGGAAGCTTCTGATCGGGGCCACAGGAGAATGCTATCTTGAGGCCGGCAAAACAGGAGGTGCATGATGTCTTTCTTTCCCGGCAATGATCCGGTACCTGGCGATGCTTTTGCCTGCGATGCGATCGAGCACCTGATCATCCCCCGCTCCAGTGACATCGGCGGTTTTGCCGTGCGCCGCGCGCTCCCCTCCGTGCGCCGCCGTCTCGTCGGGCCCTTCATCTTCTTCGACCGCATGGGACCGGCCGTTCTGAAGGCGGGGGAGGCGATGGACGTGAAGCCGCATCCCCATATCGGCCTGTCGACCGTCACCTACCTTTTCGACGGCGAGATCAAACATCGCGACAGCCTCGGCACCGAGCTCGTCATTTCCCCCGGTGACGTCAACCTGATGACATCAGGGCGCGGCATCGTCCATTCCGAGCGCACTCCGGAAAACCTGCGCGGCCTTCCGCTCTCCATGTCGGGGCTGCAGACATGGATCGCACTGCCGGACCAGATGGAAGAGATCGACCCGGCCTTTGCTCATACGGCAAAGGACGAACTGCCGATCTTCTCGGATCGCGGCGCTTCAGGGCGCGTGGTGGTCGGGTCCATGGGCGGATTGCACTCGTCGGTCAAAACCTTCTCCGAGACGCTTTACGTCGATCTGACGCTCGAGCCCGGCGCCCGCTTTCCCTTCGATGCCAGTCAGGAAGAGCGCGCTCTCTACATCCTCTCCGGTGAGATTGAGATCGCCGGCGATCGCTTTGCTCAGGACCAGCTGCTGGTTTTTCGTCCCGGAGACGAGATCACCCTCATCGGCGGCGCGACCGGCTGTCACGTCATGCTCTTCGGTGGCGCGGCCATGGAAACCAGGAAACATATCTGGTGGAACTTTGTTTCGTCCTCCAAGGAGCGCATCGAGCAGGCGAAGGAAGAGTGGAGAACCGGGCGTTTCGACATCGTTCCGGGGGACGAAGAGGAGTTCGTGCCTTTGCCGGAAGCCCGTTGATGTCTATATAGCAGCTTGGTGCCGGATATTTGCCCAGTTCGTCTTGGGATGCTATCGCGCACCCAAACGCGTTGAAGAGGCAAGAGCCCGTGACATCCATGCCCGATACCCCGCTGCTGGACAAGGTCGAGTTCCCGAAGGACCTGAAGGCCATCGAGGACCGTGATCTGCCGCAGCTGGCGCGCGAAGTGCGCGACGAAATGATCGATGCCGTATCCAGGACGGGTGGTCATCTGGGGGCGGGTCTCGGCGTTGTCGAACTGACGATCGCGATCCACAAGGTCTTCGATACGCCGGACGACAGGCTGATCTTCGATGTCGGCCATCAGTGCTATCCGCACAAGATCCTGACCGGTCGTCGCGACCGCATCCGGACGCTGCGCCAGGAAGATGGCCTGTCCGGCTTCACCAAACGGGCCGAGAGCGAATACGATCCCTTCGGTGCTGCCCACTCATCGACCTCGATTTCCGCCGGCCTCGGCATGGCCGTTGCCGCCGAACTGTCGAAGACCGACCGTAAGGTGATTGCCGTCATCGGCGATGGCGCCATGTCTGCCGGCATGGCCTATGAAGCGCTGAACAATGCAGGCGCCCTTGATGCCCGCCTGATCGTCATCCTCAATGACAACGACATGTCGATCGCTCCGCCGACGGGCGCGATGAGCGCGTATCTTGCGCGCCTCGCCTCCGGCCGCAGCTACATGGGCTTCCGCGAGTTCGGCAAGAAACTGACCGCCTATCTCGGCAAGACCGTCGACCGCGCGATCACCCGCGCCGTCGAGCATGCCCGTGGTTATGTCACCGGCGGCACCATGTTCGAGGAACTCGGCTTCTACCATATCGGCCCGATCGACGGTCACTCCTTCGATCACCTTCTGCCCGTGCTGCGCAATGTCCGCGACAATGCCAAGGGCCCGGTCCTGATCCATGTCGTGACCCAGAAGGGCAAGGGCTACGCCCCCGCCGAAGCCGCCGCCGACAAGTATCACGGCGTCAACAAGTTCGACGTCATCACCGGCACCCAGGCCAAGGCCAAGCCGAATGCGCCGGCCTACACCTCCGTGTTCGCCGATGCGCTGGTCGAGGAAGCCCGCCACGACGAGAAGATCGTCGGCATCACCGCCGCCATGCCGTCGGGCACCGGCCTCGACAAGCTCCAGTCGCTTTTCCCCGAACGCACCTTCGATGTGGGCATCGCCGAGCAGCATGCAGTGACCTTCGCGGCTGGCCTCGCAGCCGAAGGCTTCAAGCCCTTCTGCGCCCTCTATTCCACCTTCCTGCAGCGCGGCTACGACCAGGTCGTGCATGATGTTGGCATCCAGGGGCTGCCGGTCCGCTTCCCCATTGACCGCGCCGGCTTCGTCGGTGCCGACGGCCCGACCCATGCCGGCTCCTTCGACACCGGCTTCCTCGCAGCCCTCCCTGGCTTCGTCGTCATGGCCGCTGCCGATGAGGCTGAACTGAAGCATATGGTCCGGACAGCAGCTGCCTATGACGAAGGCCCGATCTCCTTCCGCTATCCGCGCGGCGAAGGGGTGGGCGTACCCATGCCCGAGCGCGGCGAGATCCTCGAGATCGGCAAGGGCCGCATCGTCAAGCAGGGCTCCAAGGTCGCACTCCTCTCCTTCGGCACACGTCTGGCTGACTGTTTGCTGGCTGCCGAAGATCTCGACGCCGCAGGCCTCTCGACCACCGTCGCCGACGCTCGCTTCGCCAAGCCCTTGGACCACGACCTCATCCGCCAGCTCGCCCGCCATCACGCGGTGGTGGTGACGGTCGAAGAAGGCGCCGTCGGCGGCTTCGGCAGCCATGTCATGCATTTCCTCGTCAACGAGGGCCTGCTCGACAATGGCTTGAAGGTCCGCTCGCTCGTCTTGCCGGATGTCTGGATGGATCAGGCCAAGCCCGAGGTGATGTACGCCAAGGCCGGTCTGGATGCGGCAGGTATCCTGAAGACGGTGTTTGCGGCGCTGGGGCAGGACGTGCCCGGTGTGATCGCGGCGGGCTGAGTCGGATTGACAGTAGCGCAATGACGGCGGATTGTACGAAAAAGCGTATAATTCCCAGAGGTGCTCTTGGAACGTCTCGAGTATGATAACATCTTTGACGCCATGGCGGACACGTCTGCCGAAGCTGCGGATCTGCAGTTTCGCGCTGACCTGATGTTGACCCTCCGCAAGTTGCTTGAGGAAAGAAAGCTGCGGCAGGCAGAGATCGCAAAGGCGCTCGACGTGTCTCAGCCGCGAGTCAGTGAGCTCATGCGCGGTAAGATCGACCTCTTTTCCGCCGATAAGCTGATTGGTTTTCTGGCACGCCTTGATGTCCGGCTTCGGCCATCGGTCGATGCAAGCGGTCGGGTCATTTGTGAGGTCGTTCAGGCCGCCTAAGGCTTCGCTTTCAGCGTCTGCAGCATGACCTTGTATCGCTCGCTGGCCGTTTTTATTGCGTGCCGGTCCACACCGTTCGTCGTCTTCGTGAAAGCGTGCAGGATGTAGACGGTGTCGGCAAATTTGGCGCAGTATATGGCTCTATAGGCATTTGGGGCATTCTCGATGAGCTCGATGGCTCCAGGACCAACGGTGTCGGTCAGATGCTTCCAGCGCGAAAACGGCGGTTCACCCCGCTGCACCGCCTGGAGGTCGGCGCCGAATTGACGCTGGATCTCCCTTGGCAGATCGAGGAAGGCGCGTTTGGCCGCCTCGTTGACAAAGACGAACTTCTTCATGCATCGACCGTGCCAGACAATGAAGGGGGTGCTCTGAGTTCCATTTCCGCATATCCGCCGCCGGACTGCAAGCTCGCCCCTCTCTGGACTTCCCCCGATCACCCCGCTAGACCGGAGCCTCATCAGCAGACCCTGAAACGGGTTCTGGAGGCCCCATGCACACCGCAGGCACCACGGATATCGCACCTGACGTCGCGCCTGACTGGGCGGCGATTGCGGTTGTCATTCTGGGCGTCACGGCCTTTGCGGTGGGGCAGGGGCTCACCTATCCGCTGATCTCGCTGATCCTCGAAAGCCGGGGTGTATCCTCCAGCATGGCGGGCCTGAACGCCTCGGTCTTTGCGCTGGGCCTCGCTTCTTCGACGCTGCTGATCGGCAAGATGACGCAAAGGATACGCGGCGACAGGCTGATCGTTGCCTCGCTGTGCGGCGTCTCGGTCTGCCTTGCGACCTTCTCTGCCTTCGACAGTCTTGCCGTCTGGTTCGTCGCCCGCTTCCTGCTCGGCTTCTGCACCAGCATCATCTACACCGTCTCCGAAGCCTGGCTGAACACAGCCTGCCCCGACCGCCTGCGCGGCCGTGTCTCCGGCGCCTATAGCGCCGGCATGTGCGCGGGCTTTGCCGCCGGCCCTCTCGCTATTCCGCTTGTCGGCATCGATGATGGCTTTGCCTTCGCCATGACTGCGGCCTATGTCGCGCTCGTCGCCTTTGCTTCGGTGATGCTGGGCCGTTATGCCAAGACCAAGCCGGAAGCCTCGGAAGCCGGCGGGCTCCTCACTTTCGTCAAGCTTGCGCCGGTGCTCACCCTGATGGTCGTCGCCTTCGGCTTTTCGGATATCGCGGCGATCTCGATGATCCCGCTCTATTTCGTCGAACGTGGCTACAGCCAGAATTTTGCGGCTTTTGTCGTCACCATGGTGGCCCTGCCGACAGCACTCGCCCAGCCCTTTGTCGGCTGGCTGCTCGACCGGCTGTCGCGGCCCGTGATCGCCGTTTGCGGCTCGCTGGTCACGGCGGTTGCCTTCCTTGCGCTGCCCTTCATGACATCCCAGACAGCCCTGCTGGTCACCATCTCCATCCTCGGTGCTGCAAGCTTCTCGCTCTATACCGCAGCGCTGACCCTGCTCGGCGAACGCTTCCGGGGTGGCCTGCTGGTCTCCGGCGCCGCTGTCTTTGCGCTGGCTTATGCCATCGGCAGTGCCGCCGGCTCCGGCAGCACGGGGCTCACCATGGATTTGATATCAGTCGATGCCGGTCCGGTCTTCGTCGGTCTCCTGATGCTGGGCTTCACCGGCTTCTTCGCTCTCAACCTGATGCGCATTCGCGCCTCGAAGGGCTGAGCTCATGCTCGAGACATCCCCGCCCGAGATCTTCGATTGCCAGACCTGCGGCGCCTGCTGCGCCTATTCCGCCGATTGGCCGCGCTTCTCCATGGAGAGCGACGAGGAGATTGCCGCCATCCCCGAAGCGATGATCGCCAAGGACGAGAGCGGCATGAAGTTCGAGAACGGGCGCTGTGCGGCACTCACGGGCGAGGTCGGCAAGCATGTCGGCTGCGCCGTCTATCTCGCGCGTCCGCATGTCTGTCGCACCTGCATGCCCGGCGACGAGGAATGCAAGATTGCCCGTGCCGAGTTTGGTTTTCCAATCGATGGCCTGCCGGAGCCAGATATCTACGAGGCCTGACCTCTTCAGGGGATGCTGATCGTCACCTGTTCCGCCGGCAGTTCACTGCCAATCTCCGCCGTCTGGCTCTTCTTGTCATAGACGCAGATCGAGCTGACCGTGGCATCCGCACCCACAGCCTTGCCGGTCAGGATCGCCACGCCATAGCTTTCGGTACCAAAGGGGTCGACGACCACCTTTGGCTGTTCAATCCGTCCTTCGGCCAGCACCGTGCATTTGGCCGCGACATCGTCGGCGAACGCCTTCCAGGCATCGTCCGACGACGCAAGGGCCGGAGAAGCGACTGACAGGACGAGAAGTGTAGCGACTTTGAAGATGTGGGCAATGTCGGTCATGGCGCACCTTGGCTTGGTGGAGGAACCCGGAAGATCAATCCGAAATGGCCGCCCTGCAAGTCCAAAAACGGTAGACAATTCTTTCCACCACACTCCGGTTTTTGGAAGAGCAAAGGTTGCCTGAGCGATGTTCCGCACCTATGTTCCCGTCACCTGCCAAAACGCAATCCATTTGCCAAAAGGAGATCCACCATGGCCTTCGAATTGCCCGCCCTTCCGTACGCCTACGACTCGCTGGCACCGTTCATGTCGGCTGAAACGCTCGAGTTTCACCACGACAAGCATCACCAGGCTTATGTGACCAACGGCAACAACCTCTTGAAGGATTCCGGTCTGGAAGGTCTGTCTCTGGAAGAGATCGTCAAGCAGTCCTACGGCAAGAATGCCGGCCTCTTCAACAATGCCGGCCAGCATTACAACCACATCCACTTCTGGAACTGGATGAAGAAGGATGGCGGCGGCAACAAGCTGCCGGGCAAGCTCCAGGCAGCGATCGATAGCGACCTCGGCGGCTATGACAAGTTCAAGGCCGATTTCGTCGCAGCCGGCACCACGCAGTTCGGCTCCGGCTGGGCCTGGCTCTCCGTCAAGGACGGCAAGCTCGAAATCTCCAAGACCCCGAACGGCGAAAGCCCGCTGATCCACGGCGCATCCCCGATCCTCGGCGTCGATGTCTGGGAGCACTCCTACTACATCGACTACCGCAACGCTCGTCCGAAGTATCTCGAAGCCTTCGTCGACAGCCTGATCAACTGGGACTACGTCCTGGAAATGTACGAAGCCGCGACGAAGTAAGCGCTTCCGCCGTCATGTTCGGAACGCCCGGTGCTCAAGCGCCGGGCGTTTTCTTTTATGGAACCGCCATCGCGTCGTTCCATGCGATTGGAACCATCGCGCGCCGCTCACGTTTGTTCGGCAAGACCCGAACAACGACGAAAGGAAGCGATCCATGGCGACGTCCAACCTGCAGGCAGAACTGCGCGAACTGCGCGAACAGATGAGCGACCTCAAGGACGTGATCGGCCGTCAGGCCGGCCGTGCTGGCTATGATGCGCGCCATCGCGCCGCCGAAGCCTGGCATGGCGCTGCACGCACGGCAGGCACGGTTGCAGACTATGCCCGTGACGGCGCAGACAGCGTGGCAGGCGTCGTCCGCCGCCATCCGGCCGCCACCTCGACGGCTCTGATCACGCTCGGCATCATCGGCGGCGTCATCGGCTATCTCGTCGCCACCTCCACGCCTTCCCATCGCGACAGCCGCTGGCGCTGGCACTGAGGCCCGGATGGTGAAGGTAACCTATCACGTTGTCGCTCATGACGATGGCTATGCCTACCGGCTGGGCGATGTGTATTCGGAACCCTATCCGAGCCACGAGGAGGCGCTCGCCGCCGCCCGTCAGGCGGCAGGTGCCCAGCAGCTCGCCGATGGCGATGCCGAGATCAGCTGGCAGGACGCCGCAGGCGAATGGCATCACGAACATGCGGACGGTGCGGACCGCCCCATGACGGACGTCGTCGATGATGTCGAGGACGACCGGTAGCCTGACTGTTTTGAGTCCAGGCAAAAGGGAAAGCCCGTGGCGCGAGCCACGGGCTTTCTTCATTGAGGCCACTTCTGCGGCGTGTGTCAGAACTCGGTCCAGTCCTGCTTGGCCGGCTCGGCGGGAGCAGGCGAGGCCATGCCGAAGGCGCGGCCGAGCTTGCTGGCCAGCGCCCGGGCGGGCGAGGGGGCAGGTACATGCGCGGCCGATGCGGCAGCCGGCTGGCGGGCCGCAGGCCGGGCGGCCGGTGCGGGCGCAGCCGATGCCGGGCGCTGCCGGGCCGCGACACTCGCCGGGACAGCACCGTTTTGGCCGAGGCGGAACTGGGCAAGCAGCGTGTTGAGCGAATCCGCTTCCGCTGCCAGCGTGTGGGATGCTGCCGTCTGCTCTTCCACCATGGCCGCATTCTGCTGCGTACCCTGGTCCATGGCCGTGACCGCAAGGTTGATCTCCTGCAGACCGGTCGATTGTTCGCGCGCTGCAACGACGATGGCCCCAACATGGTGGCTGATTTCCTGCACCGCGCTGACGATCTTCTCGAGCTCCGTGCCCGTCTCGCCGACCAGTGCCACGCCGTTGCCGACCTGGGCGGTGGATTTCGAGATCAGCGCCTTGATCTCCTTCGCCGCATTGGCAGAGCGCTGGGCCAGTTCGCGCACTTCCTGGGCAACGACCGCAAATCCCTTGCCGGCTTCGCCGGCGCGGGCAGCTTCGACACCGGCATTGAGCGCCAGAAGGTTGGTCTGGAAGGCGATGTCCTCGATGACGCCAATGATGCTGGAGATCGACTGCGACGACTGCTCGATCTCGGTCATTGCCGAGACAGCGTTGCGCACGACCTCACCTGAGCGCTCGGCGCCGGCGCGGGTGCTTTCCACCAGTTGGCCGACATCTTCGGCACGCTTGGCCGTATCGCGCACGGTCTTGGTGACCTGCTCGACAGCTGCGGCCGTCTCCTCGACGGAGGCCGCCTGCTGCTCGGTCCGCTTTGCGAGGTCGTCTGCCGACGAGCGGATCTCCGCTGCACCTGCGTGGATTGCATGAGCGTTCGCACCAACGGTCTTCAGAGCCGCGTGCAGCTTTTCGAGCGACTCGTTGAAGTTTCCGCGCAGGCTGTCGAGATGCGGGGCGAATGGTTTGTCGAGGCGGAAGACCACATCGCCTTCCGAAAGAGCAGAAAGGCCCTGCGCCAGCTCGGTCATGGCAAAGCGCACTTCCTCGGCCTCGCGGGCCTTTTCCGCTTCCGCCTTCTGGCGGTCGGCTTCGGCCTGTTCGCGCATCGCACGGCGCTCGTCGGACATGCGTGCGCTTTCAATGGCAGCGTCCTTGAATACCAGCACCGCTTTGGCCATGCGGCCGACTTCATCGCCACGATCAACGGCCGGCACTTCAACGGCATGGTCACCGGCAGCCAGTCGCGCCATCGCATTGGTCATCCCGGTGATCGGCGTGACGATGGAGCGGGCAAGCAGCCAGATCAGTCCCACTGCGAAGACGCCGGCGACTGCCGCACCCAGCACCAGTGCCATTTCGAGGGCAAAGTGCGCGGCTTCAACCCGGGCGCGGGTGGCTGTCGTTTCGGCGGCGAGAACGCTCTTGATGTCGGCCGCGGCGGCCCGGAACGTGTCCAGAGCGCCGGTCGAACCGGTGTCACCAATCGCGGTAATGTCCTCGATGGCGGTTTGGCCCGCTTTGCGTGCGGCAATCTGCGGATCGGCTACCTTGGTGGCATAAGTGGTGGCGGCCGCCTGCATCGCATCGAGACGCGCGACGAGCGCCTGGTCATTCCCGGCCAGTGCCTTGGCTTCCGCGATGGCGCTGTCGAGCGCCGCACGATGGGCAGCGACGGCGGTCAGGGTGCTCTCGCTGCCGAACAGCAGATAACCCCGTTCATTTGCAGCCTGTTCGGCCATGGCGGTCGCCGCGGCATCGACCAGATTGACGATGCGCTGGGCGCGGTCTTGATCGACCAGTGCGGTCTTGGCCGTGTACGCCTGCACGAAGACGACGACGGAGGCCAGGAAACAACCGGCCATGATGGTGCAAAAGGTGAGGATCAGCTTCTTGCTGAGAGAAAGGTTCTTGAGGAACATGGCCGTAACTTTCGGGCGCGCGAAATGGGCAGGACAGCCGGAAGCCGGCGTCGCGATGCAGCGGTGACATGATCCGTTCAGGCGTTTGCGCTTCCTTCATGAAACGCTCAGGGGGACACCGGAAACGACCGATCCCGCCGATCCTGTCGGAAACGATTTTACAACCCGTTACCAAGACCTGAGCGAATTGCCGCAGCCGGGAGATTTCGTCCCGTCTGCGACCACTTTCACGGTTGCTGCATCGCCACCTTGTTCTCGACGACGAGCAGGATGTGGAGGTCGTTCATCGGGTAATAGTCCTTGGCCCGCATTTCGAAAGTGGTCGGGCCGGTTTTCTTCACGCCTTCGCCGCAGAAGCTGACGATCGAGTCCGTGTTCAGCTTGTCCACTGTCAGGTGGAATTCCCCGATCGGTCCATACCAGTTGTTCCCGGTCGTCAGGATGTAGGAGAGCCACTGCTCGAAATAGTAGATACCCGCATCGGGGTTCTGTTTCTTCTCGAGCTTCACGGCGGCCTTCAGGAAGCTGTCGTCGATGCAATAGCGCTTCTGGTAGTCGGCAAACGCGTCCGATGGCTTGCCGTCCCACATGAAGCCCAGACCCGAAGTGCCGCCCACGCTCGGCTTGTAACGGTGCTCGACCTCGACCTCAGCGCTGGCCGGGAAGGTCGTTTCCCACCAGTAGATGGATTCCAGTTCCCAGACGGGCACGTATTCCGCTTCCGGCTGCCCGTTGCCGCCTGAGCCGTAGTTGAGATCAACGATCAGTCCCTTGGCAAGCCAGTCCTTGATGACATCGGGTTCCAGTGTCTTCAGCGCCTCCGTTGTCTCCTTGGCAAGCGGCTGCAGCGGTATCTCCTGCTCCTCGACTTCGGCGGTAAAGTCGATGCCCCGCACCAGCACCCGCTGCTGCAGGTTCGGCTCGATCTCCTCTCCGTCCTGAACGACGGAGAAATCCATGAAGTTGTCGCTCTGCTCGTCCGGCACCGCTGACATGACCTCGACGGGGCCGCCGATCTTGGGCATGGGGAAGGCAACGATGGTGCTGACCGGCTTGTCGCTGGTGTTGCGGTAGAGATATTTCACCTCCACCTTCTCCGGCGAGATATAGAGATCTTCCCGGGCCATGGTGATCTCTTCGCTGCGCGTGAAGACCAGGCCGCCGGCTTCCAGTGTCGCCATGGAATCGTTGGCCAGCACGGCTGTCGCGGCAAGAGCCTGGAATGCGAAGGCAAAAAACAGTTTGGTAGTCGACGTCGCCACGGTTCAAATCCCCCGGAACCCAAAACGGAAAATGCCACCTTAGCGGTGGCATTTTGATTCTTGAACGACGCTTTCTGGGTGTTATGCGCGGGCCGGCAGAAGCGGATAGCCGAGCAAGACCGCGCGCGCTGCCAGCGTGGCGATCGCGGCCTTCACCAGATCACCCGGGATGAAGGCCAGCGAGCCAAGCAAGACTTTGTCGAACGGCGTGCCGGCAACGACTGAGAGCCACGGCATGCCGCAGAGATAGACGACGCCGATGCCGCCGACGATGGAGGCAATGAAGAAGCCGGTCATTTGCTTCGCCGCCGACTGGCCTTCGCGGACCAGTTTCTCCGCGAGGAAGCCGGTGACGAAGGTGCCGATGATCCAGCCGAAGATATAGCCGCCAGTCGGCCCCATCAGCACGTTCAGCCCGCCGCGACCGCCCGAAAGAACGGGCAAGCCGACAGCGACGAGGACGACGAGCAGGGCGTAAGCGAGCGCGCCGCGCTTGGCGCCGATGATACAGCCGGCAAGCATGACGCCCATCGACTGGGCGGTGATCGGAACCGGCAGCAGCGGGATCGGCACAGGCGGAATGAAGCCGAGCACAATGATGATGGCGGTGAAGAGTGCAGCAAGCACGAGGTCTCTGGTGGTCATGAAGGCGGTCCCCGATAGATGTGAACGTTTTAGTGACCCCGAATGCCCCGCGCGTCAATCGCCTCGGCGATTCTGTCGGCATCCTTCAACGTCGCAATGATCAGCGGACCCAGCAAACGCGACAGCTTGACCGGAACGCCGCGCGCCGCATGGGCCTCCTTCAGTGCTTCATAGCGCCCGGCGATTTCCGGCACGAAGCGCAGCACCAGCCCGAACGCCAGACCCAGATCGGCAGCCTTCATCAGGCCCAGCCGCTCCAATGGCCGGGCAAGATCGGTGACGGCTGCCATGAAATCGGCGATGGCAGTCGAGGCCGTCACGGCGGCTGCAAGGAAGAGGATGGCGACGAGCCTCAGCGTCGTCACCAGCGCTTCGAGCGGCGTAAGCAGCAGGAGATTGACCGCCGCCAGAAAGGCGATGGTGAAGAGCACGGGTCTCAGCCGCCGCAGCCCCTCCCGGAGGCCAACACCGGTCGAAAGATAGACGAGACCCGTCAGCAGGAGTGCTGCCCCGAGCAGCAGTGTCTGATCGACAAAGTACAGCGCCAGCCCGAACACCATCAACCCTGCGAGCTTCGGCTTCACCGGGATCCGATGCAGTAGGCTCGTGCCCTCCACATGCAGGCTGGTCAGCATCCGGCGATCTCCCGGTAGCGGACGACGGCTTCATGGCCCATTCCATCGAAAGCGAGTGCGCCCTGATCAAAGACCAGCACCCGGCCAAAATCCGCGACCAGATCGAGATCGTGGCTGATGACGATGGCCTGTTCGGCAAGCCCCTCGATCGCAGCCTTCACCCGGGCACGGTTCTTGAGGTCAAGCTGGTTGGTCGGCTCGTCGAAGATGATCAGTTCCGGGCGATTGACGCAGACGGCGGCAAGGGCAGCGAGCTGCAATTCTCCGCCGGACAGCTCATGTGGGCGACGTGTGCCGAGATCACTGATGCCGAAGCGGGCAAGCGCTTCGTCGACCCGCCGCTCGACCTCGGCTGCGGCAAGCCCTCGCGATTTCGGCCCGAGCGCGATATCCTCGCGGATGTTGGGCAAAATGATCTGGTTGCCGGGGTTCTGGAAAATGAAGCCCGTCTTGGCCCGCGCCGGCTTCTCGTCGATGACCGTATCCAGCCCATCCAGCGACACCTTTCCCGACGTCGGCTTGGCAAGCCCCGCGATCAGCCGCGCAAAACTCGTCTTGCCCGAGCCGTTCAACCCGATAACGCCGATGCGCGGCTCGCGAAGCGACAGCGTCAGCGGCTGAAGCGCCACACGGTCACCGAAACGCAGCTCGGCCTGGTCGAAACAGATGTGCAAGGTGAGGGGTCTCCGGGGGCAGTTGGTGATCCTATAGACCGACGATGGTGACCGTGCCAGAGGTCATCAAGCCCACCGCTAGCGTGGCGGGGCAGCCCTCTGCCATTCTCCGCATCCGCAATCCACAACCTCCGATGTTTGGTCATTGAACAAACCACGAACATGCCCTAGCCTGCCTCTATGTCGATTCCCGTCCCCAATACGCTCGCGCGAAAAATCTTCCTCGAACGGCAGGGCCTGTCCC
>OGCL01000626.1_pt1 | contig 36072 bp, 29 predicted proteins | sample 1570041 | NCBI WGS metagenome assembly OGCL01 (sample SAMN06266162, study PRJEB24511) | hot springs metagenome | isolation source: Hot spring water | place: South Africa: Limpopo | collected 2015-06-22 | reverse complement strand
TCATCGGTTTTGTAGCTGAAGAGTTTGATGTGGATATCGGCTTGGGGAATGGGATATTCACACATCTGGCAGGCAGATCGAAACGCATACCCCTGAGGGGGGACGGGGGCTCCTTTTTCCATTCCCTTCACTATCTCAGCTTCCAGTTTTCCGGTTTCCTTTCCCTCCTGAACCATTTTCGCGTAGTCCGTCACTTCAAACGTCCCGGGGCAGTCCACGCCAATGACCATGAGGTTGTCCAGCTTGACCTGAAGAAATTTGGCCAACTCCACAACAGCTCTGATCTCACAGGCTTTCAGGACAGCAGCGACTTTCTTATTTAGATTCTTTATAGAAAGCTGGGAGGCAACCCTGGCGGACTGGACCGGCATGGTGAGGGATACGGGAGATGCGCCATCTATCTTTCCGGGGTCGTGGATCAAGGTCTGTGCAAATCCATCTCCAGAAGGAAGCCTCTTTGGAATGAGAAGGGCTTCGATCACACCTTTTTCTAATAGCGATTTTAGGAACCCGTTGATGGTCTCCTCAGTCTTTCCTCCCGAAACTTTCAATACGGTCTGCTTTGCCATGACTGGAAATTCTCCTTTCATTGGTTACGTGACATGTGAAAAGTGAATGGGGAATCGTAAGGCATAAAATCATTCCTTTTTTTACGAGTCACACCTCACGCCTCACGATTCCCGGCTTTTAATTCCTAGGCGTTCCACAACTGTTTCATGGGATTGGGTCCCATCTTTCTCAAATCGTCGGTCATCTTGGTCACAGTATCAGCGAACAGTTTTCCCTCGCTGGCACTGATCCACTTCAACCAGATACGATCCTCAGTAAACCCCATCTGATTAAGAATACCCTTCAGAATGGCCATCCTTCTTCGTGCTTTATAATTACCAGACTGGTAATGGCAATCTCCCGGGTGGCAGCCCCCGACCAAAACTCCATCGGCCCCATCAATCAAGGCCTTCAGCACATAGATGGAATCGACGGCTCCAGAGCACATCAGATGGATGACACGAATATTGGGCGGGTACTGCTGACGGGTCGTCCCCGCGAGATCCGCACCGGTATAAGTACACCAGTGACACAGAAAAGCAACAATTCTCGGTTCAAAGTCTGCCATGATTTATCTCCTCCTATATGTCCCCTCACCCTTCCCCTCTCCCTTGAGGGCAGTGAAGAATTAATCAATCGCCGCATTGAGAACGGTCAGATTCAGTCCTTTTTCAAAATTCCGTTGCTGGGAGGCCGCATTCCGACAGGAAACCACACAGTTCCCGCATCCCTGACAGAGTGCCTCGATCACCTCTGCCTTTACTTCTTCTTCATTGAGCACCCTCGCCCCGTAGGGACAGGTGGTCACACAGAGACCACATCCACAACAGAGCCTTTTGATCACGTAGGCTAAATAGGCCTTTCCTTCAATGGCCTCTTTTGAAAGGATCGCCCCTGCCCTGGCGGCTGCTGCATTCCCCTGAGAGATGGCATCCTCTATCCCTATGGGCGAATGGCAGAGTCCACAGAAGAATTTTCCGCGGTCCACCGAATCGAGGGGTGCAGATTTAGGATTCGCCTCCATAAAAAAACCGTCCGGATTTAAATCAACATCGAATAGGCGAGCCAGACCCTGGTGGTCATTGGGCTCGATCCCGGTACTGAGGACCAGACGATCGGCAGGGAGCGTCACCTCACCTCGCATCGCTGGATCGAAGACAGAGACTGTGAGATGGCCATTTTTACTGGAAACTTTTGGTTTTCTCTCCAGATCGTATCGAATGAAGATGACTCCCTTACCCCTGGCTTCGTGGTAGTAGGTTTCATAAAATCCATAGGTTCTCACATCCCGGTAAAGGACGTAAACCTGGACCGAAGGGTTTTGCTCCTTCAACTTAAGAGCATTTTTCACCGCATGGCCGCAGCAGATGCGGCTGCAATAAGGATGTTCTTCATCCCTTGACCCTACGCACTGGATCATCACCACCGAACGAACCTCCTTCAATCCCGGATCCTTAAGGTGAATCATCTTCTCAAACTGTCTTTGCGTCACGACTCTCAGATCTTCTCCGTAGAGATATTCTTTCGGGGTCACTTCCCTTCCACCGGTCGCCAGCACCAGAACCCCATGGTCCAGAACCTCTTCTCCATCCCGATGTCTAATCTTCGTCTGATAATGACCGTTTCTTTTTTCAAAACCGACGATCTCTGTTTCGAAATAAGAATGGATAGAAGGCTGGCCGTTCACTTTCTGGAGGAGATCCTTTAATAAGGATTGAGGATCAGACCCCTTCAGCGTGTAGAAGGAATCCTTCAGATTTCCTCCAAGCGCCTTCTCCTTCTCGATCAGATAGACGCCATAGCCCTGTTCAGCCATTCGAAGAGATGCGGTCATCCCAGCCACTCCGCCTCCTACGACCACGGCCTTTTTCTCAACCGCCTGCTTCCCTTTTCGGATGGGCTGGATTCTCCTTGCCCTCTCCACAGCCATCCGGATCAGGGCCATTGCCTTTTCGGTTGCCAGTTTCGGATGATCACGATGAACAAAGGCGCATTGCTCCCGGATGTTGGCAAATTCGATGAGATAGGGGTTGAATCCCATCCCTTTAGCCATCTCTTCCATCGGTTTTCGAATCTCGTGGTGTGAGCAACCTGCTATCACGATCCGGTTGATCCCGGCCTCTCCAATCTTCATCTTGATCTGGTGGAGATCCTCAGGAAGGCAGGCAAGTCCCATCTCCTCCACATGGATGACCTCTCCCAGAGCTTTGGTCTCCTCAATCAGTTTTGGCATGGAGAGGCTCTCTTTTAATTCGCCCCCACAGTTGCAGATAAAAACTCCAATCTTGGGAATCTCATTGGTTACCGCCCCCTCTGCAGGGTACTGTTTTTTAGAAACCGGAAGGACATTCGGCACAAGAAAGGAGGCAGCCGCTGCTGCTGCACTGGAACCCTCTACCACGGTCTCTGGAATATCCCTGGGGCCGCGGAATGCCCCTCCGACAAAAATGCCGTTGATGGACGTCTGCCCGGGTGAAAACTCATCGGTTTCGCAGAACCCCTGCTTATTGAGACGGAGGCCCATGCCTGCGGCTAATTCTTTAATCCCCTGCGGTGGGGTAAAGCCCAAAGAGAGAATGACGCCATCGAATTCTCTTTCCTCAAATGTTCCATCCTCTTTTACATAGGTGATGAGAAGGTTCTTCGTCTGTTGGAGCTCCTTGATGCTTGAGATAGCGCTCCGGATATATTCAATGCCGTATTCCTTTTTGGCCCGCTCATAATATCGTTCGTAATCCTTGCCCATGGGCCGGATATCCATATAGAAAAAAGTGATCTTAAGATCAGGAGATCTTTCCTTGGCGATCATGGCCTGCTTGGTGGCATACATGCAGCAGATCGTGGAGCAGTGATCCTGCCCGCAAGATGGATCTCTTGATCCCACGCACTGAATAAAGGCGATTCGCTCCATCTTCCTTCCATCGGAGAGACGGATCAGGAATCCTTGCGATGGGCTCGAGGTAGAGATGAGTCTCTCAAACTGGATGCTGCTCAGGACATTCGCATATCGTCCAAAACCATACTCCCCTTTCTTTTGCGCCCAGAAAGGTTCGAATCCAAAACCGAGGACAATCGCTCCTGCTCCGATCTCCTCCTCTTCTTCTTTCATGTCAAGATCAATGGCTTTCGGAGCGCAGACCTTTACGCATTCACCGCATCGGGTACAAGTTTTAGGATCAATCACCAGACTGTGAGGAATCGCCTGAGGATAGGGAAGATAGATGGCCTTTCTTTTTTCAAGTCCCCCGCCGAACTCCCTCTCAACCTCCACCGGACAGACTTTGATACAGGCTTCACAGAGGGTGCATCGCCTCGGGTCCACAAATCTCGGTTTGCGAATGATGGAGACTTTAAAATCTCCTCCTTGACCTTCTACCTTTTTGACTTCTGAATAAGGGAGCAGTTCGATATTATCGTGAAGACGGCATTCGTAAATCGGACAGAAAGCGGGTGGCGTCGGGCTCATAAAACAGACGCCGCATGAATTGGTTGGAAAGGTCTTGTCAAGCAATGGAAAATACCCGCCAATCGCCGGTCCCTGTTCCAGGAGAAAAACCTTTCTCCCCATTTCTGCAAGAAGTAGCGCAGACTGCATCCCTGAAATTCCTGCCCCGATCACCAATGCCGAACTTTTGTCACCTTTTAATCTTTTCTCTGCCATCCTTACCCTCTCTATTCTTAATCCCGCAGTTCGTGAGACTAAATCCCCAAAATCCCAATAACCAAATTCCAAACACCAAATTAGCTCCAATACCTCATCACCAAACAATTTCTAACCATTGGAATTTATTTATTGGTTATTATTGGGTCATTGGTGATTGGTTATTGGTTATTTTAACTTCTATCCCAATTGTAACGACTCCAACAGTCCCTTCGGGTCGATCAAATGTTTCTTCAACCATTTGTCCTGGTTCTGAACATCAAAAGCCACTCCCATCAGTTCGGTAAAATAAAGGATGGGCATTCCCAGATTCTGCCTCATCTCGAGATTCATCTGGCAGAGGCCGCAGGAAGTCACAATGCAGTGAGCTCCTGCCTCTTTGGCCATGCCCACAATCTTTCCCACCAAATTCTCAACCACATGGCTGTAAGTCATGGCTAAATCTGCACCGCAACAATCCGTCTTATAGGACCAATTCACAGGCTCGGCTCCAAGGCTTTTCATTAACCGATCCATATATTGTGGATTCTCCGGATCATCCAACTGAGTGATTTTAGGATGCCGAACCAATGCGCACCCATAGTAACAGGCGGGTTTTAATCCTGTTAAAGGCTTCTTCACCTTCTCTTTTATTTTCTCCAGACCGATGCGATTCAAAACCACATCCATCAGCGCCAATATTTCAAGCGATGGATCATAGGTAAAACCAACGATCCCCTCAATCTCCTTGCGCTCGGCCTCATCATGTTTCAGAACATACTCGGTTCTTTTCAAATAGCTATAGCATCCTGCACAGGGAGCCACCAGGGGTCCTACCTTTGCCGATTGCGCTTTGGAGATATTTCTTGCCGGAAGGCAGAGGGAGAGGAGACGATTGAGGCTATGGGTTGCAGCCGCCCCACAACAGTTCCAATCCTCGATCTCCACCAACTCCACCCCCAAGGTTTCGAAGACTGCCTCTGTAGATCGGCCATATTCATACGATGAAGAATGATCCGTACAACCTGGAAAATAAGAAAATCTCATTTAACCCTCCAAGGTTCCGAATGGTGCGAATGGGTCTGATTGGTGCAATCCGTTATCATTCGCGGAATTCGTTATTTATCTCTTGTGCATTTTTCGAAAATCCTTTTAATCTCACCTCTTCCCTTAACAAAGCTGGGGATCAAGGGGAATTTCCCCTTAAAAAAGAGCTTCACACCAGGGACGAGAGAACCTTTCATCATGTCCCTGCTTCGAAGGATATAATCCATCAGCATGGTCACTTCATGTGCCCTTCCCCCTCTACGGACGCTCTGGATAAAAGCCTCGTGGAAGAGATGGATATTCTTCTCCTTAGCATGAATCCCCTCCTTCATGGCCATCTCTCTTAAGGCATCCATGAGGATTCCGATATGGATTTCATTTGGGCAACGGGTGCCACAGGTCTGACAGTAAACGCAGAACCAAATGGCACCGCTTTCAAGAACCTCTTTTTTCTTCCCCATCTGGATCATCCGGATGATGCTGTTCGGCCGGATATCCATATAAGAGGCAGTGGGGCAACCGGCCGTGCATTTAAGGCACTGGTAGCAGAGGTTCAGTTTTTCTCCGCTCGATCTCTCAATTTCCTCCAAGAAGGAGGAACCCTTTTTCTCTACATGGGTTGTCGTTTCCAATTTTATTACCTCCATAAAGATCGTTCCCGTGTCTTTGAACCGTGTATCATTTTTCTAAAAATCTTCTGCGGCACGTGTCACGTTTTATGTAAACGTCTCCATCATCCGAAGGGTCTGGATGGATGAACTATTTCTTAACTCACAAGCAAAATTTGGGCAAGCCGCAATACACGCCCCACATCCTTGACAGAGAGCGCTATGGACAACGGAGATTCCACGTCGGGGATCCATCTCCCTGGCTTCGTAAGGGCAAATTTTAACGCAAATGCCACACCCACTGCAAATGTTTTCGTCCACAAAAGCGATCAACGGGTCTTGGAGGAGTTGATCCGTTGACAGTAGGGCTTGAATCTTACTGGCCGTGGCCAAAGCCTGGGAAACCGTGTCCGAGATATCTTTTGGGCTCTGTCCACAACCAGCCAAATAGATTCCCTTGGTTGAACTCTCCACGGGGTAGAGTTTGATGTGGGCTTCGGTCAAAAATCCATGACGGTCCACCGTGGCCCTCAGTTTGCCAGCGAGATCTTTTACGCCATCACTCGGGATAACAGCCGTGGCCAGTACAACCATATCCGCCGCCACTTCGACCATTCTACCGGTAAGCGTATCCACGCCTAAAACTCTCACCTTCCCATTATCCTGGAAGACTCTTGAGACTCTGCCCCGGAGGTAAAGGAGCCCCCTTTCTTCGATCGTCTTTTGCAAAAACTCCTCATAGCCCTTGGCGTCCGATCGGATATCCATGTAAAAGATATAAGGTTGCCCGTCAACAACCTGTTCCTTATAGAGCGCTGCCTGTTTGGCAGTGTACATGCAGCAGATCCGGGAGCAATAAGGCATATAGCGGTCCGGATCCCTCGAAGCCACACACTGGATAAAGACAATCTCTTTGGGGACTTTTCCGTCTGACGGCCTAAGAATCTTTCCCCGGGTTGGACCGTCAGCCGAAAGCATCCTCTCAAAAGCCAGGCCATCAATCACATCTAAAATTTGTCCATATCCATATTCTCCCAACTTCTCTTGAGGATAAAGTTCGTATCCGGTGGCCACCACAATGGCTCCGACTTTCTTCTGAATCTTTTCTTCTTCCTGTTGAAAGAGGATGGCCTCCTCGGGACAGACCTCCTCACATCTTTTACAACTTCCCTCCTTGAAGAACAGACAATGGTCTCGATGGATCACGGGCCGATTAGGGATGCTTCCGAGATGTCGGAAATCGATCGCTCTGCGAACGCCAAGGCCCTTTTCAAATCGGGAGACCTCTTTCACAGGGCAGTCTCTGATGCAGAGGGCACAACCGTTGCATCTCTTCCAATCCACATAGGTCGGCTTTTTCCGGATCACCACATCAAAATTTCCAACATAGCCCTTCACCTCTTCCATCTCAGAAAAGCAGTGAAGCTCGATGTTCGGGTGTTGCTCGATCTCCAAGGCCTTGTTGAGAAGATCTGGCCGTGCAGGATGTAGATCCGGAAAGGTTTTTGATAGTTGACTCATATGTCCACCCAGGGCTTGTTCCTTTTCGAGCAGGATAACCTCATATCCTCCCTCTGCCAGGTCGAGGGCCGCCGTCATTCCAGCAATGCCTCCACCGATGACCAGCACGCGGCGATGAATAGGAACCGAAATCGCCTCAAGCTTCTCATTTCCCCTCACCTTCTTGAGAGTCGCAAGGATAATCTCACAGGCCTTTTCTGTCGCCTTCTCCTTCTCTTTCTGGTGCACCCAGCTGCATTGCTCCCGGATGTTGGCGATCTCACAAAGATAGGGATTCACCCTTTCGGCCTTAACCGCCTTCCGGAAGGTATTCTCATGCATACTCGGCGAACAGCAGGCAACCACCACCCCTTCTAATCCTTTTTCCCGGATCGCCTCTCGAATGATTTGCTGTCCGGGTTCGGAGCACATATAGATATAATCAATGCTGTGGCTGACATCTTCGACCTTGGCCATCTTTTCAGCCACCGCTTTAACATCAATCGTACCGGCAATATTCACGCCACAATGGCAAATAAAAACACCCAGCTTCTTCATGCAACATCTCAAAAGGTTAGGCTTACCTACTCACTTCTTTTAATCTCTCAAGTTGGAATATTGGAACAATCGAATATTGGGGAACAGATAAGGGCCTTTCTTTATTCTACGTTTTTAGCCTATCATTCCATCATTCCACCATTCCAGTATTCCATGATTCCCTTCAGTTCTTTGCAAACAGTGCCTGGACTTTGCTGGCAGCGCCATTGGCATGGGCCACGGCATCGGCAATATCCTTCGGCCCCTGGGCACAGCCTGCAAGATAGATCCCTTCTCGATGGGTCTCCACGGGCTTGAGTTTTCTTTCGGCCTCAGTGAAAAAACCGTACTCATCCGTGTTGACCCCGAGCTTTCGCGCCAGAACCTTTGACTCTGCTTGTGGGATGAGGGCCGTTGCTAAAACGACCATGTCCGCCGAGACCTCCACTTTCTTTCCTGTCAGGGTATCTACCCCCCAGATGACGACCTTTCCATCATCTCTGAAAATCCGGGAAACTCTCCCGCGGAGATAGAGAATCCCTTCTTCCTCCATGCCCTGTTGAATGAACTCCTCGTAACCCTTTCCCGTGGAACGGATGTCCATATAGAAGATATAGACCTGTCCATCATGGACTTTGTGTTTATAAAGTCGGGCATGCTTGGCTGTATACATGCAGCAGACCCGAGAGCAGTAAGGCAGATACCGTTCTGGATCTCTCGACCCTGTGCACTGAATGAAAACAACCTCTTTCGGAACCTTTCCATCCGAAGGCCTTTTGATGGCTCCAGTAGTCGGTCCAGAAGCAGAATTGAGCCTCTCAAAAGCAAGGCCATCAATCACATCCGGTACCTCTCCATAACCATATTCACCGAAAGTTTCCTTAGGAAGCAAGTCAAAGCCCACGGCCACAATGATGGCTCCGACTCTCTCTTCGATAAAACGGTCCTGCTGTTCATAATCAATGGCTCCGACTGGGCAGACCTTCTCGCAGACCCTGCACTTTTTTTCTAAAAAATAGCGGCAGATGGATGAGTTGATGACAGGTTTGTTCGGAACGGCCTGGGGGGAAAGGGTATAGATCGCCTTTCCAAGCCCCATCCCGCGATCAAATTCAGAGGGCTTTTTCGAAGGGCACTTCTCCTGGCAAAGTCCACAACCTGTGCATTTATCCCAATTTACATAGGCTGCCTTTCGACGGACCCTCACCGTAAAATCTCCTGCTTGTCCCTCCACCTGATCCACCTCTGAATAGGTCAGGAGTTGAATGTGGGGATGCTGACCCGTCTCTACGGTTTTAGGCGTAAGCGTGCATTGGGCGCAATCCAATGTAGGAAAGGTTTCTGAAAGCTGGAGCATCCTTCCCCCGATGGAGGGAAGCTTTTCAACGAGGACGACATCGTATCCTGCATTTCCAAGATCAATGGATGCGGAGATACCGGCAATGCCTCCGCCAATCACCATGGCCTTTTTAATAAAAGAATTTTTCACAGGAAAATTATCCAACGATAAACTTGTTTGCCAGGGTCAGCTCATTCAAAATTCGAATATCGAAATTCGAAACAAATCTGAATTTTCAAATCCAAAATTCTTAAACGTTTTTGTTTCCAAACATTTGACATTTGGTCATTTGAGATTGTTTCGAATTTCGAATCTCGTGCTTCGTATTTTAAAGACTGCTATTTTCCATTTGATACATTTGGGCTTAGAGCAATCCCTTCTCAACAAGCAGAGGGATGGGATCAACAAAATTTTGCTCGAATCCCAGAGATGGATAATGGAGTCCCATAGCGATCCCAAGAAGCTGGGTAAAATAGAGGACCGGAATGGGTTTGAAATCGAGATATTTTTGTTTGATGTCGGCCTGCTTATGATCAATGTTGAAAGTACACATCGGACAGGTCGAAACAACGACCTCTGCCCCGTTTTTAATGGCAGATCCTAAAATCTTATAACCGCACTCCGTAGCCACATCGGGCGATCCCACCGATTGAAAAGAGCCACAGCACTCGATCTTATAGGGAAAATCAACCGGCTCTGCCCCCATCGCCTCTAAACACTCTTCAAACAGGGTGGGTTTTTCCTTGTCGTCAAATCCCATCTCATCAAAGGGCCGAAGGAGCATACAGCCGTAATAGGCGGCTGCCTTCAGTCCACTAAGCGGCTTCTTTACTTTCTCTTTGAGCTTTGAAAAACCGATCTCCTGTTTGAGGATTTCAAGATAGTGTAGGATTTTTAGGTCTCCCTGGTAGTTCATCTCGATAAAATTGTTGATCTTCTCCCGCTTCTCACTGTCGTTCTGGATCAACCGGTTCGTCCGTTTAATCACATTGAAGCAGATGGCGCAGAGGGTTGTGAGTGTGGTCCCCTGTTCTCTTGCTCTGGCTAAAATTCTCGATGGCGGAAGAAGAGCCATAATATTGTCCGTGGACAACGGAAAAGTGGCTCCACAGCAGGTCCAGTTGGGAAGTTCCTTCAATTCGAAACCGAGCAGCCGGGAACACTCCCGGGCTGTTTGATCAAGGTTTTTCGCCTTGGTGTAGAGGGTGCAACCTGGAAAATAGAGATAATCCATCTAAGACTCCAAGAAGTGCCTAAATTCCAAAAAACTTCAACCACTCTTTACCATTACGAAAGAAACTTCCGAAACCCACTGATAAACGCGATCTGTGGAACTCTTTCAAGGAATCCATCCGGGAATTCTGATATCTGAATATAATCCTTCCGATCTTTTTTCCTCAGGACGACCATTCTCAAAGCATCCATCACCCTGGCAATATCAATCCCCTTCGGGCACCTTGAGGTACACTGGAGGCAAGAAGCACAGAGCCAGAAAGTATTGACCTTGAGGACTTCTTCTTCCAGACCTAAGAGGGTATACCGAATGGCTTCATGTGGACCAACCTCCATGGCAAAGGCCACCGGACATCCGGCTGTGCAATTTCCACACTGGTAACAGGCGAAGAGGTTCTGTCCGCTGATTAACTCCACCTTTTTGGCAAACTCGTTATGAACTTTCTCCCTTGTCAATTCGATCTTCATGCTGGATCACTCCCCATCAGCTTATATTCAAATTATAAAACACTCTTGACGACAAAATGAACATCTCTCTCTTTAGAGTCTGTCCATAAACCAACTGTTTCAAGAAAGGTGTCATTTTGGCGAAAGCCGGAATTCAGTTCTTTCAAGGGCTTCTGGATGCCGCATTAAGTTCGGCATGACGGACAAACTGAATTTATCAACAGACACTATTTAATCTCTCCGATATCTCTTCTCCCCTTCAATGTAGAGATCATTCCCTTTCACATCGTTGATGACGATCACCGGCAGGTCTTCAACTTCAAGCCTCCGGATGGCCTCTGGGCCAAGATCTTCATAAGCCACGACCTCTGCCTTCTTCACTTTTTTAGCCAGGAGAGCGCCTGCGCCCCCTGTGGCGGCAAAATAAACCGCTTGATATTTCTTCATCGCTTCCTTGACTGCATCGGATCGCATCCCCTTTCCGATCATCCCTTTGAGCCCTTTTTCAATCAATGCAGGAGCATAGGCATCCATCCGATAACTGGTTGTGGGGCCTGCCGAGCCAAAGACCTGCCCTGGTTTGGCAGGGGTCGGGCCGACATAATAGATGATTTGACCCTGAATGTCAAAAGGAAGTTCTCTTCCCTCTTTCAGAAGATCAAAAAGTCTTTTATGTGCCGCATCCCTCCCTGTATAGATCACTCCACTGATCAGAATGCGATCACCGATCTTTAATGCTGACACATCCTCGTTGGTCAGGGGAGGGGTTAACCGTATGAGATCTGTCATAAATCCTCCGGTTTAAAAGATGGGGAGATTGGGTGATGGGGCGATTATTTTTTTCTCCCTACCCCCCTATCTCCTCACCTCCCTATAGAATTGCTTCCTTATGTCTCTGGGCGTGGCATTGAATATTGACGGCTAATGGGAAACTGGCAATGTGGCATGGCATCATCAAGATATGTACTGCCAGAGAAGTCGTTCGCCCACCCAAACCCTGAGGCCCAATACCCAATCGGTTGATCTCCTCAAGAATCTCAAACTCCAATCGGTCCAGTTCCGGGTCCTCATTCTTGCTTCCGAGAGGCCGAAGAAGGCTCTTCTTTGCAAGAAGGGCAGCCATCTCAAATGTCCCTCCAATGCCCACTCCAACAATGGTCGGAGGGCATGGATTTGAACCTGATTCTTTCACCCGTTCAACGACATATCTCTTAATTCCATCAATTCCATCGGATGGTGTGAGCATCACCACACGGCTCATATTCTCACTGCCCCCGCCTTTCGGAGCCACGGTGATCTTCATTCGGTCTCCAGGAATGATCTCCGTATGAACGACGGCAGGAGTGTTATCACCGGTATTGGCACGTGAGAAAGGATGGCAGATGGACTTTCTGAGATATCCATCCCGATACCCCTGACGAACCCCCTCAAAAACCGCCTCCTTCAACCCTCCACCGACTAAGTGAACATCTTGCCCCAACTCGACGAAGACAACGGCAAACCCCGTATCCTGACACATGGCGACCTTTTCGTCTCTTGCGATCCTCGCATTCTCTTTCAACTCTTTGAGGATCTCAATTCCAAGGGGTGAGTCTTCATGCTGCATGGCCCGATCAAAGGCCTCAAGCACATCCTCTCCCAGGTCAGTATTGGCCTCCATGCAGAGGTCTCTTACTTTTTCAGTAATCAACTTCACGTTTATTTCACGCATATTTCCCCTTTGCTTAAGGATCGCTTTGCTTGAGGAGCATCACGGCGGCATTGGCGTGATTTGAGGAACGCTTCGGCAAAGGCAGAATTTTTTTTCGTTCCTATCCTCAAGGCCGTGGGCCGATCTTAAAGTCCTGCAAAGCAGAACGCTCCTCATACGTTCAGTTATAATTTCAACTCCTGAATGCTCTTCTTAACGCTCTCGGCAGACTTCGCTACAAGGTTCTTCTCTTCTTCGGTCAGGTCGAGCTCGATGATCTTCTCCACTCCTCGGTCTCCTAATTTTATTGGGACTCCAAAGCAGATATCCTTCAGCCCATATTCTCCATCCAAATAGACGCAGCAGGGAAGAATTCTCTTCTTATCCTTAAGAATCGCTTCAGCCATCTGAATCACTCCAGCCGAAGGCGCGTAAAACGCGCTCCCTGTTTTCAGAAGATTGACAATCTCTCCACCGCCTTTTCGGGTTCGGTCCACCAGTTTATCAATCTTTTCCTTTGGAAGGAGTTGTGAGAGAGGAATCCCGCTAATGGTTGTATATCGTGGAAGCGGAACCATCTCGTCTCCGTGCCCGCCTAAGAGAATCGCCTGAATGTCTTCAACCGATATATTCAATTCCATCGCAATAAACGCCCTGTAGCGAGCTGTATCCAGGACGCCAGCCATTCCAATGACCCTCTCTCTCGGCAGACCGCTCTTTTTTAAGGCCAGATAGGTCATGGTATCCAATGGATTGGTCACCATGAGGAGGATGGCATTCGGGGATTTGGCCATCACCTCGGCCACCACAGATTCGATGATTTTTCGATTAATGTCAAGGAGATCCTCCCGGCTCATGCCGGGTTTTCGTGGAACTCCGGAAGTGATAATGACAATCTCTGAGCCTTTTGTCTCTTCATAGGTGTTGGTGCCAAACACATTCGAATCAAACCCTTCAATCGGCGATGATTCAAATAGATCCAGGGCTTTCCCCTGAGGAATGCCTTCCAGGATATCCACTAAAACAATATCACCCAATTCCTTTGCCGCTGCCCAGTGAGCGGCCGTAGCTCCGACAAATCCTGCTCCAATGATCGAAATCTTTTTTCTTCCCATAAAACCCACCTCCTGTTGGTCTATAAACTTTAATGATAGGCAACGCCGTTAAGGTTGATTCACGATCGTTGATGCATCGTTCACCGCTTTCGGTTCAATCTGGTATCCTTTCAAGTGAAATCCACAGGTTTTTCGGATAATGAGCTCGGGTTCGAGAAAGATCTCCCTTCCGGGGGGAGCGTCTCCCCTCTTCTCAATGCGTTCCACCAACATCTCAACCGCGAGGGCACCCATTTCAAACTTTTTCTGCCCAATGGTCGTTAACTCAATCCCTTTCATTGAAGAAAACTCGATATCGTTAAACCCAACCAGAGCAACATCCTCTGGTATTCTAAAGCCTTTTTCAAGAAAGGCTTGATAGACGCCCAAGGCCATATAGTCATTGGTGGCAAAGATCGCGGTGGGCATGTGAGCCATCTCGATAAACTCGTTTCCCCTCTGATATCCCGATCTTTTTAAAAAATTCCCCTCAAGGAAATAATCGTTTCTCTGTTCCAATCCATAGATCTGAAGTGCCTTCTTCCCCCCCTCCAAACGTTCGAGGCCAACAGAGGACTCCTGGGATCCTCCAATCACCCCGATCCTTTGATGCCCAAGGCGGATCAGGTGTTCTATGGCTAAAAACCCTCCCCGGAGGTTATTCACCCCAACATAATCCACCCTCTCTTTGACCATAGGGTGATAGGTCCTACGATTGACCAACACAATCGGAAATTCCTCCTCGGCCAGGGCTAAAATATTGGGATCTTCCATGTGGGCAGAAGAAAAAATAATTCCATCCACTCCCTTGCTCCGCAACATCTCGATATACTGTTTTTCAGTAGAGATGTCTGACTGGGTGCTACAAAGGATAATGCTGTAACCCAATTTGGTTGAGGTCTTTTCAATTCCCTGGGCCAATTCCGTGTAAAATGGGTTGGCGATGTTCGTAATGACCAGACCCAGCGTTTTGGTCCGTTTCATCACCAGGCTCCGGGCAACAAAATTGGGACGATAACCTAACTGACTTGCGATGGAAAGGATTTTTTCCCGGGTTTCCTTTCGAATCCTCGATTTATTATTGAGGGCTCTCGAAACCGTCGTGTGGGATACATTGGCGAGTTTGGCAATATCTTTTATATTGACTTTCTTATTCATCGTATTTTGCAGGATGGCACAAAGAAAAGGTAGGGGATCATCCCGCCCCTGCCTTTTTCAGATCATTTCTTCTGGACTTCTGCTTTTGCTTTTGCAATGGCTTCGTCTTCCCGTTTCACATCTTCCATCGTCTTTGGTTTAACCTTATCCGGGACAGGTTCCAGACCATACTTCCATTTTAAAAACTGCGTCCCGGTCTGTGGGAAAAGGGCATAGATGAGGGTATCGTAAAGGTCCTTCGCCAAACCTTTCGTCTCCTCTTTAACCCTTTCCAACTCCGGCTCGAGGACGTCTGCAGGGCGGCAGGTAATCGGATCTTTTCCTTTCTTATATCCTTTTAGTACGGTTTTCTTAATTTCGTCCGAGATCGGAACGGGGGGCTTTCCATAGAGCCCATAAACGTAGTCCTGGGTCTCCTTGGATACCATTTTGTAACGACCGAAAAGGACATTGAGCACCGCTTGAACACCCACGATCTGTGAAGTTGGGGTCACCAGTGGAGGATACCCGAGATCTTTTCGAGTCTGGGGCAATTCCGCATAGACTTCTGAAATCCTGTGGACAGCATTTTGCTGTTTGAGCTGACTGACCATATTCGAAATCATTCCACCAGGAATCTGATGCTTGAGGACCCCAGTGTCAATCACGGACATCTTCGTCGTATCAAGAAAATCACGATATTTGGGGGCAATGGATTCCAGATATTCCCCCAGCTTCAATAATTTTGAAAGGTCAAGCTTGGGATCCCAGGGAGTTCCCTGAAGGGCGACAAGAAGGGGTTCCACGGCGGGCTGAGAAGAACGAAGGGCAAATGGGGCAAGGGCCGTATCAACGATATCCACTCCGGCTTCAATTGCCTTCAGATAGCTCATGGTCCCCATACCACTCGTATAATGCGTGTGGAGTTGAATGGGAATCTTGACTGTATTCTTCAACCCTTTGATCAATTCGTAGGCATCATAGGGAGCAATCAAAGCCGCCATATCCTTAATGCAAATTGAGTCTGCTCCCATCCCCTCAAGGATCTTGGCTTTCTCAAGATAGTATTGAATATTATAGATGGGGCCTCCCATGCGAGTTTCAGTGAGAGAATAGCAAATTGTTCCCTGAATATGTTTCCCGCAACGTTTGATCACTTTAAAAGCAGTCTCGAAATTACGTTCATCATTGACCGCATCAAACACTCTAAAGATATCAATTCCAACTTCAGCACACTTATCAACAAAGGCCTCCACCAAGTCATCGGCATAGTGACGATACCCGACCAGATTTTGTCCACGAAGAAGCATTTGAAATCGGGTCTTGGGCATAAGTTTCTTTAAGATTCTAACCCTTTCCCATGGATCTTCGGCTAAGAACCGGTGACAGACATCAAAGGTCGCCCCACCCCAAACCTCAACTGAATGAAAACCCACCTGATCCATCTCCTCAGCAATGGGAACCATATCCTCTACTCGCATGCGTGTGGCTAAATTGGATTGATGCCCATCCCTGAAGGTTGTGTCCGTGATCCCGATTGGCTTTTTTGCTATCTTCTCCATACCTTCCATTTTGAAGCCTCCTTCCCTTTTTAAAAAGGATTAATTTATGCGTTAACGTTAACGCTTTTATAAAAATTTGTCAAGGTAAATTTTTTTCACTTTAAAATCCCATTCTGACATGTCTGGCCTTGACTCTATTTTAAGGTATATGAATTGCTTTTTTCTTCTCCTCTGTGCTTCCAATTTCAAGCTTCATTAATCTTTCGTAATAGGATCGGTGAGTGTAAAGGGCAGCCATTGGATTATGTCCGGTTACCCGGTCTTTAACAGCAAAAACGGTCGTCAAGCCATCAACAAATTTCAAGAAAAGCGAATCGTGGCCCAGACAGAGCCCTAACATAATGTTAAAATCGGTCTTGGCGTGATTCAATATCTTTGCCTGTGCAATGGGATTACACATCGGCTCAAACTCACCAATCCTAATTTTTTCCTCTTCCTTAATCCCGATCTTCTCTTTTGGAACGCCTCCAACCTTGCAGGAAACCGCCACCATTTCAAAACCCTGCTTCTCCAGAATCTCTGAAAGGACTGAGGCTTCATAGGTAAGTCCTCCGCAGAAAGCCAGCCCAAGCCTCTTATAGCCCATCCTGTGTGAAAATTCGATCAATTCTTCAATTCGGCTCTTGGTTGGAATCATGACGAACGGTTTCACATCCCGAAATGCGTAACATGCCCCCTCTTGAATGGAGGCCATTCTCGCAAAATCCTTTATCTCCGGGTCTTGATATCGCTCCTGGGCCTCTTGCAGGATTGGCCCCTCTTTCTTGGTTGGACATGACGCGGGTCCCTTCCCTCTCTCCAGTCTGCAAATCTTCTCTGCCACAGCACATTTTGCACAATTGCATCCTCTGTCTTCCATATCACTTCTCCTTATCATGAGTTATCGGTTTTACAACAATAATGAGGACCATTCTTTCAGATTCCTTATCTTTTCAAGGTACCTTACCTGTGCAATCACCCGAGCCCTCCGTTCTTTATCCCAAATTCGATAGCAAAGATTATGAAATTTCTCAATCAATTCTTCCCAGGAAAGCGGATTTTCAGGATCGCCTTTACAAAATTGGACTTTAGTAAAAAACCGTTTCCCATCTTTTGTGAAAATTTCTGCAGTTGCACACCATTGTTTTGGAAAGGTTCGGTCCAGCTCAGGGTTCACCAGATATTCTACCTTCTCCATCATTTGCTTCACTTCTTCGGATTGAACCTTTGAAAGCTGAAACTCATTCACGCCTGCCTTTCTGTAAAGAATGGCAACCGCTGCTCCAAAAGGCATACTGAACTGAGCATCAACAATAGATTGAGGACGGTACTTGATCTTTGCCGGTTCAGCAATAAGGGAGAGGCCTGCACTGAGGAGGCCCAATCTGACCTTCTCCACCTGAGCCGGTTTGAGGTTGTTTTCTCTTACGATTTTAAGGATTGCATCAATGGGAGGCTGCATATAACGGCAGCAGGAATAAGGCTTGATGGAGGTCCGGAGGATCTCAAAGCCAGAGCCAATCCCTTCGAAGACCTTACTTTCATCCGCTCCATTGGAGTAGGCGTGAAGAAACCCATCTCTGCCTTCAATGATCGTCGTGGGACCTTTAAATCCCTTCTGCCCAAGCAGGGCAGCAATCATTCCGCTGTAGGCTGCCCAACCTGCATGAAAACGCTTTGTCCATGCGCCCTGGGCCAGATATTCCATGGAACCGGCAGCCTGGCTTCCGGCAATCCCCATGGCGTTGGTAATTTTACCTTCTCTAAGACCCATAATCTTTGAGGCCGTAACGCTTGACCCGAAGACTCCGCAGGTGCCAGTTGGATGAAACCCTCTTGCATAACTGCTTTTAGGGCCCAGGGCCTTTCCCAGACGAATCATCACTTCATACCCTGACACAACCGCCTCAATCAATCTCTTTCCCGTTGCTTCAAACATTTCACCTGTGGCCAAAGCAGCTGGAAAGATGACAACCCCTGGATGAAGTGAGGATTCATTGTTGACATCGTCCATCTCAATCGCATGTCCGGCACTTCCATTGCCAAGAGCAGAATAGATATAAGGCGCTCTCTTTTTTGTTCCAATCAGGACACCTCCCCTTTTATCGTTAGCTATTTCGCGGATGAACTGGTACATGCATCGGGATGAATCCTCATGGGACCCTCGACACACTACCCCGATGAAATCGAGGAAATGATACTTCACCCGATCAATCACCTCTTCCGGGAGTTGGCGATAGTTTAATTTGCTACAATAGGTTGCCAGGTCCTGAGTGAGGCCCATAACACTCCTATTTCAGACTTAAGATTTCAGATTTCAGATTTAAGATTGAAGTTTTTCCTCAATTTGCAATCTGCAATTTAAAATCAATTTTATCTGATCGTTCCCTGATACATTGTGGTCAACTGTCTTCCCTTGATCAATGGGTTTGAATAGTCAGGAAGAAGAATCGGGGAGATTTTTTTCCGATCAACCCCTTCTTTTCTCAATTCCTCATGAAATCTTCTCACGTGATCGAGCGTGAGCCGGTCTTCCTCCACCTTTTCTCTTGCATAAAGGGCTGCGTTTGTTCCGGCAACTCTCCCAAAGACAAGGACATCCATGAGCGAATTTCCTCCTAAACGATTTTCGCCATGGACGCCTCCGGTGACCTCTCCAGCAGCATAGAGTCCAAGGACAGATGTCTCCCCGTTTTCATTAAATTTCAGCCCTCCGTTCTGGTAATGAAGTGTTGGGTAAACAAGAATGGGTTCCTTTGTAATATCAATCCCATACCTCTTAAAAAGCTTATATTTCCCAACAAACTGTTTAATGAGAGCCCCCTCTCCGTGAAGCAGATCAATCATGGGACTGTCCAGCCAAACCCCCGCCTTCCCGGACGCAGTCGGAATCCCTTTGCCTATCCCGACACACTCTCTAATAATCGAAGAGGCACAGGCATCCCTTGGCTCTGTCTCACACACAAACTGTTCACCATCAATATTGAGCAAATGCGCACCCGCTCCCCTAAACTTTTCGGAGATGAGAAGCCCATCCGCCTGTTCCGGGAAAATAGCCCCTGTGGGGTGGTACTGAGATGTATGTAGGAAACAGACTTCAATGCCGCACCGATAGCCGAGAATAAGGCCATCTCCTGTTGCCCCATAATGATTAGTGGTCGGGAAACCGCCGATATGTAGGCGGCCAGAGCCGCCGGTTGCAAGAATCACCGCTTTTGCTTTGACCAGAAAATATTCTTCTGTTTCGAGATCGTAAAGAAGGGCGCCCGCGCACCGGCCCTGTTCGTTCAACACCAGTTCCACGACAGGAGAAAATTCGAGGACCCGAATCCCGCGCCTGTTTCTGGCTTCATCCCGGATCGTACGCATGATCTCGGTTCCGGTGATGTCCGCGGCCACGTGATCCCTTTTTCTCGACATCCCACCGAGGTGAAACACTTTGAGGTTCCCATCCGGTGTCTTGTCAAACATGACCCCCAATCCCTCTAACCATTGCAAGACCGAAGGAGCCTCGGTCACGAGGGTGTAGACGAGTTGGGGGATGTTTTTAAAGTGCCCTCCTCCAAGGGTATCGAGGTAATGGTAATAGGGTGAATCCTTTCCGGGCCGAGATACGGCCTGGATGCCGCCTTCAGCCATGATGGTATTGGCATCGCCATGCCTCAATTTTGTGGCAATGATGACCTTTGCCCCATGCTCCTCGGCTAAAAGTGCGGCAGCTGTTCCCGCCCCGCCTCCGCCGATAACGAGGACATCGGTCTTATAAGCAATCTTCGACAGATCAATATGGTCCGGATCAATCCGACTCCATGATTCAAGAATCTCGCAGATCTCAAGCGGTACAGCATAGCCTTTGCTCGAACCAACCTTCAGTTCCCTCAAGGATCCCTCTTTATAGGAAGGATGGAACTCCTTCAGCCGGTTCTCTTTCTCGGCAAGGCTCAGCCTTGGATAGTCCCATCCCTGTCTCTTCTTCTTGAGGCGCAAAGGACGGGTTTCCTCCACTCGTTTGATCAGTTGCTTCAATTCAGAAGGATAGGCCATTGGAGTGTTGTATTAGGTAAGAAAAAAGATGATCGTTTAAGAAGCTGAAGGTGACTAAAATACTTTAGTCATTTTATCACCCGAATTAATGGACCCTTTTTTCGTAGCCTTTCCAATATCTATCTCTCAACTCTTTTTTCTGTATCTTTCCGGAACCGGTTTTCGGAAGAGCCTCAATGAAGTCAATAGACTTGGGCGCTTTATAATGAGCGATTCTATCTTTGCAGAACCGGATGATCTCCTGTTCGGTCGCTGTCTGCCCTTGTTTCAGTACAACAATTCCTTTCACAGCCTCGCCCCATTTCTCATCCGGCACACCAACCACTGCACATTCTAATATGGCAGGATGTATATAAAGCACGTTCTCCACTTCGGTCGAGTAAACATTCTCGCCACCGGTCAGGATCATATCCTTTTTCCGGTCAACGATCGTCACATACCCTTCTTCATCCATCACAGCCATGTCGCCCGTATGGAGCCACCCGTTTTTGATCGCTTTTGCTGTCTCTTCCGGAAGTTTCCAGTAGCCCTGGGTCACAATATCGCCACGGACAATGATCTCGCCCACTTCTTTCTCATCCTTTTGGATATCCTCCCCTTTGTCATTGACTACTTTCAATTCAACGCCAATGAATTCCCGTCCTGTTTTCGACTTGAACCGGAGTTGATCCGTCTCATTCAGCTTTTTCAGGTGGTCTTTAAGAAGGGAGAGCGTCAGGTAAGGGCTGGTCTCAGTCATCCCATAGGTTTGGATGTAATCGCATTTAAAGGTCTGAACGATCTTTTTCACCACCTCGGGCGCGATGGGCGCTCCTCCACTGAGCAGAACCCTCAGGCTACTGTAATCGTATTTTCCGACCTCCGGGTAATTGACCATCAAATTAAGCATGGTGGGAATGAGATTCGTAAGTGTAACCTTTTCCCTCTGAATGGTTTCAAGGACAGTCTTCGAATCAAACTCTCTGACCAATACATGCGTTCCACCCACCCAGGTAATGGCCCAGGTGGCCCAGGCATCCGCAAGGTGAAACAGAGGAGCCACATGAATCCAGACATCCTGGTCTGTCAGATGAATCTCCGCAATCGTCCCTAACGCATGGGTCATCACATTCTTATGTGAGAGCATCACGCCCTTGGGCCGGCCGGTGGTGCCACTGGTATAGTAAATCTGTGCTAGGTCTTCGCCTGTGATCTGAGTTTCCGGAGGTGAATTAGGATTTCCCTCTTTCAGAACATCCTCATAATGGAGGTCACGGTCCTCCTGGAGTTTGATCCCATCCCCTGTCCAGATGACTTTTTTAATGTTTTGGATTTTATCCCTGATCGGATCAATCTGCTTTTGGTAAACCGGATCCGAAATCAACACTTTCGATTCCGAGTCCTGTAGAATAAAAGCAATTTCCCCTGGAGAAAGCCTGATATTGATGGGAACGGAGACCGCTCCGATCTGTGCAATCCCGTAATAGGCCTCAAGAAAATAGTGGCAGTTGGGAAGCAGTACCGCCACCTTATCATCCTTATTGATTCCTAAGGAGTTAAGGCTACCGGAGAGCCGGTTGACCCTTTCATGGAATCCCCTATAGGTCCATCTCTTTCCTCCGCAGACGACAGCTTCCTTTTGAGGAAATAATTTGCTCGCCTTTTTTAAGGTCTCGGTAAGAATCATACACCCCCCTATTCTTATTCTCCTTCGCTTTTCGTCAGATCCTCAAACCGGATATCCAGACCCAAGATCCCTTTGATCTCCCCCATCTCATTTCGTATAGGGCCTGAAAGAGTGATACAGAGGGCCCCCGTATGTTTTGATGAATAAAGGTTCGTGACATGGATCTTGCCGTCCTTTAAAGGTTCAATAAACCAGGGCCGATCAGAGTAATCTTCCCCCATTGATACATTCGCAAACTTGGCTTGATCCACTGGTTGACAGATCGTTCTGGTCACCTTCTTCCCTTGAATGTCAACGACATAAACATATTGCAGGTAAGGATATTCATCAATGAGAGACTGTAAGACCGACTCCATCTGTTCAGGATTCATGGAACGCATCCTCGAATCCTCAATCACCCTTTCAATGATATGGTAAGCCATCTCACGGGCCCGCGCCTTGAGCATGTCAAACTCGGAGATGAACATCTCCGGAAGATACTTTCGGGTAACCTTCTCCATTTCCTGGTCGGAGATCGCCGTTGTTCTTCCTTCCTCGTACTGCCGGGTCACCCAGCGATTGATTCTCGCGACTCCTGGATGCGTTTTTTCGACCCGATCTTTCCCAGTCAGGGAGAAATGGGAATTGATCCACTGGGCAATACCCGCTAATCCGGATTTGTCATTAATCGAAATGGAAATGGGACGATTCAAAATCTTGGCGGTATTGAAGATGTTATAGATCTCTTCGTTCTTCAGAATCCCATCCGCATGGATGCCGGCGCTTGTGGCATTAAAGTTTGCTCCGACGAAAGGCGTGCTGGGTGAAATTTGGAATCCAACGTTTCGCTCTAAGTAATTTCTTATCTCTGTGATCATGGTCGTATCAACTCCATTGTTGTGTCCAATGAGGCTGATATATTCGATGATCAACCCCTCGATGGGCGCATTGCCGGTTCTTTCTCCAAAACCCAAAAGCGTTCCGTTCGCTGCCGAACATCCATAGAGCCAGGCCGTGGTCGCATTGATCAACCCCTTGTAAAAATCGTTATGGCCATGCCACTCAAGCTGTTCGGATGGCACCCCGGCATCATCAATCATCGCCCGGATAATCTTGGGCACACATCGCGGTAGGGCCGCTCCGGGATATGTCACGCCAAAGCCCAGGGTATCGCAGAGACGGATTTTAATGGGGAGTTTGGCCTCTTCGGAGAGACGCATAATATCCTGTGCAAAAGGAACACAGAATCCATAGATATCCGCACGGGTGACATCTTCGAAATGGCATCTCGGAATGATCCCTAAGTCCAGAGCCGCTGACACAATGGAGAGGTATTCCCTCAAGACCACCCTCCGGTTCTTCTTCAATTTTAAAAAGATGTGGTAATCTGAAACGGAGGTTAGAATGCCTGTCTCCTTTAGCCCCATCTCCTTAACCAGTTTGAAATCCTCTTTGGCTGCCCGAATCCATCCGGTGATTTCCGGATAGCGGTAATTCCTTTCCTGACATCTTCTTAATGCTTCCTTATCCTTTTCGCTGTAAAGGAAAAATTCGCACTGCCGGATCACTCCATTGGGGCCTCCTAATTTATGAAGCATCTCATAGAGATCAACGATCTGCTCTACGGTATATGGAGGTCTTGCCTGCTGACCGTCCCGGAAAGTCGTGTCCGTAATAAAGATATCCTCGGGAGGATCAATGAAGACAAATCGGTTGTCAAACTCGATCCGGCAGACCTCATCGTAAGGAAAGATATGTCTGTATAGATTCGGCTCCTGGATGTCGAGAAGTGGAAACGGGGTCGTCGTGATCTTTCCCTGAAATGTCTTCTTCTTTTTTGCAATGGCCATTTCGTTCTCCTTTAGTTAAAGGTTGATTGGGGAAGAATGATTCCCTGTAGGGAATGGTTTCAAACCATTCCCTATGTCCCATCAGACTTTCAGTTTAATCCATAATTCATCCAGTTGTTTTCCATCCACCCTTGAGGGAGCATCTGTCATCAGACACGTTCCCTTCTGGGTTTTGGGAAAGGCGATCACATCCCGGATGGACTCCGAATGACTCAGGATCATGACGAGCCGGTCGAAACCGAAGGCAATGCCTCCGTGTGGAGGCGTCCCATACTCGAGCGCCTCCAGCAGAAATCCAAACCGCTCCCTCGCCTCTCTTTCGTCCATCCCTAACTTTTCAAACAGAAGGGATTGCACCTCTTGGAGATGATTCCGAATGCTCCCTCCTCCAATCTCCGAACCATTTAAGACAAGGTCGTAAGCTTTTGCTTTTACTTCTTCGGGATGAGTCTTCAATTTAGGAATATCCTCATCTTTTGGAGCGGTGAATGGGTGATGGACAGCCACATACCGCTTCTCGGCCTCATCATATTCCAACAGAGGAAAATCCAAAATCCACACAAACCGGTATTCCTCTTTTGGAACAAGCCCCAGCTTCCTGCCAAGATGGAGGCGAAGATTCGCTAACGATTGGTTGACGACCTTTGAAGGACCAGCGATGAAGAGCAGCAGATCCCCTTCAGAAACCTCCATCACCTCTTCGAGCGATCTACTCTGTTCGTCGGTAAGGAACTTTTGAATCGCCGACTGCCAGCCTTCTCGACTCACCTTTGCTGAGATTAAACCCTTAGCCCCGTAGTCGTAGACAAAGTGGGTAAGATCATCTATCTCCTTTCGTGAAAAGGTTGCTCCCCCTTTTACATTGATCGCCTTGATGATCCCTCCATGATTCAGCGCATCCTGAAACACTTTGAAGTTAGAATCTTTTAAAATCCTCGAGAGATCCCTTAATTCTAAGCCAAACCGGATATCCGGTTTGTCCAGCCCATACCGTTCCATGGCTTCGTCATAGCTCAAAATTGGAAATGGGGTGATCAGCTCCCTTCCCATCACCTCTCTAAAGAGGTGAACCATCAGCCCTTCCATCGTCTTTCGAATGTCTTCAATCGTCACAAAAGACATCTCCACATCAATCTGTGTAAACTCTGGCTGTCGATCGGAGCGGAGGTCTTCATCTCGGAAACACCTCACAATCTGAAAATACCGTTCATAGCCCGCCACCATGAGAATCTGTTTGAAGAGTTGAGGGGATTGTGGCAGAGCATAGAAATGTCCAGGGCTGAGACGGCTTGGAACAAGAAAATCCCTGGCCCCCTCCGGAGTGGACTTGGTCAACATGGGTGTTTCGACCTCTAAAAATCCCAGACGATCGAAATAGTTTCTGACCTCTTTAGCCAATTGGTGCCGAAGAATCAGATTCTTTTGCAACCCTGGTTTTCTTAAGTCGAGGTATCGGTATTTAAGACGGGTATTCTCTTCCACCTTCTCTTCATCCTCAATGAGAAAAGGTGGAGTCTTTGAGATATTGAGGACCTTTAATTCCTGAACAGCTACTTCAATCTCTCCAGTGGCCAGTTTTGGATTGGCTGTTCCTTCAGGTCTTAATACAACCTTCCCTCTGATCCCAACAACATATTCACTCCTGAGGCTCTGCGCCTTCTCATGTGCTTCGCGACTTCCTTCTGGATTGAAGACCGCCTGTACCAGACCGGTCCGGTCCCTCACCTCGATGAAGATGAGTCCCCCCAGATCCCGCCTTCTTTGAACCCATCCCAAGAGGGTCACTTCCCGTTCCTGATCTTCCTTTCGGAGATTTCCGCAATAGTCTGTCCGCTTCCAGTCGCCCAAAAAATCAATCATTGTTTTGTCCAATCGTCTTATCGTTTATTGGTTTTGTCGTCCAAACATCTTCCCGTTGACGATGTGGTGAAAAGGCCATCCAGTTTATCAAATGAGTCCCATCGTCTTCTCGTCCGATCGTCATAGCGTCCTGTAATCAAATAGTTTCATTTTTAAGCACGAGACCATGCGACTAAAAGATTATCTGCTTAAAACAGAATATTAACTGAATCTTATAGGAGGGTCAAGGAGTGATCAAGGTATGGATCTTGGTTTGGCAACGGGGTAGAATGGATCAAACTGCTTCAGATTTCAACCTCATTCTTTCTTGGCAACGATCATCAATGGCTCTGTTTAGACAACAAACATGAAGTTAAACTCCCAAAGGCCACCTGACCCCTTGTTACCATACATAAAACCCAATTCTAAAAGGGAAAATCAGGGAAAGAAAAGAAAATTACAGCACCCTCAAGACCAGGCCTCTCAGGTATTCTCCTTCAGGATGGGAAAGGTCAACGGGATGATCAATCGGGTGCCCCCTTCGGGCGAGAAGTTGAACCGTTTTCCCTGCATCTACAGCCGCTGAGAAGATGATCTTCTGAAAAAGGTCCCAATCCATGAAGTGGGAGCAGGAGAAGGTGAAGAGGAGACCCTCCTTTTTCAACAAACGAAAGGCCTGTAGGTTTAGATCTTTATATCCTCTTGAGGCGCTTGGAAGATGGGCTTTCTTCTTCACAAAAGGAGGAGGATCGAGAATCACGATATCATAATCAGGTTCAAGGCCTCTCATCACATCAAAAGCATCTCCCCTGATCAGAAATGGCGAAAGGTTCTCCAGACGATTGAGCGTGAAATGATCTTTCGCTCTTTTCAGGGCATCCTCCGATGAATCAACCAACGTAATCTCTTTAGCTCCTCCCATTCCCGCATGGATGGAGAATCCCCCGGAGTAGCAGAAACAATCCAGCACTTTCTTTCCTGACGAAACCTCCTGGAGAGAAAACCGGTTCTCCCTCTGATCTAAGTAAAAACCTGTCTTCTGTCCTCCTTTCACATCCACTCTGAACCGACATCCATGCTCCTGTATTTCAACAGACTCGGTTACCTCTTCCCCATAGGCCAGGCCCTTGGTTTCTGGTAAGCCTTCTTCTCTTCTCGAGGAGGCATCGCTCCGTTCATAGATGCTTCTGGGATTAAAATGGCTGACCAAAAGATCGATGAAAAGCCCTTTCAGCCGCTCCATCCCAGCAGTCAGAAACTGGGCAACAAGGACATCTCCATACCGGTCTACGATTAATCCCGGAAGATAATCTCCTTCTGCATTGATCATACGATAGGCGTCTGTCTTTCTCTTGATTCTTTCCTCTCTCAGGGCGTTCGCTTCAAGCAATCGCCTTCTGTAAAAAGACGAATCCAGAGTCTCCTTTTCCCGGGTCAACAGACGGAGAATGATCTGGGAATTGGGATTAAATTGCCCCATCCCTAAAAAACTCCCATCTCCGGAATAGATCTCTCCAATCTCCCCTGGAAAAAGATCCCTTTCTGCTTTTGCAACCGCTCCAGAAAAGACCCATGGATGCCCTCTCAAGATGGGTTTTTCTTTTCCTTTCTTAAGGATAATCTTCGGAAATGTCTTCATCTTAATATTGGATGGGTGATGATTCTAAACAAGAACAGGGAGATGGGGGGATAGGACGATCGGGAGACCGAATGGAGTCTATTTCCCCCTCTCCCTATCTCCTCTTTCGAGCGCCTTATCAATCACTTTTCCGATGAATTCGGAGTAGGTCATTCCTTGAATGCGAATGGCCCTGGCCATTCCGGAGGGTGGAGAGATATCTGGGTTGGGATTGACTTCGAGGATATAAATCTTTCCGTCCCGGTCAATACGCATATCCACACGGGCATAGTCCCGGCAACCGAAGAGTTTAAAAGCTTTGATGGCAAGATGCTCGACGCGCTTCTGCATGACCCATTCTAACGGAGCCGGGCAGATCGGTTTGGATTTCTGATATTCGATGCTATCCTGCACCCACTTGGCTTCGTAGCCACAGATTCGTGGGATTCCCTCTGGGAACTCAGAGTAATCAATTTCCGAAATGGGAAGGGGCTCTACCTTACCGTTTGTGTCCAGTAATCCAACATTCAGTTCCCTGCCATCAATATATTCTTCCACCAGGGCAGGCTGCTGATATTTTTCAATCACATATCGGATTTGCCTGTTCAGGGCTTCATCATCATAGACGACACTCTCTTTCGATATTCCAAGACTTCCGTCTTCATGGAGAGGTTTGACGATAATAGGAAAGATATTCCCCTTGAGAGGACCAACTTCTCGATCGAAGATCTTATATCGGGGGGTAAGGATACCCTGAGAGGTTAGGATATCCTTCACCTTTCCCTTATCCTGGCATAGACCAAGCGTTAAGGGAGGCGATCCCGTATATGGAATTCGCAGGAGATCCAGCAGGGCCGGGATATTCATCTCCATGCAGGCATTTCCATACACACTCTCACAAAGATTGAAAACAACATCGGGGTTAATCTCTTTAAACCAGTGGAGGATGGGCTCAATCTCATCTCGGACGGCCATGACAAAAAATTGATATCCGTAGGAACGGATCCCCTCTTCGATTGCACCAATCTCCTCGTGAACCGCTTCCTCCGCCAGAATGTCTTTCTCTTCTCCCTTTTCAAGCCTCTCAAGAAGGTTATAAAGGACAGCCACCTTCATATTTGCCCCTTTCATCGCCTTCCCTCTTTTGAATCCCGAACCCAACGTGGTCTATCGTTGGGCCATCACCCTTTTGGTGATCACTTTCTCTTCTCCAGCAGTTCTTGTTTTCTTGAATTCGATGATATTGGGTTCCGGATATTCGTAAATCTTTCCCTCATAATTTCTCAAAACCATCTTCCCTTTGGCCCTGGAAACCAGATAATTGGGCTCGACCGGAATCTTTCCTCCACCACCCGGCGCATCCACCACAAAGGTGGGAATAGCATAACCCGTCGTATGCCCACGGAGTTTTTCAATGATCTGAATCCCCGTTGCCACTGAGGTCCTGAAATGCTCTGTCCCGGTTGCCAGATCGCACTGATAGATATAATAGGGCCTCACCCGGATCTTTAAAAGCTCGTGGACCAACTTTTTCATAATAGGAGCTTTATCATTGATCCCTTTCAGGAGGACCGTCTGACTTCCAAGAGGAATTCCTGCATCAGCCAGATCATTACAGGCTTGCTTGACCGCATCGGTGATCTCCTTGGGATGGGTGAAATGAATTGACATCATCAAGGGGTGATACCTCTTGAGCATCTTCACCAGCCCAGAAGTGATCCTCTGCGGAAGAGAAACCGGAACCCTCGTCCCAATCCGGAGAAGTTCAATATGGGGAATGGCCCTCAGCCGGCTTAAAAATTCCTCAAGCCTCTCGTTTTCAAGCAAAAGAGGGTCTCCTCCTGAAAGAAGGACATCTCGAACTCTCCTGTTTTTCTTTAAATATTTGAGGACCTCTTCAAAATTTCCCTCGGTGATCGACCGTTCTGTACTTCCAACTAATCTGCGCCGGGTGCAATACCGGCAATAGACAGCGCATTGATCCGTTATCAGCAAGAGGACTCGATCCGGATACCGATGGACCAGACCCGGTACTGGAGAATCTCTGTCCTCTCCACACGGGTCAACCATATCGCATTTGGAGAGATGAAGCTCTTCAATGCGAGGAATGGCCTGCCTTCGAATAGGACAATTTGGATTGACAGGGTCCATCAGGCTGACAAAGTATGGGGTCACGGCCAAGGCCAGTCTTCCCTTTGAATGCTTGATTCCCTCGACCTCCTCCGGTGTTAATTGAATGATCTCCTTAAGTTGATCCAGGGTTGTAATCCGGTGCCGGAGTTGCCATCTCCAGTCATTCCACTCCCTCTCGGTCACCTCCTTCCAGTGGGAAGGAATGGTTTCTTTAGTTTCAAGGACGATCTTTTCTTCTTCCTGGCTTTGAAACAACGCAAGTTGTAATGGTCGCGCAATTCTTCTCAGCGGGATAGATAAATCAGAGTCTGAGGCAGGCTCCATCTTCACTCCTTCCCGCATCCCTGCTCGTGGGATTCAACCCTTTCGAAAACAAAAAAGGAGATATCTTGGTAGATACCTCCCCTGTCGTCCAAAGGAATCGCCCTCGGTCCTCGAAAGCAGGCATGCACCTTTTCTTTATTTTTCGTTGACGGCAAATGATCTTACTCACCCCTTCACTTCGATTCATCTGTTGGCGTCCACCCATGGCCGAGTGGGCGCCAACATTTGAATAATTTTTAGCCTTACCACCAATGCTCACTCGATCTTATTTCTTTGGAGCTTCGGCTGGCTTGGCTTCCGCAGGTTTCTCTGCTGGTTTCTCTGCTGGAGGGGCTTCAGCGGGTTTGGCCTCCGCAGGTTTCGGTTCCTCTTTGACCGCTGGTTTCTCCGGAGCTTTCGCCTTGCAGCCAATTCCCATGGCGGCAATGTTTACGACCAGCACCATTGCAAAAAAGAGCAGAATCCACTTCTTCATCTGTCTTCACCTCCTTTCTGATTGAAATCCCTATCCGTCCCCTTTTTTATTGATGAGGATAAGTTGATTTTACCAGGGAAAGACATCTCCATGATTGCTTTCCTTAACAGTTTGGGTTCAACAGGTTTTTTCAGAATGCGTTGAATGCCGATCTGTTTGAGGCGCTGGACCAGGTCCTCAGTAATCTGCGGGCTCATCAGAATGAAGCGTTCATTCCATTTCTTTAAGATTGGAACCCATTTTTCAAATCCTTCAATCTCAAGATCAGCCAGGATCATCCCTTCTTTGACATCCTTCTTCCGCTTCTCTAATTGAGAGAGGTCTTCGATCTCTTCCACCTGAAATCCATATTTTTTCAGGATCTTATTGAGGCTTAACCTTAAAAACTCATCCCGATCCAGAATAAAAGCCCATCTCACCTTTTCCTTCATAAGAATATCTTAAATATCAATTTTCGTGCCAAATTTAGAGCCGCACTTAAAATTGTAATTTAAAAATATATAATAATATCAAATAGTTAAATTCTATTACGCTAAGACCACCTAAAAAGGATCATCTCATCACCGAATCGCTATGAAAAATTGCCATCCCATTTTTACGTAAAATATGACAAAATGCCATTGTTTTATCGTTAACTCATCCATACTGTGACTATTTGTCGTATTTCATTCAGTCGCGGGTTTCTTGACGAGCCTTCTGTATTTCCTCAATTTTTCGATGTATGGTCCTCACATTAATTCCCAACAACTTTGCTGCTTTCAATTTATTTCCCCGGGTGGCCTGCAAGGTTCGAAGTAGCATCTCCCTCTCCACCTCCTCAAGGGGGGTGCCGATCTTAAAAGGAATGGTTCCTTGCTCTTCCTTGTAATCCCTGATCTCTTGCGGAAAATGCTGCAGATCCAGCACTTGTGGGCTATAGATGACCAGCGCAGATTCTATTGTATTTTCAAGTTCTCTGACATTTCCACTCCAGCCATAATCCATTAGGAGGTTGAGAGCACGTTGGGATATCCCCTTGGTCTTCATCCCATATTTTTTATTAAACTTCTCGATAAAAAATTGGATCAAAAAAGGAATATCCTCTTTCCTCTCCCGCAGAGATGGAAGTTTGATATTGACCACATTGAGACGATAGTAAAGGTCTTCCCGGAATGTGGAGCCTCTCACAGCATCCTGCAGATCCCGATTGCTTGCCGCGATGATCCGTATATTGACTTTTAGCGTCTTGTTCCCTCCCACTCTCTCGAATTCGCCTTCCTGAAGCACCCTTAGGAGTTTGGTCTGTGTGGAAAGAGGGATATCCTCCACTTCATCCAGAAAGAGGGTTCCCTGGTGGGCCATCTCAAAGCGTCCTTTCCGGGAGGCAATGGCTCCGGTGAACGCTCCTTTTTCGTGGCCGAAGAGTTCGCTCTCAATGATCCCTTCACTTAGCGAAGCGCAACTCACCTTGATAAAAGGCATCCCTGCACGGGGGCTATTGTAATGGATGGCGTTGGCGATTAACTCCTTGCCGGTGCCGCTTTCGCCAATGATGAGGACGGAACTATCATAGGGGGCGATATGTCGGATGAGTTCGAAGATCTTCACCATCTTCTCGCTTTTGCCGATGATATTCTTGAAATGAAATTTATCTTCAAGCTGGGAACGCAGATCCCGGTTCTGAAGAATCAGGGTCTGTTTTTCCAAGGCCCGCTCTGTTAGGAGGGAGAGGACCTTGGGGTTGATCGGCTTTTCAATAAAGTCGAAAGCCCCGAGTTTCATCGCCTGAACAGCCTTTTCGATGGTTCCCTGAGCCGAGATAACAATCACCTCCGTTTCCGGTTTCAGCGCTTTGATGGCCTCCAGAAGTTCAAGGCCACCCATTTTCGGCATGACCACATCCGTGATCACCAGGTCAATCATCTCCTGTCGAAACAGATGAAGGCCTTCTTTTCCATTGGAGGCTAAGAAGATCGTATATCCCTTCTTTTTGAAGAGCAAACGAAGGCTTTCCCCGACTCGAGGATCATCTTCCACAATGAGGATAGCTTTTTTATCCATAACTCCTTAAAAAGTTCGGAGTTATTGGTTCGGAGTTCGGAGAAATGCTAAACCCACAAGGCAAATTTTCTTTGATCCGATTGATTACTCCGAACTACGAACACCGAACTCCGAACTTAATTTCGATTAAGCGGAAGCCGTATCCTGAAGATCGAACCTCGGTTCACCTCACTCTTCACGGCGATCTCTCCATGGTGGTCGGAGATGATCTTCTTGGCGATGGAAAGACCGAGTCCGGAGCCTGTGGGTTTGGTACTGAACATAAAATCGAAAATCTTCGGTAGATGCTCCTTCGAAATTCCTACTCCGTTGTCTTGGATAATGATGAACACATTCTTTTTTGATCCGCGGGTAAAGAGATGGATCTCCCCTTTTTCGGATACGGCCTGAATACTATTGATGAGGAGATTGGAAATCGCCAGATTGATCTGGCTCACATCAATCTTCACCTGAGGCAGATTCTTCTGAAAATGGACCTCCAGCCTGGCGTTCTTCATCTGAGCATCTGGCCTCAAGAGATGGACAATTGACTGCAAGACCTCATTTAACTGGACCCACTCAAATCTTAAGGGAGGAAGACGGTTGAAATCCAGAAATTCTTTAAGATTATTCTCGAGCCGAAGGGTCTCGTAGCTGATGAAATTCAGAAGGGATTGGATTTCCTCCTTTTGAGCAAGATGAATTTCCTCTCGCAATTCATCCCTTAGCAACTCAATATTGATATTGAGGGAGCTGAGCGGGTTCCGAATCTCATGGGCCATCCATCTTGCCAACATTCCGATCGTGGAAAGATCTTTGCTTTGGCTGATTTCCCGTGAGAGTAGCCCCTTCTCGGTGATATCCGCAAAGGTCGCCACACACCCGATGAAGCCTTCATTGCGGTCGAAAACAGGATAAAAACTACAACGGAGGATTTGGGGCTCCTCTTCAGAAGTAGAGGGGACAGGAATTGCCAGCTCAATATCGTGATGCCCTTCTTGAGTTTCGTAAACGGAACTGAATTGTTTGCGAATCGTCTGATAAGGAATGACCCGATCGAATCTTTTCCCTAACGCCTGTTTTTCCTTAACCTTAAAAAACTTCACCGCGACTGGACTAAAAACCTGTATTCGACCCCGTTCATCCGCAAAGACAACCGCTTCCTTTAAATGGTTTAAGATCGTCTCGTAAAGGTCCGGGCTTGGCCGGTTCATCTTCATCCATTTTCCTCCATCCCGTACCGTTCCAAAGCATGATGAAATATGGTTTTCACCAGCTGGCGATACTCCCACCCCATTCGCCTGGCCATAATCGGGAGATCCCCATAGACAGGAGAAAGCCCAGGTAGGGGATTGATCTCCAAAAAGTAAGGAACCCCATCCTTCCCGACACGGATATCCACCCGGGATACATCCCGGCAATCCAGGGCGCGGTAGGATTGAAGGGCAACTTCTTCGATCCTTTTTCTAAGCAGGTCTGAAATAGGAGGAGGACAATGATAGCGAACCCTTTCTTCCCAATCCCTCTTCACCTCAAGGGAATAGATGGCCTCTTCTTGAGGGCTTCCTTTAATCTCGATCTGCATCACACCAAGGACAGCCGGATTTGAATTCCCCAATATCCCTACGGTGAATTCAGGACCGCTCACAAACTCTTCGATCAGAACCGGAGATCCATAAGCCTCTAAAAGCCAATGGACCTTCTCCCTCAGGGCATCAGGATCTTTAATCTTTGAATCGAGACGCACTCCCTTGCTCGATCCTTCATAGCACAATTTCACGAACAGGGGATATCGGAGATCCATCTCCTCCAGATTCTCTACCCGGTCCACCTTCTTGAATCCGGGGGTGGGTATCCCTTCGCTCTTCACCACCCTTTTGGCCATGGCTTTATCCAGAGTAAGGGCAAGGGTGAGAGGATCGGATCCGGTGTATGGGATGTTCAGAAATTCGAGGAGGGCTGGGATATGGGATTCTCTGTTTCTTCCCCCAATCCCTTCAGCTATGTTGAAAACGATGTCAACTGGAAAATTTCTCAATCGGTCAATGAGGCCTGTGCCTCCACCCAATTTAAAAACCTCATGTCCGTCGCTTTCGAGGACATCGCGGATGGCATCAATCGTCTCTTCCGAATCGAACTCCTCCAGGGAATCGATCGGCTGATCTTCCTGTGGAACAAAATCTTTCTTTAGATTGTATGTGATCCCAACTCTTAACTTCATTCGAAAACGAAGAGGCTTATCCTTAGGATTCTGTATATCTCTGTTTCGTTTCTTTGTCAACCTTGATTTCACCCTTTTGGGGAAAATGGCTGCCAGACCACACTGCTCTGTGTCCCCGGGTGATGTTGAAGTGGGGGCCTTCCTCACCTTTATGTTTCAGAAGGGCAATTTTTATGTTACATTACATCCGATAATGGCAGTGAAGAGGAAACAGAAATGGTTATCAAGAGGGAAGAATTTTTGGAATCGTTGGGCCGTTTAAGGAAAGAGGCGCTTCATATCATTGGGGTGGTTGTTTTGTTTGGGATCCTCCTCTTTCCCTTTTCCAAGGGGTTGCTCCGCCATCTCCATCGCTCCCTCCAGGAGGATCTGGTCGCTTATGGCATTCCGGAAGCCTTTCTCTCTCTTCTTAAGCTGACGCTCTTTTCAAGCCTTTTCTTATCCATTCCGATCATCTTTTTTTACCTCTGGAAAGCCTTCTCCCCGCTCTTCCGCAAGAGAGGGTTGGACTCCCCTTTTTTCGTTCTTCCGGCCGCCATTTTCCTGTTCTACTCCGGGGCAGCCTTCTGTTACTTCATCACCCTTCCCTTTGGCATCCAGTTCCTCATGGGGTATCAATCGGCCACGATCAAACCCATGATCTCTGTCGGGAAATACATCTCCTTCTGTGTGATGTTCATCTTCGCCTTTGGCCTCGTCTTCGAGCTTCCCCTCATCCTTGCCATGTTGAGTTATATCCGTGTGGTCAACGCCTCATTTCTAACTCGAAACCGCAGGTATGCCATTCTGATGATGGCCATTCTCTCCGCAGTGCTCACTCCAACACCGGACATCTTCAATATGGCGCTGATGGGAGGTCCGCTCTACGTGCTCTTCGAGATCGGCATCCTTTTAGTTAAAATCATCGAAAGGAAAAAAACCGCTTCAGATTATCCTTCTTCTGGATCTGTAGAAAAATAAAGGACACATTTTAAAAATGTGGCCTTTGGATTATCTCTCTCACCTTCTCTGATTTCTAATGCTCAACCTACATTGCTTTTCCTTTGGGACTCTCTTGTGCGCCAGCGACTCCCAGGATCGTCACCGTAAAGGCGACAAAATGACCTCGGCCAGGTAAATACTCTACCTTAACTTTTTCACCGGGGATGGGATAGCGTCTGGGGATATAAGTCGTTTTCCGGCCGATCCTGAAGCTGACCAAGCTTTTATCCTTATCGTTCTCAACATCCATGATCAACCCTCTCTCAACGTTCTTGACGATCCCAGTCATCACCAACTTCTCCTGAGCCATCGAAGTGCCGGTGTAAAGCAGAAGGAACATCACCACCAGGGTTAAAATAAAAATTTCTTTGAAACCTTTCATCCCTCTCCCTCCTTGCCTAATGGATTTATGGTTTTATTTGACCTTTTCATCTGTAATCGATACCTAAATTGAGCGATTTTTTCACCCTTCACAAGGGGGGCTGGGAGGCCTAAAAAGCCTTTTAGAGCGATTACCTTTGATCGATTGAATCAACCATGGGGTCCGTTCAATCATCACCC
>OGCL01000624.1_pt1 | contig 36127 bp, 32 predicted proteins | sample 1570041 | NCBI WGS metagenome assembly OGCL01 (sample SAMN06266162, study PRJEB24511) | hot springs metagenome | isolation source: Hot spring water | place: South Africa: Limpopo | collected 2015-06-22 | reverse complement strand
ACGCCCATGCCGAGCACGGAGCCTTCACGGATGATGCAGCCTTCGACCACTTCCGAACGCGCGCCGATGAAGCAGTTGTCCTCGATGATCGTCGGGCCGGCCTGCAGCGGCTCAAGCACGCCGCCGATGCCGACGCCGCCGGAGAGGTGGACGTTCGCACCGATCTGGGCGCAGGAGCCGACGGTTGCCCAAGTATCGACCATGGTGTTTTCACCGACATAGGCGCCAAGGTTGACGAAGGACGGCATCAGGACGACGCCCTTGGAAACGTAAGCCGAGCGGCGGACGACGGCATTGGGAACGGCGCGAAAGCCGGCCGAGCGGAATTCGCTTTCGCCCCAGCCTTCGAATTTCGACGGCACCTTGTCCCACCAGGTAGATGCACCGGGACCGCCCTTGACGACTTCCATGTCGTTCAGGCGGAAGGAGAGGAGCACGGCCTTCTTCAGCCACTGATGCACGACCCATGTGCCGTCTTCGCCGCGGGCTGCGACGCGGACCTGGCCGCTGTCCAGAAGGTTGAGCGCCGTCTCGACGGCATCGCGGATCTCGCCCTTGGTCGCCGTGGTGACGGTATCGCGATTGTCGAACGCCGCTTCGATAACGTGTTCGAGCTGGGTGAGATCGGAGGCGCTCATCTGGATTCCTTAAACTTCGTTGTCTACCGTGGGGATGGAAACGATCAGATCTGATCGAAAATTCGCGCAAAGCTCTAGCGCATAAAGGGCTGGAAGAAAACAGCCGCAGACGCTCCGCGCGTTGGAAAGGAAGAGGCATGGCAAGGTGGAAGAATGGCAAGCACAGGCGCAAGGACGGATCCTGGGATCCGCTGAAGGACAGCTCGACCGACAGGCAGACCGCTGAGGTTATCCCACGCACGCCACAATCGGTATCGTCGTCCTATACGCTTGCCTATGTCGATGAGGAGTTCCTCTGCCGCGAGGAGCTTCGCCCGGTCCGCCTGCAGCTTGAATTGCTCAAGACGGAGATGATCCTCACCGAGCGCAGCATCAAGTCGACCGTAGTGATGTTCGGTGGCGCGCGCATCCCAGCTCCGGGTGAGGCCGCTTGGGCAGCCAAGAATGACATCCAGAAGAAGAACCTGGAAAATGCCTCCGTCTATTACGAAGAGGCCCGCAAGTTTGCGCAGCTGTGCTCGAAGCAGGCCGTCATCAGCGATTACAAGGAGTATGTGGTCGTGACCGGCGGTGGTCCAGGCGTCATGGAGGCAGGCAATCGGGGTGCGGCGGAGGTCGGCGCGCCATCGATCGGCCTCAACATCGTGCTGCCCCACGAGCAGGCACCCAACCCCTATGTGACTCCGGAGCTGAGTTTCAACTTCCACTATTTCGCGATCCGCAAGATGCACTTCCTCATGCGCGCGAAGGCGATCACCATCTTTCCCGGCGGGTTTGGAACGCTGGACGAGTTCTTCGAGACGATTACCCTTATCCAGACCAAGCGCATGGCGCCGATTCCGTTGATTCTTTTCTCCCGCGCCTTCTGGGAGGACATCATCAATTTCGAGGCGCTCGCCGCCTTTGGCACGATCGCGCCTGAAGATCTCGATCTCTTCCATTTCGCCGAAACGGCAGAGGAAGCCTGGCAGATCATTGCAGACTTCTACGACCTCAACGAAGAAGCGGCCCCATAGGGGCCGCCACAGTTTCCGATAGAGCTGATCTGGACGATCAACGGAACATGACCGGCCGCTTAGGCATATCTTCGGCGCTGATGAAGCCGTCCTTGTTGCGGTCCATCCGGTCGAACATCTTTTCGGCCATGGTGGTCGCTTCCGCCATGCTGATCTGGCCGTTCTCGTCGGTATCGGCCACGCGCATCAGGCGACCCGCACCGCGCATGCCATCCGGACCACCGCGCTTCTCGCCGCGTTCGGCGCGTTCATTGTGCCAGCCGTGACGTTTCCCGTGTGGCCCCTTGCCTTCGCGGCCTTCGCCCCGTGACTCCATGGCTCCCGGACCCATGCCGTCGCCGTCCGGGCCCTCGCCGTTCATCGCCTGCTCCTGGGCTCCATCACCCGGAGGCGGTGTCGGAGCATCGGCCTTCGCGGCTTCGCGTGCCGCCTGGCGCTCGGCACGCATGGCCTGCATGGCCGCCTTGTGCTCTTCGCGCATGGCTTCACGATGTTTGCGCATCTCGCCCGGCGTCAGCACGCCATCCTTGTCGGCGTCTGCAGCGGTGAACATCGCGGTTCCCGCGGCCATCGCTTCTTCCTTGCTGATCTTGCCGTCCTTGTTGGTGTCGTGCTGCTGCAGCATCTGCACGAACATGACTTCCGGACCACCACGGCCTGGGCCACGGCGCTCGCCGCGGTCCTGCGCAAAGGCGCCACCGGCCGTCGTGCCGAGGAGGAGAGAGGCTGCCACGGCGGCCAGCGTCAGGGTCTTGCCGTTCATTCGGGTATCCTTTCGAGTGTCTGCTTCGATGGGATGACCGTAGCGGCAGCAGGGGCAGCAACCTACTTAACTCTCGGTAAGCTGCATGAAACTTTGGTAAGCTTCCGCTCAGCTCTCCTGCGCCAGCAGCATCTGCAGGAAGGTCGTGAGATCGTCGGTCAGGTAATCGACGGTCTCGGCATCGATATGCTCGACCCGCTCCCATGTCTCGAGGATGGCGGTGTCCAGATTGCGCGGCACGAGCAGCACAGTCTTCATCCCGAGCGCCTTCGGCACCATCAGATTACGTGGCAGGTCCTCGAACATCGCCGCATGTTTCGTGTCGATCCGGTTGAGGCTCGCAAACTTGTCGTAAGTGGCGCCCGCCGGCTTCGGCACGTAGTCGGCAGCGACGATGTCGAAGATGTCGTCGAAATGATCAAGAATGCCGAGCGCCCGGGCGGCGGCTTCGGCATGGGCGACCGTGCCATTGGTGAAGATGAACTTGCGTCCCGGCAACTGCTTGATCGCCGAACCAAGCGCCTCGTCCGGAATCAGCGCCGAATAGTCGATCGCGTGCGCACGTTCCAAAAATGCGTTCGGATCGACCTTGTGATGCAGCATCAGCCCCGCCAGTGTCGTGCCGTGCTCGTGGTAGTAGCGCTTCTGCAGAAGCTTCGCCTCGGCCGGCTCCATCTGCAGGATCTCCGCGACGAAGGCGGTCATGTTTGTGTCGATCTGCGCGAAGAGGTTGATGTGATGCGGATAGAGCGTGTTGTCGAGATCGAAGACCCAGTCGCGCACATGGGCGAAATCGGCAGGCGAGGGGGTCTTGGCTGGGGTGTTCATCAGGTCCTCTTGGGGCAGGTATGGGACGGTCATCTATGCAGGGCACGCCGCCTCTAATTAGCATTGGTCGCCGCTTCGGGAAGTGCTATCTGGAAAACATGGAAAAGAAGATGGCGATTTCGGCGATCCAACGAATGGTGGTCCTGCAGGACCGCAAGCGTCTGCCTGCACGCTTTCATCCGCTAAGCTCGGGCACGATCCGCAAGCGCCAGGCGTGACCCGCAGGATCTGAGGCGTAAGCTCAGGCCAATCCGCTGCCTTTTCCGACCTTCTGCCGCCAGCCACGACCCATGCTGCGGCTTTTCTGGACATTCTCCCATGGAACTCTGGGCCATCATTACCGTTGGCAGTGCCTTTCTGCAGAATATGCGCTCGACGCTGCAAAAACATCTGAAAGGGCGCATGGGCACAACGGGTGCCACCTTCGTGCGCTTTGGCTTCGGCCTGCCCTTCGCCTTCCTCTATCTCGCCATCCTGCATCTTGGCCTTAGCCGTCCGCTGCCGGTTCCGGGGTCAAGCTTTGCGATCTGGGCTGTCATTGGCGCGCTTGCACAGATCTCGGCCACCTTCCTCCTGGTGCATCTCTTCTCCTTTCGGAACTTTGCCGTCGGTACCGCCTATTCGCGCACCGAACCGGCCCAAGCCGCACTTCTGGCGCTGATCCTGTTCGGCGAAACAATCGGCCTTGGCACCGCAGCGGCAATCCTCGTATCCATTCTAGGCGTCATGCTGATCTCGGTAGCCCGCACGACCTTTACCCCCTTGAGCCTCGTCATCTCGGTCACCAGCCGCACGGCACTGATCGGTCTCGCCTCCGGCTTTTTCTTCGGAATATCCGCGATTGCCTATCGCACCGCCTCGCTGTCGTTGGCGCCGAGCCTGCCAGCGCCCGACGCACTTGTTCAAGCTGGCTATACGCTCTGCGTTGTCATCACCATCCAGACTCTCGCGATGCTGGTCTGGATGGCCTGGCGCGACCGCGCAGAGCTCACCCGCGTCCGTTCCGCATGGAAGGTAAGCGCACTCGTCGGTTTCGTCGGCGCCACCGCCTCCTTCGGCTGGTTTACGGCGATGACCCTGCAACAGGTGGCCGTGGTGAAGGCGCTGGCCCAGGTCGAGATGCTCTTCACCTTTGCCTCTTCGGTACTGTTCTTCAAGGAGCGCATCAATCGGCTGGAGATTGCCGGATGCGTGCTGATCATCTTGGGCGTGGTGCTTCTGGTTCTTGTGTGAGGGCGATGGCCATCTCCCCTTGGTGGGAGAGAAATCGCAAGAGAGGGGGTTCGTTCATAATGCCGGCAGCACTGCCCCCCTCACCGGGAAAATCTGAAGCTTAGGCGGTTTTCGCTCGCCTAAGCCTTCTGTTTTCCATCCTCTCCCGCAAGGGGGGAGGGGGCGCCGCCTCCCCATGACGAATATCCTTCCCCCGTTGCGACCCATCCCGCGGCGCGATACACCGGAGGGCACAAGCGCGCCGAGGGCAGGGAGACACATATGCACGCCACGACACCCGCCGCAAACGACGCTCGCGCCGACGCCTCGCATCCATATCCCAAGCGCTGGACGGCGCTCGCCGTGATGATGCTCGCCAACTTCATGAACCTGCTCGATGTCACCATCGTCAATGTCGCGCTGCCGAGCCTGCAGTCCGAACTCGGCGCGACCTCGAGCCAGATCGAATGGGTGGTTGCGGGGTATGTGCTGGTCTTTGCGCTCGGGCTTCTGCCATTTGGCCGGCTGGGGGATGTCCGAGGCAAGAAGCAGGTGTTTCTGGTTGGCGTCGCCGCCTTCACACTTGCTTCTCTGCTCTGCGGCCTCTCGCCTGACATCGGCTGGCTGGTCGCCGCTCGCCTGCTGCAGGGAGCAGGCGCTGCCGTGATGACGCCGCAGGTCCTGGCGATCGCGCAGATGATGTTTCCGCCAAAGGAGCGGGCGGCGGCCTTTTCGTTATTTGGTCTGAGTGCCGGTCTCGCTGCTGTATCGGGGCCGATCCTTGGCGGCTGGCTGATCGCGCTCGACCTCTTCGACCTCGGCTGGCGGCCGATTTTCCTGATCAACATTCCTGTCGGCATTGCAGCGATCCTGCTCGGCTGGCGGCTGATCCCGGCCTTTCCGCCCAAGCCCGGCCTGAAGAACGATTTCGGCGGGATTGCGCTTGCCGCCGTCACGATCTTCTGTGTCATCTTTCCGCTGATCGAGGGCCGGGGATTTGGCTGGCCTGCCTGGTGCTTCCTGATGATCGGGATGGCTGTTCCTTCTGCGGTCGCCTTCGGTCTCTGGGAGCGGCGCCAGCATCGTCTGAAGGCGCCGGAGCTTCTGCCGGTCGCGCTGATGAAGAACCGAAACTATGTGATCGGCTCGCTGATGACGGCGACCTTCTTCTCGACGCTGCCCGGCTTCTTCCTGATCCTCGCAATGTTCCTGCAGCAGGGGTATGGCCTGACTCCTCTGCAATCTGGAATGACGACCGTACCCTTTTCCGTCGGCATCTTCGTCGCCTCGCTGATCTCGGGGCGCCTCGGCAATATTGCACCGCGCATCCGCGTCGTGATTGGCGTTGTCATGGTGATCGTCGGCATGGGCCTGTTGCGAATGGAAATTCAGTCCGTGGGTGAGGCCGTCGATCGCATGGCACTCCTGCCATGGTTCCTGCTGAGCGGCCTTGGCATGGGCATCGCGATCGCACCGATGTTCCAGCTGGTGCTGGCGGGCGTGCCGCCACAGGATGCCGGTGGCGGATCGGGCGCGCTCCAGGCGATCCAGCAGGTAGGCAGTGCGCTGGGGATCGCCATCGTCAGCGAGATCTTCTTTTCCGATCTGGCGAGGAACGCAGCAGCGGGCATTGCGGGTAAAGAGGCTTATGCCGAGGGCATGAGCCTCGGCCTCATCTACAACTTCGTCGCTTATGCAGTCGTGCTGATCGCTGTCCTGTCGATGCGCACGGTGACCCCCGGAAGCGAGAAACTGGCGCGTCCGCTGCCGATCGACTGACCGGCAGGTTAGATCATAACATCAGGGGACGAGCAGCGTGCCTGCACCCGTCTCGGTGAAGAGTTCGAGCAACACGGAATGGGCGGTCTTGCCGTTCAGGATGACGACGCCCTGAACGCCGGCCTGGATCGCCTCGATGCAGGTCTCGACCTTCGGGATCATGCCGCCCGAGATCGTGCCGTCCTTGATCAGGGCACGGGCCTCGGCGACCGAGAGTTCCTTGATCAGCTGTCCGTTCTTGTCGAGCACGCCCGGGACATCTGTGAGGAACAGCAGGCGCGAGGCATTCAGCGCACCGGCGATGGCGCCGGCAAAGGTGTCGGCATTGATGTTGTAGGTATGGCCGTCGCGGCCCGGCGCGACCGGGGCAATGACTGGAATCATCTCGGAGCGGGCGAGCAGGTCGAGCAGCGTGCGGTCAACCTCGACCACCTCGCCGACAAATCCGAGATCAAGGACCCGCTCGATATTGCTGTCGGGATCGCGGACCTTCTTCTGCGCCTTTTCGGCAAAGACCATGTTGCCGTCCTTGCCGCAAAGTCCGATGGCCCATTCGCCGGTCTGATTGATCAGCGCAACGATTTCCTTGTTGATCGAGCCGGCGAGCACCATCTCGACGATTTCGACCGTCTTCTGGTCGGTGACGCGAAGGCCGTTTTCGAAGCGTGATTCGATACCCATCTTGGCGAGCATCGCGCCAATCTGCGGCCCGCCGCCATGCACAACGATCGGGTTGACGCCCGACTGCTTCAGAAGCGCGATATCGGCGGCAAACGCCTTGCCGAGCTCAGGATTGCCCATGGCATGGCCGCCGTATTTGACCACGATGGTCTTGTTTTCATAGCGTTGCATGAAGGGCAGGGCCTGGGCGAGTAGCCGGGCCTGGGTTTCGCTTTCGGAAGCCGTCATCGCATAACCTCATTCTGGATCGCGGCCTTTTAGCGCATGTGCCGCCGCGATGGAATAATCGGGCCGCAATATAAGCGGGAGATGACATGCTTCTTCGTCTCGTCGCATTGTCCGCCGAAGATGCCGCTCTATATCATGGCCGACGGTGTGAGGGGGCTGAATGGAACGCGACGACATCGGCGGTTTGCTGGCCCGGATAGCGATGCGGGACCGCGCCGCCTTTTCCTTGCTCTATCGCAATGTCTCTGCGAAACTTTTCGCCATCTGCATCCGTATGCTGAAAGACAGGGGAGAAGCCGAAGAGGCGCTCCAGGATGTGTTTATCAAGATCTGGCACAAGGCCGGCAGCTATACGGGCGACGGTGAAAAGGCCTATCCTTGGCTCTGCGCCATCGTCCGCTACCATTGCATCGACCGCCTGAGGGCGCGCCGACCGCAGGGAGAGGATATCGAGGCGGCACTCGACCTGGCAGATCTTTCGCCCGACCCGGAACAGCACGCCGTGCTGCGCTCCGAGGGCGGACGCATTGACACATGCCTGGAGGCATTGGATCCTGATCGGGCGCTTGCCGTACGCCAGGCCTATGTGGAGGGGCTGTCATACCAGGAACTGGCGGAGCATTTCGCAGTTCCGCTGAATACGATGCGCACATGGCTGCGGCGTAGCCTTTTGAAACTGAGAGAGTGCATGGATGAGCACGCCTGACCAGAGCAAGGGAGACCGGTCGCGGGACGAGGTTCTCGCGGGCGAATATGTCCTCGGTGTCCTGAGCGGCACCGAGCGGCAGAAGGTGGACGCACGCCTGCGCCACGACCGGCAATTCGCCGCCATGGTCAAGCGTTGGGAGGAAAACCTTACCCAGTTCAACGACGATTACGCGGAGGTGACGCCCCCGGATCAGTTACTGTCGAAGATCGAGGAACGGCTTTTTGCGCCACCCGCTGCGGTGGCGGCAATCAACGGCGGTCTGTGGAACTCGCTGACGCTATGGCGCGGATTGAGCTTTGCTTCGATCGCGTTGCTCGGACTCGTGATCGGGCTTGATTATGCAGAGCAGATCCGACCGAAACCGCAGGCGGCGTTAACGGCAGAATTGGCCGGTGACAACCAGGCGATCGCGCTGCATGCCCGCTACGACGGAGCTTCGGGGCGCCTCTCCGTAACGCCAGTTGCGAGCGGTGGGGCCGATCGAAAATCGCTGGAGCTCTGGCTGGTCGAAGGAGAAGAGGCGCCGATCTCGCTCGGTGTTCTGCCGCAAACGGGGCAGGGGGAGCTGGATGTGCCGCAGGATCTCCGGGCTCGGCTGACCAGCGGCGTTGTGCTCGCCGTCAGCCTTGAGCCTTTCGGCGGATCGCCGACGGGGCAGGCGACCGGCCCGGTCGTGGCGCTCGGCGAAGTTCGTCCCTGACGAAGAAATTCCGTTTTAAAATCATCCCGTTGATCGCCAGTCGGCCGAATTTTTCGCGCCGCCTGAAACTTGTTTGAACGCGCTTCCGTCCTTGGTTCTGTTCCCACTGAGGAACCAACCCGGTGTCCCGCCCGAAACTCTGGGACACGATCGAGAACACCAAGGATAAGAGGAAACCGTAATGTTCAAGACCGCTCTTCGCCCCCTCGCTTTCTCCGCAGCCATCCTGGCCGGCGCTGCCGCAGCCTATGCCGCCAATCCGATGGTCGGCGGTGGTGAAATGCTCGAAACCAAGAACATCGTCGAAAACGCCGTCAACTCGAAGGACCACACGACGCTGGTTGCCGCCGTCCAGGCAGCCGGTCTCGTCGAGACGCTCTCGGGTGCCGGTCCGTTCACGGTCTTTGCCCCCACCAATGACGCCTTCGCAAAGCTGCCGGCTGGCACGGTCGACACGCTCTTGAAGCCTGAGAACAAGGAACAGCTGACGAAGGTCCTGACCTGCCACGTGGTCGCTGCCGACGTGATGTCGGACGCGCTCGTCAAGATGATCTCCGATAATGGCGGCGAAGCCGATGTTGCCACCGTGGGCGGCTGCGTGCTGAAGGGCAAGGCTGCCGATGGCAAGGTAACGCTGACCGACGAAAACGGCGGCGTCTCGACCGTCACCATCGCTGACGTCAAGCAGTCCAATGGCGTGATCCACGTCGTCGACGCGGTGATCCTGCCGAAGATGTAAGGAACGACGGTTCGGCCCGGTCTCCGCCAGATAGGGCCGACCTCATCGGAGCCTGAGCGTCAAAGGCTCCGACCGACGGCCTCGCTGATTGCCTCGCGCAATTGGTCGAGGCCGTCACCTTTTTCAGACGAGGTCGACAGCACGACCGGGAAGGCGGCGGGCCGCTTCTTGATTTTCTCCTGCGTTTCCGCAATCAGCTTGAGGACGCCCGGCGCCTTGATCTTGTCGGTCTTGGTCAAGACAATCTGGTAGGACACTGCGGCCTTGTCGAGCAACGACAAGACTTCGTCGTCGTTCTTCTTCAGGCCATGGCGGCTGTCGATCAGCACATAGACGCGCTTCAGCGTCGCGCGGCCCCGAAGATAGTCGAAGACGAGCTTCGTCCAGGCATCGACATGTTCCTTGGGCGCCTGCGCATAGCCGTATCCCGGCATATCGACCAACGCCATCGGCGGCAGGTCGCCGCCTTCGCCGGAATAGCCGTCCGGCACGAAATAGTTGAGTTCCTGGGTGCGACCCGGCGTGTTCGACGTGCGGGCCAGTCCCTTCTGGCCGACAAGAGCATTGATCAGCGACGACTTGCCGACATTCGAGCGTCCGGCAAAGGCGACTTCAAGCGGGCCTTCCGGCGGCAGGAATTTCATCGAGGGCACGCCGCGGATGAAGATCCAGGGGCGGCCGAAGAGCGGCTGGTCGGGCTTGTCGTGCGGTTCGGTCATGGGTCTGGCCTTTCTTGAGCCGGACAGATCCGGGTTTTGGCCCGGAAAGTCAAGCAGCCTAGGTCGGGTTGGGCCGCGACGTCTGCCGCGCATGGCTGATCAGATAGGTGAACAGCGCCGCCATCACGAGCGCGCCGCCAAGGATCGTGCGCCCGGAGGGGATCTCATTATGGAAGAGGACCATCCAGACCGGCGCGAGGATCATCTCTGCGGTGCCGATGAGTGCGGCAAGCGCGGAAGGGATCATGCGGGCACCCGTGACATAGAGCGCCATGCCGAGGCCTAGATTGAGCGCCCCAAAGCAGAACAGCAGCGCGAGGTCCTGTCCGCCGACGGCAAAGGCGCCGGCCTGGGTGGCGGCAATCGCCGACGCGATGAAGGAGCCAGCGCAGGCCGCCGGCGTCATGCGGATGCCGGGATAACGGCGGGTCAATACTGTCATGCAGGCGAAAATTGCCGGGATGGCGGCGGCAAGCGTGAGTCCGAGGATCGAGCCGCCTTCGCCGATCGAAGCGGAGACCATGATGCTGACGCCGAGAAAGACGGCAAGGATCGCGCCCCAGGTGACCGGGGTGATCGGTTCGCCGAGCACCACCCGCGCCAGAAGTGCGGCAAACAACGGGATGGAGGCCATGAACAGCACGACATTCGCAACCGGTGTCATGGAGACGGCGAGGACGAAGAAGGTGGAGACGAGCGCAAAGCCGACGGCGATGAAGAAGCCGGGCCAGCCCATGGCACGAAACAGGCGGATCGTCCCGTCGATTCGGTCTCGGATCAGCATGAAGGTGAGCAGGAAAAGCCCCGCAAACAGACAGCGCCAGAAGACGATCGTCCAGCCGTCATCAACGCCGATGAAACGCTGGATCGCGCCCCCGTAGCTCCAGGCCAGTGCAGAACCGGCAACGAGCGCGATCCCGAGCCAGGCGCGGGTGGAGGGAGCGGAGGTGTCGGTCATCGGCGGGTCTCGTTCTAAAAAGAGAAAGCCCCGGCGCGGCCGGGGCTTCTGATCGTCACTTGGTCGCGGCGGACTTTCGCCGGAACATCTTGCCGATGTTCTTGAACAATTCGATCTCCACGCCGTGGCGCTTCATGATCAGGGCCTGCTGCAGGATCGACAGCGTGTTGTTCCAGGCCCAGTAGATCACCAGACCGGCGGGGAAGGTGCCGAGCATGAAGGTGAAGATGACGGGCATCCAGTTGAACAGCATCGCCTGGGTCGGATCCGGCGGCGTCGGGTTCATGCGCATCTGCAGCCACATGGTGACGCCCATGATGATCGGCCAGACGCCGAGATGCAGGAAGGTCGGGGATTCAAATGGCAACAGCCCGAAGAGGTTGATGAAGCTCGTCGGGTCGGGTGCCGAAAGATCCTGGATCCAGCCGAAGAATGGCGCATGGCGCATTTCGATCGTGACGTAGATGACCTTATAAAGGGCGAAGAAGACCGGGATCTGCAGGAGCACCGGCCAACAGCCGGCCACCGGATTGATCTTCTCCTCCTTGTAGAGCGCCATCATCGCCTGCTGCAGGCCCATGCGGTCGTCGGCGTATTTCGTCTTCAGCTCTTCCAGCTTCGGCTGGACGCGCTTCATGTTGGCCATGGAGGCGTACTGCTTGCTGGCGAGCGGGAAGAAGATCAGCTTGACGACAATGGTCGTGAGCAGGATGGCCACGCCGAAATTCCCCACCAGATGGAAGAAGTAGTCCATCAGGTGGAACATCGGCTTGGTGATGAAGTAGAACCAACCCCAGTCGATCATCAGGTCGAACTTCGGAATGCCGAGGCTTTCCTGATAGCTGTCGATGACCGGCACCTGCTTGGCACCGGCAAAGACGAGCGTCTTGACCGACGTGCTCTGGCCGGCCGGGATGCTGATCGCGTCGTTCTTGTAGTCGGCCTGGAAGCGGGCCTGACCATCGGTGAAGTGCGAGAAGCGCGACTCATAGGGCAGGGTCTGCTGCGGAATCAGCGATGCGGCCCAGTACTTGTCGGTGATTCCAAGCCAGCCACCGGTTGCCTTGGCATTGGTGATCGCGGCTTCTTCTACATCCGTATAGTCGTGTTCGACGAGGCTGCCTTCGGCTCCGAGAACGCCGAGAAAGCCTTCATGCAGAACGAAGATCGACGGCGTGGTGGGCTTGTTGTAGCGCGTGATGCGGCCATACGGCGCAAGGCTTGCTGCAGCCGTGCCATTGTTTGCGATCTGGTCTTCGATCGTGAACATGTAGTGTTCGTCGACGGCGATTGTGCGGGTGAAGGTCAGGCCGGCTTCATTGGTGAAGGTCAGCGTGACGGGGGTAGCCTCGGTCAGCTTCGCGCCTTCAGATGCGGTCCAGACGGTATTCGGGCCGGGCACGGAGCCGGCATTCTCTCCCGCGATGAAGCCGAGTTCGGCAAAATAAGCGTCGCGGGTTTCAGCTGGATTGAACAGCGTGACGATCGGGCTCGCCGGATCGACGGTCTCGCGATACTGCCGCAGCTTGAGGTCATCCAGACGGCCACCTGTGAGGTTGATAGAACCGACCAGATCCTGGGTTTCGATGGCGACGCGCGCTGTGCGGGCGACGGCGGCTTCCCGGCTGGCTTCGGCAGTGGCGACACCGCCTGCCGGCAGGCTGCCGTCGACCGTCGCGGCCGGAGTGGTGGCCTGCTGCTCGGTCTGAGCCTGCTGCTGCGCGATCTGGGCTTCCTGCGCCTGACGCTGGGCCTCGATGCGCGGGTTCATGTAGAAGAACTGCCAGGCGAGGACGATCACCACCGATAAGGCAATCGCGATGAAATAGTTGCGGTTGTTCTGCATCACTCTTTCCTGGGAGCGGTCTTGTGTGACCGGGTGTTATTCGTCTGGCGGTTTTCGATGCGGTGGATCAGTTGTCGTGACAATTGATCGAAAGGAATGTCCAGCACCTCGCGCCGGGCGACAATGACATAGTCGTGTCCCGGCTGCATTGCAAACGCCGCATTCAGTCGCACGGCTTCTTTCAGCCTGCGCCGCATGCGGTTCCGCTCTACTGCATTGCCGTGTTTCTTGGTAACGGTAAAGCCCACGCGGGGCGGCGCATCATTCTTGTGGTCGAGCACCTCCAAAAGGAATGTGCGACCCTTGCGCGCTTCGCCGTGCCTGACGGCGAGGAACTGAGGCCGGCTCTTGAGCCGGCCAACAGGTTTTTTGGAGTCCGTGGACGTCATGGGCCCGTCAATCTCGTCGGGCTCGTCCGGCCCTTAGGCCGAGAGCTTGGCGCGACCGCGAGCGCGGCGTGCGTTGAGGACCTGGCGGCCGCCCTTGGTGGCCATACGCGCACGGAAACCGTGGCGGCGCTTGCGAACAAGCTTGGAAGGCTGGAAAGTACGCTTCGACATTTATTTAATACCGCGGTGTGCGGCCCTTCTTGGATTTGCATTTCTGCATAAGCGTGGGTTTATCGCACGGATAATGGGCGCCGGGGCACCTTTTCCGAACGTGCGCGGCTTATACGGGCGCGGGTCCCAAGAGTCAATCGCAGCCGGGGTGGATTCCCGAGGCAGGTTTCCCGGTGCTTTCGCGAGATGACGTCTCCTAAATTCTTCAGAGAAAACCCCCGATTTTTGGGGTGGAACGACGTATTAAGCAATGAATCCTAAATTCCGAATATTCGGGAACGCGCGCGGGGTGCGCGTGGATTTGGAGTCAGGGACGTGAAGGTCAGCGGTAAGGTTTATTCATTGGTTGGCATCCTGGGGGCGGCGGCAGTCGTCATCGGTGCCATGGGCATATTCGTGACGGTCCAGTACGGGGCGAAATCCGCAGCTTTGCAGGAGATCTCGCAGCGTGCCTATCTCGGCGAGCGGCTCAATCGAATGGTGACGGCGGTCGTTATGGAATCGCGCGGAATTTACGCGGCGGCTTCCAGCGAGAAGGCCCAGCCTTTTGCCGAAGGTATCATGAAGAACCTGGACAAGATGGATGCCGCCATCGCCAAGTGGAAGCCGCTGGTGCCTGAGGCTCAGAAGGCCACATTCGATGCAATGGTTGCCAAGTCTGCCGAGTTCAGGGCGTTCCGTGCAGAAACCGCCCGCCTCGGCGTCGAGGTTGGTCCGCAGGACGCTAGTGCTCAGGGCAATAACGAGGCCAACCGTGCCAACCGCAAGGCCTTCCAGGCCGATATCGACGCTGTGGTTGAGGCAGACCTTGCCGAACTCGAGACGATGACCAATAGCCTTGCCTCGTTCCAAAGCACGATGATGATGCTGATCTCCAGCGTCACGCTGCTGGCGGTTGCCATTGGCGCCGGCCTTGGGATGCATATCGGCGTTAATCACCTGAGCCGCCCGATCCGCCGAGTGACGGAAGCGATGAACGGAATTGCCGGCGGCGATTACTCGACAGAAATCCCCTATAGCGGCCGCCCGGATGAAATCGGCGAGATGGCTGCTGCAGTCGAGGTCTTCAAGGAGAACGGTCTCTCGGTTCAGCGTCTTAACGCTCAGGAAAGCGCCATGCGCGCCAAGAGCGACGATTTGCAGACAAGCATGGCGGCAGTGGTCGCATCTGCTGCCGAGGGCGATTTCTCACGTCGCATCGAAAAGGATTATCAGGACGCCAACCTCAACCGGTTCGCGGCCAATATCAACGAACTCCTCGGATCCGTCGAGACCGGCGTGTCAGAGACCAACCGCGTGATTGGAAGCCTGGCGGCCAACGATCTATCGCAGGAGATGAGCGGCCAGTTCCGCGGTGTCTTCGCCGAGCTGCAGGCCAACGTCAACAAGTCGCTGCAGAGCTTGCGCCAGTCCATGTCGGACATTCGCGGCCGGACTGACTCGATCAATGACAACACCGTTCAGCTCACCTCCGCGACCAACGATCTGTCGAAGCGCACCGAACAGCAGGCCGCCGCTCTCGAGGAAACTTCCGCCGCACTCGACGAGATCACGGTCGTGGTTCGCCAGTCCAGCGAGCGTGCCCAGGAGGCAAGCCACATGGTGACCGAGGCCAAGCATAGCGCGGCCCAATCGGCGACCGTTGTCGGCGAGGCGGTGAACGCCATGGGCCGCATTGAACAGGCATCGCGCGAGATCTCGCAGATCATCAATGTGATCGACGAGATCGCTTTCCAGACAAACCTCCTCGCCCTGAACGCCGGTGTCGAAGCAGCCCGCGCTGGCGAAGCCGGGAAGGGATTTGCGGTCGTCGCCCAGGAAGTGCGCGAGCTTGCCCAGCGGTCCGCGAATGCCGCCAAGGACATCAAGGCGCTGATCACCAAGTCCGGGGAAGAAGTCTCAGGCGGCGTCAAGCTGGTGCAGCGCACCGGTGAGGCCCTGTCCGAGATCGAGAGCAGGGTTCTCAAGATCAACGATCACATCCATTCGATCGCCGCTGCGGCCAAGGAGCAGTCCACAGGTCTGGCCGAGGTCAACAGCGCAATCAACCAGATGGACCAGGTAACACAGCAAAACGCCGCCATGGTCGAAGAAACCTCTGCATCCACCCATAAGCTGTCTTCCGAGGCGGGTGGGCTCGCCCAGATCATTGCGCAGTTCAAGCTTGGCGATGATGGACGCGGCACGCGGGCAGCGCCGGCTGCGGTCGCAGCCCAGCATCGTCCGGTGGCCTCGCCTGCACGCCAGCTGGCCGGCAGCGTGGCCCGCGCCTTCGCAAGCTCCGGTCGTGCCACGGCTGCAGCCTCAGCACCCAAGGGTGACAACTGGGAAGAGTTCTGATCCGCAAGGGTTACAGTCTGGACTTTCGGTCGGGCGGTCGCGATATCGTATATCGCGGCCGTTCCGCGTTCATGAAGAAAGATTAATGTTTGCGGCAATCTTGCAGGTGGTCAGGGCGAACATGCTCCACTAGATTATCGTAACTGCCCAACCCGAAATCGACCCGTGGGAAGACAGGAAATTGACTTGATGTTAGACCGGCAGGACAGCGACATGCAGTCCGACCTCTCCGGAGGCTACGCCATGCCGTCTCGCATCCGGGGACTGTCGGGCAAGCTGCTCTGGCTGACGATCGCTTTCGTCATGCTGGCCGAAATCCTGATCTTTGCCCCCTCAATCGCCACCATGCGTCAGCGCTGGCTTCAGGACAGGCTGAACACGGCAGCCGCCGCAAGCGTCGTGATCGACGGACTGCAGCCTCTGGAACTGCCGCGGGGGGTGCAGGACCTGACCCTCGCCACGACAGGCACCAAGGCCATTGTGCTGCGCAAGGACGGCACCTCGCAACTGCTCGCCGTTACAGAAATGCCCAGCGAGGTAGATGCCGCCTTCGATCTCGCCGAATACTCCGAGTTCGGCTCCATCCGCGACGCCCTTTACACGCTCTTCTTCGGCGGCGACCGGCTGCTGAGGGTGTATGGCCCGATTGCCGAGGGTAGCAGCGTGACGGTGGAGATCGTCATCGATGAAGGGCCGTTGCGTCGGGCAATGCTGGGCTATGCCCGCAACATTCTCGTGGTCTCCCTGATCATCTCGGTCATCACAGCCTTCCTGATGTTCCTGGCGATCAACCGCGTGATGATCATGCCGGTCCGGCGCCTGGCCCGCAGCATGCAGGTCTTCGCCGAAAATCCCGAGGATCGCACGGGGGTGCTGCCGATCATGGAGGGGAAAGACGAGATTGCGGTGGCCGGTCGCCACCTGTCCCGCATGCAGGACCAGCTGCAGAAGACGCTGCGCCAGCAGAAGACGCTGGCCGATCTCGGGCTGGCAGTATCGAAGATCAATCACGACATGCGCAACATTCTGGCGTCGGCGCAGCTGATGTCGGACCGTCTGGTGGATGTGGAAGATCCGCTGGTGAAGAGTTTCGCGCCGAAGCTCCTGCGCACCATCGACCGGGCCGTCGGCTATACAAGCGAAGTGCTATCCTATGGCCAGACCTCGGAGGCGGAGCCACGTCGCCGCCGGTTCCTGCTGTCAGAGCTTTGCCAGGAGGTGCGCGATCTGCTGCATCTCGGTCCTGAAACGGGCATCGAATTCGTCGATAGCGTTGGAGCGGATATTGAGGTGGACGCAGACAGCGAGCAGCTTTTCCGCGTCATTCACAATATCTGCCGCAACGCGGTCCAGGCGCTTATCGGCTACACGAGTGACGATCCGGACCATGTCAGGCGTATCACGGTGTCGGCGCAGCGTACGGGCTCTGTGGTGGCGATCGTCATCGACGACACGGGTCCCGGCATGCCACGCAAGGCACGCGAAAACCTCTTTGCGGCATTCCGCGGCTCCGCCCGCTCCGGCGGCACGGGGCTTGGCCTTGCCATTGCCCGTGAACTCGTCCTCGCCCACGGGGGCACGATTGCCCTTGTGGAGAAGCCCGGTCCCGGCACGATGTTCCGCGTCGAAATCCCTGACAGGCCGGTCGCTCTCGATGACTGGCGGGCCCGCGCCTGACGGCCGCCAGTGGTCGTGTGACAGGAAAATGTCTCTTTTTTCGAAAAGGGTGCTTGCATTCCGGTCCGACCCGCTTTAGAGGATCGCCAACGCCGACGGACAGTCGGTTGGCACGCACCCGTAGCTCAGCTGGATAGAGCACCAGACTACGAATCTGGGGGTCAGAGGTTCGAATCCTTTCGGGTGCGCCATTCATCTTCCAATGGCCAGATATAGCGATATGAGCGAGGCAGTTGCCGATACGGCAGTAGCTCGTCCAAAACCTCGTTGATTGTCTAAAGGTTTACCTACTGCGTTGGATCCGGGTTAACCCCGCTTGCTAACCCCGATATAAGGTCGCGCTGATAAAACCATCCTTGACTGGCGGATAGTCTGCCGCATTTTCGAATGTCGAGGAAATACATGGCGCTCTCGTCCTGGACTGATCAGCAGATCATCAATCAGCTCAATTCGGGCTACAAATGGTCGGGATCGATCATCACCTATTCCTTCCCGACGGTTGTCAGCGCCATGGCGACCTATTCAGGGGAAGGGTCTGGCTTTTCCGCCTTGAACTCGACGCAACAGGCCCGCGCCGAACTGGCATTGACCCTGTGGGACGATGTGATCTCCAGATCGATCCAGAAGGTCGCTGCGGGCACCACGTCCACGTCAGCCAACATCGAATTCGGCAATTCCACCACCGGGGTAGGCTATGCCCATGCCTACTATCCGAGTGTCGGCAGTGTTTGGTTCAACACGTCTTACAATTCCGGGCAGGGCACCAACGACCTCATGACGCCGAAAATCGGTGCGCATGGGTTCCTGACCTATATCCACGAGATCGGCCATGCGCTGGGTCTTGAGCATATGGGCGATTACAACGGCACCGCTGCCACGCCGTCCTCCTACGAGGACTCGACCGTCTATTCCGTCATGTCCTATTTCGGCCCCTCCTGGGGATCCGGATCGGCGAACGGACAAGGCCTGGTCGCCTGGGCCGACTGGGTTGGTGCCGACGGCAGGCTCTATTCCCCGCAGACGCCGATGATGAACGACATCATGGCGATGCAGGCCATGTACGGCGCTGACACGACCACGCGGACCGGTGACACCGTTTACGGCTTTCAGTCCAACATTACTGGAACGACCTCGGCGATCTACGATTTCACCAAGAACCTCAACCCGATCATCTGCATCTGGGATGCTGGCGGCAACGACACGTTGAACCTCTCAGGTTGGAATACGGCCAGCACGGTCGATCTCGCGCCGGGGTCCTTCTCGTCGGCCAACAGCATGACGATGAACATCTCGATCGCGCGGGGCGCCTGGATCGAGAATGCGGTGACCGGCAACGGCAACGATACGGTCTACGGCAACGAACGAAACAACACCATCACCACCAATGGCGGCAATGATACGATCTATGCGCTGGGTGGCGACGACACGATCTCCGCCGGAACGGGCAATGATTACATCAATGGTGGCGATGGCTATGACACTGTCATCTTCAACGACAGCTGGGATAACATAAGCTGGACCTACAGCATTGCGACGGCCACGTTTACCTTCATGGGCACCCTGATTGGCACCGACACGATCACGGCTGTCGAGCGTTTCATTGACTCGCTGAACGTGGAACGGACGGCCATGTCGTTCCTCGAACCGAGCCTGCGTCCCCCTGTGGCTTCCGTCGAAGCCGATCTATCAGAAGTTCTCGAGGGCACCGGCTCCCCGACTGCAGTCACCTTCACGATCTCGCTCAGCAAGGTCGCCAACTCAAGCGAAACGATCGCCTGGCAGGTTGCCGGCACCGGCAACTCTGCCGCCAATGCGGCTGACTTCGCAGGCGCGCGCAGCGGCACAGTGACATTCGAGGCCGGTGAACTGACCAAGACCGTGACCATCTATGTGGCAGGAGACAGTGATTTCGAGTTGGAAGAGCGCTTCGCTCTTTCGATCAGCAGCCCGACACGCAGCGTGACGATGGGAACGGCTTCCGCCACCGTGGCAATTCTAAATGACGACGTGCAACTGATACCGATCCTGCTGCAGGGTACGTCCAGATCGGAAACGCTGGTTGGGACCGATAACATGGACCGCATCGTGGGCGGGGGCGGACACGACATCCTGCGTGGCAATGGCGGTCGTGACACGCTGGTCGGTGGTGCCGGCAACGACGTTCTGGATGGCGGTGCCGCTGCCGATCACATGACGGGTGGGGCGGGCAACGACATCTACTATGTCGATGACATCGGCGATGTTATCGTTGAACTGAACCGGGGTGGGACTGACACCGTCCGCACGACGCTCAACGCCTATACGCTCGGCACCTGGGTTGAGAATCTCGAATTCCTGGGAACAGGAGACTTCACAGGCACCGGCAACGCCTTGGCCAATACGATCACGGGCGGAGCGGGCGACGATGTCCTCGATGGCGGGGCAGGAAATGACACCCTCAACGGTGGTGAGGGCAATGATCGGTTGTTCGGCGGAGCCGGCAACGACCGCCTCTTTGGCGGAGCGGGCGACGACACGCTCAATGGTGGCGTCGGCGCAGACAGGATGACCGGTGGCACCGGAAACGATACCTATATCGTCGACAATTCCAAGGACGCGGTGATCGAGTTGGCGAATGAAGGCACCGACACGGTCCTCACCAGCCTCGGCAGCTATCGTCTCGGAAACCACATCGAAAACCTGACTTATACAGGTGCATCGACTTTCTCCGCTGTCGGCAACAGCCTCGACAACGTGATCATCGGTGGCGGTCGCAATGACAGGCTCGACGGTGGAGCCGGTAATGACGACCTGCATGGCAATGCCGGCAATGACACCCTGATCGGCGGCGCCGGAATGGACAGGCTCTTCGGCGGTGAAGGTAATGACGTTCTCGACGGCGGCATTGGCGACGACTGGCTTTATGGTGGTCTCGGAAACGACCGTCTGACCGGTGGTGCCGGCGCAGACACCTTCGTCTTCTCCGACTTGGGAGCAAGCAATGCGGACCGGATCACGGACTTCGTCTCCTCTGTCGACCGGATTGCCCTCGACAGCCTGGTGTTCGAGGATCTCGGCTCGCTGGGTCCATTGCTAGAGGCAAATTTCGGGGTTGGCGCGGTTGCAACGACTGCGGACCAGCGCATCCTCCATGACCAGACAAGCGGAGCGCTGTTGTATGACGCAGATGGCGTTGGCGGTGCGGATGCACTGGTCTTCGCCTATGTCGCACCGGGCCAGATCCTCACTCATAGTGATTTCTCAGTCATCTGATTGCGGGGAAGCTATGGGTCGTCTTGCGGGAGGCCCCATTCTTTCCGCGCCGAGATGCCGCACAAAGAAGTTGGCTGCTGCCGTAGCTTGATCTAAGACCACAGGCGCTTGCAATGGTCGAAGGTCCGGCGCGCCGGGACGGGTCGTGTCGACTGTCGCATGAGAAAGCTGGCCGTTCGGCGACGGGATAATGACATGAGATGGAAGCGCACTCTTCAATTGCTCGACGTTCACGCCGAGGGAGAAATCGGCAAGGTTGCGATTGGCGGCGTGCCGAAGATACCGGGAGAGACGGTGGCCGAGCAATTGCTGTGGCTGAACACCGATCCGAAGGGTGAGGCGCTCCGGCGCATGCTGGTGCTCGAGCCGCGCGGTGCGCCGATCGGCTCCGTCAATCTGTTGCTGCCGCCGAAGAACCCGGCGGCCGATGCGGCCTTCGTCATCCTGCAGCCGGATCAGGCCCATGCCAGCTCAGGCTCCAACTCGATCTGCGTGACCACAGCGCTTCTCGAAAGCGGCATGGTCGAGATGCAGGAGCCGGAGACAATCGTGATGCTGGAAACGGCAGCTGGCCTCGTGAAGGCAACCGCGACCTGCCGCGACGGTAGATGCGAGCGGGTAAAGCTCACCATGGTGCCCTCCTTCGTCCACGAACTGGATGTCGCGCTCGATACCGAGCAGTGGGGTCGCATCACCTTCGATCTGAGCTATGGCGGGATCTATTATGCACTTGTCGATGTCGGCCAGGTCGGCCTGACCATAGAGAAGGGCAATGCCAGGGCGCTAGTTGAGGCGGGCATGATCCTGAAGGAAGAAATCAACCGGAAGATCCCCGTGGTTCATCCGGAAATCCCGGCAATCTCTGGCGTTGCCTATGTGATGTTCCGAGACGTCGATCCCGATGGCGCGATCCGCACCTGCACGACCATGTGGCCGGGGCGCGTTGATCGCTCGCCCTGTGGCACCGGCAACTCGGCCAATCTGGCGACACTCCATGCCCGCGGAAAGGCGAAGGTCGGTGACGTCATGCTATCGCGTTCGATCATCGGTTCCGAATTCGAGGTAGGGCTGGCGGCGATTTCCGAAGTCGCCGGACGCCCAGCCGTCATCCCCACCATCAGCGGGCGTGGCTTCACCTTCGGACTGCATCAGGTGGCGCTTGATCCCTTCGATCCTTTCGAGCGCGGCTTCGCTCTCACCGATGTCTGGGGCCCGTCTTCGGGCTCGATCGGTTGACTTTTCGCCACGGCTTTCTGCATTGTTCCATATTGAATGAAATATGATGATATCCGGTAGCCGAATTGTAAGGGTCTTGCTTTTCGGCATCTTGCTATCGGGCAAAGTCAGCGAATAAGTAGATTTCATCGTCATGAACACGACAAGTAATCTGTAAATGAAAATAAACGCTACGACAGGTTCCAGCCTGCCGCTATCGGCAAGCACGCCGCCGACACTGCGCGGCTGCGCGATCTTTGCTGGTCTCTCGCCGGAAGAAGACCAGGAATGGCTGGCACGCTGCCATTCGCGTACCTTGAGTGCGGGAGAGAGCCTCGTCGATTTCGAGGATATGTCGAAGGATGTCTTTGTGGTGCAGGCGGGAGAGATCCGCGCCGTTCTGCGCTTTTCCGTTGGCAAGGAAGCAATCCTTGGAAGTTTCAAGCGCGGCGATCTGCTCGGCGAGCAAGCCGCAATCGACGATATGGCCCGCTCGGCCAGCCTGATGGCGGTCAGTGATGCAACGGTGACCGTTATACCGTGCATCGTCTTCCTTGATATCCTGCGGCAGAGATCGGATGTTGCGCTTGTGCTCCTGCAGCATCTGTCCAAGCGCATCCGCGCCATGAATGATCGCCTATCGGAACTGTCTTTCTTGGATACGAAGCATCGCCTCTACAACACGCTGCTGCGTCTCTCGCGGGTTCGCAACGATGGGGGCCGTGAACGCATCATTTCCCCGCCGCTCGTCCATGCAGAACTCGCAGAGCACATCGGTGCGAGCCGCGAGACCGTCTCCCGTGAAATGTCGAGGCTGGCGCGTGAGCAATTGGTAGAGCGAACCAGCCGCGCTATTGTTCTCAAGAATCCGGTGGAACTGTCCCGCCGGATTTCTCGCGCGTTGGAAGGCTAAAGCCCAAGTGTCCGTCTCTATCATCGATGCTTGGCAAAAGCGGTCAGGGGTAGATTACGCCTTTGCGTAAGATGACATTGGCATAAAGGCGCGGCTCGCCGGTCTGCACGACCGTATGAGCTGCTTTCACGCGGTTATAGAAATCCGCGCCGATCAGTTTCGTCACCGGCACTTTAGGCTCGTGCCTGGCGCAGCAGTCGATGATCTCCTGATGCACCGGGTCAACCTGATCTGGCTTGCCGCCAACCACCGAGCGGAAAATGGCTTCGGGCACGAAGTCGTCGATCGGCATGACGCTTAGCACCGCATTGAGTACGGGCACCAGATGATGTCCGTCGAGACGCACGAGACGGCGGGCGTGTTCGAGTGCCGGATAGTTGCCGTCGACGATCGCGATTTCGTCGCCATGCCCCATGGCACGCAGGGTGGCGAGGAGCTCCGGGCTCAATAGGGGGTCAATGCCCTTCAGCATGGGTGGTATCCTTGAACAGTACTGTTTGATCGATGAGATAGCGGTCGAAAATCGGCAGGCTGGCTCCGCCGATGGCGCGTGCCTGGTCGCCAACTTCGCCTTCGACGATATCGGGGATGACGACGCCCTGCAGGTCGAGGCGGTTCATCGCCTCGATGGTCGCCTTGATCAGGCGGTGGCGGACCCAGGCCGGAAAGCCGCCATCTATGATCGCCGCAGCGAAGTCGATGATGGAGGCCGCGGCGATGACGGCCTGGGCGAGGGCGGCTGCGGTGTCGCGCAGCCAGATCTCCAACGGCTCGCCGAAATCGATCCACTCCTCGGCTGCATACCAAAGCGGTTGAGGGTCGATTCCGCGCTCGCGCAGGAGGTTTTCCAGGACGAAGATCGAGGCGATATCGAGCAACTGGCGCGTCTGGCCATGTTTGTCACGGACGGGAAGCGGGCCGATCGCACCGGCCGTGCCGGTGCGGCCGACGAAGAGCGAGGAATTGACCACAATCCCGCCGCCGATAAAGGATCCGATGTAGAAATAGACGAAGTCCGGATAGCGCTGACCGGCGCCGAAAACGAGTTCGGCACCGCAGGCGCTGGTCGCATCGTTGCGCAGATAAACGGGATGCGCCATGCGCGCCTGCACCTCGACCTGCAAATCAACCTTCCGCCAGATCTCCATGGCACCTTCGGGCGCCCCGACTTCTTCGGCCCAGTTCCACAGTTCGAAGGGGGCGGCAATGCCGATGCCCGCTATCCGCGCCCGCATCGCCAAGTCCATGTCGGCTTCCATCTCTGCAATACCATCACAGATGAAGGGCAGCAGATGGTCGGGATGCGGATAACGATAGGTGCGGTGCCGCTGCTTGCAGATCTTGCCGGCGAAATCCATCAGCACAAGGTCGGCGCTGCGGCGGCCGATCTTCACGCCGAAGGAGAAAACGGCATCCGGGTTGATGAACATTGGCACGGACGGTTGGCCAACGCGGCCGCGTATGGGCTCGCCGCGCATCAGGAGCTCGTCGCTTTCCAGCGACCGCATGATGACGGAAACCGTCTGCGCCGAAAGCCCGGTCAACCGGGCGATGTCGGCTTTCGAACAGCCAGGGTTTTGGCGGACGAGAGACAGCACCAGTCGCTCGTTATAGGCGCGAACCCGCACCTGGTTCGAGCCGCCGCCGGCACTCACCTTAGGCGCCGGATCCGCCAGTCTTGCATGATCATCCTGTGACAATGAGGTCGCTCCTCCCGACCGCTCCCTTTTACGAGAGCTCCGGCAGAATGTCACATCGGTTTAATAATTCAACTGGATTTATTTATTGACAGCCCAAATGTTCTGATGTTCTAAATGGGCACGTGGAGGAGTGGGTGCCGTCTGGCAGCCGATCGGATCGTCAGGGGATGATCCGTGCCGACACGCTGCGGCCGGAGGAGCTGGCCGACACCATTCGGGAGGAATACCAAATGAAAAAGTCTCTGATCACTGCTGCCCTGTCGACCCTGGCTCTCGGCGTTGTATTCGCCGCGCCGGTGCAGGCGGCCGATGTTTCCGCCTGCCTGATCACCAAGACCGACACCAACCCCTTCTTCGTCAAGATGAAGGAAGGCGCGACGGCCAAGGCAGCTGAACTCGGCGTCACGCTGAAGGCCTATGCCGGCAAGGTCGATGGCGATAGCGAAAGCCAGGTTGCCGCCATCGAAACCTGCATTGCCGACGGCGCGAAGGGTATCCTGCTCACCGCATCCGACACCAAGGGCATCGTTCCGGCCGTCCAGAAGGCCCGTGATGCAGGTCTCCTCGTCATCGCCCTCGACACGCCGCTGGAGCCGATCGATTCCGCCGACATGACCTTCGCCACCGACAACCTTCTTGCAGGCGAACTGATCGGCAAGTGGGCAGCCGCAACCCTCGGCGACGCCGCCAAGGACGCAAGGATTGCCTTCCTCAACCTGACCCCGTCCCAGCCGTCGGTCGACGTTCTGCGTAACCAGGGCTTCATGAAGGGCTTCGGCATCGACACCGTCGACATCAACAAGATCGGCGACGAAACCGATCCGCGCATCGTCGGCCACGACATCACCAATGGCAATGAAGAAGGCGGCCGTACCGCCATGGAAAACCTTCTCCAGAAGGATCCCTCCATCAACGTCGTTCACACCATCAACGAGCCGGCTGCTGCCGGCGCCTATGAAGCGTTGAAGGCTGTTGGCAAGGAAGGTGATGTGCTGATCGTGTCGGTCGACGGCGGTTGCCCGGGCGTCAAGAACGTCGCTGAAGGCGTCATCGGTGCCACCTCGCAGCAGTATCCGCTGCTCATGGCATCGCTCGGCATTGAAGCGATCAAGAAGTTCGCTGACACCGGCGAGAAGCCGGCTGCCACCGAAGGCAAGAACTTCTTCGACACGGGCGTCGCCCTCGTCACCGACAAGCCGGCAGCTGGCGTCGAGTCCATCGACACCAAGGCTGGCACGGACAAGTGCTGGGGTTGATTTCAGCCTCCTGCGCCTGAACTGAAACGCCGGCGAGAGCAAGTCTCTCGCCGGTAGGCGCAACGCCCGGCCTTGCGCGGCGGCAGGCCGGGCGTATCCTTCATGTAAAAGAATTGAGACAACGGCAGGGAGGATGACCCATGCAGCCGGCCAATCCCGAAACGCGCAACCCGCAGGAATTTGAGAAGGTTCTGTCTTCCAGTTCGACCGAGGTTGCCTCGTTTGATCGCCACGAGCGCACGGTGCTCGAGCGCTTTCAGCATTTCCTGCACTCCAGTCCGGCAGCCGTGGCGCTGATCGTGCTGGTCCTGTCGATTGCGGTCTTCGGCCTCATTCTCGGCGGCAAATTCTTCTCGGCCTTCACCCTCACACTAATCCTGCAGCAGGTCGCGATCGTCGGTATCGTTGGCGCCGCGCAGACGCTGGTCATCCTGACGGCCGGCATCGATCTGTCGGTCGGCGCCATCATGGTGCTCTCGTCCGTGGTGATGGGCCAGTTTGCCTTCCGCTACGGCCTTCCGCCTGAGCTTGCCGTGATCTGCGGTCTCGGCGTCGGCGCCTTCTGCGGCTTCATCAATGGCGTGCTCGTGGCGCGCATGAAGCTGCCGCCCTTCATCGTCACACTTGGCATGTGGCAGATCGTTCTGGCGACCAATTTCCTCTATTCCGCCAATGAGACGATCCGCAGCCAGGACATCGACGCCAACGCGCCGATCCTGAAATTCTTCGGCGAAAATATCCGCATGGGTGGTGCGGTCCTCACCTATGGCGTCATCGCCATGGTACTGCTCGTCGCAGTCCTCTGGTATGTGCTCAATCACACCGCCTGGGGACGCCACGTCTATGCCGTCGGCGACGATCCGGATGCGGCAGAACTCGCAGGCGTCAACGTCAAGCGCATGCTGATCTCCGTCTACACCCTGTCCGGTCTCATCTGTGCACTCGCCGGCTGGGCTCTGATCGGCCGCATTGGTTCGGTTTCCCCGACCGCCGGACAGTTCGCCAATATCGAATCCATCACGGCTGTGGTGATTGGCGGCATCTCGCTCTTCGGTGGGCGTGGCTCGATCCTCGGCATGATTTTCGGCGCCTTGATCGTCGGCGTCTTCCAGCTTGGCCTGCGCCTGATCGGCACGGACCCGCAATGGACCTATCTCTTGATCGGCGTTCTCATCATCGCCGCAGTGGCAATCGACCAGTGGATCAGAAAGGTAGCAGGCTGATGACTCAGGAACCCATTCTCACAGCCCGTGGCCTGGTCAAGCGTTACGGTCGCGTCACCGCTCTCGATCAGGCAGATTTCGATCTCTATCCGGGCGAGATTCTCGCGGTCATCGGCGACAACGGTGCCGGCAAATCCTCGTTGATCAAGGCGATCTCCGGTGCCGTTTCGCCTGATGAAGGCGAGATCAGGCTTGAAGGCAAGCCGGTCAACTTCCGCTCACCGATCGATGCGCGCAATGCCGGCATCGAGACCGTGTACCAGAACCTCGCTCTGTCGCCGGCGCTCTCGATTGCCGACAACATGTTCCTCGGTCGCGAACTGCGAAAGCCGGGCCTCCTGGGCAGCATGTTTCGCAAGCTCGATCGCCCGGCGATGGAAAAGATTGCCCGCGACAAGCTCTCCGAACTGGGCTTGATGACCATCCAGAACATCAATCAGGCGGTGGAGACCCTCTCGGGCGGCCAGCGCCAGGGCGTGGCGGTGGCACGTGCCGCTGCCTTCGGTTCCAAGGTGATCATCCTGGACGAGCCGACGGCCGCACTTGGCGTCAAGGAAAGCCGCAAGGTTCTGGAGCTCATTCTCGACGTACGCTCACGCGGTCTGCCGATCGTGCTGATTTCCCACAACATGCCGCACGTCTTTGAGGTCGCCGATCGCATCCATGTGCACCGTCTGGGCAAGCGGCTCTGTGTCATCAATCCGAAGGACTATACCATGTCCGACGCGGTGGCCTTCATGACCGGTGCTCGACCGGCACCGGAGGCCGAGCGCGCCGCATGAGCCAGTCGCTTGAGGGTCTGCTGGCTGAGATCGAAAGGCGGGCGCGTGGCAGCAGCCGCCTTCTGGTCGGTGTGGCCGGCCCTCCGGGCGCCGGCAAGTCGACGCTCGCAGATCAACTGCATGAGATCCTCAATCAAAGAGGTCAGCGCAGCGCCGTCCTGCCGATGGACGGCTTCCACCTCGACAATGCCATCCTTGAGCAACGCGGTGACCTCGCTCGCAAGGGCGCACCGCATACCTTTGATGTACGTGGTCTTGCCGACCTGCTGCGGGCTGTGAAGGCTGGTGGTGAAGTCTTCGCCCCGGTCTTCGATCGCTCACGTGAACTGGCGATTGCCGCCGCCCGATGTATTGCGCCGGAAGACCAGGTCGTGATTGCCGAAGGCAATTATCTGCTGCTGCAGCAGGGACGGTGGGCCGGCCTCGCCGATCTTTTCGATCTGACGGTCATGGTTGCACCTCCGATCGAGGAACTTGAGCGACGGCTGATAGCCCGCTGGGTCCATTATGGTCTCACTCCGGCACAGATCGAAGCGAAGGTGGAAGGCAATGATCTTCCCAATGGGCGACTCGTTTTGGAGCGCAGCCGGGAAGCCGATTTCACCTTCGATATGTTCTAATAGCGCCAGACTCCGGGTGCAGTCGGACCTCCGAAAATTATTAAGTTCTAATTAAATGAGCCATCGCTAAAATTGTACCGGTTTGGTTCAGCGAATTTCAGCCTCCCCCTGATACAACTCCTCCATGAAAGGTTAACGCAGCACCCGCCGTGCTGACGAGGCTTCGACCTCGAGCGGTTGCTTTGAAAGGGGGTACCAAATGGCTATTCTGATTGTCGAAGACAATCCGACCAATGCGATGATCATCAAGCATCTCGCAAAGAAGGTCACGGCCGCAGAGATCAAGGTCGCCGGCGACGGGAATACGGCACTGATGCTGTGTCACGCCGAAAATTTCGAAATGTTGATCGTCGACCATCTGTTGCCAGGCATGTCGGGGCTGCAGTTCACCAAGGCCGTCCGCCTCATGGATCGCTATCGCGACATCCCGGTGGTCATGGTCACGGCAGATGACGAACCGCGCCTCCGCGACGAAGCAAAGGCGGCGGGTGTCACGGACTTCCTTCAGAAGCCGGTCGAAGCTGTCGCCTTCCGCAAGCTTCTTTCTGACCACCTGGGATCGACCGCAGTCCATCCCGAACTCCGCTCAGCCTGACAAAAAGGAAGCAGACCTATGAAGAGCATCATCGCTGCGCTTCTTGCGAGCGCTTTGACAGCAACAGCCGCCCTGGCGCTCGATGCGCCGACCGGACCTGTCGTGTTGACCGTGAAGGGCGCAATCTCCAACACCAATGCGGGCGACACCGCCCAGTTCGACCTTGCTATGCTGGAAAAGCTCAAGGGTCGCAAGGGCGAGATGGAAACGCCCTGGACGGAAGGCAAGGTAACGTTCGAAGGTCCGCTGCTGCGCGAAGTTCTGGCCGCAGCCGGCGCGACCGGCGCCAACCTCAAGGTCCGGGCGCTCAATGATTACGCCGCTGACGTACCGGCGGACGATGCCAAGCTGGACACGATCCTTGCGACGAAGCTCAATGGTAAGGCCATGTCGATCCGCGACAAGGGACCGCTGATGCTGGTCTACCCCTTTGACCTCGACGCTGGCTTGTACAACGAGAAGTACTTCTCTCGCTCCGTCTGGCAGATCAAGGAAATCGAGGTCGGTCAGTGACAATGACGGGAGCAACAGCGCGGAAAATTGCAGGCGGAGGCACGATTGCCTTCGTCCTGCAGACCGTGTCTGCTGTGCTCCTGCTCGTCTTGCTCGTTCTCTTCGTCGACATTGCGCGCCAGTACCGCATCATGGAAGACGGCGTGCGTGAGAACTCGCTCTGGTCGGTCTACCAGTTGGACCGGGAAGTGCGACAGCTCAGCCACAGTCTCTCGAATGTCAACCGCGCCGATATCAATCCGCAGCGGCTCGATGAACTGGCCCTGCGCTACGACATCCTCTATTCGCGCATCGCGATCCTCGACCAGGCAAAATTTGGCACCTATTTCTCCGGTGACGAGAAGATCCGCAATTACATCGGACACATCACTGCGGGCGTTCAGGCGGCGCAGCCGATGTTTGACGCCTATGCCGCCGGTGTCCTTCCTGCGCCTGAGCAATTGAAGCAGCTTGAAGCCTCACTGGTCTCCATGGGCCGGTCGGCCGAGGATTTCCTGCTCTATACCAATACGCGCGTGAGCTATGAGCGGTCGGCAAGCCGCTCGACAATCCTCGACCTGGAGCGCACCTCCACGGTCATGCTGAGCCTGTTGATGGTTTCGGTGGTTTTCCTGGTGGTGACGCTCAACCGCCAACTTCGCTCCGTTCGCCGCTCCAGCCACGAACTGCAGGTCATGGCGACGCAGCTGAGCGAGGCCTATGAAGCCGCCGACGCCGGCAACCGGGCCAAGTCGCAGTTCATGGCGACCATGGGCCACGAGATCCGCACGCCGCTGAATGCGATCCTCGGCATGTCGGAACTGCTTGAACTCTCCGAATTGCCGGAGGATGCGCTGTCCAGCGTCAAGACGATCCGCTCTTCCGGCGAGGCGCTGCTGGAGATCATCAACGAGATCCTCGATTTTTCCAAGATCGAACACGGCAAGCTGGAACTCGAGGAACGTGCGTTCGACGTCTGCGCGCTGGCCGAAAGCACCGTGAGCATCATCCGCGGTCGCGCAGACGATCACGGCAACACCGTTATTCTCGACCTGCCGGATTCGCTCCACGCACTTTATGTCAAGACGGACCCGACGCGCCTGCGTCAGGTTCTGCTGAACTTGCTGTCCAACGCCGCCAAATTCACCCATCAGGGCACCGTGACCTTGCGCCTGCGTGACTTCTACCGCGAAGGCAAGCTGATGATCCGCTTCGAGGTGGAAGACACCGGGATCGGCATCGACGAGGCGGGTCTCGACAAGCTGTTCAAGCCCTTCTCCCAGGTGGATGCCTCGATTAGCCGCCGTTATGGCGGGACGGGCCTGGGTCTCACCATCTGCAAGCAGATCGTTGAGAAGCTCGGTGGCGAACTCGGCATGAGCAGCACCGTTGGCGTTGGCTCCATCTTCTGGTTCGAGCTTGGTGTGGTTCCGGTGACCCGTGAAGAGGCGAGCGGTTTGGCCGCGAAGGTAGTCGCCGAGGAGACGCTGCCGCGTAAACGCATCCTTCTGGTCGAGGACAACAAGGTCAACCAGATCGTTGCCACCCGCTTCCTTGCCCGCCTCGGTCAGGACGTTGAAATTGCCAATGATGGCGCAGAAGCTGTCTCCATCTCCCGCGACCAGGCGTTTGACCTGATCCTGATGGATATGCAGATGCCAGTCATGGACGGCATCGAGGCAACGAAACGGATCATTGCCGAAGGCGGCCCCTCTTCCGGGGCGCCGATCATTGCCATGACAGCCAATGCCTCAGACGATGATCGTCGTCGCTGCCTGGATGCCGGCATGAAGGGATTTGAGTCCAAGCCCGTCACTCTCGAAAGATTGAAAAAGATGATTGCGCATGCCACGTCATCGGCCCGCGAAGCGGCGCCGGCACCCGTAACCACGACAGCGCCCCAGAAGCTGGAACTGCCGGACCTCGATCTTGCGGCCATGCCGCTGCAGTCCATGCCGGGGCTCGGTATCGAGGGGCTGGACGAGGCCCGCCACGCGGAACTGGTGGAAGCACTCGGCGAAGATGTCTTCCAGGAACTGGTGGAGTCCTTCTTTGACGATGCGACCAGCCTGCTGGACGAACTGCAAGACGCCCTGCGCAAGAACGACCCCGAAAAAATCGATCGCGTCCTGCACACCATCAAGGGTGCCGCCTCTAATGTCGGCCTCAATGATCTGGCGGTGAAGGCGCATGCGCTACGCAGCCACACCCCGGCGGCTGCCGATATCGAAATGTTTGGCGAGGAAATCCTCGCACTCAAATTCAAACTGGTTGCCTGAGAAGCAAGGAGGCGTTCATGCGTATTTTGTTGGTGGACGACAACAGCACAAATCTGAAGCTTCTGACGAAACTCGTCGGCAAGCTCGACAATTGCGAGCCGCTGCCTTACGCCAGCCCCGATGCGGTGCTTTCAGAATTGCCGGAGCTCGACTTCGACATCGCCATCATTGACTACCAAATGCCGGTCTATAACGGCGTCGAGCTTTACACCGAGATCGTCCGTTTCGAGAAATATGCCGAAGTGCCGGTTATCTTCGTCACGGCCGACAAGGATATGACGACCCGCATGGCGGCATTGAATGCCGGTGCGATCGACTTCCTCACCAAGCCGGTGAACCCGGTGGAGTTCCAAGCGCGTGTGCAGAATATCGTCAGTCTTGCCCGTGCTCGTCGGCAACTCGCGGATCAGGCCGAATGGCTGCGCCGCGAGGTCGAGCGCGCTGTTGGCGAATTGCGCGAGCGCGAACAGGAAATCATCCACCGGCTGACGCTGGCTGCCGGGTACAAGGATCCGGAAACGGCGCGCCATACGCTGCGGGTCGCTTCCTATTCTGAAGCTATCGCGATCGAGCTGGGCCTCTCTCCGCAGCTTTGCCATGACATCCGGCTAGCCGCTCCGATGCATGACATCGGCAAGGTTGCCATGCCAGACACTGTGCTCCTGAAGCAGGGGCGCCTGACGGAGGCAGAATATCGCCAGATGCAGTCGCATGCCGAGATCGGCAGCGACATCCTCGGGCGATCGCACTCCTCGCTGTTGCAGCTCGCTTCCGAGATTGCCGCCAGCCACCATGAACGCTGGGATGGCCAGGGTTACCCGAACCGCTTGGTCGGGACGGCCATCCCGATTTCCGGCCGCATCGTCTGCATTGCCGACAATTTCGACGCGTTGACGACGGAAAGGCCCTACAAACCGGCCTGGAGTTTTGAGCGCACGGTCGAGCACATTCTCGGTCGCGCCGGCACCCAGTTCGATCCCGATTGCGTCGCCGCTTTCGAGCGTGCCTTGCCGCGCATCCAGGCGATCATGGAACAGGATCGCCGAGAGCAGGCCGAGGAGGCCGAAAAGGCGATTGCGCCAGCGAGCGAACGGGTCGCCTGATCCTTTGATCCCGCGGGATGGACATGCTAAGGGCGGCGAGTTCTCGTCAAGCCGGAGGCCCGCCCCATGTCATCCCTCACCATCCGTCGTCCCGATGACTGGCACCTGCATCTGCGCGATGGCGCGATGCTGGAGGGTGTGATCGGCGATACCAGCCGGCACTTCGCGCGCGCGATCATCATGCCGAACCTCGTGCCGCCGGTGGTCACCACCGGGGACGCACGCGCCTATCGCGAGCGGATCCTGAAGGCTGTGCCTTCAGGCGATCGTTTCGAGCCGCTGATGACGCTCTACCTCACCGAGCACACCAACCCGGACGATGTGGAAGAGGGCAAGCGCTCAGGGCTGATCACTGCCGTCAAGCTCTATCCTGCCGGCGCCACCACCAATTCCCATGGCGGTGTGCGCGACATGGACAAGGCCATGCCGGTTCTCGAGCGCATGGCAAACATCGGGCTGCCGCTCTGCGTCCACGGCGAAGTGACGACGCCTGAGGTCGATATCTTCGACCGCGAAAAGGTCTTCATCGACACGGTCCTCGATCCGCTGCGCAAACGCCTGCCCGAGCTGAAGATCACCATGGAGCACGTCACGACGGAAGACGGTGTGCAGTATATCCGTGCGGCAGATCGCAACCTCGCCGGCTCGATCACGACCCATCATCTGATCATCAATCGTAATGACATCCTTGTTGGCGGCATCCGCCCCCATTACTATTGCCTTCCAGTTGCCAAGCGCGAGAACCATCGCCAAGCGCTGCGCAAGGCCGCCGTCTCTGGCGACACCAGGTTCTTCCTTGGCACGGACAGCGCCCCGCATGTCGATCCCATGAAGGAATGCGGCTGCGGCTGCGCCGGGATCTATACGTCCATCAATACGATGAGCTGCCTTGCGCATGTTTTCGAGCAGGAAAATGCGCTCGACAAGCTTGAGGCCTTCACGTCGCTGAACGGCCCGGCCTGGTACGGGCTGCCCGTCAACGAGGAAACGATCACGCTGGTCAAAGGCACTGAGCCGGTCGAATTCCCAGGCAAGATCTTCACCGGCGCTGGCCCCGTGACAGTGTTTGATCCCAAGTTCCCCCTCCTGTGGCGCGTCGCCTGAGGCGCTGACGGCGCCCGTATCCGGGCGCCACGCACTCTTCATCCACTGATCCATACGCCGGTGCGAGATTTTCTGCCGGGGCCTATTCGCGCGTCGATGGCCCGGTCACGCCCCAATCTTGCAGTATTGCGCCGCCTTACGCACCAGACCTGCGGCGGCAGTTCACCGGGCCATGGCCCGCCACTATCTCACCGTGCCACTACTTAAGCCGATGTAAATAAAAGCCTATTTCTCCCGTATTGGCGCTGCGTCAAGCCAGGGAGAAGTGAGTGAGTCTAGCTCCGTGGAGAAAAAGTAGTTTACTGAAGTATTTAACGCCTAAAATTCTATTAAAAAACAATAAATGAACGGAATTGGTTAAATTTACCATGGTTTAAATTCCGTTAAGTCGCAATATTGCTTGTAATAAAAACTGTGGATAAGTCTTCCTCAACAGAGATTGATTGATCTCTGGTTTTTTGGGGAGAAAAGTAATGAGTGCTTCCAAGAATATTCGCAGCGCATCTATCGACATTCGCCCCCGCAAAGCTAACAGGGCAGCTGTTATGCTTCTGGCGGCGCTCTTCGCTTCGACGGCTGTCGGCCTGGAGCCGACCTTCTTCGGTTCTGCCGCCCATGCGGCCAGCCAGAAATCCGGTAGCAACGGTGATCGCAACGGTAACGGCAATAGCGACCGAGGCAATAGCGACCGCGGCAATAGTGACCGCGGCAATAGTGACCGAGGCAATGGCGGCCGAGACAATGGCAACGGCCAGGGCTCGGAGCAGTCGCAGTCCTCGACGGAATCGACTGGCGACGGCGGTCAGTCCGCAACCGAGACCACGTCGACCGAGACCACGCAGTCCCAACCTTCGGAAAATGTCGAAACCTCGTCTGATACCACGGACAAGGGCGGTAAGGCGGATCGAGGCGGCAGGGGCGGCAAGTCGGGGGAAGAGGCCTCCTCGAATGAGCGTCCCAAGCGCAGCGAGGACTACCGGCCCCGAGGCGAAACCAGCGGCGACGAAGTCGTCTCAGCCGGACCGGGCCGTGGACATGGCATCGGCGCCCCCGGCAACGGCAAGGGCAAAGGCAAGGGTGAAGGCAAGAAGGGCAAGGGTAAAGGCAAGGGCGAGGGCGCCCCGGGCAAGGACCATTCCGGCAAAGGCAAGGACCATTCCGGTAAGGGCAAGGGTCACCACGGCAAGGGTAAGGGCAAGGGTCACCACGGCAAACCCTGCCCGGATGACGGCAATGGCAATGGCGGCGGCGGCAGCAACCCGGTCAACCCGGTAAAGCCGGTCCCCACCAAAAGCCTGAAGTCCGAGTCCGACTCCGGTAACTGCGACGGCCCGATCTGGTACCTTAAGGCTTTCAAGCCGCAATGCGAAATTCGACCGCTCAAGAAGGCCTGAGCCAAGAAGAGCAAAGAAGAAAGTGAGAAAGGGCTCGCAGCAATGCGGGCCCCTTCTTCGTTTGTTGAAGGGAATGCCGTAACGGCGGCTCGGGGGTAGCCCGTCAGCTTTACGGGGTGACCGACATCAGCTGCGGCCAGAGGCCGGTCAGGCCGACGATGATCAGATAGATTGCGACCACGTAATTGAGCAGCCGCGGCATGATCAGGATCAGGATGCCGGCAATGAGGGCGACGAGCGGCTGAATGACGAGAATATTGTCCATAGGTGAGTGTCCTGCAGTTGGAGGCGAGCAGTAAAGACCGCTCTTGCCGCTTTGTTCCATCACTGCGATCTGGTCAGTCCCGCCTCTTGCTGCTATTGCCCAAGAAACGAGACCGACAGGAGCGCCCGATGATCCAGACCCCCTTCACCGATCCCGCCGTTATGGCAGAACTCGTGGCGAAGATGCTCTGGGAGATCAAGGCGGTGCATTTCAACGCCGCCGAGCCTTACAAGCTGTCGTCGGGGATGCGGAGCCCCGTCTATATCGACTGCCGTAAGCTTCTATCCTATCCGCGCGTGCGCTCTGCCGTGATGGATTTTGCCGCAGCGACCCTGATGCGCAATGCCGGTTTCGAACAGTTCGACTGCATCGCTGGCGGCGAGACGGCCGGCATCCCGTTCGCGGCGCTCTTGGCAGACCGCCTCGGCCTGCCGATGATCTATGTGCGTAAAGCCCCGAAGGGTCACGGTCGCAACGCCCAGATCGAAGGCCATATGCCGGAAGGCGCGCGCGTTCTTGTCATCGAGGACCTGACGACGGC
>OGCL01000623.1_pt1 | contig 36232 bp, 42 predicted proteins | sample 1570041 | NCBI WGS metagenome assembly OGCL01 (sample SAMN06266162, study PRJEB24511) | hot springs metagenome | isolation source: Hot spring water | place: South Africa: Limpopo | collected 2015-06-22 | reverse complement strand
AATGAGTTAGGCGAGGGAGCGAGCACCGCGCAACGCAGCGATTCGCCCGCGCAGCAATTTATTCAGCGTTTCCTTAGGGCGGGCGGCGCTGGATCGGCCGAAGTCGGCCCCGTCCCGCCGGCGCCGACTTTCGAGAGAAATCGTGGTCTGTCCCCGATTATTCTGGAGTTGCCAAAAAACAACAAACACCCCGGCTTCGTTGCACCAAAGTCGATCATCGGCTGCACATCGGCGGCGCGGCTGGCAGAATGCGCCCATCTCCAGGCAACTGGAGTGTGGCGTGGATCCAGTGACCAACCACGTGGAGTCATTGGATTCATTCAATCTTTCCTCTAAAAAAGGAGCTTTGTATGCAAAAGAAAATCCTCGCTCTGGCCGTCGCCGGCCTGATGTCCGGCGCCGCCTTCGCGCAGTCGAATGTCACCATTAGCGGTCTGCTGGACGTTGCCTATGAAAACCAGAGAGTGAATGGCGGCACGCTTGCCACCACCAGCGGCGTTTCGCGTCACGGCCTGAACACCCAGACCTCCTTCATTCGCTTCTCGGGTACGGAAGATCTTGGCGGCGGCCTGAGGGCGCTGTGGCAGGTCGAAAATGGCGTCAGCCTGGACGGTCGCTCCGACCAAGGCGCGTTGCAATTTGGCGGTCGTGACTCCTGGCTGGCCTTGCAAGGCGGCTTCGGCACCTTCCGCATCGGCCAGATCAGCACCCCCGTTGGCGCGATGGCGGGTGCTGTGATGAGCGCCCAGTCCGGTCGCACTGGCGACATTCGCAACCTGATTACCGCCGGTCAGACCAGTGGTGCATCGGTTTCTCGTAACGTCAACGCTGGTGGCGACCCCTTCCTCGATAACGCAAACTGCGGTGGTGCAGCGTCATGCGCCCCGGCGAACAGCTTCTCCGTAGTGCGTCGCAGCCCCGCCATCCAGTATGTTTCCCCGACCTTCAGTGGCGTTACTGGCACGTTGTGGTATGAGTTGCCCGAGCAGAAAAACGGCACAGCCACTGGTTCTCCGGTGAGCCGCAAACCTTCAGTGCTCTCCGGTACCGTCACCTATAGTGCGGGCCCCCTCCTCGCTGGCATCGGCTACCAGCAGCACAGGGGCCTGCGCTTCGATACCAACGCTCCTGTGGGTTCCCGAAACGATCTGAAGGACAGGATCTGGGCCTTTGGCGGTTCGTATGACTTCAAGGTCGTCAAGGTTGGTGTTGTCCACTCCCGCTTGAATACCGGCGATAGCGCCGCCGTTGCCGATCAGCCACTGGACAACAACATGCGCGCCTGGGGTATCAACGTCACGGCGCCTGTGGGTAACGGCGAGGTTCAGGTCGGCTACGCCAGGCAGAAGTGGACCGACAATGGCGCCTGGGACCAGAATGACAGCAAGCAGTTCACGCTGGGCTACCAGCACAACCTTTCCAAGCGCACCAGCCTCGTTGCCGCCTACTCCAAGATCACCAACGAGGCGAGGAAGGGGCACGGCTTCTACATAAACCCCAACTCCTTCAACAACAACGTTACCAGCGCTGCCAGTGCTGGTCTCGCTGGCGCTGCCACCGCTGGTCAGGATCCCCGTCTGTTGTCCCTGGGCCTGCGCCACTCCTTCTAATTCACCCGCAGCCGCCAGGCTGCTGTGAAGTAGAGACGAACGGCCGCTCCTTGACAAAGGGGCGGCTGTTTTTTTGCACGATAATAGGATAAAGATAATAGGGGACAGACCACAATAGAATAATAGGGGACAGACCACGATTTCCCTTCAATAATAGGGGACAGACCACGATTTCCCTTCCGCACAGTAGAATTTTCCTAGTGGCCGTTTTTGTTTATACTCGCCACGCAAGGAGATTTCACCATGGGCGAACAGATCGACAACCTGATTCTCGAACACCTGAAGAAGATTCAGGCCGAACAGGCCGCCAGCCGCGAGCGCGACGCCGAAATCATGTCGCGCCTCGCCAACATCGAGAGCGGCATGGCGAGGATCGCCCGCGACGAATCGACGACATACGCCGAACTGATCCAGGATCGACACGTGGTCGACAAGCTGCGCGAACGCATCGAGCGTATCGAGCGCCGGCTGGAGCTTGCCTAGTGTTTTTATAGGGGACAGACCACGATTTCCCTTCCGCACAGCAGAAATCGTGGTCTGTCCCTTATTTGCTTTTTGAAACATGGGCACGATTACGTTTGACACCCTGAAGTTTGCGAACCGCCTTAAATCGGCTGGCGTCCCACCTGCACAGGCCGAAGCTGAGGCGGAGGTGCTTGCGGAGGTACTGGCTGAAGCTGTAAAGGCTTCTGACCTGGCAACCAAGGGCGATGTCCGCGAATCTGAAATGCGGGTCATCAAATGGGTGGTTGCGATGGCCATTGCTCAGATGGCCTTCATCGTCGGCTTGATGTTGCGCATGCCTCAATGACGATAGGGGACAGACCACGATTTCATTTGCAACTGTCAGTTGCAACAGGCTGGCACTGCAGGAAGCGGTTGATTTTTAATGCCGCCCCCATATACTGCGCGCATGAGCACGATTACTTTCGATACGCACAAGTTTGTTCGCAAACTTGAAGACGCAGGTTTCGACCGCAAGCAGGCCGAAGCAGTTGCCAATGCTTTTTACGACGCGTCTGCCGATGTCGCCCCGGTAACGCGCGAATATTTCGATGTCAAACTGAAGGCCGAGATCGAGTCGGCGAAGGCCGATATCGTCAAATGGGTGGCCGGTCTGCTGATCGCACAAGCCGCCGTCGTGGCCACATTGGTGAAACTGCTGGGATAATAGGGGACAGACCACGGCTCCAGTCCGTGTCTGAATAACTCGCGATAGGCGCTTTGCCGGCTTTCTGCGTCGCTGCCCAGCGACAAATAGACTTCGTGGAGCGAAACGAGCGGACTGGCTTCTCCTTGTGCGTTGGCGCGGTAGCTGCTCCAGCGGTAGTCGGCAGGGTGTTCGACCATCGCGGCGCGCACGGGATTGAGTTCGATGTAGCGCTGACAGGCCAGCAGATAGGTTTCCGCCTCGGTCGGGCAGGAGCGGTAACGGCCTTCCCAAAGCGTGCCGCTGCGACGGTAGGTCTTGTTGAAATACTGCACGTAGCGCTGACCGAGCGCCTTCATCATCTCGCCCGACGCGCTGCCTCGTTCGGCGCTGACAAGCAGATGAACGTGGTTGGTCATGAGCACATAGGCGTGTATCCGGCAGCCGGCCTTGTCGGCGTATTCGCGGAGCCAGTCGAGATAGTTGCGATAATCCTCGTCGGCGACAAAGCAGGCTTGGCGATTGTTGCCGCGCTGGATGAGGTGCAGCGGGACGTTCGGCAGGGTCAGGCGCGGGCGACGGGGCATGGTCGAATTATCGGCCAGAAATCGTGGTCTGTCCCTTATTTTCCTTATTATTTTATTGTTTTATTTTACAACTGTTGCACAATCTTTTTTTGCTACACTCGCCGAAAAGAGGAGTACGTGATGAGTACGATGATTTTCGAGGTTTATGATGCGCTCAAGGAAGCGGGCGCAACAGAAGACAAGGCGAAAAAGGCTGCGGAGGCGCTGGCTGCCCACGAGAATCGCTTCAACAAAGTTGAAAGCGATCTGAATCTCCTCAAGTGGATGCTTGGATTCAACCTTTTCATGTCTGTCGGCATTCTGCTTAAGTTGTTTGGCTGATCACCGCAACGCTTCGATCGGGGACAGACCACGATTTCCCCGAAGCCGCCGCGATGCAGAAACAGAACAGCCCCCTTCGGGCGAGTATCACCAGTCAGCATGGGGAAACCGAAGAGATCCAAACGATGGCAAGCCTGAGCGCTTTATTTGAGCGCCCGCTTCCTCGGCTTTGATAAGCAAAACCAAGGTCCGGCTGCACCGTCGCCGGCGGCCGCGGCGCTACGCCTTGCTCGCCGAACTGCTGGCGACGCAGGCGCTTTCGCGCGAGGAAGTATTGGCAAAGCAACTGCGCGAGCGCGACGCCATCGTCGCCTTCGCCCGCAAACACACCGCCTATTACCGCGAGCGATTCGACGGCATCGACGACTTCGCCGCGCTGCCGATCCTGACGAAGGACGACGTGCGTGCGCGCCTGCCCGACCTGCTTGCCGACGACCGCGATCCGGCGACGACGCCGCTCGGTTACACCGGCGGCTCGACCGGCGCCCCGCTCGCCTTCTGGTATGACGAGGAAAAGCACGAACTGATGCGCGCCGGCATGATGAGGAGCTACATGATGGCCGGCTGGCGGCCGGGGCAGAAGATCCTCAACTTCTGGGGGGCGCGGCAGGACACCGCACAGGGCGGCGTGTTCGCCAACGCGGCTTGGGACGACTTCGTCGCCGCCGAAAAGACCCTTCCGGCCCACGCAATCTCGCCGGAAAAACTCGATGCCTGGGCGCGTTTCGTGCGCCGTTACCGGCCGGTGCTGTTGCAGGGCTACGCCTCGGTGCTCGCCGCGCTGGCGCGGCATGTGCTCGACCGCGGCCTCGCCATGCCGGCAACGCTCGCCGGCGTTTTCTCCACCGCCGAGATGCTCACGGACGCCATGCGCCAAACGATGGAAGAAGCCTTCGGCTGCAAGGTGTTCAACCAATACGGCAGCCGCGAGATCCCGAACATCGCCTGCGAATGCCGCCACGGCCGTATGCACGTCTTCGCCGACATGGTGTGGCTGGAATCCATCGACGGGCGACTCGTCGTCACCTCGCTGACCAACCGGCTGATGCCGATGATCCGCTACGAGAACGGCGACTGCGGCGAACTGCTCGACGGCGAATGCGACTGCGGTTCGCCATTCCCGCTGATGGCGATGAACCTCGCCCGGCGGAACGATTTCATCCTGACGCCGGCCGGGCGGCGTCTGCATCCCTCTTTTTTCAACCGGCTGCTCTACGGCAAGACGCAGGTCGAGCGCTACCAGTTCGTGCAGGAAGCGCCGGGGCGCGTCGCGCTGCGGCTGGTGTCCGCCGCGCCGCTGGCCGAAACGGAGGCGGCGGCCATGACGGCCGCCGTGGCGGCCGAAGGTCTCGCGCTGGAAATCGCCTACGTCCCGGAAATCGAACGCACCGCCGCCGGCAAGCACCGCTTCGTGATCAGCCGGCTTTGATCCTCAGCACTTGTCGCCGCAACTCTCGTCTTCGCAATAACCCAAACCGGAGGCGTCCTCGTCGATGCCCTCTTCTTCGAGCATGCGCTCGTATTCCTCGCGCTTCCTGCGCGCCTCTTCCTCGATCTTGGCCTGGCGTTCCTGCCATTTCTTCAGGCGCTCCTGCGCCGCCTGCTCGTCGATTTCGAGCGTCTTCTCGCCGAACAGCACCTGTTTCAAAAAGCGGAAGGCGAACTGCATCAGCTCGATGTCGTCGGCCAACAGCATCCGGCGCATTTCCGGATCGAGCTTGAACAGCCGGTTGAAGGCTTCGCTGTCGACGAAGTCGCGAAAGGTGTCGACGTCGTAGCAGGCCATGAAGAAGAGCTGGCGGCTCTTCAGCGAGGGCGCGCCGATGGCCGGGCCGGCGGATTTCTTCTTCAGCACGAGCTGGCGCCAGCCGCGCGCCAGCTCGTCGTATTCGACGACGCCCTGTTCCGCGCGGTATTGGTCGATGGTCAGCCTGCGGGCGACCTGGTGGCCCTTGCAGTGTTCCTCTTCGACCAGCGCGTAGGACTGGGTATCGGTGTATTCGTCCTGCTTGCGCATCGACAGCAGCGCCACCGGGTAGTAACGGCAGGCGGTCGGCCGGTCTTCATAGACCGCGCAGCCTTCGGGCCGCATGAAACGGCAGGCCGTGCCATTGTCGACCGGGCGGAATTTCACGCCGGCGATGCCGTCCTTTTCGAGCTCGTAGGGGACGGTGTAGTCGCGCAGGAACTGCGTCGAGGTCATGCCGAGGCGTTTTTTCAAACGGACGATGTCGTAGGGCGTCAGCGTGATGTCGATGTTGGCGCAGCAGGCGTTCCAGCAGCCGATGCCCGTGTGGCAGGAAAACTGGATTTCCCTGCTGCCGTCATACATCGTCGGGACGACGGGGCTGCCGGGAATGGGAATTTCGGGTTGAGACATGGGCGCCTCGGAAAAAACAGGCCGGAAGCCCCGCGGCTTCCGGCCTTGCATGTTACCGCTTGGCTGCTCAGTGCGGCTGGGCCGGCTTGAACAGCTTCGACTTGTCGACCAGGTCGACGTGCTTGCGCTTGAAGCAGGTCCACTTCTTGGTCTTCTTGTCGTAGATCGAGTTCACGAAGCAGTGCCAGTTCTTTTCATCGACGAAGTTCTTGTCGGTGCGGTAGTAGAAGCCGGGATAGCGGCTCTCTTCGCGGAACTGGATGTGCTTCATGTGGGCCTCGGCCGTCAGGATGCGGTGGTAGTTCTCCCAGGCGCGCAGCAGTTCGTGCAGGTCCTTGGCGCGCATCTTCTCGGCGTCTTCCTTCAGCATCTCGAGCTTCTCTTCGGCCACGGCAAGCATCTTGTCGTTGGTGTTGTAGTAGGTCGCAACACCGGCCACATACTCGTCCATGATCTTCTGCAGGCGGAACTGCAGCATCTTGGGCGTGATGTAGTTGGGGTTCACGTCGATGGCGGTCGTGTAGTCCTTGTGCTGCAGGTAGTTCCTGACCGGCTTCCAGATCAGCTCGGCGATCTGCTCGGGGGTCTCGTCGAACTCCGGCGTGAAGTCGACGTTGTCGAGGGCAAACTTGACCATCGCCTTGGCGGCCAGGCGGCCCTCGGTATGCGAACCGGAGGAGAACTTGTGGCCGGAGGCGCCGACGCCGTCGCCGGCGGTGAACAACCCCTTGACGGTGGTCATGCCGCGGTAGCCCCAGTTCCAGCCGCGCGGCAGGTGGGACGGCACATCGGGCTCGGCGAATTCGGGATCGTCCGCGGTCGGCGCGCCGACGTCGGTCGGGCCGGACACCCAGATGCCGCAGCAGCCGGAGTGCGAGCCGAGCAGGTAGGGCTCGGTCGGCATCAGCTCGGACATCTTCTTCTCGGGCTCGATGTTCTCGCCCACCCAGATGCCGCACTGACCGACGCACATGTCGAGGAAGTCTTCCCAGGCCTCGGCTTCGAGGTGCTTGACCTCCTTCGGCGACAGGGTCTCGCGCAGCTTGGCCAGCGCGGTGACGGTGTCCATGTAGATCGGGCCGCGGCCTTCCTTCATCTCCTTCAGCATCAGGTGGTTGCGCAGGCAGGAGGCGGGAACGGCGGCCTGGCCGTAGGGCGGATAGTCGTTCAGCATCTCCTTGTTCTTGGCCATGTAGTCCTCGCCGTAGGCGTTCATCGCCTTGGCCTTGAACAGCAGGAACCAGGCGCCGACCGGGCCGTAGCCGTCCTTGAAGCGGGCGGGCACGAAGCGGTTTTCCATCATGGTCAGCTCGGCGCCGGCTTCGGCGGCCATCGAGTAGGTCGAACCGGCGTTCCACACCGGATACCAGGCACGGCCCGTGCCTTCGCCGACCGAACGCGGACGGAACAGGTTCACGCAGCCGCCCGCGGCCAGCAGGATGGCCTTGGCCTTGTAGATGTAGATCTTGTTCTCGCGCACCGAGAAGCCGGCGGCGCCGGCGATGCGGGAGGGATCGTTCTTGTCGTTGATGAGGTGCACGATGAAGACGCGTTCCTGGATGCGGTCGAGGCCGAGCGCCTTCTTGGCCGCTTCGGCGACGATCCACTTGTAGGATTCGCCGTTGATCATGATCTGCCACTTGCCCGAGCGCACCGGCTCGCCGCCGTCCTTGAGCGCCGGCAGACCCTCGCGGATGGCTTCCGCGCCGTCGTGACGCACGCCGTTGGCGTCGGTCTTCCAGATCGGCAGGCCCCACTCTTCGAAGAGGTGCACGGAGTCATCGACGTTGCGGCCCACGTCGTAGGCCAGGTCGTCGCGGGTGATGCCCATCAGGTCGTTGGAGACCATGCGCGCGTAGTCGGCGGGGTCCTGGCGCGGGCCGATGTAGGTGTTGATCGCGGACAGACCCTGGGCGACGGCGCCCGAGCGGTCCAGCGCGGCCTTGTCGACCAGCTTGATCTTGAGTTCCTTGCCGGTCTCGGCCTTGACGGCCTCGGCCCAGCGCACGATTTCGTAGCCGGCGCCGCAGCAGGCCATGCCGCCGCCGATCAGCAGGATGTCAACTTCTTCCTGGACGATTTCCGGATTGTCAAAAGTTCCAGCCATGTTTGGTTTCCTCGATGCGTTGATTTACTTCTTGCGGATCAGCTCGGCGGGATTGCCGGCACGGAAGCCGCCCATGACTTCCTTGGTGTAGACGCCGTCGATGCCGAGATCGGCCACCTTGGGCAGCGGCTTGCCGCCGAACGGGTCGATCGAGCCTTCGGCCGTGGTGCGGATCGGGAACTTGAAGCGCTTGACGTTGCCGTTCCTGAACTTGATCGTCCACATGATCGAGTCGGAACCGCGCAACGGCTGCACGGAGCCGCCCAGCGGCACGACGTCGGCATAGTGGCGCGCCTCGATGGCGCCCTGCGGGCAGATCTTCACGCAGGAATAGCACTCCCAGCACTGCTCGGGCTCCTGGTTGTAAGCCTTCATCGCGTGGCCGGTATCGGAACCGTCCTTGTCGAGCTTCATCAGGTCGTGCGGGCAGATATACATGCAGGCGGTCTTGTCCTGACCCTTGCAGCCGTCGCACTTTTCGGTACGAACAAAGGTTGGCATTACTTACTCTCCTTGCTAGCTAACAATCCGCTGTTATTTGCTTCAGCGGTCCTTTTGACTGCCGCGCCCTACCTTGGCCGGTGGCGTATCGCGATTCCGCTTCCGGCGGAACGCAGCAATTTCAAATCGAACAAACGGCGCAAGGCTATCACCTTACGCGCCGCCGGATGATCCCGGTTTTTGATTGGCAAATAAGGTGCGCCAATACGCCCCCGCCGCGGACGCATCCGGACAAATATTCGGACAAATAGATTTGATCGAAGCGACCGCGGGCATATTGTATTTTGCGGGCTTTGAAACCAGACGCTTACGGGAGGACACGCAGTGATTAAGCCCCACGGTTCCGATCAACTCAACCCGCTGTTCGTTTATGACCCGGAGCAGCATCGCGCGCTGGCACATGAAGCCGAATCGCTGCCCTCGCTGCTCTTGACCTCGGCCGCCGCCGCCAACGCGGTGATGCTGGGTTCGGGTTACTTCAACCCGCTGACCGGTTACATGAACCTCGCCGACGCCTTGAGCGTGGCCGAGCACATGAGGACCGCCAAGGGTCTCTTCTGGCCGGTGCCGATCCTCAACTTGACCCGGGACGTGAGCGCCATCAAGGGCAAAAAGCGCATCGCGCTGCGCGATCCCAACGTCGAGGGCAACCCGGTGCTCGCCGTCATGGACGTCGAAGCCATCGAGGAAGTCAGCGACGCACAGATGCAGCTGATGACCGAGAAGGTCTATCGCACCACCGATCCGGCCCACCCGGGCGTGGCCGCCTTCAACGCCGCCGGCCGCTTCGCGGTCTCCGGCCCGATCCAGGTCTTGAGCTTCAGCTATTTCCAGACCGAGTTCCCGGACACCTTCCGCACCGCGGTCGAGATCCGCAACGAGATCGCCGAACGCGGCTGGAAGAAGGTGGTCGCCTTCCAGACCCGCAACCCGATGCACCGCGCGCACGAAGAGCTCTGCCACATGGCGATGGAGCGCCTGGGCGCCGACGGCCTAGTCATCCACATGCTGCTTGGCAAGCTCAAGGAAGGCGACATTCCCGCGCCGGTGCGCGATGCCTGCATCCGCAAGATGGTCGAGCTCTACTTCAAGCCGAACAGCGCGATGGTCACCGGCTACGGCTTCGACATGCTCTATGCCGGCCCGCGCGAGGCGGTGCTGCACGCCGTGTTCCGTCAGAACATGGGCGCCACGCACTTCATCATCGGCCGCGACCATGCCGGCGTGGGCGATTACTACGGCCCCTTCGACGCGCAGACGATCTTCGAGAACGAAGTGCCCAAGGGCGCGCTCGAGATCCAGCTGTTCATGGCCGACAACACCGCCTGGTCGAAGAAACTCGGCAAGGTCGTGATGATGCGCGAAGCGCCCGGCCACACCAAGGAAGACTTCATCACGCTCTCCGGCACCAAGGTGCGCGAGATGCTCTCCCGCGGCGAAGCGCCGCCGCCGGAGTTCTCGCGTCCCGAAGTCGCCAAGATCCTCTCGGATTACTACCAGGGGCTCGGCAAGTAAGCGGCGGGAAACGGAGCGGTCGCGGCTTCCCGCTGCGGCCGCCCTGTTTACTTGCGGCGCATTTCCTCCGCCTTGCGCTGCTTGAGTTCGCGCAGGCGCGCGTCGATCTGCGACAGTTCGTAGAAATCGCCGTCGCCGGCCCTGCGCGCCAGTTCGAGCTGTTCGATGGCGCCGTCCAGATGGCCTTCGGCCAGGTGCGTTTCCGCTTGGGCACGATGCTGTAGCGCGCGCCGCCCCAGCGCCGCATAGGCTCTCGCCAGGAGCGCATGCAGGCGGGCATCGGCGGGGGTCAGCTGCAATTCGCGCTGGGCGAGCGCCACGGCCTGCGCCGTCTCGCCGGCGCCGATTTTCGTTTCGATCAACGCATAGACAAGCGCCCGCGCATGCGGGTAACGCCTGATGCCTTCACGGAGAATCTCGAGCGCACCGGCTGCATCCTTGCGTTGCAGGCGCGCCTGGGCGGCCAGATGGTCGAGCAAGGGCGATTTCAGCTTAAGCCGGCGCAGCGCGACGATTTCGGTTTCCGCCTGCTCCGGCTTGTAGTCGCGCAGCAGCGCATGGGCGAGCCCGAAGCGCACGTCGGTCTCGCGCTCGAACTTGCCCGACTTGAGCTGGGCGGCGAAGTCGGCCACGGCATCACCGGGCGAACCGTCCAGCGCCCGGAGCTTGGCGCGGATCAGGCCGAATTCGACGCTGTCCGGCACCTGGCGGTAGGGCCGCTGGGCGATGCGGTTTTCCATGTCGGTGATGCGCTCGGTGGTGAGCGGGTGGGTACGCAGGTAAGCCGGCGCGTTGTTTTCGTAGAGGCGGCCGAATTGCAGCAGGCGTTCGAAGAAGCTCGCCATGCCGCGCGGATCGAAGCCGGCCCGCTCCAGGAGGTCGAGCCCCAGCCGGTCCGCCTCGCGCTCGAAGTCGCGCGAATAGTTCAACTGCTGCTGGATGCCGGCCGCCTGCCCGGCGACCGCCGCGCCGACGGCGACATCCGGGTTGCTGCGCGAAGCGAGAATCGCCACCGCGAGACCCAAAAGGGCCGCCATCTGCGACTGCCCCTGCGTGCCGAACATGCGCGCCAGATGGCTTTGCGTGACATGCGCGATCTCATGGGCCAGCACGCCGGCCAGTTCCGATTCGGAACGCGCGGCGCGTATCAGGCCGCTATGCACGCCGACGAAGCCGCCCGGCAGCGCAAAGGCGTTGAGCATCGGATCGCGGATGACGAAAAACTCGAAGGGCTGGCGCACGCCATCGGTATGGCCGACCAGCCGCTGGCCCAACGCGTCGATGTAAGCGGACACTTCGGGATCGTGCAGATAGGCCGGATCGCGCCGGATGTCGCGCATGATCTGCTCACCGAGACGACGCTCGGCATGCACAGAAAAACCGGCGCGCTCCATTTCTCCCAGGTCGGGCAGGCCGTCGGCACGCAAGGCCGCCGGGAGACCGAGCAGAAATGCCGCCACGCAGCACCAAATCGCTTTCATGGGGCTATGATACCGGCCGGGCTGGAATGTTCCAGCCGGTCGTTTGCAAGCAAATGTCTCAGGATTCCCCGCTCACCCACTTCGATGCCGCCGGCCAGGCCCACATGGTCGACGTCGGGGCCAAACCGGAAACCGCCCGCCTCGCCCGCGCCGGCGGTCGCATCCGCATGCGGCCGGAAACCTTCGCGCTGATCGCCTCCGGTTCGGCGGCGAAAGGCGACGTGCTCGGTATCGCGCGCATCGCCGCCATCCAGGCCGCCAAGCGCACGGGAGAACTGATTCCGCTGTGTCACCCGATCGCGCTCACGCGCGTCGCCGTCGAATTCGAGCTCGATGCGGAAGCCTCGACCGTCGCCTGCACCGCGACCGCCGAAACCTTCGGACGCACCGGCGTCGAGATGGAAGCGCTGACCGCTTGCAGCGTCGGCCTGCTCACCATCTACGACATGTGCAAGGCCGTCGACCGCGGCATGGTCGTCGAAAACGTCCGCCTGCTCGAAAAGGCGGGCGGCAAGTCGGGGCGCTGGACGGCTACGTCCTGAAATAATCCCGATACCAGGCGACGAAGTTGGCCACGCCCCGCTCGACCGGCGTATTGGGCCGGTAATCGAAGTCGCGCGCCAGATCCGCGACATCGGCATAGGTGTCCGGCACGTCGCCGGGCTGCAAGGGCAACATCTCCATTTCGGCCTTTCTGCCGAGCGCCTTTTCCAGCGCGGCGATGTAGTCCATCAATTCCACCGGGCTGTTGTTGCCGATGTTATAGACCCGCCAAGGGGCGCGGCTCGTGCCGGGATCGGGGTGAGCGCCATTCCAGTCGGGATTGGGCAGGGCAGGCCGGTCGAGCACGCGGATCACGCCCTCGACGATGTCGTCGATGTAGGTGAAATCGCGCCGGTGTCGGCCGTAGTTGAACACCGGAATCTTCTCGCCCGCCAGGATCGCCTTGGTGAATTTGAACAGCGCCATGTCCGGCCGGCCCCAGGGGCCATAAACGGTGAAAAAGCGCAGCCCGGTGGTCGGAAGATCGTAGAGATGGCTGTAGGTGTGCGCCATCAGTTCGTTCGCCTTCTTGCTCGCCGCATAGAGCGAAAGCGGATGATCGACGTTGTGATGCACCGAGAAGGGCATCGTCGTGTTGGCGCCGTAGACGCTCGAACTGCTGGCATAGACGAGGTGCTCGACGCCGTTGTGGCGGCAGCCTTCGAGGATGTGGCCGAAGCCGACCAGGTTGCTGTCGATGTAGGCGAGCGGATTCTCGATGGAATAGCGCACGCCGGCCTGGGCGGCGAGATTCACCACCCGGTTCGGCTTGTGAGTGGCGAAGGCCCCTTCCATCGCCTTGCGGTCGGCCAAGTCGATGCGCAGGTGGGTGTAGTTCGGGTGCTTCGCGTGCCGTGCGAGGCGCGCTTCCTTGATGGCCGGATCGTAGTAGTCGTTGTGGTTGTCGATGCCGACGACGACATCGCCGCGTTCGAGCAGCCGCAGGGCCAGGGCGGAACCGATGAAGCCGGCTGCGCCGGTAATCAAGACTTTCATGTTTCAGTCGCTTCCGAAAAGATCGCGGGTATAGACCTTCTCCCGCACATCGGTCAGGGCGTCGGTCATGCGGTTGGCAATGATGACGTCGGCCTCGCCCTTGAAGGCGGCCAGATCGTTCACCACCCGCGAATGATAGAACTCCGCCGCCTTCAGCGCGGGTTCGTAAACGATTACCGGGATGCCTTTCGCCTTGATGCGCTTCATGATGCCCTGGATGCTGGAGGCGCGGAAATTGTCCGAACCGGCCTTCATGATCAGACGATAGACGCCGACCACCCGCGGATTCCTGCGGATGATCTCGTCGGCAATGAAATCCTTGCGCGTGGTGTTGGCTTCGACGATGGCGTGGATCAGGTTCTGCGGCACGTCGCGGTAGTTGGCGAGAAGCTGCTTCGTATCCTTGGGCAGACAGTAACCGCCGTAGCCGAAACTGGGATTGTTGTAGAAGTTGCCGATGCGCGGGTCGAGACAGACGCCGTCGATGATCTGGCGCGTGTCGAGGCCGTGGGTGGCGGCGTAGGTGTCGAGTTCGTTGAAGTAGGCGACGCGCATGGCCAGATAGGTGTTGGCGAAGAGCTTGATCGCCTCGGCCTCGGTGCTGTCAGTGAAGAGGACGGGAACATCCTGCTTGATGGCGCCCTGCTTGAGCAGCTTGGCGAAGGTTTCTGCCCGTTCGGAACGCTCGCCGACGACGATGCGGCTGGGGTGCAGGTTGTCGTAGAGGGCCCGCCCTTCGCGCAGGAATTCCGGCGAGAAAACGAGGTTTCGCGTGCCCAGAGCCTCGCGCGTGCGGACGGTGTAACCCACCGGCACGGTGGACTTGATCACCATCGTCGCCTGGGGATGGATGGCCATCACGTCGCGGATCACCGTTTCGATGGATTTCGTGTCGAAATAGTTGGTTTCCGGGTCGTAGTCGGTCGGGGTGGCAATGACGACGTAGTCGGCGCCGACGTAGGCTTCCCGCTTGTCCAGCGTGGCCCGGAAGTCGAGCGGCTTGTGCTTGAGAAAGTCTTCGATCTCGGCGTCCTCGATCGGCGATTCCTTGCGATTGAGCATCGCGACCTTCTCCGCCACGATGTCGAGGGCAACCACTTCGTTGTGCTGGGCGAGCAGGATACCGTTGGACAGGCCAACGTAGCCGGTGCCGGCGATGGCGATTTTCATGGGGCGCGATTTCCTGTGGTTGTCGGGCGGCGCATTCTAGCCGCCGTCCTGCCGGCGTCGACTTTTTCGAGCAGCGGCGCGAGATAACGTCCGGTGTGGCTGCCGGCGACCTTGGTCACGTCCTCCGGCGTGCCGGCGGCAACGATGCGCCCGCCGCCGCCGCCGCCCTCGGGACCGAGATCGACGAGCCAGTCGGCCGTCTTGATGACATCGAGGTTGTGCTCGATGACGACCACGGTATTGCCGTGATCGCGCAGGCGGTGCAACACCTTCAGCAACAGATCGATATCCGCGAAGTGCAGGCCGGTGGTCGGTTCGTCGAGGATGTAGAGCGTGCGGCCGGTATCGCGCTTCGATAGTTCGAGGGCAAGCTTCACCCGCTGCGCCTCACCGCCGGAGAGCGTCGTGGCCGACTGGCCGAGCTGGATGTAAGAGAGACCGACGTCGATCAGCGTTTGCAACTTGCGCGCGACGACGGGCACGGCCGCGAAGAACTCGTAAGCCTGCTCCACGGTCATCTGCAAGACCTCGTAGATGGTCTTGCCCTTGTAGCGGATCTCCAGCGTCTCGCGGTTGTAGCGCTTGCCGTGGCAGACGTCGCAGGGCACGAAAATGTCGGGCAGAAAATGCATCTCGACCTTGACAAGACCATCTCCCTGACAGGCCTCGCAGCGGCCGCCCTTGACGTTGAAGGAAAAGCGCCCCGGCCCGTAGCCGCGCTCACGCGCCTGCGGCACGCCGGCGAAGAGCTCGCGGATCGGCGTCAGCAGCCCCGTGTAGGTCGCCGGATTCGAGCGCGGCGTGCGGCCGATCGGGCTTTGGTCGACGTTGATGACCTTGTCGAAATATTCGAGGCCGAGGATTTCCTCGTGCGCCGCCGGTTCGAGCGCCGAGCCGTAGAGGTGGCGCGCGGCGGCGGCGTAGAGCGTGTCGTTGATGAGCGTGCTCTTGCCCGAGCCGGACACGCCGGTGATGCAGGTGAAGAGCCCGACGGGGATTTCGAGGTCGACCTGCCTGAGATTGTTGCCGCTCGCGCCGAGGATTTTCAGCCGCCGCGCCGGATCGGGCGGCGTGCGCTTCTTCGGCACTTCGATCCTGCGCCGGCCGGAGAGGTAGGCGCCGGTCAGCGATTCGGGATTGTTCTCGACTTCCGCGGGCGTGCCCTGGGCGACGATGCGCCCGCCGTGCTCGCCCGCGCCCGGCCCCATGTCGATGACGTAATCGGCCGACTCGATGGCTTCCTGGTCGTGTTCGACGACGATCACCGTGTTGCCGATGTCGCGCAGGCTGGCGAGGGTTTGCAGCAAGCGCGTGTTGTCGCGCTGGTGCAGGCCGATCGACGGCTCGTCGAGCACATACATCACGCCGGTCAGCCCCGAACCGATCTGCGAGGCAAGGCGGATGCGCTGCGCCTCGCCGCCGGAGAGCGTTTCCGCCGAGCGATCGAGCGAAAGGTAGTCGAGGCCGACATTGATGAGGAAAGACAGGCGGCTCGTGATTTCCTTGACGATCTTTTCGGCCACCTGCGCCTTGTGGCCGGCCAGTTGCAGCAGGTTGAAAAAGTCGCGGCAGTCGATCAGGCTCATGCGGCTCACTTCGGTGATCGTCTTGCCGCCGACCAGCACATGGCGCGCCTCGCGCCTCAGTCGCGCGCCATCGCAGCTCGGACAGGGTTTGTGGTTCAGATACTTCGCCAGTTCCTCGCGCACCATCGCGCTGTCGGTTTCCCTGTAGCGGCGTTCGAGGTTGGGGATGATGCCTTCGAAGCTATGCGAGCGCTCGAAGCGCCCGCCCCTCTCGTTGAGATACCTGAAGCGGATCGGCTCGCGTCCGGAGCCGTAGAGCACGACCCGACGGATGTCCTCGGGCAGCGCCTCGAAGACGGTATTCGTGTCGAAGCCGTAATGCGCGGCGAGCGACTCGATCATCTGGAAATAGAACTGGTTGCGCCGGTCCCAGCCCTTGATCGCTCCGGCGGCCAGAGAGAGGTGCGGATAGGCGACGACGCGCGCCGGATCGAAGAACTGGATCTGGCCGAGGCCATCGCATTCCTGACAGGCGCCCATCGGGTTGTTGAAGGAAAACAGGCGCGGCTCCAGCTCCGAAAGCGCGTAGCCGCAATGCGGACAGGCGAATCGGGCCGAAAACAGATGCTCGGCGTTCGAGTCCATCTCGACGGCGATGCAACGTCCCTCGGCATGGGTGAGCGCCGTCTCGATGCTCTCGGCCAGCCGCTGGCGCACGTCGGGCCTGACCTTGAGACGGTCGACGACGACATCCACCGAATGCTTCTGCGACTTGGCGAGCCTGGGCAGCGCGTCGATGTCATACACCTTGCCATCCACCCTCAAGCGCACGAAGCCCTGCGCCTTGAGCTCGGCGAAGAGATCCAGTTGCTCGCCCTTGCGGTTCGCGACGACCGGCGCGAGGATCATCAGTTTCGTGTCTTCGGGCAGGGCGAGCACATGGTCGACCATCTGCGAAACGCTCATCGACTCCAGCGCGACGCCGTGCTCGGGACAGTGCGGCGTGCCGGCACGCGCATAGAGCAGGCGCAGGTAGTCGTGGATCTCGGTGACGGTGCCGACCGTCGAGCGCGGGTTGTGGCTGGTCGCCTTCTGTTCGATGGAAATGGCGGGCGAGAGACCCTCGATCAGGTCGACGTCGGGCTTTTCCATCAGCTGCAGAAACTGGCGCGCATAGGCTGACAGCGATTCGACGTAACGGCGCTGGCCTTCGGCGTAGAGCGTGTCGAAGGCGAGCGAACTCTTGCCGGAGCCGGACAGACCGGTGATCACGGTGAGCTTGTTGCGCGGCAGGTCGAGATTGACGTTCTTGAGATTGTGGGTGCGCGCGCCGCGAATCTTGATCGTTTCCATGCGGGATTGGGCAAAGTGGCGAACACGCGACTATACGGAAAATCCCCGCCGTCCCGCCAGCGCCGACTGGTTGCAGACTGTCCGGATGGGTGTATCATGTGTGTGTGGGCAACTGACAAATACACATCATGCGCACCAACATCATTCTCGACGACGATCTCGTCGCGCAGGCAATGAAAGCCGGCCCGTTCAAGACGAAGAAGGAGGCCGTGGATGCCGGCTTGCGCCTCCTCGCACGCCAGGCCGCCTACCGCGAGATTCTCGCCCTGCGCGGCAAGCTGCGCTGGGAAGATGCCTCGCCGATGGCCGGCCACCTGCTGATGGAGCAGGCGCCGGAATACCGCTCGCAGACGAAAGATCGCGAGTGATCCTCGTCGACGCTTCCGTCTGGATCGACTTTTTCAACGGCCGCGCGACCGATGCGGTCGTGCGCCTCACCGACCTGCTGGCCGACGGCGCCGCGCCGCTCGAAATGGCCGACCTGACGCTGTTCGAGGTATTGCGCGGCTTTCGCCATGCGGAAGACTTCTTCGCCGCCCGCCGGGCGCTCGCCGCGCTGCCGGTCGTGCCGATCGGGGGAGCGGAGAACGCGCTGGCCGCCGCCGAGCACTACCGTGCGCTGCGCGCCCAGGGCATCACGATCAGGAGCCCCATCGACGTGCTGCTCGCCAGCTTCTGCATCGAGCACGGCTACGCCCTCCTCCACGACGACCGCGATTTCGACGCACTCGAAGCCCATCGCGGCCTGCGCGTCTGGCGGCATTGAGATTTTTTGCACTTTTTATGCTTGAATGGGCTCATGAGAGCCACGGTCGAACTGTCCGACGAAATCTTGCGCCGCGCCAAGGCGGAAGCGGCCCTGCGCGGACGAAAACTCAGGGATCTGGTCGAGGAAGGATTGCGGCGGGTACTCGATCAACCGGAACCGTCTTCCTCCCAATCGCTCCACGACGCAATGCGCGACTGCTGCGGTATCGCCGAACCGACCCCCCCCGATTACGCCTCGAACCCGGACCACCTGGAAGGCTTCGGTCGCTGACATGCTGCACGGCGTCTTGCTCGATACGGGGCCGCTGGTAGCCTATTTCTGCCCCACCGAGCGACACCACGACTGGGCGGTGCGGCAGTTCGCCTCCTTTGCTTCCCCGGTATTGACCTGTGAACCCGTGCTGACCGAAAGCTGCTTTCTCCTTGCCCGCGCCGGCGTCCCGCCCGCTCGCGTGCTGGCCAAGCTGAGGCAGGGCGCGCTGCGCATCGGCATCGCGGTCGACAAGGAAGTCGACGCCCTCGTCGCGCTGATGCAGCGCTATGCGAACCTGCCCATGTCGCTCGCCGACGCCTGCATGGTGCGACTGGCGGAAATCCGGCCCGGCCCGCTATGCACGCTGGATGGCGACTTCCGGGTGTATCGTCGCAACGGGCGCGCCCCTCTCGAACTGATCGTCCCCGCCAACCTGTAGAGCATGCTCTCCCCGGTCATCGCCGATGCCATGACGCCCGCCGAGCGGCGCAGCGGCGCCGTCCTCGCGGCAATCTTCGGCCTGCGCATGCTCGGCCTCTTCCTCGTGTTGCCGGTCTTTGCGGTGCTCGCCGCCGGCCTGCCGGGCGGCGACGACCTGCTGCTCGTCGGCGTCGCGCTCGGCGCCTACGGCCTGACGCAGGCCCTCCTGCAGATTCCCTTCGGCATGGCCTCGGACCGTTTCGGCCGCAAACCCGTGATCGTCGCCGGTCTGCTGGTCTTTGCCGCCGGCAGTTTCGTCGCCGCCGCCGCACCGGATATCCACTGGATGATCGTCGGCCGCGTCCTGCAGGGCGCCGGGGCGATTTCCGCCGCCGTTTCGGCGCTCGCCGCGGATCTCACGCGCGAACAGCACAGGACGAAGATCATGGCGATGATCGGCGCCTCGATCGGCCTCGTCTTCGCCCTCTCGCTGGTGATCGCCCCGCCGCTGGCCGCCGCGCTCGGGCTGTCCGGCCTGTTCGCGCTGATCGGCGTGCTGGCGCTCGCCGCCATCGCGCTGCTCTTCGTCGCCGTTCCGCCAGCGCCGACTTTTACGCAACCGCCCCGGCCCCCGTCTTTCTCGTCCGTGCTGCTCGACGCTCAACTGGCGCGCCTCAATGGCGGCGTCTTCGTCTTGCACCTGATGCAGACCGCTTTGTGGGTCGTCGTGCCGCCGGCTCTCGTCGCCGGCGGGCTGCCGGGCGGCGCCCATTGGCAGGTCTATCTGCCTGCCGTGCTGCTGTCCTTCGCCGTCATGGCGCCGGCAATCATCGCCGCCGAGCGACGCGGCAAGATGCGCCCCGTCTATGCCGGTGCGATTGCGCTCCTGGTCGCCGTGCAGGGCGGGCTCGCGCTGGCCAGCGGCGCCTGGGCGATCGGCTTCTGGCTCCTGCTGTTCTTCGTCGCCTTCAACATCCTCGAAGCGCTGCAACCCTCGCTGATCTCGCGCCTCGCGCCGGGCGGTTCCCGGGGCGCGGCGCTGGGCATCTACAATACGACCCAATCGGTCGGGCTGTTCCTCGGCGGCCTCTTGGGCGGCTGGCTGGCCAAGCATCACGGAGCGGAGTCGGTCCATTGGCTGTGCGCCGCGGCGGGTATCATCTGGCTCGGTCTGGCGGTGCGCGTCGCTCCACCGCCGCGGGCGTCGTCACACTAGGGAGAAGAAGACATGGCATCGGTCAACAAGGTGATTCTGGTGGGCAATCTCGGCGCGGACCCGGAAACGCGTTACATGCCCAACGGCGACGCGGTGGTGAACATCCGCGTGGCGACGACGGAAAGCTGGAAGGACAAGAACACCGGCGAGAAGAAGGAGCTGACCGAATGGCACCGCGTGGTGTTCTACCGCAAGCTCGCCGAGATCGCCGGCCAATACCTGAAGAAAGGATCGCAGGTCTATATCGAGGGCCGTATCCGCACCCGCAAATGGCAGGGCCAGGACGGCCAGGATCGCTACACCACCGAGATCGAAGCCAACGAAATGCAGATGCTCGGTCGTCGCGAGGGCATGGGCCAGTCCGGCGATGCCGCGCCGCGCGACGGCGGCGCTCGGTCGGCGGCCCGTCCGGCAGCGCAGCAGAATGCGCCGCACAACACGGGCGGCTTCGGCGATGTCGAGGACGACATCCCGTTCTAGACCCGAACGCCGACTGCCGCGCCGGCGCAGCGAATCTCACAGCTTCCTGATCTTCTCCAGCAGCGCCGTCGTCGAGCGCAGGTGAATGAAGGGGATGGAGTGCACGGCTCCCCCCCAGCCCGCCACCTCCCTTGCCCCGACGATCTTTTCGATCGGCCAGTCCCCCCCTTTGACCAGCACATCGGGTCGGCAATCGAGGATGCGCGCCAACGGCGTGTCCTCGTCGAACCAGGTCACCAGCGCAACGCACTCCAGCGCGGCCAGCACGGCCATGCGATCCTCCAGCGCATTCACCGGCCGGTCGGCGCCCTTGCCGAGCCGGCGCACCGAGGCATCGGAGTTCGCCGCGACGACGAGGCTCGCGCCCAGCGCGCGCGCCTGCGCCAGGTAGGTGACATGGCCGCGATGCAGGATGTCGAAGCAGCCGTTGGTGAACACCAGGGGCCGCGGCAGTGCGGCGACGCGCGCCGCCAGCGCTTCCGGCGCGCAGCACTTGCCTTCGAAGCTCGGCGCGGCGTAATTCACGAAGCCGGTTGCTTTGCCGGTTCGCTGCCGGCAGGCGGCTGGCGGTCGAGGCGTTGGGCTTCCTCGACGCTGATGATCTCGAAGAGCCTCACCACCTTCTGCACCCCGCTGGTGGTGCGGGCAATCTCGACGGCATCGGCCGCTTCCCGCTGCGTCACCTTGCCGAGCAGATAAACGATGCCGCGCTCGGTAACCACCTTGACGTGGTTGGCCGAGAATTTGTTGGCATCGATGAAGCGCGCCTTGACCCGCGAGGTGATCAGCACGTCGTTGCTGCGGCTCGTCAGCGAACTCGCGCCGGCGACGGCCAGTTCGTTCTGGATCGCCTTGACATTGGGGACGCCCGCAACGAGCCGCTCGACCTCGGCCCTGGCTGCCGCATCGGGCGCCTCGCCGGTGAGCAGCACGGTGCGGTTGTAGCTGGTCACATTCACATGCACGCGGTTGCCGAGCGTTTCGCGAATGCGGTTGGCACTGCGGATTTCGATGCCTTCGTCGACGAACACCGTTTCGGTCGGCCGGCGGTCGGCATATATCAGCGCGCCGGCGCCCACGCCGACGACGGCGGCCGGGAAACACCCGGCCAGAACGGCGGCCGTTGCCAGGCCGAGGATGAGCATACGCAAGCGAATCATGTCGTTTCTCCGAAGATGAGGGCATCGATGCCATCGCACAGGCAATGGATGACGAGCAGATGCACCTCCTGGATGCGTGCCGTGCGATCGGCGGGAACGCAAAGATGAATGTCGTCGGACGCCAGCTGCGCGGCAAGAGTTCCTCCGCCCTTGCCGGTGAGCGCGACGACGCACACGCCGCGCGCATGGGCCGCGTCGATGGCGGCCTTCACGTTCGGCGAATTGCCCGAGGTGGAAATCGCCAGCAGCACGTCGCCGGGACGCCCGAGCGCCTCCACCTGCTTGGCGAATACCTGCTCGTAGGCGTAATCGTTGGCGATCGAAGTGAGCGTGGAAGTGTCCGTGGTCAGCGCAATGGCCGCCAACGGCGCCCGCTCCCTTTCGAAGCGGTTGAGAAGTTCGGCGGCGAAGTGCTGGCTGTCGGCGGCCGATCCGCCGTTGCCGCAGGCCATCACCTTGCCGCCGCCTTGCAGGCTTTTCGCCATCAGGCGGATCGCCGCCTCGATGGCCGGCGCCATGGCCGCCAGGGCGGTCTGCTTGGCGGCCATGCTGTCGGAAAACTGTTGGCGGATCCGTTGCGGTAGGCTCATGATGCGCCGATTTTAGCCGGCGGCGCGGCTGCCCCAGGCATGAAAAGAGCCGCTAAAGCGCGACGAATACCTCGATTCGCACCCGTCGCCACGGATTGCGATGCGTCACCAGCGCACCGATGCGCCCCTCCACCCGTTCGCCGCGATCCATGGCGGCGGCGACGGCCTCGTTTTCCGCACGCGGCAGGTAACCGAGCTTGATGCCCCGCCATTCCACCCGAACCGCCCGGGCATCGTAGGGATTGTCGGGTTCGCGAACGAGATCGAGGCGGTCGCCCACTTGCAGGCGATCCCAGAGCGCCGCGCCGGCATGATATTGGAAGCCCGCCAGCGGCGAGCTCTGGACGAGGATGCGGATCGACTCGGCACGCAGCGGGGCGACCGGCGCAACGAGCAGGACCAGCAGCAGACCGGCGTGGCGGAAAACCTTCAGCCCGGCTGATCGCCAGTCGCGACGGGGCGGGAGGGGTCGCTGCACCACTCGCTCCACGAGCCGACGTAGAGCTTCGAGCCGGACAGTCCGGCGATTTCCATCGCCAGCAGGTTGTGGCAGGCGGTGACGCCCGAGCCGCATTGTTGGACGACGGTGCGCGGATCGCGCCCGTCGAGGAGGTCGGCGAACTCGGCACGCAGTTCGTCCGCCGGCTTGAAGAAGCAGCCGGCGTCGTCGAGATTGTCGAAATAGAAGCGGTTGACCGCGCCCGGGATGTGGCCGGCCACCGGGTCGAGCGTCTCGTTCTCGCCGGCGTAGCGATCCGCGCCGCGCGCATCGAGGAGCAGCATATCCGGGGAACGCAGATGCGCCAGCACGTAGCCGACGTCGACCTGCATGTCGCGCGGTCTCGGCACGAACTGCGCCGGCGCGACGGGCCGCACATCCGTCTCGAGCGGCAGCTTGGCGCGCCGCCAGCCGGGCAGGCCGCCATCGAGCAAGGCCGCCTTGTCGTGACCAAGCCAGAAGCGCAGCATCCACCACAGGCGGCTGGCGAAAATGCCGCCCTCGTTGTCGTAGGCGACCACCTGTGTCTCAGGGCCCACGCCGCAGGCGCTCATCTTCGCGACGAAGGTCTCGATGGCCGGCAGGGGATGGCGACCGTTCCTGCCGGTCGTCGGGCCGGAAAGATCTTCATCCAGATGCAGGTAAAGCGCACCGGGAATATGCTCCTTGGCATAGGCCTGCCGGCCGTAGCCGGTGTTCTTCAGATCGAAGCGGCAGTCGAACACCCGCCAGTCCGGGTCGTCCCGATGTGCGGCAAGCGCATCGACGCTGACGAGCGTGTCGAACATCAGACATCCGCCTCGGCAAGCCAGGCGCGCGCTTCCTCGGCATCATCGAAAACCCGCAGGTCGGCATTGACGAACAGGCGCTCCAGCCACGCGCTCCAGGCCACCCACTGGCTGTCGGTGACGACGGCGATGCGTCGGAAATCGCCGCCATGAATGCGCGAGAACTTGATCTCTTCGACCGCCGCATCGATGGTGAAGCCGGCCATCTGGGCGAGGTCGAACAGCAGGCTGCACGAACCGTCGAACAGGTCCTGGTCGATCAGATACTGCTCGAACTCGGTGAAATCATCGAGCGTGAATTCGCCGAGCACGGCGGCGGCGACAAGCTTGTCGGCGTGTTCGATCGCGATCATCGTTCCGCCAGCGCCTCGGCCATGATGCGGCGATAGAACTCGTGGAAGTGCTGCATGCCATCCTCCATGGGAGACTGATACGGCCCGACTTCGCTGCGCCCCTGTTTCATCAGGGCATGACGACCGCGGTCCATACGCTCGCCGATGTCGTCGTCCTCGATCGCCGTTTCCATGTAGGCCGCCTGCTCGGCCTCGATGAAGTCCGGCTCGAAGAGGGCAATGTCCTCGGGATAGTAGAACTCGACGACGTTGAGGGTTTTATCCACGTCCTGGGGAATCAGCGTCGAGACGACCAGCACATGCGGATACCACTCGACCATGATGTTCGGATAGTAGGTGAGCCACACGGCGCCCTGCTTGGGCAGTTCGCCGTTGTAGTAGTCGAGCACCGCCTTGTGCCACCTGGCATAGGCGGCGCTGCCGGACTTGGCCAGCGAGGTGATGCCGACTTTCTGCACCGAATACCAGTCGGCGAACTGCCAGGTGAGATCGTCGCAGGTGACGAAGTTGCCCAGGCCCGGATGGTAGGGCACGACGTGGTAGTCCTCCAGATAGACCTCGATGAAGGTCTTCCAGTTGTAGTTGCATTGGTGCAGTTCGACATGGTCGAGCTTGTAGCCGGAAAAGTCGAACTCGCCCGCCGCCTTCATGCCGGCCAGATCGGCATTGGCCGAGCGCGGCCCCTTGAAGAGCAGTCCGTTCCAGGACTCCAGTTTCTGCTTGTGCAGATTCAGGCACGGGTTCTGCGGAAAATGCGGTGCGCCGATCAGCTGACCCTCGGTGTCGTAGGTCCAGCGATGAATCGGGCAGACGACGTTCTGTGCCGTACCGGAACCCTGCAGCATGATGGCCTGACGGTGACGGCAGACATTCGACATCCGATAAACGCCATCGGGCTGGCGCACGAGAATGTGCGAGTGATCCGTCCATTCGGTCGAGCGGTAGTCGTACAGCTCCGGCACCATCAGCTCGTGGCCGACGTAGCCCGGTCCGGCATCGAAGATGAGCTTTTTCTCCAGTTCGAACAGCCTTTCATCGAAATACCACTCGACGGGAAACTGGGAAACGCCAGGCTGAAGTTGCGCCTTGCTTGCGATGTCGGACATGATGGGTACCAACCTCCAAGAAAAGACCCGGAAACCGGTAAAACTTCCGCGCCACCCATGGCGGGAAGGATCGACGAGTATAGGGGAATTTGACCGGAAGGGCCACCTTGGGCTATGTTTGGCGCTTTCCCGTCCGCCCGTCCATGAAAGCCGCCAAGCCGCCCGCCTCATTCGAAGCCGCCTTACAGGAACTCGAGGCCCTCGTCCAGCGTCTCGAAAACGGCAATGCGCCGCTGGAAGAGGCTTTGGCGGCCTACGAGCGCGGCAGGCTGCTGCTCGATCATTGCGAGGCCACGCTGGCGCAAGCGGAACAAAAGATTCGCTTGCTCGACGCCCAGGGACGACTGAAGGAATTTTCTCCCTCCACGCCAGCGGGTGAGGCCTCTTGAACGCCGATTTTTCTGTCTGGATGGCGCTGATCCAGCGGCGTGCCGAGACCGCACTGGAACGCCTGCTGCCCCCCGCCGCCACCGCGCCGGCCCGCCTGCACGAGGCCATGCGCTATGCCGCGCTGGGCGGCGGCAAGCGCATGCGTCCCTTGCTGTGTCACGCCGCCGGCGAAGCCGTCGGCGCCGATCCGCATAGCGTCGATTGCGCCGCCTCGGCCGTCGAACTGATCCACGCCTATTCGCTGGTGCACGACGACCTGCCCTGCATGGACGACGATGTGCTGCGACGCGGCCGGCCGACCTGCCATGTCGAATACGACGAAGCGACCGCGCTGCTGGTCGGCGATGCGCTGCAGACGCTGGCGTTTCAGGCGCTTGCCGAGATGCCGGCAGACCTGCCGCCGTCCTGCCCGCGTCGACTTTCGATGTGCTCGCTGCTCGCGCAGGCGGCCGGCTCGCGCGGCATGGCCGGCGGCCAGGCGATCGATCTGGCGTCCGTCGGCATGGCGCTCACCGTCGAAGAACTGGAGTTCATGCACATCCACAAGACCGGCGCGCTGATCCGCGCCGCCGTGCTGCTCGGCGCGCATTGCGGCGAAGCCGACGCAGCGATGCTCGACCGGCTTGGCCACTTCGCCAACCGCGCCGGGCTGCTGTTCCAGGTCGTCGACGACATTCTCGATACCGAAGCCAGCACGGCGACGCTCGGCAAGACGGCCGGCAAGGACGCCGCGCAGGACAAGCCGACCTATGTGAGCATGCTCGGTCTTGCGCGCGCCAAGGAGCTCGCCGCCCGCCTGCGTGACGAGGCGCACGAAGCGCTCGCCGCCTGCGCCGCCGACACGACGCGGCTCGCCCAGCTCACCGATTTCATCGTCGACCGCCCGTTCTGATGTCCCCATCATCCCTGCTCGAAACCATCGACGACCCCGCCGACCTGCGCGCGCTGCCGCGCGAGCGGCTGCCGGCGCTGGCCGAGGAACTGCGCGCCTTCCTGCTCGATTCGGTCGCCAAAACCGGCGGACATCTCTCCTCGAACCTCGGCACGGTGGAACTCACCCTCGCGCTGCACTATGTCTTCGCCACGCCGGAAGACCGGCTGGTCTGGGATGTCGGCCACCAGACCTACGCGCACAAGATCCTCACCGGCCGCCGCGCTGCGATGTCCCGCCTGCGCATGAAGGACGGCATTTCCGGCTTTCCCAAACGCGACGAATCGCCCTACGACACCTTCGGCGTCGGCCATTCCTCGACCTCGATCTCGGCCGCCCTGGGCATGGCGGTGGCCGCGCGCATGAGGGGCGAAGACCGCCGTGTCGTCGCCATCATCGGCGACGGCGCGATGTCCGCCGGCCAGGCCTTCGAGGCGCTCAACAACGCCGGCGTGATCGACGCAAATCTCCTCGTCATCCTCAACGACAACGACATGTCGATCTCGCCGCCGGTCGGCGCGCTCAACAAGTATCTCGCGCGCCTGTTGTCCGGCCGCACCTTCAACGCCGCGCGCCGCGCCGGCGAGAAGGTGCTCTCGGTCGCCCCGCCGCTGCTCGAACTGGCCAAGCGCGCCGAGGAGCACGTCAAGGGCATGTTCGTGCCCGGCACGCTGTTCGAGGAATTCGGCTTCAACTACATCGGCCCGATCGACGGCCACGACCTCGACAGCCTGATCCCCACGCTCGCCAACCTGCGCGAACTCAAGGGGCCGCAATTCCTGCATGTCGTGACGAAGAAGGGGCAAGGCTACAAGCTCGCCGAGGCCGACCCGGTGCGCTATCACGGCGTCTCGAAATTCGACGCGGCCAACGGCATCGAAGCCGGCAAGGGCGGCGGCAAGCCGACCTTCACCCAGGTCTTCGGCGACTGGCTGTGCGACATGGCGGCGGCGGACGAGCGGCTCGTCGCCATCACCCCCGCGATGTGCGAAGGCTCCGGCATGACGCGCTTCGCGGAAACCTTCCCGGCGCGCTTTTTCGACGTCGGCATCGCCGAACAGCACGCGGTGACCTTCGCGGCGGGACTCGCCTGTGAAGGCATGAAACCGGTGGTGGCGATCTACTCGACGTTTCTCCAGCGCGCCTACGACCAGCTGATCCACGACGTCGCCTTGCAGGACCTCGACGTCACCTTCGCCATCGACCGCGGCGGGCTGGTCGGCGCGGACGGCGCGACGCATCAGGGCGCTTTCGATCTCTCCTACCTCGCCTGCATTCCGAACCTGGTCGTGCTCACGCCGGCCGACGAGGCCGAATGCCGGCAGATGCTCACGGCCGCCTACCGCCATCCCGGCCCGGCCGCCGTGCGCTATCCGCGCGGCGGCAGCCCCTTCGCCGTCTCGCCGGCGTCGACTTTTGACGCCGTCGCCATCGGCAAAGGCGAAATCCGCCGCCGCGGCGCGGGTACTGCCATTCTCGCCTTCGGCCCCCTGCTGGCCGGCGCGCTCGAGGCGGGGGAGACGCTGGGCGCCACCGTCGCCAACATGCGCTGCGTCAAACCGCTCGACCGCGAACTGCTGCGCGAACTGGCGCAGACCCATGAGCGCCTCGTCGTCATCGAGGAAAACGCCGCCATCGGCGGTGCGGGCGCCGAAGTCGCGCGCGCTCTCGAAGAGATGGGCTGCCCGAAACCCCTGCTTCGTCTTGGCCTGCCCGACGCCTACGTCGAACAGGGCGAGCAGGCGCAACTGCTCGCCGAATTGGGGCTCGCCGGCCCCGGCCTGATCGAGCGGATCGAAAATTTTTCCAGCGGAATTAGTTGATAAATATAGTCGGGAATGATATATAAGCTCCCCTCACGGAGGCATTCCCATGAACCTGAAAGACATCGCCATGGCCATCCCTGACGTCCAGTCCAGCGCGGATTCGCGCCAGTTGCCGATCGACAAGGTCGGCATCAAGTCGATCCGCCACCCCGTCAAGGTGCTCGACAAGAGCGGCGGCGTGCAGCACACCATCGCGACCTTCAACATGTATGTCGGCCTGCCGCACAACTTCAAGGGCACGCACATGTCGCGCTTCGTCGAAATCCTCAACGGCCACGAGCGCGAGATTTCCGTGGAAAGCTACGAGCCGATGCTGCGCGAGATGGTGGAAAAACTCGAAGCCAAGACCGGCCACCTGGAAATGAGCTTTCCCTATTTCATCAACAAGGAAGCGCCGATCTCGAAGGTGAAAAGCCTGCTCGACTACGACGTCACCTTCGTCGGCGAGATTCTCGACGGCGGCCGCTTCCGGCAGACCACCCGCGTCGTCGTGCCGGCCACGAGCCTGTGCCCCTGCTCGAAGAAGATTTCCGAGCGCGGCGCCCACAACCAGCGCTCGCACATCACCATCACGGCCACCACCAACAGCTTCGTCTGGATCGAGGAGATCGTGCAGATGGCCGAAGGGCAGGCCTCCTGCGAGCTGTTCGGACTCCTCAAGCGCCCGGACGAAAAGCATGTCACCGAGCGCGCCTACGACAACCCGAAGTTCGTCGAGGACATCGTGCGCGACGTCGCCGGCGTGCTCAATGCCGATCCGCGCATCGATTCCTACATCGTGGAATCGGAAAACTTCGAGTCGATCCACAACCACTCGGCCTACGCATTGATCGAGAAGAACAAGCTGGCCTGAAAACGCCAAGGGACGCCGCAGCGTCCCTTGCATGCGATGGCCGGGGGGGCCTTACGCCTTCGCAGCTTCGGTGCGCTTCGCCAGTTTCTCCTTGATGCGTGCCGACTTGCCGGAACGATCACGCAGGTAGTAGAGCTTGGCGCGGCGCACGTCGCCCTTCCTCTTCACCTCGATGCTGGCGATCAGCGGGGAATAGGTCTGGAAGGTGCGCTCGACGCCCTCGCCGGACGAAATCTTGCGCACGGTGAAGGCGGAATTGATGCCGCGGTTCCTCTTGGCGATCACCACGCCCTCGAAGGCCTGCACGCGCTTCCTTTCGCCTTCGACCACATTCACGTTGACGACGACGGTGTCGCCGGGCGCGAACTCGGGAATGGTCTTGCCGAGGCGTTCGATTTCCTCTTTTTCCAGTTGCTGGATCAGGTTCATGTCGCTTTTTCCTTTTCTAAGTGTCACTGTCACGACCGCAGAGCTCCGGCAGCCAGATCGTCGTCGATCTCGCGCAGGAGTTGCGCTTCTTCCTTGCTCAAACCGCGAGCATGCTTTTGCGCCAGCCATTTGGCGAACAGCTCCGGGCGGCGCTCCCGGGTCCGCAGCAGCGACTGTTTGCGTCGCCAGCGGCGGATGTTCTCGTGATGCCCGGACAACAGCACGTCCGGCACCGGCATTCCTTCATACACCTCCGGTCGCGTGTAGTGCGGGCAATCCAGCAGGCCCTCCACGAACGACTCCTCCGCCGCCGAGGCCTCGTCGTTCAAAGCCCCCGGCAACTGCCGCACCGTCGCGTCGATCAGCGCCAGCGCAGCGATCTCGCCGCCGGACAAGACGAAGTCGCCCAGCGACACTTCCTCATCGACACAACGCGCGATCACGCGCTCGTCGATGCCTTCGTAGCGGCCGCACAGCAGGATCGCGCCCTCGCCTGCCGCCAACTCCTTCACACGACCGTGCGTCAGCGGCTGGCCCTGCGGCGACAGGCAGATCACCCTGCCCGCGCCGCCGCGCGCTTCCCGCGCCGCGGCGATGGCCCGCTCCAACGGCTCGGCGCGCATCACCATGCCAGGACCGCCGCCGAAGGGCCGGTCATCGACCGCGCCGTAGGCGTTGCCGGCCCACTGCCGCGGATTCCAGCATTCCAGCCGCCACAAGCCGCGCTCCAGCGCGCGCCGCGTGATGCCGCAATCCGTCAGCGCCGCGAACATCTCCGGAAACAGGGTGACCGCGTCGAAGCGCAGCATCACCACTCCCGCTCCCATTCGACACGGATCGTGCCGCCCGGCACATCCACGGCCTTGACCACCTGGCCGACGAAGGGGAGCAGCCGCTCCGTTTCGCCGTCTTGCACGACCAGCACCGCATGGGCGCCGGATTCGATCATCTCGACCACCCGCCCGAGCGGCTCCTGCCTTTCATTCACCACCGCCAGGCCGACCAGATCGGCCCAGTAATACTCGTCCGCCGCGGTTTCCGGCAATTCGTCGCGCGGCGCACCGACATACTGCCCGACCAGGGTCTCCGCCGCATTGCGGTCGTCGATGCCCGTCAGCTTGACCACCCACCCCCTGCCCTGCGGGCGCAGGGTTTGCAATGGCCAGGCCTGCCAGCCGGAAAAATCCTTGTCGTCGCTCCCCAGCCACCAGCGCTTCATGGCGCGCCAGCCATCCGGGTCGTCGCCGAAGGGGTGGAGCCGCAACCAGCCCTTCACCCCGTATGGGGCCGTGATCCGCCCCAGGACGATCATCGGCGCTCAGGCGGCCTTGGCGAGTGCGGCCTGCTGCCTGACGAGGCGCGCGGCGGTCGGCGACAGCTGCGCGCCCTTGGATTGCCAGTAGGCGAGACGCTCGGTATCGATGACGAGCCCCTTCTCATGCTCGGCGGCGACAGGGTTGTAGTAGCCGACGCGCTCGATGAAGCGACCGTCGCGACGGTTGCGCGAGTCGGTGACGACCATGTTGAAGAAAGGGCGCTTCTTGGCGCCGCTGCGGGCAAGACGGATGACGACCATGCGAATGATCCCTGACGATGCGTGAAAAGGGAGTGATTCTATTGATTATTCGCGGGAAAAACAATAGCGGCCCGCGCTGGCGCGGACGATGCCCGCAAGGTCGCGATGCTGCTCGATGCTGCCAAAGCCGGCATCTTCCAGCAGGCTGCGCACCGCAGCCTGCTGATCGTAGCCGTGCTCCAGCAGGAGCCAGCCGCCGACGCCGAGCCAGCGCGGGGCTTCGGCGACGATGCGGCGAATCGCCGCAAGACCATCGGCATGGTCGGTGAGCGCTCCCAGCGGCTCGAAGCGCAGGTCGCCCTCGGTCAGATGCGGATCGCCTGCCGCGACGTAGGGCGGATTGGCGACGATCAGATCGAAACGCTGCGCCGGCAGCGCGGCAAACCAGTCGCTCGCGACGAACGCCGCGCGTGCGCCGAGCCGTTCGGCATTGCTCCGCGCCACCGCCAGCGCCGCCGGGGAAACATCGACCGCCGTCAGCCGCGCCCGCGGCAGTTCGAGCGCCAGCGTGATCGCGAGGCAACCGCTGCCGGTCCCCAGATCGAGAATGGCCGCCGTCCTGCCGGCGTCGACTTTTTCGCTGGCCAGTTCAACCAGCAGCTCCGTCTCGGGGCGCGGAATCAGCACATCCGGCGTCACGCCGAAACTCCGCCCGTAGAACTCGCGATGGCCGAGAAGATAGGCGACCGGCTCGCCCGCCGCGCGCCGTTCGGTCAGCGCCGACAGTTGCGCCGCCGCCCCCGCCGGCAGGGCGGCATCGCGGTGCGCCTCCAGCCACGCGGCGGATCGCCCCAGCACGTGCCCGAGCAGCAGGCGCGCCTCGGCGACCGGAATGCGCGCGCGCGCCGCCGCCAGCGCTTCGACGACGGTCATGGCGCCAGTTCGGCGAGCAGTTGCGCCTGCTGCTCGGTCTTCAGCGCGTCGAGCAGCTCGTCGAGCTCGCCTGCCATGATCGCGTCGATCTTGTAGAGCGTCAGGTTGATGCGATGGTCGGTCACGCGCCCCTGCGGAAAGTTGTAGGTGCGGATGCGCTCGGAACGATCGCCGCTGCCGACCAGCGATTTGCGCGTGCTGGCGATCTTCTGCTGCTGCTCACGCAGCTGCATGTCCTTGAGGCGCGCGGCGAGCACGGAAAGCGCCTGCGCCTTGTTGCGGTGCTGCGAGCGATCATCCTGGCATTCGACGACGAGGCCGCTGGGCAGATGGGTGATGCGCACGGCCGAGTCGGTCTTGTTGACGTGCTGGCCGCCGGCGCCGGAGGCGCGAAAGGTATCGATGCGCAGGTCGGCCGGATTGATGTCGATCTCGCCGAGTTCGCCGGCTTCCGGCAGCACCGCCACCGTGCAGGCCGAGGTATGGATGCGCCCCTGCGACTCGGTGGCCGGCACGCGCTGCACCCGATGGGCGCCGGATTCGAACTTGAGCCGCCCATAGACGCCCTCGCCCGCGACGCGCGCGATGATCTCGCGATAGCCGCCCAGATCGGATTCGTTCTTCGAGACCACGTCGACGCGCCATCCCCGGCGCTCGGCGTAGCGCACATACATGCGGAAGAGGTCGCCAGCAAAGAGCGCCGATTCGTCGCCGCCGGCGCCGGCGCGGATTTCGAGAAAGACGCTTCTGTCATCGTCCGGGTCGCGCGGCAACAGGGCGATCTGCAAATCCCCCTCGAGCCGTTCCATCGCCGCGCGCGCCAGCTCCGCCTCCTCGCGGGCGAACGCGCGCAGCTCGGGATCAGCCTCCATTGCGGCAGCGACAGCCAGATCCGCCTCGGCCTGGCGCCAGGCATCGAACAGGGCGCCGACCTCGGCGATCTCGGCCCGTTCGCGGGTGAGTTTGCGGAAGTTCTCCATGTCGCGCGCGGCCTCCTCGCTGCCCAGCAGGGCATCGAGTTCGGCAAGACGGTCGGCCAGCTGCTCGAGGCGCTGGCGAATGCTGGCTTTCATCCGCGCTACTGATCCGGATGCAAATGCCAGATGCGCGCGATGAGCTGCACCACCTCACTACGCTCGCCGCCTTCGGCGAGATTGAGCGCCTGCGTGGGCGGATGCAGGAGCTTGTTGGTCAGCCCCTTCGAGAGGGCTTCCAGCACATGGGCCGGATCCTCGCCGCGCTGAAGCAGCTTCAGCGCATGTTCCAGCTCATGGCGGCGCGCCCGCTCGCCGGCATCGCGCAGCGCGCGGATCGTCGGCACCGCCTCGCGGGCTTCGAGCCAGCTCAGGAAATCCTCGACGCGGTGGGAAATGATCTCCTCGGCCTCGACGATGGCGGCCTGACGCGACTCCTGGCCCGATTCGACGATCTGGCCGAGGTCGTCGAGCGTGTAGAGGAACACGTCGCCGAGCTTGCCGACTTCCGCCTCGATGTCGCGCGGCACGGCCAGATCGACCATCACCATCGGCCGGCGCCTTCTCGCCTTCAGCGCGCGTTCGACCATGCCGAGGCCAATGATCGGCAGGGCGCTCGCCGTGCAGGAAACCACGATGTCGTAGTCGGCGAGGCGCTCGCCCACTTCATCCAGGCGCAACACGTCGCCATTGAAGCGTTCGGCGATCGGCCGGGCGCGCTCGGGCGTGCGATTGGCGATGGACAGGCGTTTCGGCTTCTCGCCGGCGAAATGCGCGGCGCATAGTTCGATCATCTCGCCGGCGCCGATGAAGAGCACGTTCTGGTCGGCGATGCGCTCGAAGATGCGCTCCGACAAATGCACCGCGGCGGCGGCCATCGAGACGATGTTGGCGCCGATGGCCGTGGTCGAACGCACCTCCTTGGCCACCGAGAAAGTGCGCTGGAACAGCTTGCCGAGCAGCGTGCCGAGCGTGCCGGCCTCTTCGGCCGCACGCGCCGCCTGCTTCATCTGGCCGAGGATCTGCGGCTCGCCGAGCACCATCGAATCGAGTCCTGAGGCCACGCGGAACATGTGGCGCACGGCATCGCGCTGCGGGTGGCGATAAAGATAGGGCTCGATCCTGCTGGGCGGCAGCGCGTGGTATTCCGCCAGCCAGTCGGCGGCGGCTTCGGGCCGCTCGGTGGCGCAATACAGTTCGGTGCGATTGCAGGTCGACAGGATCGCCGCCTCGCGCACCGGCCGGCCGCGCAGCAGGTCGTTGAGCGCCTGGGCGAGCCGCGCGGGGTCGAACGCCACCTGCTCGCGAATCGCGAGGGGCGCCGTGTGGTGGTTGATACCGAGAGCGTATACCTGCACGGAATTCGGAGCTATATTGTAGAACAGCTGGCAATTAAAGACGATTTGGGACCGACAGGCAACCGCGATGAGCCACAAGCATGCCCATTTGCTGCGCGCGATATTCACCGATCCGGTCAGCGGGAATATCCACTGGCGCGAAATCGAATCGCTGCTCAATCACCTCGGCGCGCACATCGAAACCGGGCATGGCGCGCGCTTTCGCATCGTATTGAACCGGGTGGAGTTTTATCTTCACCATCCGCACAACAGCAATACCTGCTCGAAACAAGATATCAAGCTGTTGCGCGAACATCTTTCCCACGCAGGCATTTCTCTTTCGAGCTACGAAAAGAAATGACGCCGGCCGTCGGGCGGCGGGAAAAAATCAGCCAATCAGGAAATCGTCGCGATTTTTCCCGTCCAGCCAGCCCGGGGGTCTGCCGTGGCCCGTCCAGGTCTTGCCGGTGGCCGGATCGCGATATTTCGGTACCCCCTTGCCACCGGCGCCTTTCGCCGCCCTGCCGGCCTTGCGACCGAATATTTCATCCACGGTCAGACCAAAATCCGCGATCAGCGATTTGACTCTGGCAATCGCACCCAGGCGCTCGCTTTTGCGCAATTCCTCGATCTGTTTTTCTATCGCTTCTTTTTGCGCCAGCAGTTCTGCAATATCCGCCATGATTTCTCCCGACAAGGCAATCGAGTTTCAAAGACACCGGGAGCGGATCATATCATTTTCCGGCATTCAGCAAATGCGCGGCAATTGTTCGCCCGTGAGCCAATCGACGATGCGCCGTCCGCCCATGATCGTCGTCATCTGCACGAAATGATGCGCATCGGCCTGCACGCTGCCGATCCGCGCGGCCGCGCGCCCCAGCGGATGCGCGCGCAGGGCCGCCAAAGCGCGTTCGGCATCGGCCGGCGCGACGATGGCGACCAGTTTGCCCTCGTTGGCGACATAAAGCGGATCGAGGCCGAGGAACTCGCAGGCCGCCGCCACGGCCGGCTTCACCGGGATCGCCGCCTCGTCGAGCATCATGCCCGCGCCGGACTGTTTGGCGATTTCGTTCAGGGTCGTCGCCAGCCCGCCGCGCGTCGGATCGCGCAGGCAGCGGACATCCGCCCCGCTTTCCAGCAGGGCCGCGACGAGTTCGTGCAGGGCCGCCGTGTCCGATTCGATCGGCGCATCGAAAGACAGGTTCTCGCGCTGGCTCATGATCGCCATGCCATGATCGCCGATGCTGCCGGAGAGCAGGATGGCATCGCCCGGCCGCGCCCGCCGCCCCGAGAGTTCGACATCCGGCGGCAGGATGCCGATGCCGGTCGTCGTGATGAACACGCCATCGCCCTTGCCGCGCTCCACCACCTTGGTGTCGCCGGCCGCCACCGGCACGCCCGCGGCGCGGGCAGCCGCCGCCATCGAGGCGACGATGCGGTCGAGATCGGCCAGCGGAAAACCTTCCTCGATGATGAAGCCCGCCGTCAGCGCCAGCGGCCGCGCACCCATCATCGCCACGTCGTTGATCGTGCCATGCACAGAAAGGCAGCCAATATCGCCGCCGGGGAAGAACAGCGGCGATACTACGTGGCAATCGGTGCTGGTCACCAGCCTGCCGGAAAAAGTCGGCGCTGGGCCGTCCCAAGCCGACGCCAGCCCCCCCGTGGGGGGCAGCGAGCCGGGGTTGCGAGCGTGGGGGGCCATGAAAGTCGACGCCGGCAGGACGGCGCCATCGTCGCCCTGGCGCAGGCACTCGTTGTCCAGATGGCGGACGAACAACTCCTCGACCAGCTGCGCGCCGGCGCGCCCGCCGGCGCCGTGGGAGAGGTCGACACAGGCATTCTTCAGATCGAGAGGACGAAGGTAATTCTTTCGGGACATGATCGACCGCCTCCGGCAAAGCTTGCCGGGGAAGCTAACATTTTGCCGCTCGGCCAACAAGTTTCGGCAAACCGATGCCCTTTCCCCGCCCAATTCCGGGGCTGCCTCACTGGCACGCTTAGTGCTATACGGCAACCAGACATGCAGCTCGAGCCTGCGGCCGCGCAGCCGCCGGCCTCGGCCTGATACGCAGCTGGACGACAAGGAGAGTCAAATGCCGCAAATCATCAACACCAACATTGCCTCGCTCAACGCGCAGCGCAACCTCGACCGCTCGCAAAGCGGGTT
>OGCL01000621.1_pt1 | contig 36331 bp, 36 predicted proteins | sample 1570041 | NCBI WGS metagenome assembly OGCL01 (sample SAMN06266162, study PRJEB24511) | hot springs metagenome | isolation source: Hot spring water | place: South Africa: Limpopo | collected 2015-06-22 | reverse complement strand
TGTCGCCGTGTCCGTTCCCTCTCCCCCAGCCCCTCCCCCCGAGGGGGAGGGGAGCGTCGTGAGTCGGCTACGCGACTTTCACGATAAAATTCGGCTCATCCCCAACCGGAGATCAATCATGAATTTCAGCATCGAGTGCGAGGAAGAGATTGATGGCCGCTGGATCGCTGAGGTCCCGCAGCTTCCTGGCGTCTTGTGCTATGGCAAGACCGCTGATGAAGCCATGGCAAAGGCCGAAGTGCTCGCCCTCCGCGCCATAGCCGAGCGACTGGAGCAAAGCGAGTCGCGCCCCGTCGCAATCAATATTTCTCTCCCTCTCGCCGCATGAGTCAATGGCCTTCCGTCAAGGCCAAGCGGTTGCTTGCAGCACTGTTTGGACTTGGGTGGAAAGTCAAGCGGCAATCTGGCTCGCACCGCACCCTGTCCCGCGAAGGGTGGCCTGATGTTGTCTTCGCGTTTCACGACGGCGAAGAAATCGGCCCCCGAATGCTTGCGCGCATCGCCAAGCACACCGGCATCACTCCGGAAGATTTGTAGCGCTCCTGGTGTTTCCAGTGACGCCGAACCCGTCAAAGCAATGGGGGTCACAATGGGGGTCAGGTCTTGCAAAACCACATTCACCGCCTGACGGACATGGCGACGGCCACCCCAGAGCATGAATTTCGCCATGGTCGTTAGTCAGCCCCTTGCGCCGCAGACCGGGCAGCCGGGGTCGCGCTTGAAACGAATCTCGCGCCACGCTCCGTCCAGCGCGCCAAACAGCAATAACCGGCCGCTGAGGCTTTGTCCGATCCCCATCAGGAGCTTCAGGGCCTCGGCGGCCTGCAGGCTGCCCACCACACCGACCAGGGGCGCGAACACCCCGAACTCGGCGCAGCGCATCTCGCCCGTCTCCGCCTCGGCGGGAAACAGGCAGGCGTAGCAGGGCGACGCCCTCTGGCGCAGGTCGAACACGCTCACCTGGCCGTCGAAGCGCACCGCCGCCCCGGACACCAGGGGTCGGCCCCGGTCGACACAAGCCGCGTTGACGGCATAGCGGGTGGTGAAGTTGTCACTGCAGTCCAGCACCACGTCCGCTGAGGCCACCGCCTCCACCAGCGCATCGCCCTCGAGCCTGAACGTCAGCGGTGCGACCACCACCTCGGGATTCATGGCCTGCATGCGCCTGGCCGCAGACCTTGCCTTGTTGACCCCGACGGTGCCGGCGTCATGCGCGATCTGCCGCTGCAGATTGGTCAGGTCGACGCTGTCATGGTCGGCAAGGCTGATACGCCCCACGCCGGCAGCCGCCAGATACAGGGCCGCCGGGGAACCCAGTCCGCCGGCGCCGATGACGAGGGCATGCGAGGCAAGCAGTCTTTCCTGCCCCTCGACGCCGATCTCGTTGAGGAGGATGTGGCGGGAATAGCGCAGGAGTTGCTGGTCGTTCATAGGGGCGTGAGGGGAAGAGCTGCAAAGCGACTCACCGCGCGCGACTTAGCGCTCACTTACTTGTACTGCCTCCACTCCTGCGGCGTCTCGTCGTGGTCACCGTGCGGACGCTGATCCCAGACCTGGATGTGCGGCTGGTAGTTCTTGGTCTTCACCTCGGGTTTGCCCAGATTCTCGCGTTGCACACGCTCGGCGTGATAGATCAGGGCACGCTTGACGAGGATCAGCATGTTGCCCTCGAGGTGGAAACCCTGTTGGCTCAGCAGCGATTCGAGGTCCTCCAGGCTGTGGTCCGCGAGGTCATAGTGCACCTCAAGCTGTCTCTCGCCCAGGTGCCGCACCTTCAGATGCGGCAGTTGCGAGAGCAGGGCGTGTGCCCGCTCCGTCTGTGCGGGCGGCGTGGCATGGAAGATGATCACCCGCCGCTTGCTGGTGTCGCCGGGCAGCGTCATCTCGTCCGCCTGCTAGCGCTGCTGCAAGAAGTGCACGCCTTTGAGCAGGATCAGCGCCTGGTTGAACTGGTAGTCGCTCTTGGAGATGATCGCGCGCGTCTCCGGCGTCTCGGCCTTGCCATCCTTGCGGGCCTTGTCTTCCTTGGCCTTCTCATCCTTCGCCGGCTCCCCCTTGCCATTGGCCAGATGACGGGTGAGGTCGGCCTCGCGCACGGCCAGCGACTGCCCCCCCTCAGCGGCGGTGACCGTGGCCTCCTCGACGGTGATGTCGGGCGCGATGCCCTTGGCCTGGATGGAGCGCCCCTTTGGGGTGTAGTAGCGCGCGGTGGTGAGCTTGATCGCGCTGCCGTTGTTCAGCGGCAGGATGGTCTGCACCGATCCCTTGCCGAAGGTCTGGGTGCCGACGACCACGGCGCGACGATGATCCTGCACGGCGCCAGCGACGATCTCGGAAGCCGATGCCGAGCCGCCGTTGACCAGGACGACGAGCGGCACGGCCTTGATCCAGTCCGGGACCCTGGCCAGGAAATCCTTGTCGTTGCTGCGCAGATAATGCTCGCGTACATTCGTCAGGCGCATGCGCGCGTCCTCACTGCGCCCGTCGGTGTAGACGACCAGCTCGCCCGGCTTGAGGAAGGTGCCGGCCACGGCCACGGCGGAATTGAGCAGCCCGCCCGGGTTGTTGCGCAGATCCAGCACCAGGCCCTTGAGTTCGCCCTTGTTCTGCTCCTGCAGGCCCTTGAGGGCATCCACCAGGTTAGGCCCGGTCTGCTCCTGGAACTGGGTGATGCGCACATAGCCATAACCCGGCTCCACGAGCTGGGACTTGACGCTTTTGATCTTGATCACCGCCCGCGTGATGGTGACCACGATGGGTTTGGTCTCGCCCTTGCGCATGATGGTGAGGGTGATGTCGCTGCCCGGCTTGCCGCGCATGCGCTTGACCGCCTCATTGAGGGTCATGCCCTTGACCGGCGTCTCGTCCAGCTTGATGATCAGGTCACCGCTCTTGATGCCGGCCCGATGGGCGGGGGTGTCTTCGATGGGCGCCACCACCTTGACGAAGCCGTCCTCCATGCCGACCTCGATGCCCAAACCGCCGAACTCGCCCTGGGTGCCCACCTGCAGCTCCTTGAAGGCCTCGGCGTCGAGATAGGCGGAGTGCGGGTCGAGACCGGAGAGCATGCCATTGATGGCCTCGGTCAGCAGCTTCCTGTCCTCCACCGGTTCGACATAGTCGCTCTTGATCTTGCCGAAGATCTCGGTGAAGGCACGCAGGTCATCGACAGGCAGGGACGCCTGTCCACGCTGGGCCACCGCCGGAAAGTTCAGGGTGAGCGCGGCCCCCAGCAGGGCACCGAGGGCCAACAGGCCGAACTGTTTGAATCTGGAAATCTTCATAAGCGACATACGATCACCCGGCGGCGCCGGGCTTAACCCAGGACAGGGGGTCGAAGGGACGGCCCTGACGTCTTAACTCGAAATACAGGCCAGGATGCTCCTGACCTCCCGTGTTGCCGACCGTAGCGATGACATCGCCCGCCCGGACAAGTTCACCCACCTGCTTATACAGACTTTCATTATTGCTGTACAGGCTCAGGAAGCCGTCGCCGTGGTCCAGGATCAGGAGGTTGCCGAAGCCCCGCAGCCAGTCGGCGAAGGCGACCCGGCCATTGCCGACGGCGCGCACCGCCTGACCCCGCGGGGCCCGGATGAACAAGCCTTTCCAGGCCGGTCCGCCGCCATCCCGCGGCTGCCCGTAGCGCGACAGGATCTCGCCGGCCACGGGCAGGGCCAGACGACCCTTGAGCTTTTCGAATTCGATATTGGCCAGACTGGCATCGGCCACCTCGGTGACCTGCTGCCCCGGCGTCTTCGGCTTCTGGGCTGGCCGCGCCGGCTTGGCCGCCATACGGCTCAGCCGCTCTATCAGGCGGGTCAGCCGCTGTTCGTCGCGCACCAGGGTACTGACCTGCCGCCGCTGGGCGCGGATCTGGTCCGACAGCTTGTCCAGGACGACCTGCCTCTGCCGCATCTCCGACTCGAGCGCCTTCTTCTGGCGAAGCTGCTCCGCACGCGTCTGAGCGAGGCTGTGCCTGCGCTCCTGGGTCTGTGCCTCCAGCGCACGCAGGCGCTCCAGCGTGCTCTGGTAGTCGCGGATCATGTCCTGTCGGGCCTGGCCCACATAACGCAGATAGGCCAGGTTGCGCGAGATCTCGGCCGGGTCGCGACCGCTGAGCAGCAGGCGCAGCGCGTCGTTGCCGGCCTGGGCCTGGCTGGCGCGCAGCAGTTGCGCCAACTGCGCCTGCTGTGCCTCGAGGTCGGCCTGAGTCTGCCGGGAGGTGACGGACAGCGCGTCGAGTTCCTCGTTCAGCGTCCGCAACCGAACGCCCAGTTCACGCAGGCTGCGGTTGACGTCGGAGATACGGCGCTCGGACTGCTTCAGGGCGTCTGCCGCCTCGGACCTGTCCTCGGAGGCCTGCTCGATCTCCTTTTTGAGCTGCTCGATGCGTTGACGCAGGCCCTCCAACTCCTGCCGCCTGCCGTCCACCGAGCCCCAGACCGGGGTGGCAAGACAGATCAGCAGCAGCAAGCGGACGATCAGCACACTTTTACGCTGGGGTTACGGCGCGGCACCACCCGGCGGGGGCGCCTCGCCCTCGAACATGACGAGGGGATGGCCGGTCATCTCCCGGGGTTGGGGCAAGCCCATCATCCTGAGCAGGGTCGGGGCCACGTCCTCCAGTGCCCCCTCCTCCGCGATACGGGCGGGACGACCGACATAGATCAGGGGGACCAGGTTGGTGGTGTGCGCGGTGTGGGGTTGGTGCGCCACGTCGTCGAGCATGCATTCGGCGTTGCCGTGATCGGCCGTCACCAGCACCTCGCCGCCGATCGCCCGCATGGCCTCGACCACCCGTCCCAGGCACTCGTCCACCACCTCGATGGCGCGCCGGGCCGCGGCCAGGTCGCCGGTATGGCCGACCATGTCGGGATTGGCATAGTTGCAGATGATGGCGTCGAACCTGCGGCTGCCGATGGCCTCGACCAGCCGGTCGGTCACCTCGTAGGCGCTCATCTCCGGCTTGAGGTCGTAGGTGGCCACGTGCGGCGAGGGCACCATGATGCGCTCCTCGCCCGGAAAGACGGTCTCCACGCCGCCGTTGAAGAAGTAGGTCACGTGCGGATACTTCTCCGTCTCGGCGATGCGCAGCTGCCTCAGACCCAGGTTGGAGACGTATTCCCCGAAGCTGTTGCGGATGCGCTCCGGCGGGAAGGCCACGGCCACATCGAATTCCTCGCTGAACTGCGTCAGGGTGCAATAGCGCGAGAGCCTGGGCAGGTAATCGCGCTCGAATTCGGCGAAGTCCGGGGCGACGAAGGCGCGGGTGAGCTGGCGCGCCCGGTCGGAACGGAAATTCATGTACACCACGGCGTCGCCGTCGTACATGCGCACCGGCTCGGCCCCTTCCGGCACGATGGCGGTGGCCTTGACGAACTCGTCGGTCTCGCCGCGCGCATAGGCCAGGTGCAGGCCCTCGATCGCCGTGGCGGCGCGATACTCGGCGCGGCCCAGCGTGATGAGGTCGTAGGCCTGCTTGACGCGCGGCCAGCGGCGGTCGCGGTCCATCGCGTAGTAGCGCCCGACGATGGACGCGATGCGGCCGTGGCCCAGGCCGTCGAGCTTGTCCTGCAGCCGGCGCAGATAGACCTCGGCGCACTTCGGCGGGGTGTCGCGACCGTCCAGGAAGGCGTGCATGTACAGCTTGCTCACCCCTTCACGCACGGCCATCTCCAGCATCGCATGGATGTGGGTCTCATGGCTGTGCACCCCCCCGTCCGAGACCAGGCCGAAGACGTGCAGCGCGCCGTCTCTCGCCTTGACCTGCTGGATGACGTCCTGGATGGCCAGGTTGCTGTAGAAGTGGCCGGACTGGATCGCGAGGTCGATGCGGGTGAAGTCCTGATACACCACGCGGCCCGCGCCGATGTTGAGATGCCCCACCTCGGAATTGCCCATCTGGCCGCTGGGCAGGCCGACCGCCGACTCGGAGGCGTGGATCAGGGTGTGGGGGTGATGTTGCCAGAGCCGGTCCCAGTTGGGCGTGTGGGCCGTGGAGATGGCATTGTAGGGATCCGGCTCGCGATATCCGAAGCCGTCGAGGATGATGAGAAGTACGGGTCTGACTGCAGGGGGCATTAGAAGATTTTATTAGAAATCCGGGCAAAATCCATCGTCATTTTATTATATTTGAATAATTATTGCGGTCCCGGCAGCGTTACAGTAAGTTTACGCGTCTTCAAGGGGAAGGAATCCCACATGATCTCCACGGAAATCATCGAGAACGACGAACACATCGAACAGGCCTCCCGCGCCCTCAAGGCCATGTCGCATCCGCTGCGGCTGAAGATCCTCTGCGTGCTGGGCGACAAGGAGGTCAGCGTGCAGGACATCGTCGACAACGTGGGCACCTCCCAGAGCAACATCTCCCAGCATCTGGCCATCCTGCGCGACAAAGGGGTGTTGCGCACGCGCAAGGACGCCAACCGGGTCTACTACCGCGTCAGCGACACGCGTACCCTGCAGCTCATCGGCATGATGCGGGACGTGTTTTGCGGATTCGCCAAACAGTGACAGCCGATACGAAGACCGCGTTCACCCATCTCTTGCATAAGTATTTTTGATGGGCTATATTAGCCGACACTAATACACCAGCCCGGATGCAGCCGGGTGGCTGCCAGTCGTGGCGCTGCGTGCGCCCAAACCAGGAGTTCGGTCATGCCCCTGATCACACTGCGGAGACTGTTCCAGGTCGTCGCCCTCGCGCTGCTGCCGGCCGGCGCGACCGCCGAGACGCTGGAGTTCAGGCAATGCGTCGACCTGGCGCTGGCCCAGAATCCCGATCTCGCCGTCAGCCGCAGCCAGATCGAACAGGCCGAGGCCGGCCTGCGGCAGGCCGAGGCCGGCCGGCTGCCGAGGGTCAACCTCTCGCTCATCGGCACGCACACCAACGACCCGCTGGGTGCCTTCGGCCTGAAATTGGGCCAGGAACGGATCACGGGCGGCGACTTCGATCCGGCCAGACTGAACGACCCCAAGGCCATCAACAATCTCAATACCCGTGTGGAGCTGGCCTGGCCGATCTACACCGGCGGCCAGGTGAGTAGCTATGTAGCTCAGGCGAAGGCGCTGGTGCGCGCCGCCCAGTCGGGCGACGTCGCGGCGCGGCAGCAGCTGATCCAGCAGGTGCTGATGAGCTACCAGGGGGTGCACACCGCCCGCGCCCATGTGCGGGTGGCCGAGCAGGCCCTGGCCGCGGCGGAGGAATACGTGCGCGTCACCCAGCGCATGCACCAGCAGGGCCTGGCGTTGAAAAGCGACGTGCTCTCCGCCCGCGTCCATCAGGAGGACGCCCGCTTGCGCCTGACCGAGGCCCGCAACGGCGTGGCGAGCGCCCTGGATCGGCTCAAGCTGTTGCTGGGCAAGTCCCTGGACGCCCCCTTGGACGTGGGCGCGCCCGTCCTGCCCAGGCTGTTGCCCGGCAGTGAGCAGGATTTGCGCCGCCAGGCGCTGGACGGGCACGCCGCCCTGGCCGCCCTGAGCAGTCAGCTGGAGGCGGCGGCGGCCCAGGTGGAGGCGGCGCGTGCCGGCAAGCGTCCCCAGTTCAGCGTCATGCTGCGCCAGGACTGGAACGACAAGACGATCGGACTGGACGCCAGCAGCCAGACCCTGGCCGGCGTGCTGACCTGGACGGCCTTCGACGCCGGCGTCACACGCGCCGGCGTGGACCGGGCCGAGGCGGGACGGCGCGAGCTCGCCGCCCGCCTGCGCCAGGCCCAGGATGGCATCTCGCTCCAGGTCGCCGATGCCCGGCGGCGCGCCCTGGAGGCGGAGGAGCGCGTCGGTGCGCGCGAAATGGCGGTGGAGCAGGCCGAGGAGGCCCAACGCCTGGTCAAGCGCCGCTACGAGAATGCCATGGCCACGGTCGTGGAACTGCTCACCGCCCAGGTCCAGCTGGACCGGGCCCGCGCCGATCTGGTGGCTGCCCGTCACGAACTGGCGGTGCAACGCGGCGAACTGCAGCGCGCCGTCGGTGTGCTGAGCGGTGATCCGATATGAGCGTCAACAGGACCGGGCTGCACCCCGTCCGGCCCCCTTTGCGGAACCCGCGAACGCACGTTGCAGCCATTCGATTCATAGATACAGGTAACCGACCATGAAGCGATCCAGCCTTCACGTCCTCCTGCCCACGGTGTTTCTGCTCGTCCTCGCCGGCTGCGGCGCGGACAAGGAGGCCTCGGCGCCGGCCAGCCAGGCCCGGACGGTCGAGGCACGCACGGAAGTGGCCGTCGTCCAGCCTCTGCCGGCCTATCATGCCGCGCCGGCCACCGTGGTGGCGCGCGAGCGGGTGGAGGTGGCCTCGCGCCTGATGGGCTACATCCGCGACATCGCCGTGGCGGAGGGTCAGGCGGTCAAGGCCGGGCAGCGGCTGTTCACCGTCGACCCCCTGGACGTGGAGGGGCAGGTGGAGCAGGCGCGGCACGCCGTGCAGCAGGCCGAGGACGCCTACCGCGACGCCCAGGCCGACCATGACCGTCACGCCAACCTGCTCAGGGAGGACGTGGTCACCCGTCAGCAATACGAAAAGATGAAGCTCAACCGTGACCTGGCCGCCACCCGGCTGGCCCAGGCCAAGGCCCAGCTCGCGACCGCGTCCGGGCAGCTACGCTATGCCGCGGTCACCGCCCCCATCGGCGGGGTGATCACCCGCAAGCTGGCCGACCGCGGCGACCTGGCCGCGCCGGGACAGCCCGTGCTGGTGCTGGAATCGACGGGTTCCAAGCAGGTGGAGACCCAGGTGCCGGCAGACATCCTGGCCCGGCTCAAACCGGGTCAGGTCATCCAGGTGGAGGTGGATGGCCTCGATCACCCCATCGAGGCCCGGGTGGCCCGCATCTCGCCGGCGGCCGACCCGGTCAGTCGCACCTTCCTGGTCAAGCTCGATGCCGCCGCCGAGGGCCTCCGGAGCGGCAGTTTTGCACGCGTCCTCTTCCCCCTGGAGGCCCGCCAGGCCATCACCATTCCGGCCACCGCCCTGATCCGGCGCGCCGGCATCGAGGGGGTGTTCGTGCTGGATGCCGAGGGCGTGGCCCGCTTTCGCATGGTGCGCAGCGGCGAGCGACGCGAGGGCCGGATCGAGATCCAGGCCGGCCTGGAGGCGGGCGAGCGCTACGTGGCGGAAGGCGCCGAGCAGCTCGCGAGCGGCGACCGCGTCAAGGGCTGAGGCGAGGGATCAGGCATGTCCGAACCGATCCGCACCCCCGACACCGAGCCGGGCGGCATGAACATCGCCGGTCGGCTGGCCGGCGCCTTCCTGGAATCCAAGATCACGCCCCTGATGATCCTGTTCCTGTTCATGATCGGGGCCTTGGCCCTGTTCATGACGCCGCGCGAGTACAACCCGCAGATCGTGGTGCCGGCGGCCAACATCATCGTCGCCAAGCCGGGGGCCAGCGCCGAGGAGGTGCACAACCTGATCGTCAAGCCGCTGGAGACGATCATGAACGCCCAGTCGGGGGTGGACCACACCTTCGGTTACGCCGCCAACGACTACGGCGTGGTGACGGTGCAGTTCGAGGTCGGGCAGGACCAGGAGGACAGCCTGGTCAAGCTCTACAACCAGCTCATGCAGAACATGGACCGCATCCCGCCGGGCGCCATGCAGCCGGTGGTGCGGCCGATCAACGTCGACGACGTGCCCATCCTCACCCTGACCCTGAGCTCGGCGCGCTACGACGACCGGCGGCTGCGCGAGGTGGGGGCGCGTCTGCTGGAGCAGTTGCGCAACGTCCCCGGCGTGTCCTTCACCCAGATCGTCGGCGGCCGCGCCCCGACGGTCAACGTGTGGATCGACCCGCAGCGGCTGGAGGCTGCACGTCTGACGCTGGACCAGGTGGAGCGCATGCTGCGCGGCGCCAATGTCTCCGCCCCCCTGGGCGAACTGGTCCAGGGCAACCGGACCCTGCCCCTGCGGCTGGCCGGCTTCCTGGGTAGCGCCCGGGAGGTGGGCGAGACCGTGGTGGGGGTGAACGAAGGCCGGCCGATCTTCCTGAAGGACGTGGCGCGTATCGAGGAGGGCGGCGCCGAGACGGAGGAGACCTCTTGGATCGGCGTGGGTCGCGGCGAGCCGCAGCCAGCGGTGACCCTGGCCATCGCCAAGAAGGCCGGCACCAACGGCGTGACCGTCACGGGCGCGGTGCTGGCCAAGCTGGAGGAACTCAAACGCCAGGCGCTTCCCGAGGGCATCACCATCACCGTCACCCGCGACGACGGCGAGCGCGCCAACGCGGCGGTGAACCTGCTGGTGGAACACCTGGGCATCGCCATCTTCACCGTCATCCTGCTCTTGTGGTGGTTCCTCGGCTGGCGCGAGGCGGCCATCGTCACCATGACCATCCCATTGATCCTGTTCATCGTGCTGGCGGTGGGCTATCTGTTCGGGCAGACCATCAACCGTATCACCCTGTTCGCCCTGATCCTCGCCCTGGGCCTGCTGGTGGACGACTCCATCGTCGTCATCGAGAACATCCACCGCCACCTGCACCACGGCAAGGAGAAGATCAAGGACTTCGGCCGCAGCCTCATCCTGGCCACCAACGAGATCGGCAACCCGACCAACGTCGCCACCCTGGCGGTGATGCTCGCCTTCATCCCCATGGCCTTCGTCACCGGCATGATGGGCCCCTTCATGCGCCCCATCCCCATCAACGTGCCGGTGGCGATGCTGGCCTCCCTGTTCATCGCCTACTCGGTGGTGCCCTGGGCGGCGCGCCGCGCCTTGCAGGGCAAGGCGCTGAAGGCCATGCAGGCATCCCCCACCCTGGAGGACCGCGACCATGAGGCCTCCGACCCGCTGCGCCGCGGCTACCTGGCGGTCATCCGCCCCCTCATCGCCAGCGGTCCGAAGCGCAACCTGTTCTTCCTGGTCGTGCTGGCCCTCCTGATCGGGGCCATGGTGATGCCGGCCTGGCAGTTCGTGCGCCCATCGGGCATGAACGGGCCGCTCTCGCCCCTGGGGGTGGAGCTCAAGATGCTGCCCAACGACAACACCAACACCATGCTGTTGCAGATCGACATGCCCGCCGGCACGGCGCTCGCCGCCACCGACCGGGTGACGCGGGAGGTGGGGGCGGTGCTGGCCGCACACCCGGAGGTGACGGACTACCAGGCCTTCCTGGGCCTGCCGGCGCCGATCGATTTCGCCGCCCTGGTGCGCGGCGACCTCATCAAGCGCGGCGCCAACTTCGCCCAGATCCGCGTCAACCTCACCGACAAGCACCATCGCAGCGCCGCCTCGCACGACATCGCGCAGGAACTCGACCAACTGCTCAAGCCGGTGCGCTCGGCCCATCCCCAGGCCAAGATCAAGATCTACGAGACCCCGCCCGGACCGCCGGTCCCCTCCCAGATCCTGGCCGAACTCTATGGGCCGGACTACGACCGCCTGCGGCTCGCCGCCGCCGAGGTGAATGCCGCCTTCGGCCGGATCTACGGCCTGATCAACGTGGACGACACGGTGGGGGCGGACGTTGCGGGCTTCGACGTGCGGGTGGATGCCGAGCGCGCCATCCTGGCCGGGGTCGCACCGGCCCAGGTGGCGGAATTGCTGCGCAACTACACCTCCGGCTTCGCCATCGGCACCCTGCATGTCGACGATGCCCGCGAGCCCGTCGAGATCCGTGTGCGCCTGCCGCGTGAACTGCGCGCAACCCCCGAGACCCTGCTGGCGCTGCGGGTGACGAACGCGCAGGGGGCACAAATCCCGCTCGCCGAGTTCGCGCGCGTCGAACGGGTGATCGAGGCCAAACCCATCTATGGCCGCGACCTGCGCCCCATGGTCATGGTGGGCGGCGAGATGATCACATCCAGCCCGGTCTACGCCGTGCTGGCCCTGGACCAGATGCTCGATGGCCAGCGCCTGGACAAGAGCGGGGTTGCCTTCACCACCGGCAACCTGGGATTCGTCGAGGCCGTCCCCAAGGACGTGACCGGCTACACCCTGCTCTGGGGCGGCGAGATGCGCCTCACCCTAGACGTCTTCCGCGACCTGGGCAGCGCCTTCATCGTCGCCCTGGTGCTGATCTACCTGCTGCTCACCGCGTACTACAAGTCCTTCATGCTGCCTATCGTGGTCATGGGGGCCATCCCGCTCACCCTGATCGGCATCTTCCCCGGCCACTGGGTCATGGGCCAGGCCTTCACGGCGACCTCCATGATCGGCGCCATCGCGCTTGCCGGCATCGTCGTCAGGAACTCGCTGCTGCTCATCGACTTCATCCTCGACTACCGGCGCCAGGGCTACGGCCTAAAGGAGGCGGTGATGGAGGCCGGCGCCGTGCGCTTCCGCCCCATCCTGCTCACGGCCCTGGCCATCATCCTGGCCTCGGCCATCATGATCACCGACCCGGTGTTCGGCGGGCTCGCCATCTCCCTCATCTTCGGCACCTTCGCCTCCACCGCGCTCACCCTGGTGGTAATCCCCTTGCTTTATTACCTCTGGCAGCGCCGCCTGCAACCCGAGGCGGCCTGACCTCGTCATCAACCGTGAACCCAGGAGCACACCCATGACCATCGAACGCATCGTCCGCATCGTCGCCGGTTTCTTCATCCTGCTGTCCTTGGGCCTCGCCCATGCCATGGGCCAAGCCGACCTATCCCAGCTGTCCTGGATGTGGTTCACCGCCTTCGTCGGACTGAACCTGTTCCAGTCCGGCTTCACCAATCTCTGCCCGCTGGTCACCATCCTCAAGAAGCTGGGCTTCAAAGAGCAGGCGGCCTGCGCCAATTGAGCGATAATCGGGCCCTCACGGACCACAGGCACTCTGCAGCATGGGACACCCGCAGACCCGCACCGAGCGCTACACCTACGCCGACTATCTGACCTGGCCGGAGGACACCCGCTATGAGCTGATCGACGGCGTGGCCTATGCCATGGCGCCGGCGCCCACGCGCAGCCATCAGCTCGTGACCGGAGAACTCTTCCGCCAGATCGCCACCGCCCTGAAGGGCAGCGGCTGCCAGACCTTCGTCGCCCCGTTCGACGTGCGCCTGCCCAAGGCCAGCGAGGCCGATGCCGAGATCGACACGGTGCTGCAGCCCGACGTGCTGGTGGTGTGCAAATCGGACAGGCTGGACGAGCGCGGGGTGCGCGGCGCGCCCGACTGGGTCGCGGAGGTCCTCTCGCCGGCCTCGGCCGGGCGCGATCAGACGGTCAAGCTCGCCGCTTATGAGCGCGCCGGCGTGCCGGAGGTGTGGTTCCTGCACCCCACCGACCGGGTGCTCACCATCTACCGGCTCGAAGCCGAGCGCTATGGACGCCCGCAGATCCTGGAGATGCACGGCCGGGTCGCGGTCGGTATCCTGCCCGAGGTCAGCGTCGACTTCGACCTGTTCACCGAGTAAGGATCATGGACTTCATCCTGCAGAACATCTGGCTCGTCCTGCTCGCCCTGCTCTCGGGTGCCATGCTGATCTGGCCCCTGTTCAGCGGTCGCATCACCGGCATCAAACAGGTCGGTCCGCAGGAGGCGGTGATGCTGTTCAACCGCGAGGACGCGCTGGTGCTGGACGTGCGCGAGGACTCGGAATACCGCGACGGCCGCATCCCCAAGGCCAAGCACATCCCGCTGCGTCAGCTCAAGGACCGGGTCAAGGACCTGGAAAAACACAAGGACAAGCCCATCGTCGCCGTGTGCCGCACGGGCAGCCGCTCCAGCCATGCCTGCCACCTGTTGCGCAAGGCCGGCTTCGACAAGGTCCACAACCTGTCCGGTGGCATGGTGGCCTGGGAACAGGCCGGCCTGCCGAAGGAGAAATAGGTTCCGCCCTCATCGTCGTAAAGGACCCTTCATGCCCCATGTAAAGATGTACACCACCGCCGTCTGCCCCTACTGCCAGCGCGCCGAGATGCTGCTGCGCAAGAAGGGGGTGACCGAGCTGGAAAAGATCCGCGTCGACCTGGAGCCCCAGCGTCGGCAAGAGATGATGCAGATCACCGGCCGCCGCACCGTGCCGCAGATCTTCATCGGCGAGCGTCATGTCGGCGGCTTCGACGACCTGGCCGAACTGGACGCGGGCGGCGAGCTCGACCCCTTGTTATCGTGAAAGTCGCGCAGCCGACTCACCACACTCCCCTCCCCCTCGCGGGGGGAGGGGCTGGGGGCGAGGGGCCGTTCATGGCCAGGCCATGAACGGCCCCTCCCCCGAGACTGCCCCGCAACCGTCACAATGGCGGGGTTACAATCGCGAATTTGATCACCTCACCAGCAGGGACCCCCCATGAGCGAACAGCAGCCGCAGGCCCAACCCTTCTTCAACATCGAGAAGATCTATATCAAGGACCTTTCCGTGGAGGTGCCCAACGCGCCGCAGATCTTCCTCGAGCGCGACCAGCCCCAGATCGACATGCAGCTCAACACCCAGAGCGGACCGGTGGAGCAGGACATCTACCAGACCGAGCTGACGCTGACCATCACCGCCAAGATCAAGGACAAGACCGCCTTCCTGGTAGAGGTGCGCCAGGCCGGCATCTTCCGCATCCAGAACCTGCCCAAGGAGGCCCTGGAGGCCGCGCTCGCCATCGGCTGCCCCAACATCCTCTTCCCCTATGCCCGCGAGGCGGTGTCCAGCGCCGTCCTCGGCGCCGGCTTCCCGCCGCTGCTGCTGCAGCCGGTGAACTTCGAGCTGCTCTACATGCAACAGCAGGCCCAGCAGGCGGCCCAGCAACCCAACTGACGGCGGCACACCGGGCGCCGCCATGAAGCTCAGTGTCCTGGGGGCCGGCGCCTGGGGCACCGGCATCGCCATCCGCCTGGCGGAGCACGCGCACGTCTGGCTGTGGGCGCGCAACCCGGAACATGTCCGCGCCATGCGCGCGGAACGGGTCAACAGCCGCCACCTGCCGGGCGTCCCCCTGCCCCCCGCCTTGCATATCACGAACGATCTGGGCGAGGCGACCGGCGACGCCGACTATCTCATCGCCGCCGTGCCCACCGGCGGGTTCCGCAGCCTGCTGCGCCAGCTCGTGGAGGCCGGCTGCACGCGGCCGCTGATCTGGCTGTGCAAGGGCTTCGAGGCGGGCGGCATGAAGCTCGCGCACCAGGTGGTGGCCGAGGAGTGGCCGGCGGACGTGCCCTGCGGCGTGCTCTCCGGCCCCAGCTTCGCGCTAGAAGTGGCACGCGGCCTGCCGGCGGCGCTCACCCTGGCCTCCCACGACGCCGGGTTCGCCCGTCAGGCGGCGGCAGCCCTGCACACCAGCACCCTGCGTCCCTATTCGAGCACCGATGTGGTCGGGGTGGAGGTCGGCGGCGCGGTCAAGAACGTCATCGCCATCGCCGCCGGCGTCTCCGACGGCCTGCAATTCGGACTCAATGCCCGTGCGGCCCTCATCACCCGCGGGCTGGCCGAGATGACCCGACTGGGTGTGCGCCTGGGGGGTGAGCCCAAGACCTTCATGGGCCTGTCGGGCGTGGGCGATCTCATCCTCACCTGCACCGGCGACCTCTCCCGCAACCGCCAGGTGGGCCTCAGGCTGGCGGCGGGGACCGGGCTGGAGGGCATCCTGCGCGAGCTGAACCACGTCGCCGAGGGCGTGACGAGTGCGCGCGAGGTGCGGCGACTGGCCCATGAACTCGAGGTGGACATGCCCATCACCGAGACCGTGTGCCGCATGCTCGACCAGGAGCTCTCGCCTCGGCAGGCGGTGGCGGCCCTGCTCAACCGCGGGCTGAAGGATGAGTGGGCCTGAGGGCTGCGAGCGGTCAGTCGCAAGGGGTGAACGGTCCCTCTTCTTAAGCCCCTCCCCCCGAGGGGGAGGGGAGCCTCGTGAGTCGCTCTTGCGACTTTCACGGTAACCGCTGCCTTCCGACCGTTCACACGCCACCCATGTATCCGTTCTGCCGCCAAGCCTCGTAGACGGTGACCGCCACCGCGTTGGACAGGTTGAGGCTGCGGTTGCCGGGCCGCATGGGCAGACGCAGGCGCTGCTCGTCGGGGAACCGGGCGAGCAACTCCGCCGGCAGCCCACGCGTCTCCGGCCCGAACAGGAGCACGTCCCCCGGCCTGAAGCTGGCCTCTTGCAACAGGCGGCGGGCGCGGGTGGTCATGGCATAGACGGTGCGCCCCGCCAGGGCCGCCTGGGCGGCGTTCCAGTCGTCGTGCACCTTGACCTCGGCGTATTCGCGATAATCCAGGCCCGCGCGGCGCATATGGCGGTCCTCCAGCGAGAAGCCCAGGGGCCGCACCAAATGCAGACGGCAGCCGGTATTGGCCGCCAGGCGCATGACATTGCCCGTGTTGGGCGGGATCTCGGGCTGGTAGAGGACGATCTCGAACATGGCATTCATTCCGGCCACGGATAGAGCGCGCAGACGCGTCCGGCCACTGCCAGGTCTTCTGGGGTGTTGATGTTGAGGAAGGCGTGCGGCTCGTCGCGCAACAGGACCGGCCGGGCATGCACCCGCGCCAGCCTATCCTGCACCCTGCGCCCGCCCTCTCCTAAGAAGACCGCAATGTCGGCCAGGATGCTGCGCCGCACCAGCATGACGCTATCGTGCGCCCCCTGATCATCGGCCGCATAGACCGCCTCCCCCGACGTCTGGCGCGCCCCCGTGAGCAGCCGGCCGACGAGGTCCAAGGGCAGAAAGGGCGCGTCACAGGGGGCAGTGAGTACCCACTCACACTCCAGGCAACCGGACGCAGCATGGATACCTGCCAAAGGGCCGGGCTGACCCGGGATGGCGTCCGCCACCACCCGGCCCAGGGCCGCATAGGCCGGCAGGTTGCGATTGGCGCTCAGCACCAGGCTGTCCACCTGCCGACGCAGGCGCCGAATGACCCAGGCCACCAGGGGCTGGCCGCCCAGCAGGATGAGGCCCTTGTCCTGCCCGCCGAAGCGGCGGGCCCGCCCGCCCGCAAGCACGACGGCGCCGATTGAGACGGTTGGACTCAAACCCTCAGATCCAGCCATCGTCCGGCAGCCTGTAGAGTCGATAGACCTCGCGTTTCTCGCGCGGCCTGCGCCCCTCCCAGACCAGATCGGCCCCCGACCGGAGCTGCGCATCCCGAGCCCCCACCTCCAACCGCCAGGCGCAGCGTTGGCCAGCCGCGGGCAGCCGTCGCGCCAGGTGGTAGTCCATCATGACACGGGCCGCCCCGGTGGCCTCGACCTCGACACAGGCGCCGGCCGGCAGGCGGGCCGCGACTTGATCGGCGATGGGACGGTAACCCCAGGACAGTTCCGCCCACGGCCTGAGCAGGGCCACCAGCAACACCCAGCTCAGGGTGATGCCGGTGGCCCAGACCAGGGCCGGGCGGACCCGGGCGCGCGGAAACAAAGGCACGGCCGCCAGCCAGGCCAAGGTCGCCGCCGCGGCCAGACCCACATCCCCAGCCGAGACCTGGGGCGAGTAGCCGGGTGTCATGCGTGCGAGATGGGCCGCCAGCCGTTGCGGCACCCCCCATTCCAGGGCGCCGTAGTAGAGCCAGAAGGCGAGGGTGAAGAACACAAAGCAGGTCGCGCCGAACCAGTAGAAGGCCTGTGCCGCACCCCGCCTCAGGGTGGCGACGCCGAAGGTGGCCAGCAGGGTGAGCGGTACGAGCGCCGGCATGGCCACGCCATCGTGACTGTAGGCGGCGAACAGGCCCGCCAGCAGGGCGACGCCGGTGGCGAGCAGCGGCAGATGCAAGGGGTTTTCCCGCCCGAGCCGCCGGTGTTCGTGCCAAATGGCAGCCAGGGCGAGCGGCCACGCCGGCCAGGCGAACCAGATCAGGGTGTTGAATTGCCGTGCCATCCCCCTGAATGCTGCCAATCTCGCCACCTGTCCCGACCACCAATCGGCCAGCAGCCCCACGCTGCCCAGATAGCCGAGCCAGGCGATGATCGCCAGTGCCAGCATGATGCCCGCCTTGACCAGGGCCAGGCGATAGCTGCGGGTGGCAAAGCCCGGCAGGGCCAGAGGCAGAGTGGCGCAGAGCAGGACCGCGAGCAGATCCACCAGTCCCCGGGTCAGGAACAGGACGAGGGCCCCGGCAAAGATGGCCCAGGCCCGGTCGGGGCCGCGTCGACTTTCCGCCAGACCGTACAGCAGCAGGGCATAGCCGGCCAGCAGGGCGGTCTCGGGCAGCAGGGCATGCACCCGCAGCACCAGGCCGAAGGCCCCCATGAGCAGCAGGGCGGCCATGGCGCCGTAACCGGTGCCGTAGAGGCTGCGCGCCGCCAGACCGGTGAACAGCACGCCGACCAGGGCGAACAGCCCGCTGGCCCAGCGTGCCCCTTCCTGGAGCGTATAGATGCCGCCCAGCAGCCGGGCCGTCAGACCGGCCACCCAGGTGTAGAGGGGGGCCTGCGGCGGCAGGTTGCCGCGCTCCAGCCAGTCCAGCACGGCCCCGAGGGCAAGGGCCTCGTCGGCCTGCCAGGCGTCCCGCCCGGCGATGCCGTAGAGGGCCCAGAGCAGGGCGAACACGACCAGCCAGGCCAGCTTGCCGGGCGCCGTGGCATGCAATTGTGGGTGGGGCGTCTCCCGCTGCATCGGGGTGGATTGTGCCAGAGCGCTCAAGCCGCGGAGCCGGAAATGAAAAAAGGCAGCTCGCGCTGCCCTTTTCATGCTCGCCCCGCGAGGCGCGGGCGGGATGCGGATCACTTCATGCCGTATTTCTGACGGAACTTCTCGACCCGTCCGGCGGTGTCGACGATCTTCTGCTTGCCGGTGTAGAACGGATGGCAGGCGGAGCAGACCTCCACGTGCAGGGGCTTGCCCAGGGTCGAGCGCGTGGTGAAGCTGTTGCCGCAACTGCAGGTGACCCGGGTCTCTTTGTAATCTGGGTGGATGCCGGCTTTCATGGTGGCTCCTGGGGTACTTTAACTGGAAAGCCGTCAATTATCCACGAACGGGTACGTCCGGGCAAGCCGAAGTGCTGGACCTGTTCCCAACGCAGGATACGGGCTGTTCAGGCGCTCAACTGCGCCAGCAGCGCGTCTGTCATGCGCTCGGCCTGGGAAGAATAGCCCCCGCCGAACAGGTTGAAGTGATTGAGCACGTGATAGAGGTTGTAGAGGTCCTTGCGCACGCGGTAGCCCGTCTCCAGGGTCCAGGCCTCCCGGTAGGCGGCGTAGAAATCGCCGGCGAAGCCGCCGAACAGCTCGGTCATGGCCAGGTCCGCCTCGCGGTCGCCGTAATAGACCGCCGGGTCGAAGATCACCGGCTCGCCGTCCGCATAACCGTGGTTGCCTCCCCAGAGATCGCCGTGCAGCAGGGAGGGCACAGGGCGATAGCTGACGAAGAAGCCGTCCAGGCCGGCGATCAGGCGCTCGCCACGCTCGATCAACCGGCGTGGGGCGCCGTGCCGGGCCGCCAGGGCATACTGATAGCCCAGGCGATGCGTGCGGTAGAACTCGACCCAGTCCTGGCAGGGGGTGTTGATCTGCGGCGTGCTGCCGATGGTGTTGTCCCGATGCCAGCCGTAGCGGTCCCAGGTGTGCCGGTGCAGGGCCGCAAGGCGCCGGCCCAGCTCGGCAGCGCTGCCGCGTCTCGCCATCTCCAGGTATTCCAGCACCAGCCAGGCATCGTCGCCGCTTGCCCCGCTGCAGATTGGCCGGGGTGCGCGCACCGCGCCGGTGGCCCGGATCGCCTCCAGGCCCTCGGCCTCCGCCTCGAACATGGCCAGGCATCGGGCATGGTTGGTCTTGACGAAGTAGCGTCGGCCTTCGCTGCCCTCGATGATGCGGGCCGAGTTGATGCAGCCGCCGCCGGCGGCGCGATCGGCCCGGGGCGTGAACGGCTCGCCCGTGGCCCGTTCGATGGCCGCGGCGATGGCGGCGGTCACGGCTGCGCGCTACTTCACCAGGGACTTGGGCTCGCGCGAGGCCCCGGCCGCCTCCATGCGCGCGAGATAGGCCTGCCAGTAACGCGCCTGGTTGACCCCCAGGTCGTAGAAATAGTCCCAGGAGTAGATGCCCGTGTTGTGGCCGTCGTCGAAGAACAGACAGACGGCATATTGGCCGACGGGTTCGATGTGGGTGATGTCCACATACTTCTTGCCCACCTGCAGCACCTCCTGGCCGGGGCCATGACCGCGCACCTCGGCGGAGGGCGAGAACACGCGCAGGTATTCGAACGGCAGGTTGAAGCGCCGGCCGTCGTCGAAGGCGATTTCGAGCTGTTTGGACTGCTTGTGCAGCTTGATCTCGGTGGGTGTGGGTGTGGTGGGGCTCAGACCGCCCATGGCGACTCCTCGGTAGCGATTGCGTATGCGCGTAGTTTGCCGCGAGGCGGGGCCGAGGGCAATAGTGGACTGTTTTTGTCGGGTATGTTCCGGCCGTGACTAGGTGTCCGGCTCGTACAGCAGGCCGTCGGCAAAGACCAGGGCGGCGCGCACAGGGCGGTCGGGGTACAAGACGGACATCGCCTGGCGATAGGCGGCGATCTGCTCCAGATAGGGTACCGCGCGGCGCGCCGGATCCGGCTCGGCGAGCCCGCCGGTCTTGTAGTCCAGCACCCAGACCTCGTGCTCGTACACCACCAGTCGGTCGATGCGCCTGAGCTCCCCGCCGCGGTCCACGAAGGCCAGTTCGTCATGGGCCGCGAGGTACTGCCGCGGATCGAAGAAACGGCGCAGATGGGGCGCTTCCAGCAGGGCACGGGCGTCGTCCCGGATGCGCCGGAAGTCTGCCGCCGCGCAGTCCAGATCGCGCTCGATGGCGGCTTCGTCCCACCCCCGGCAGGCCAGCTCCAGATAGCGATGCACCCGCACGCCGTGCTCGGCCTCTTCGCCCGCAGGCTCGCGCCGTGTGCCCACCGGCAGCACGCTGACCACCGCTTCGACGGCTGCCTGCCGCGTTGGCTCGACCTCGCCGGGTTCACACGGCGCGACTGCGGGCAGGTCAGCCAGGTCGGCCCGCTCCAGGCCCTGGCGGACGAGATCGAGCCAGCTGCCCGGCCTGGCATCGTCCAGCCCGCTCACCACCAGGACCTGCCGAGCCCGCGTCATCGCCACGTAGAGCAGGTTCAGGCGCTCACGCTCGGCCAGCGCGCGTTCCTGGGCGAACAGCGCATCGCGCGCCGGCCCGCGCCATTCCCTGGGACCGTGCAGGGAAAAGTGGCGCGGCCGTGCCGCATCGGCAGGCCAGTCCAGCACCACGCCATAGGGGTCCGGCTCGCGCCCCGTCTCATCCGCCTTGATGAGGAAGACGATGGGCGCCTCCAGCCCCTTGGCGGCGTGGATGGTGAGCAGGCGCACGGCATCCCCGGCCGCGGCCGGCGGTTCGTCCGGGGCCTCGTCGCCGGCGCGCTCGCGCAGGGCGCGCAATTCGTCCAGGAAGCGCGGCAGGCTGGGGTAGCGGCCGCTGGAGAACTTAAGCGACAGGCCCATGAGCGCGCGCAGATTGGCCAGCACCCCGGCACGCAGGTGCGGCGGGGCGGCGGCCGCGTAGCGGGCCTCGACCTCGCCCTCGTGAAAGACGCGGTCGAGCAGGTCGTGCGCCGGCACCCGCCCGGCCAGGGCGAGCCAGCCCGCCAGCAGGGTCCCGGCCCGGCGGATGGGCTCGGGCGCCGACGCCTCGGCGCACCAGGCCCGTAGACGCGCATACCAGTGCGCGCCCGGCCGCTCCGCCAGGGCCAGGAGATGCTCGTCGGCACAGGCGAAGATGGGGCAGCGCAGCACCTGGGCCAGGGCCAGGTCGTTGGCGGGGCCCACCAGCCAGGCCAGCAGCGCCATCAGGTCGGCGGCCTCCAGGGTGTCCAGCAGGCCGCCGCGCCGCGCGCCCACATAGGGGATGCCGGCGCGCTTGAGGGCCTGCTCGAACACCGCCAGCCCCGTGCGCGATGCGGCCAATATGAAGACATCGCCGTAGCGGGCCGCTCGTGTGGTCTCCCCGTCGCGCACGCCAACCCGACCGACCAGTGACACGATGCGCTCGGCCACTCGCCGCGCCTCCTCGGCGCGCGGCTCGGGGTCGCCGGGGGCGGGTTCGGTCAGCGGATCGCGCAGGTCCTCGCGCTCGATCTCGGGGGAAACGGACCTGGGCGCCAGGAGCAGTTCGCACAGGCCGGGTAGCGCGCGCTGGTGCGCCACATGCGGCTGAAAACCGGGGTAATCGTCGCGGCCGGCGAAGACGGCGTTCACCCAGGCCGTCACCCGCGGGGCCATCCGGCGGGTGGTGTCGTGCGGCAGGTACAGCCCCCCCCAATCGCGCACCAGCCATTCGGCCGCCTGCCCGAACAGGCGCGGCTCGGCGCGGCGGAAGCGGTAGATGGACTGCTTCGGGTCGCCGACCAGAAACAGCGTCGGGCGCTCGCCATCCAGGCCGTAGGCGTCCAGCCAGGCGCGCAGACACTGCCACTGCAGGGGGTTGGTGTCCTGGAACTCGTCGAGCAAGATGTGGCGCCAGCGGGCGTCCAGCTTGGCCAGCACCGCCGGTCCCAGCTCCTCGTCGCTCAACAGCCGCCAGGCCGCCCACTCGGCATCGGTGAAGTCGAGGGCGTCGCGTTCGGCCTTGAGCCTTTGATACTGCTCCAGCAGCCCCAGGCCGGCGGTCAAGGCCCAGCGGTTGAGCCTGAGCGCGCGCTGATCGGCCAGCCGGTCGCGGGCGGCCAGGATGCGCCCGCCCAACGACGCGTGCAGCGTCAGGAAGCGCGCCGCACCCTCGCCGCCCAGGCGGCCGGTCATCGCCTTGCCGGACTTCGGCACGCGCAGGCTGCCCGCCTGAGTCAGGAATACGCTCTGCAGGTCGTCCCAGACGGCGCCCGCTTGCATGGCCACAGCACCGTCCACCGCTTGCTGCGGGCCTTCGGGGAAGAGGACCGCCAACACCTCCGCCAGCAACCAAGCCCGCTCGGCATCCTGCTTCACCCCGGCGCCATTGCCCGCCAGCAGCGGCAGATACTCGCGCAGTTCGCCAACGAAATCGGCATCGGCGAGCAGCCCGCCGAGCACGTCCTCCTCCTCGCTCACGCCGGACATCCGCGCCAGGTCGGCCAAGGCGTCGCCCAGCGCATCCGACCGGCCCGCCGCCCAGGCCCACCACTCCGCCCGCCGCGCGATGAATGCGAACAGCAGATCGCGCACGCTGGCGAGCGGGAATTCGGCCAGCAGGGCGCGCAAGGCCAGCTCCCGGTCATCGCCCTCGCGCGCGCCGAGCGACTGGGCATAGGTCAGCCAGGCCTCGCGCGCCAGCAGGGCCGTGTCCTCCGCCAGCGCGGTCGGTCCCCGCGCCTGCAGGGGCGCGCGCCCGAGCAGGTGCAGGAACCAGCCGTGGAAGGTGGTGATCATCGGCCCCGGCGCGCTCATCAGCACCCGCTCGAACAGCCCCCGCGCGGCAGGCAGGGCCGCGCGCGCCGCCGCCGCGTCCAGGCCGCGTTCGCACAGGAACTCGACCGCCTTGGCCTCAGGCGCCATCGCCAGCTCTTCCAGCCAGCGGTAGAGCCGGTCGCGCATCTCCTCGGCGGCCTTGCGCGTGAAGGTGATGGCCAGCAGCTCGGAGGGCTTGGCGCCGCTCAAAAGCAGCCGGATCATGCGCGAGACCAGCAGCCAGGTCTTGCCGCTGCCGGCGCAGGCCTCCACCACCGCGTTGCATGAAGGGTCTAGGGCCCCAGCCGGTGAGGATGCGGCGGCCCTCAACGTGGACACTTCACCAGATCCTTTCGATGCCGAACTGCGCCAGCTCGGCATCCAGGGTTACCAACGGCATGCTTTCCAACTCGGCCTGTGCAGCCAGCATCCGATCGAATGGATCACGGTGTGGCACTGGGTAGGTACCCGCGCGCAGCCCGTGTCGGTGACTGATGGGCAGGGGCGTGAATCCGTCGGCAGCCACCAGTTCCTGGAAGCGAAGGACGGCATCATCCACCCCCGTAAGCTTGCCGAGGCGATGCTTGGTCGCCACCTCCCAGGCACTGGCCGCGCTGACCAGTATCTCGTTCGTTTCGTCGCCGATCAGGCCGCGCACCCTGGGCGACAGGCGGGCGTCGTCAGTGAACCACCAGAGCAGGGCATGGGTATCCAGCAGCAGCTTCATGCACCGGCCTCCCAGGCACGCAATTCCTCCTCGGGCAGGGGCTCGAAGAATTCATCGCCGAGGCACCCCTTCAGCCGCCCCGCTTTGCGCCGAGGCGCCTCCTCACGGATGGGCACAAGCTTCGCGTATGGCTTGCCGGCCTTGGCGACGATAACCTCTTCCCCGGCCTGCACCTGCTCGAGCAGCCGGGAAAGATGCGTCTTGGCCTCATGTACATTGACGACGATACTCATGGCTTCCCCTTGCTTAGTCTGGTCACTTGACTAAGCCCAGACTACTCCAAGCGAGGCGGATCAACAATCCGGTGTATGCGTCCACCACCGGGAGGAGTCAGGTCCGAGATTTGCTGTAAATCTGCTCCAAGCCGCTTAATGACGATTGGGTTTCATCCCGAGAGGGCAACAACGTTGTTGCCCCTCTCGGGCGGCGGCGCAGGCAGCCGACCGGGCGATGATGTTTTCGGTCGCATGGTCACAGGGGACAAACAAGAAGACAGTGACCAACTTCGGCAGGTCATGTGACGGAAATTGTCAGGACCGGCCGTGTCAGATGGCGTCAGATTAGCGTGAAAGTCGCGACAGCGACTCTCGACGTTCCCCTCCCCCTCGGGGGGAGGGGCTGGGGGAGAGGGACCGTTCATGCCCAACAGCCATGACTTTCATGCTGGGGGCTGTCATCCCGCCATGCACGACGAGCTGGAGATCGCGCCCACACGATACTGCTGGCCGCCTCCTGCCAGAAGAACGACGGATACGCCATCCGATTAAAGATATCCGGACACAAACCGATAATAGCCCCGAGACGGGCAGCAGGACCACCTGGCACGCTTCTCGCTACGTACACGGTGTCGCCCGATGGGCGTCCGTATCGTGTACCGAACCGTTATCAACCTCAGGAGATTGACATGCAACACATGCAAACCCGTACCGGCCAGTCCGGCTTCACCCTCATCGAACTCTTGATCGTCGTGGCCATCATCGGCATCCTGGCAGCCATCGCCATTCCTGCCTACCAGGACTACACCCGCAAGGCCAGAATGAGCGAGGTGGTCCTCGCCGCGAGCAGTTGCCGCACCACCATTTCCGAGAAATACCAGACCGGCACCACGGGCCCTGGCGCTGGCAACTGGGGCTGCGAGGTAGCAGATGCCCCGGGCCAATACGCGGGCGAAATCGCGACCAACGCTGATGGTGCCATTCGGGTCACGATTGCCAACGTCGATACAAGCGTGAATGGCCAACACGTTTACCTGGTGCCGCGACATGGCAACGATAATTCCGCCGTTGGTAACAATATGGGCACGCCCATCACTAGCTGGCACTGCGGCACCGACAATACCAGCGTGCGGAAACTCCTGCCGGGTTCGTGCAGTGACACCACCACAGCGGGCGGTACATTCTCCAGCGGCGGCGGCACTGGCGGCGGCACTGGCGGCGGCACTGGCGGCGGCACTGGCGGCGGCACCCCCTAGTGAACCCGCCCCCCCAGCCGGGCAAGTGCCCGGCGGCGGGCGAGGCCAGCCTGGACAAGACCCCTGCCAGCAACCGGGCAGGGGTTTTTTCATCCTAACGGACATGGCGACGGCCACCCCAGAGCATGAATGTCGCCGTGTCCGTTCCCTCTTCTTAAGCCCCTCCCCCCGCGGGGGAGGGGAGTGTGGTGAGCGGCTCTCGCGACTTTCACGATAACCGTTCATGGCCGCTTGTCCACCCCTGACCATGAAAGACGCCGTTGACGGCCATGAACGGTCCCTTCGCTGCGGGAAGCCGCTACGCCCTCACCCGGCTTCGCCAACCTCTCCCCGAGGGAGAGGGTCTGGTTGGATAGTCTCGGAATCAATCATCGGCTCGTTTCGTCCCCGCCCGCATCGGCGCCCTCGACCTTGGCCAGCCAGCGCATCCACATCCGCAGCCGGCGGAAATCATCCGCATGGAGACTGTCGGGCAGGATGGCCAGATTGCGCACGCGGCCTTGCCCTTCCGCACGACAGGCCAGCAGGCATAGCCAGGGGCTCACGGCGCTGCGGGCGAGTAAGCTCACGGGTTGCCAGGGCGAGGCGGCATCGCGCAACTCCAGCAGGCCGTCCGGGTGCAGCTTGAGCGCCAGGGGCAGGGACGTGCGCCAGGCTTGCAGGGTGAGGGCGACGACCACCAGCGCGGCGAACAGTCGTCCGTAGATGGGCAGATCCGCCAAGGCGATGGCGGCGAGGGCCATCAACGCCGTCGTCACCAAGGCCGCGCGGCCGATGCGCGAGGGCGAAAGCCGCATGACCATGGGGGCTAGGTATGCAGACATGCGCTAACCGTTCATGGCCCAATGGCCGCCCCTGCCGATGAAAGGCGCTGGCGAGGGCCATGAACGGACCCTCTCCCCCAACCCCTCCCCCCAAGGGGGAGGGGCGCGTCGTGAGTCGCGCTCGCGACATTTACGGTAACGCAACTGCAAGGGTGGGGCGAGGTCACGCTTCTACCGCCACAGCAGTCTGCCGACGGCGTCGGCCTCAGGCAGCCCGTCGTTCCAGGGCATCCAGTCGGCGGTCGAGCTCGCGCACCCAGTTCTCCAGCCCCACGTGTTCATCCCGCCGCACGATGACCTCGTAGAGCCGGTCCAGACGTCGGTGGGTCTCGTCGATGCGGGCGACGAAGTCGGCCTGGAGTCTATCCATGCGTTGGTTGGTCTCGTCGATGCGCCGGTTGTTCTCGTCGATGCGGGCGATGAGGTCGGCCTGTAATCTCTCTATGCGCTTGTTGTTTTCGTCGATACGGGCCAGGAGATCGTCGTGCACCTTGTCGATTCGTTTGTTGCTCTCGTCGATACGCGACGACAGATCCACATGGAGCCTGTCCATGCGTTGGTTGGTCTCGTCGATGCGCTGGTTGGTCTCGTCGATGCGCTGGTTGATGCTGTCGATGCGCCGGCTCTGGTCCACCAGATGCAGGTCGATGGCGTTGAGCCGGTCGCGCACGGCTGACTGTTCCTGACGGATCGAGTCGAGCTCGGGGATGAGGAAGTCTTTTATCTGTTGCAGCAGGTCCATCAGTGGGCGGCCTGGACAGGTATCATCGACTACGGCTATCTCAATCGTTCACGCAGATGCAAGCTCGGGCTTCAGCCCGACGGGTTCTCTTCGCGTTCGTTGGTTGTCGGGCTGAAGCCCGACCTACGCCCGACCTACTCAGTGTTCGTCAGCTTAGGCCCGGATTCAGGTATCAGTGTAGCACATGGCGCTTCCATAGACCTATGGCGAGGGGGCTCGGGATGGGGTCGTATCGGGTTGGGAGGGCGGGTCGGGTCTTTGATCTGCCGGAGCCTTTCCAGCCGTGGCCGAGTGTGCCAGGCCGGACGCCCGGCATCAGGTCGGGGCGGCCGGCACATCCTCGTAGACCCTGTCCAAGTGGAGGGCCAGGCCCAGGCTGGCAAGCCGGATCTCGCCGGCGGGGCCATGGGATTCCAGCACCCAGCGACCCTCGGTCTCGCGGCGGAAGAGGTCCGCATGCCGCCGGTCCTGCTCCACCAGCAGGACCTCCTCGATCGTCTCGATGCTGCGGTAGAGCTCGAACTTGCGGCCGCGGTCGTAAGCGGCGGTGGATTCCGACAAAACCTCCACCAACAGTTTGGGGTGTCGCTTGCAGGTGTCGGCCTCGGCGGTGCGATCGCGCGGGTCGCAGGTGACCATGAGGTCGGGGTAGAACACCGCCTCGGCGGCATCGAGCCTGAGCTTCATGTCGGCGATGTAGACCCGGCATGGGCCGCCGCGCAGCCCTTCGCGCAACAACACGAAAAGGTTGCCTGCAATCGTGTTGTGGGCATCCCGCGCGCCGGTCATGGCATAGACCTCGCCCTGGAGGTATTCATGGCGCTCGGGCTGCTCGGCCTCCCAGGCAAGGTAGTCGTCGATGCCGAGATGTGGGGTAGGTTGCGGTGCGCCCATGGGGTCGGAGCTGACAAGCGGAGAGACAGTATAGACCGGGATGGACCGCTCGTCTCACCGGCGCGGAAGATCGGCCTCAAGTCCGACTGGCTCTTAGGGCCGGCCTTGCGCGCGCTCCAGCAAGGCCCGGAGGTATTTCACCGGAATGGCGTAGGTGATGCCGCTGGGGTCCTTGATGGCGTTTTCCTTGGCACCCTTGACGAAGACCGAGTTGATGATGCCCAGCACCTCGCCGCTGTCCGGGTCGTAGAGGGGGCTGCCGCTATTGCCGGGATAGGCCACGGCGTCGAGCTGGAAGATGAGAAAGCCGTCGTCCGCCCGCCGGATGAGCTGGGGCGTGAGCCGACTTGCGGTGGCGGGCGGGGTATAGACCGGCGCGATGGCCGCCAGACCGGCGCGATGCGTGGCCGGGTAGAGACCCAGGATGGCGCCCAGGGGAAAGCCCGTGAAATAGAGCATCTGGCCCTCGCGTGCCAGCTCCGAGTCCCCCAGCCGCAAGGCGGGCAGGGGCTCGCCCTTGACGCGCAGCAGGGTCAGGTCGCGCTCGCCGTCGGTGGACCAGACCTCTGCCGCCCGCACCTCCATCCGGCTGCCGCGCGGGATCAGCACCGCAAGCGTTTCGTTGCGCGCCACGTCGAGGTCCTTGGGCGGGACATGGGCGTTGGTGGCGATGGTGAGGCCGTCGCCGACCACGAAGCCGGTGCCCATGAGCCTCACACGCGGGTTGCGCGTGGGCTGGTGGGTGCCGATGCCCACGACGGAGGGCTTGATGCGGGGCAGGATGTCGACGATGCCGGCGGCGAGGGCCTGGCCGATCGGGGCGGTCAGGGCCAGCCATAGGGCGAGCAGGGGGGGGAGAAAAGCCGTGTTCATGCCGCCATCTTGCCATGACCGGCCCGCGTCGATGAGGTACACTCGCAACGTCGTAAGCAACGGAGGGGATCATGGGTGACGCGCTGCCACAGACGGCCGGGCTCAGCCATGCGGAGTATTTCGCCCTGGAACGCGCCGAGGACCGCCGTTACGAATATCTGGCCGGAGAGGTCTTCGCCATGGCCGGTGGCTCGGAGCGGCATGCACTGATCAGCATGAACACGGGTGCCGCCCTGGTCAATGCCACCCGCCGGCTTCCCTGTCGCGTGTATGGTGCGGACATGAAGCTGTACATCGCCCATCACGACCATTTCTGTTATCCCGACGTGATGCTGCTGTGCGCGGCGGGTGTGCGGCACGAGGACCATGTGGAGCAGCCGACCCTGATCGTGGAGGTGCTCTCGCCCTCCACCGAGGCCTATGACCGCGGCCTGAAATTCGAACACTACCGCAGCATCGAGGCGCTGCAGCACTATCTGCTGTTGGATCAGGATCGCATGCACGCCGAACTGTACACGCGCGCGGACGGCGCCTGGCTGCTCACCGAGGCCGGCGGCGAGGCCGGCGTTCTACGGCTCGACGCCCTGGGCATCGAACTCGCCCTGGCAGAGCTCTACCGTCAGGTGGAGTTTCCCGGTCCCTCGCCCGCGGGCACCGGCTAGACTTCGACCCGAAACGTGTTGTTCAAGCGGATGTAATGCTGGCCGGGCTTGAGCCCCACACCCCCGTTACCGTATAAGTTGCGATAGCGACTTTCGACGCTCCCCTCCCCCGCGGGGGGAGGGGCTGGGGGAGAGGGACCGTTCATGGCCGCCCGCCGCGTCTTTCATCGGCAGGGGTGGCCATGCGGCCATGAACGGTTCGCATGACAACCCCGTCAGACCGGAGCCTGACCTAGGGTCCGACCTACGCAGTGTTGGTCGCATCGAAATGGATTTGGATTTCAAGAGATTGCAAAGGGGGGCCGATATAACCCCTACCTGCGCCGCGCGCCCCGGGGCCGCGCGCTAAAATGCCAGCTCTCAACTCACAGGGGAAACCATGACCACCATCGCTGTTGTCGGCCTGGGCTACGTCGGCCTGCCGCTCGCCGTGGAATTCGGCAAGAAGTACGACACCATCGGCTACGACCTGTCCGAGGCCAAGATCGCCAACTACAGGAACTACTGCGATCCGACCGGCGAGGTCAGCACCGAGGACCTCAAGGCCGCCACACGGCTCGGCGTCAGCACCGATCCGTCCACCCTGTCCGCGGCCGACTTCATCGTCGTCGCCGTGCCCACCCCGGTGGACGAGGCGCACACCCCCGACTTCTCTCCGCTCGTGGGCGCCTCCACCACGGTGGGGAAGTACATGAAGAAGGGCGCCATCGTCGTCTATGAGTCCACGGTCTACCCCGGCGCCACCGAGGAGGTGTGCATCCCCCTGCTGGAGAAACACTCGGGCATGAAGTGGAAGCAGGACTTTCATGTCGGCTACTCGCCCGAGCGGGTGAACCCGGGCGACAAGGAACGCACCATCACCAAGATCGTCAAGGTCGTCTCCGGCGACGACGGCCCCACCCTGGACAGGGTCGCGGAGGTCTACGCCTCGGTGATCACCGCCGGCGTGCACAAGGCCAGCTCCATCAAGGTGGCGGAGGCGGCCAAGGTGATCGAGAACACCCAGCGCGACCTCAACATCGCGCTCATGAACGAGCTGGCGCTGATCTTCGACAGGATCGGCATCGACACCCTGGAAGTGCTCCAGGCCGCCGGCACGAAGTGGAATTTCCTGCCCTTCCGCCCGGGCCTGGTCGGCGGTCACTGCATCGGTGTGGACCCGTACTATCTCACCCACAAGGCGGAGATGCTCGGCTACCACCCGCAGGTGATCCTGGCCGGCCGCCGCATCAACGACGGCATGGCGGCGTGGGTGGCGCAGCAGACGGTCAAGCAGATGATCAACAACGGCAGCCACGTGAAGGGGGCCAGGGTGATCGTGCTGGGCCTGACCTTCAAGGAGAACTGCCCCGACCTCAGGAACTCCAAGGTCGCCGACCTGGTGCGCGAGTTGCAGTCCTTCGGCTGTGAGGTCGCGGTGCATGACCCCATCGCCGAGCCGGCCGAGGCGGTGCACGAGTACGGCATCACGCTCACCCCCTGGCACGAGCTGCCCACGGGCGCGGACGCCATCGTGGCGGCGGTGTCGCACAAGGCATACCTGGCCATGCCGCTCGCCGACATCCTCGGCAAGCTCAAGCCGGGCGGCGTGTTCACCGACGTCAAATCGGCCTACGACCCGGCGGCCATCCGCGACGCCGGTTACACGCTCTGGCGCCTGTGAGCCGATGTCCGCCTATCAGGCCCTGCTGACCCGCCTGCCCGCCGAGCCTAAGACCTGGCTCGTCACCGGCGTGGCCGGCTTCATCGGTTGCAACCTGCTTGAGCAACTCCTGAGACTGGATCAGCGTGTGGTGGGCCTGGACAACTTCGCCACCGGCCACCGGCGCAACCTCACGCAGATCCGCGCAGCGGTCAGCCCCGAGCAGTGGGCGCGCTTCCGCTTCCTCGAAGGCGATATCCGCAATCTCTCCGACTGCCGCGCGGCCTGCGCCGGGGTCGACTACGTGCTGCACCAGGCCGCCCTGGGCTCGGTGCCGCGCTCGCTGGAAGACCCCGTCACGACGAACGCGGCCAACATCGACGGCTTCCTCAACATGCTGGTGGCGGCGCGCGATGCCGCCGTCGCGCGCTTCGTCTACGCCGCCTCCAGCTCGACCTATGGCGATCACCCGGACCTGCCCAAGGTCGAGGAGCGCATCGGCAAGCCGCTCTCGCCCTATGCCGTGACCAAGCTGGTGAACGAGCTCTATGCCGAGGTGTTCGCGCGCGCCTACGGCTTCAGGACCATAGGCCTGAGATACTTCAACATCTTCGGCCCGCACCAGGACCCGGAGGGAGCCTATGCCGCCGTGGTGCCCAAATGGGTGGCGGCCATGATCCGCGGCGAGCCGGTTTACATCAACGGCGACGGCGAGACCAGCCGTGACTTCTGCTACATCGCCAACGCGGTGCAGGCCAATCTGCTGGCGGCGACGGCGGACCGGCCGGAGGCGGCCAACCAGGTCTACAACGTGGCGGTGGGCGACCGCACCACGCTCAACGACCTGTTCCGCGCCATCCGCGACACGCTGGCGGTGCGCTTCCCGCAACTGCGCGACCTTGAGCCCGTCTACCGCGACTTCCGGCCCGGCGACGTGCGTCACTCGCAGGCGGATATCTCCAAGGCCCGCGCTCTGCTGGGCTACGCGCCCACCCACCGCATCGCCGACGGTCTCAAGGAGGCCATGGACTGGTATGTGGCGGACCTGGCGCCGCCGCGCTGAACTGCTGCTGCTCGCCGCGGTTTTCCACGCCCCGGCGTCCGCCCAACTGCCGGCCCCCGTGGCCCGCGCCCTGGAGGCCGCCGGCATCCCCGATTCCGACGTGGCGCTTTTGGTGCAGCCCCTGGACGACGCCTCGCCCATCGTCGCCCACGGCGGCGAGCGCGCCCTCAACCCCGCCTCGACGATCAAGCTGCTGACCACCCTGGCGGCCCTGGACACCCTGGGCCCGGCACACAGCTTCAAGACCCGTGTGTACACGCGCGGCGAACTGAAGGGCGATACCCTGCACGGCAACCTGATCCTGAAGGGCGGCGGCGACCCCAGCCTCACCCTCGAGCGCTTCTGGTTGCTGCTGCGCGAGGTGCGCGCACGCGGCATCCGCCGCATACAGGGCGATGTGCTGATCGACCTGTCCTGTTACGACCTGCCGCCTGCGGACCCGGCCGCCTTCGATCAGGCCCCGCTGCGCCCCTATAACGCCCCGCCGGCGGCACTGCTGGTGGACTTCAACACCCTGAGCCTGCGCATCACGCCCGACAACGGCGGCCTGCGCCTGAGCCTGGACCCGCCTGGGCTGCCCGTGCAGCAGACGCTGCGCCTGACCGATGGCCCCTGCAATCAATGGAGCGCGGGTCTGGACTACGAGCTGACGCAAGGGGCCCTGCTGGTAAGCGGCCAATATCCCGCCAGCTGCGGCGCGCAGACCCTGCGCCTGTCGCTGCTCGCACCCGACCGGGGCGTGGCCGCTGCCTTCATCGCCCTGTGGACCGAGCTGGGCGGCAGCCTGAGCGGCGAGGTCCTGACCGCCCACCTGCCCGAGGATGCCCGGCTGCTGCTGGAATTCGACTCCCTGCCCTTGAGCCGCATCGTGGCCGACATCAACGAGCACAGCAACAACGTCATGGCCCGCATGCTCTATCTCAACCTCGGCGCCCTGCGCTACGGCGCACCCGCCACCCCGGCCAAGGGCGAGGCCGCCATCCGCGCATGGCTTGAGGCCCAGGGCCTGGAAATGCCGGAGCTCAAGCTGGAAAACGGCGCCGGCCTGTCGCGGGTGGAGCGCATCTCGGCGGCCTCCCTGGCGGCGCTCCTGCGCCTCGCCGCGCGGCGGCCCCTCATGCACGATTTCGTCGCCTCACTGCCCGCCCTGGGTCTGGAAGGCACCCTCAAAAGGCGTCTGGCGGACAGCCCCATGGCCGGCCGTGCCTGGCTCAAGACCGGCAGCCTGAACGGGGCCCGCAACCTGGCCGGCTATGTCATGGACGCGAGCGGTCGGCGCCACATCCTGGTCTTCCTCATCAACCACCCGCGAGCCGCAGCGGCCATCGCGGCCCAGGATGCGGCCATCGACTGGGTCTACAGACTGCCGGAAACCTCCGCCATCGAGGCCAGATGAGGGTATTTCATCGTTCACTTATGCACAGGCCGTCCGGGGTCTGTGGGTAGCGCGAATCACGCTCCCCGTCAATCCTCAAAACGACTTGTATCCGATTGAAATATATGCTTTTTAGGCCTGTCCATTTTTTGTGCTGCCTTGCCTAAATCCGCACTCCGCAAGGATTTATTGCAGTTTGAATAGATCTTTTCCACAACGTTATCCACAGCTTGCGTGGACAACCCGAAAAAGTGGTATGTACCACATGCAGATAGTACGGGAATGCAGAAAGCACTTTAACTCTCGTCGGCTAACTTCGACCCTGCGCCGACCCGGAAATGGCTTCGGTGGCGCGTACAACGCTCCCCTCCCCCTCGGGGGGAGGGCTGGGGGAGAGGGACCGTTCATGGCCGTCAACGACGTCTTCCATCGGCAGGGGCGGCCATGGGGCCATGAGCGGTTGGCAGGGCGTAGCTGAGTTGCTTGCCGATCTGCACGGTAGCGCGTCTATGTCCATCGCCCAGGTCGCGCTCGACACCCCACTGCCCCGGACCTTCGATTACCTCATCCCGGCGGCCTGTCCACTGGGCACGGCGGATATCGGGCGGCGTGTGCGGGTGTCGTTCGGACGGCGCGAGCTTTGGGGCATCCTGGTCGGCCTGGCTGACCGATCCGAACTGCCCCCCGAGCAGCTCAAGCCCCTCCTGGCCGTCGATCGCGTGCTGCCACCCTTGCCAGCCTCGTTGCTGGTCCTTGCCCGGTTCGCCGCGGACTATTACCACTACCCTCACGGCGCCAGCCTGTTGTCCCTGCTGCCGCCGGCGCTCAAGCGCCCCGTCCCGCCGCGGCTGCCTCCACCCGCCGCCTATGCCCTGACACCCGCGGGGATCGAGGCGGCGCAGCGCCTGTCCCCGCGCGCCACCGCCCAACGGCGGCTGGCCGCGCGGCTGATGGCGGGCCCGGTGGCGGCGGCGGAACTGGCCGACCTGGGGACCACGCTGCGCGACTGGCTCAAGCGGGGCCTGATCGCGCCGGCCGAAACGCGCCCACATGCGCCCCCCGCCCTCGCGCCCGAGCCGGCGCCAACGCTCGGCAGCGGGCAGGCGGAGGCGGTGGGGGCCATCCTGGCGGAGGCCGAGCGCTTTGCCGCCTGGCTGCTGTTCGGCGTCACCGGCAGCGGCAAGACCGAGGTCTATCTGCGCCTGATCGAGGCAGTCCTGCGACGCGGCCGGCAGGCCCTCGTCCTGGCGCCCGAGATCCACCTCACGCCCCAGCTGACGGAACGCTTCCGGCGACGCTTTCCCGCAGCGCGCCTGGTGAGCCTGCACAGCGCGCTGAGCGACGGAGAGCGCAGCGCCAACTGGCTCGCCTGTCTGAACGGCGGCGCCGACATCGTCCTGGGCACCCGACTGGCGGTATTCGCCCCCCTGCAGCGGCTCGGCCTCATCGTCGTGGACGAGGAACACGACCCGTCCTACAAGCAGATGGAGGGGCTGCGCTACTCCGCCCGCGACGTGGCCGTCTGGCGCGCGCGCCAGGCGGGGGTGCCGGTGGTGCTGGGCTCCGCCACCCCGGCCCTGGAGACCTGGCTCAACGCGCAGCAGGGCCGCTACCGGCGCCTGGACCTGCCGGAGCGTGCCGGCGCGGCCGCGCTACCCGAGATCCGGCTCATCGACACCCGTGCCGACCGCCCCCGCCAGGGCTTAAGCGCCGCGCTGCTCGCCGCCCTGGAGGAGAACCTGAGCCGCGGCGCCCAGAGCCTGGTGTTCATCAACCGGCGCGGCTACGCCCCCACCCTGTTCTGCAACGCCTGCGGCCACGTCACCCCCTGCCCCCGCTGCGCCGCCCACCTGGTGCTGCACCGGCAGGAGGGGGGGTTTCGCCTGCAATGCCATCATTGCGGCCTGACCCGGCCGCCGCCGCCGTCCTGCCCGGAGTGCGGCGCCCTGGACCTGCGCGCCTCGGGCCAGGGCACCCAGCGCCTGGAGGAGACCCTGGCCGAGCGCTTCCCCGAGGCCCGCATCCTGCGGGTGGACCGGGACAGCGTGGCGCGCAAGGGCCGCTTCGCCGCCGTGCGCGAGGCGATGCACGAGGGCGAGGTGGACATCCTGGTGGGCACCCAGATCCTGGCCAAGGGACACGACTTTCCCCGGCTCACCCTGGTGGGCGTGGTGGGGGCGGACGGGGCCCTGCTGTCGGCCGACTACCGCGCCGGCGAGCGCCTGTTCGCCCAGCTCATGCAGGTGGCCGGACGGGCGGGCAGGGCGAACGAGCCGGGCAGGGTGCTGGTGCAGACCGCCTATCCCCGCCACCCCCTCTATCAGGCCCTGGTGCGGCACGACTACCCGGCCTATGCCGCGCGGGCGCTGGCCGAGCGACGCGCCGCGGAGTTCCCGCCCTATGTGCGCCAGGCCATGCTGCGGGTGGACGCCCGCAGCGACGAGGCGGCACAGGCCTTTCTGGAAGCGGCGCGCGCCCAGGCCCTCGAACTCGCCCAGGGCGTGACCGTGTTCGACCCCGCGCCGGCCCTGCTCGCACGGGTGGCCAACCGGTCGCGCTGGCAGCTGCTGGCGCAGTCGCGCTCGCGCAGCCGGCTGCAGGCCTTCCTCGGTGCATGGGTGCAGCGGCTGCGCGACCTGCCCGCCTCCGGCCTGAGCTGGATCCTGGATGTGGACCCGCTCGAGTTCTGAGCCCTGTGGTGATCTGGGTTCAACCCAGATTGTCCATTAGACCGGCCCATGCCTTCGGTCGGTTTGTGCCAGAGGACGATCGTAGTGCTTCCCGATGCAGCTTCCCGGCCTACGCGGGCCTCGCTCGCCCCTGATCGGC